>Ga0224558_1002859_pt1 | contig 15203 bp, 8 predicted proteins | sample 714S32024metaG_FD_180682 | JGI IMG/M metagenome (GOLD analysis project Ga0224558, IMG submission 180682) | Peat soil microbial communities from Stordalen Mire, Sweden - 717 S3 20-24 | ecosystem: Environmental > Terrestrial > Soil > Wetlands > Peat | place: Sweden: Norrbotten County, Stordalen... | reverse complement strand
AAGGTTGAGGTGCGCATTGCATTCGGCATCATGGGAGGGTGGAACCAATCGCAGGCGCACGCGCAGTTCATCTCCGACGTGGTGGACCACCAGATGAACATCCAGGCGGCGCTGGAGGCGCCACGGTTCACCAAGCAGACGTTTGGGGGTCGCGACGTGGAGTTGGAGTCGCGGGTGCCGGCGGCGATCCGTGCCGAGCTGGCGGCCCGGGGGCATCAGGTCGAGCTGCGCGGCGATTACGCGGCTTCTGTGGGAGGTGGCCAGGCGGTACTGCGGGATTTTGCGGCGGGGGTCAACTACGGCGCATCTGACCCGCGCAAAGACGGCGCGGCCGTCCCGCAACTGATGCGGGGGAAGTGAGTGGGGCTGCGGCAACAAGAGTCCTGATCCGCTTATTCGACAGCTCGCACGAACCGCCGACAGGGAGTAGCGCAAGTGAGGACTTCAGTCTCCCACGTGCGCTTGCCAATCATTGCAGCCGGGCACGGTAGAATCGCCGCGCCAGGGTGGTGGAACCTGTATCGCCGAAGTAAATAACCCCGGCATCCGGGACCGCATTTGTCTGAAGAGGGTTCCAGTTCAGAAGGTTCGCGGCGGCCTCGACCACAATGACCTGGCCGGGCAGAGCGCTCACGTTGAAGCCGAATTGATTCGAGCTAAATCCGAAAGCGCCGTCGTTCATAAGGATGACCGGTGGGGGCGGCGGGCCGGCCTGGACGGCGTAAACGGTGCATTGTTTCGACTGGAATGTCAGCGCGAGTGAGTTGCTGCCGGCGCCAATGTTGACCGTGACACTGCCGCCGTCGAAGAGGTTCGTCAGCCGCAACCACTGCGCCTTGGGAAATGCCCACTTGTTGGTATCGAAGGTCACGGTGGCGATCGCCGGCAGGGAGGAGAAATTCCGCACCGTCAGGTAACGCGCGGTGGTGAGAGCGTTAGTGCCATAGGCCTCTATCTCGACGGAGGCGTTGTCCACTGTCGCGTCCGTGACCGCCTGCCAACCGGCCACGCTGAGCGCGCGGATGATCGGCACGTACTTCTTGAACAGGGGCCAGTCGCGCTCATAGAGGGCGGGCTGTTCGAAGTAGTTGTTACTTGAAGCGTCGGCGCTGAAGGCGCTCGGGTAAATGGCATAAACGGCGCAAAGGCGCATATAGCTTTCCATCTCCGCCTGCGAGACCTTGGTGAAATCGGTGTTCTGCAAATAGCCGTAAGGTCGGGCCCCGGACATGGCCCGCGCATACAGAACCGAGTCGTCCGAAGGCGGAGCGAAGTTCCCGGCGCTATCGAACCAGTTGATTTCAGTCCCGGTGAAGTCAAACAGGCCCATGCCGATCGGCAGGTAGGGCCAGGTGTAAAGGGTATTGGCCATGATCGGCTTTCCCAGGGCGTGGACGTCAGCAGCGATGGCGCGGGCCATTTCGTAGGTGCCAAGGATCAGCGGGGTCATGAGGGCCAGGTTGTCGCGCGAGTAAGTGAGGGGAAAGGAGGTGGTGCGCAGGTGGTTGGAACTGTAATCGGCGACTGTCGCGGAGGAGAGGAAGCTATCAATATACTCGCCGTCGAGCACGCCGTTCTCCGGGTGATTATAGACGTCACGCACGGTGCTGTTCCATTCGTTGCTGAATTTCGTGACCGCGTACTGGGGATCGGAAATGTAGGGGCTGGCGTTGACGTAGAAAGCCGCACCGTAAGGGCACCAGGGCTCAGCCGCCGGAAAGAACTGAAACAGACCATTGGGATCGCGCAGACCGGAGCTCAGGGTCGCCGTGGCCGCTTTAATCCCCTGCGCGTTTTGGGATAGGAGGTAGTCGCAAACTGAGTTGTAATTGGTATTCGAGATATTGGTCGGCATCGTCATCCAATAAGACCACGGTTCGGAGACATACCTAAACGACTGGATGCCATTCGTGTCATCGGACTTTACGAACGCAGTGTTGTATCCAATTTCGTGATAGCCGATGCCGAAGTCGCTGATATTGGTGATGCTGCGGATATCGGCAAAAGCGACCCAGATGCCTTCGTTGGTGAACGTCCGGGCATAGGCTGACGGGAATCGGTTGTAGAGACCGGCCAGTCCGGACCGCAGTCCCCAGGCGGGATCACTGCGATAGAGCCACAGCTCAGCAGTGGCCGTCTGCGGGTAATTCGTGGGAATCGAGCTGAGACCGACGTCGAACACGGCGAAGAACTGATGCGTGGAGCGGTTGTAGGCGAGGCGGAACGGACGGTACTGGTCGGGCGGCACGGCGAGAGTGAGCGCCGCATTGGCGGCTACGGTCGCCAAGGGGTATTGGCTCACGAGATTGCGCGCGCCCAGCGCCGCATCCGTGAGGGTCGCGCTCTCGACAGCCTGGGTGACGGCAATGCGGCTGCGAGGCGAATTCCACCAGTAACCCGCGTCCATGGAAACGGGCAGCGCGAAGTATAGTGAGATGGCACGATCCGAAGGAACCAGGTTGGAAACGGTGGCTTGAATCCTGATGGCGCTGTTAGTCACGGAATAGCAAATATCTGCGAAGAGATTCAGGTTAGTGATGACGCCGTGTTGCTGGAGGACGCCATTGGTGGGGGTAACCCAGCCGCCCACATTCCACCAGTCCGAGGTTGCTCCCCGGTCGCAGACGAACCAGCCGGAGGCGTAATCGGCGGCAGCGGCCATAAGGTTATTCGTGCCGTCTGCCACGGCTTCGATCACGCCGCCATCCTGCGCCACCTGCACTTGCAGTCCGTCGCCGCTGAGCAGGGTGAAGCGATTCGTGGGATAGAAAGGCAGCGGGGCGGGCGCGCCGGCAAGCACCGCCGCGCCGTCGAATTGCGTCACAGCATCCTGCACCTCGGCGACGCTGACGTCATCAAACCAGACCGTGCCAGTATGCGAATTGCGGAAGAGGAGATAACAGTTGAGCTGCTTGATGGGGAGTGCGGGGAGGATGATGGCCTCTTTGTATTCCCAATCATGCGTCCCGACGGAGAAATTGACGGTTTGGCCCCAAAGATAGGTGCCATTGTTGTAGGTGATGTCGAGATAGACCGAGTAATCGCTATCGCTGGAGCCGGTGACTGCCTGGGCTTTGCTCCAGCCGCTGAGCTTGAGGGCCTTCGGCGTGGATTGATTCAAGGTAATGGCCTGATAAGCCCCATGGACATCCGTGGCTGTGGCCGCCGCGCATTGGAGCGAACGGGCGCCCATGTGAGCAGTGGTTGTACTCGCGGCATAGCCGGAGTCGTAAGCGTTCCAAACGGCCAGCGGTTGGCCGGAGCCGACCGTCTCCATGCCCGGATTGACGACGGTGTTGGGGCCGGTGGTGACGCCGGATGATAGCGACCGAAACACGCGCCAGGAATTGGTGGAACCACCGGCCGCAAGGATCGTCGAGAGGAGGAAGGTCGCGAGCGTGAGGCCAGAAGACCGCTTGTCCTTGGAGCAGCGGAGCCGCAACCAAAATGCAAGCGCCCCTTGAACCGCAGAGACGCGATGAGCGCGGAGAAGACAGCAGGAGAGAAAGTCTTGCTCGAAATGAGCGATTCTGGCCTTTTGCACTGCAGAGGGCGAAAAAGCAGACCGCTCGGCTGGCGAGGACCAATCGGCTCCCCTCCGGCCCCTACGCTCAATGCGGGCGAACCTGAATATCATTTATCGGGCCGGATAGAGCTTACTATGAATTACCCGGAAACCAACACCATATTTGCGTATTGGATGGTGTCACCGGTACGCACGAGCCCAATGGCGCCGGGCACGCGTTTCTTGAACTGCACGTGCGGCTCATAAGTGGTCGGGATGTCCTTCAAGCCCCTGGCGAACAAGGCCCGCGTGGCCACCGTATTCTCGCGCAGGAATTCGCGCGCCATATAGGCCTGGACGGTGTGGAAATCCTGCCGGAGGGCGGCCAGGACTTGCAGGACGGTGGGGATGTCGTCCATGAGAGAGATGTCCACCGTCTCGACTTGCGGCCAGAACGGGAAGCCGCGGTCGGCGATGACCAGCGCATTGGTGTGACGCACGCGGGCCAGCAGCGAAAGGAGTTGGGGATTGAGGATTCTGGTGTTGAGCATGATGGGTTGGGCCGGAGTGAGCTATAGGGGGCAATGGGGTTATGAGAGAGTTGCAGCGGCACGCGTTCGCAGCGATTCATGTCCAGCGATTCGTCGTGAGTGTTCGACATGTGTCCCCCTAAGGCAAGGAGCAAAATGACGCCGTGTGCTGTCAAACGCACAGTTGGCAAAGCGGCTACGGATTGGTAAAAGCCATGACAGGAATTTATGACCCGGTGTACTCAACGTCGGCCTCGGTAACCCTGATCAAGATATGAGAAGACTATCCTCTGTTCTCCACTTCGTTTCGCTCGCAACAACGCTAGTGCTGCACGGGCTCACAGCCCAGGCGGTGACCTTCACCAGCGACACCGCCATTAGCTTCACCAACACCAACTACGACGGCCTGGACATTGTCGTCACCAACTGCACGCTGACCGTGGACGGGACGCACGTGTTCGCCAGTCTGCAGGTGCTTAACGCGGGCAACCTCACCCATACGTACGCCCCGGGCGGGACGCTGGAAGACCGCCGCAGCATCACCAGCGAGCCGCAGGTGCTGAGCACGACCAACCTGGCGACGCTGTCGAATGCCAACGTGGTGGTCTCCAGCATTGTGGTGCAGGACCTTGCCGGGCTGGCAACCTACACCAACGGCGTGGATTACTTGACCGGCGTGGACACCAACGGAATGACGACACTGCTGCTGACCACCAACTCGGCGATTGCCGATGGGAGCACCAACCTGGTGAGCTATGACGTGCTGGATACGCCGGTGGCGGCGGGGCTAAGCCTGACAGTGACGCGGGATGTCACGGTTGCGCAGGGCGGGAAGATCAATGCCGACAACAAGGGTTACGGGCCTGGTGCGGGGCCTGGTGCGGGCACCTCGTCCGGCGCCCCTCTGAGCGGCAGCGGCGGTGGTCATGGCGGGAATGGGGGCAAGAGCGCAGCTCTCAATACCAACGGGGTGTCATACGATTCGATTCAGCAGCCGACGTTGCTGGGGAGTGGGGGAGGGTCTGGTTACGCTGGAGTGGGTGGTGCCGGCGGGGGAAGGATCACCCTGGTCGTCGGAGGGACTATGCGGGTGGATGGCAGCGTAACCGCGAACGGCGCGGACGGCGTCCACGAGCGTTCCGGAGGCGGTTCAGGGGGCAGTATCTGGCTGAGCGCCAGGACCTTCACAGGGAACGGGGTGATTTCAGCCAACGGCGGCGCGGGCGAGCCAGCGCAGGGGGGTGGAGGGGGCGGCGGTCGGATTTCCCTTTGGTATAACACCAACGGCTTCTCTGGCATCAGCTTTGCGCGCGGCGGCGGCGGCTATGCCTATGGCGGGGCCGGGACGATCTACACCCGAGTCAATAGCCAATCAACCGGCCAAGTACTGGTGGATAACGCCGGAGTGGTCGGGGCGAGCACACCACTGTCGTCGGACGAGGCGTTTGACCTTACGGTGCGAGGAGGGGCAGTGATTTCGCCCGTCGGATCGGGCACGTTCCAAGAGCTGTCGCTTGGCAACCTGCTGGTGGCCTCCAACGCCTGGATCAACATGTCTGGTCAGCAAACATCCCTCACGGTCTCGGGAAACGCGACAATCCAGTCTGGTGGGGGCATCATCGCCGACGGAGGCGGCTACGCTGGAGGTCAGGGGCTGGGAGCAGGGAAGGTAGACCCAATTGCTTATACCGGCGGAGGAGGCGGGTATGGGGGGGTACGGTGGGATGGGCGGAGCCTCGGGGACGAGCGAGTCGTCCGCAGCCGCTTATGGCGGCTCGCCTTATGGGTCAGTCGACTCACTGCTAGGGTGGGGTAGTGGCGGCGGCTGTTATTCGGCTCGTGGTGCCGGGGGTGCGGGAGGCGGCTCGATCGACTTGACGGTGCGGGGGACGTTATTGGTGGATGGTCGGATTTCGGCGGATGGCAACCCTGGATTAGCCGAGGGCAGCGGTGGCGGGTCTGGTGGCAGCATTCGGCTATTCTTCGTCGGCACGCTGGCGGGAGGAGGGACGATCTCAGCCAACGGTGGTTCAGGCAATGGCTTCGGCTCCACAGGCGGCGGCGGCGGGGGAGGCGGACGCATCTTCATTGAGTATTTAAAAGAATACCTATTCTTCGGAGCCGTAACGGCCTACGGTGGCAGGGGCTCCGCCTGCGGCGGCGCAGGTACGATTTATACGTGGAATAGGGAGGGGGCCGGCGCCGATTTCGTCGCCCGGGTGCTGGTAGATAATGGTGGCCAGGCTGGAACGAACACGACTTGGTCCCAGTCACTCAACACATCAACCATTGACCTGACGGTGCGGGGCGGAGCAGTGGTCGTTCCGCCGAGTGCCCAGACCTTCGGCACGCTGCTGGTTGCTTCTAACGGGTGGCTGAGAATCACCAACCAAACCTTGACGGTGACCGGCAATGCCACCGTCCAGGCTGGGGGCGGCATCATCGCGGACAGTGCCGGTTATGTGCCTGGCTCAGGCCCGGGAGCGGGGAAAATTGTCGGCGGCACGTCCGGTTATATCGGGGGCGGGGGCGGGTACGGCGGTTATGGAGCTGCTGGAGCGATTCCCACATCGTCATCGCTTCCCGCCTATGGTGGCACAACTTATGGCTCCTTGATTGCGCCGACTGACTTCGGCAGCGGCGGAGGCAGCTTTTCCGTCACGCCGCTAGGTGGTGCTGGTGGTGGAGCAATTCGTTTGAACGTGAGCGGCGTGCTTCAGGCGTACGGGACAATCTCGGCTGGCGGCGGCGCTGCGGTTGGTCCAAGCGGGGGCGGCGGGTCCGGAGGGACGATTTCTCTGACGGTGGGTACGCTCTCCGGCTCGGGAGTCATCGCCGCCAACGGCGGCGCTGGCAATTACCTCGGCGGCGGTGGCGGCGGTGGACGCATCGCGATCAATTACGGAACTTATGACTTCTCCGGGGTCGTCTCCGCTTGTGGTGGGGGAGGCTATGCAACGGGCGGTGCCGGCACGATTTACACCAAGGGCAACAATCAGTCGTCATTGGGCCAGGTGCTGGTGGACAACGGCGGGCAGGCAGGGACCAACACGACTTTTGGCTCCGCATCCCTCGGAGCGGTTGACCTCACTGTTAGGAACGGGGCGGTGCTTTCGCCGCCTCGTGGGCAGATCATCGGCACGCTGATGGTGGCTTCCAACGGATGGGTGAGCATCAGCAATCAGACTTTGACGGTGACGGGTAATGCGATTGTGCAGGCGGGCGGCGGCATCATCGCCGACGGGATGGGTTCCCCCGCCGGCCAAGGGCAGGGGGCAGGGAGATATGAAGGCGTCGGGGACTTCGGCTTTGTCGGTGGCGGTGGCGGCTACGGTGGTTATGGGGCTAGCGGTGGAGGGACCGCATACGCTTACGGTGGGAGTACGTATGGTTCGGCAACGGAACCGACCGCCTCGGGCAGTGGTGGTGGCGGCCCTCCTATGGGCAGAAGTGTTCCGATGGGCGGCGCCGGAGGCGGTGCCATTGGCCTCACCGTGACGGGAACACTTCAAGTAGATGGAAGGATCTCAACTTGCGGGCTGGCCGGAACTGGTCCGAATACGGGTGGGGGCTCGGGCGGCAGTATCTCATTGAGAGTGGGGACATTGATGGGCTCCGGGGTAATCTCCGCCAATGGCGGGGCGGGCAGCTACTGGGGCGGCGGAGGCGGCGGTGGACGCATCGCGATCCTTATTACGACCGCCAATACTTTCTCCGGGCTGGTGTCGGCCTACGGCGGGGCCGGTTATGCTGCAGGTGGCGCGGGCACGATTTACCTTATGCCTTATCTTCCTGCCAAGCTCGGAGCGCTATTAGTGGTGGACAACGGCGGACAGTCGGGGACGAACACAAGCTGGCCATCACAGAGAGACGCTGATCTGACTGTGCGAGGCGGAGCGATACTTGCCGCTTCGTCTCCCCAAGGGGTGGCCGGCAACCTGACAGTCGGTTCCAACGCATGGATAGTCCTGACCACCGGTCGGGACGGGGTGGTCCCGGCGCTGACCATAGCTGGCGATGCCGCGGTCCAAGCCGGCGGCGGTATCATCGCTGATGGCACCGGTTATCCGGCGGGTCAGGGGCCGGGGCCGGGCCGGTCCATTTCCTCGTCCTCCGGCTATGTAGGCAGTGGTGGTGGTTACGGCGGCAGCGGCGGGAGCAGTGGAGGCACTCAACCAGTGGCAGGTGGAACATCTTATGGTTCCGCGACGGCCCCGAACACGGCTGGCAGTGGCGCCGGTGCCAACGGGACGACGTACCTTGGGGGCGCGGGCGGTGGCTGCATTCAGCTTAATGTGACCGGCACACTGCAAGTGGATGGCAGGATTTCGGCGGCGGGGGGCGCGGCAATCAGTCCGAACTTTGGCGGCGGTTCCGGCGGGAGCATTTGGTTGACGGCGGCGACGCTGGCGGGCGCCGGCGTCATTGCGGCTAATGGCGGTGCGGGCAATGGACTTGGCGGCGGCGGTGGCGGCGGGCGCATTGCGCTGCAGTACTCGACGAATGTCTTCTTAGGGATGTTGTCTGCCTTTGGTGGTAGTGGTTACACCTCGGGAGGGGCTGGTACGATTTACACTAAGGCCAATAGCCAGTCCTATGGCCAGTTGCTGGTGGACAATGGCGGGCGCGCCGGCACTAACACAAGCTGGACGGAGAGCAGTACGTTGGACCTGACCGTCAGGGGCGGAGCTGTTGTCGCCCTGCCCGGCGGTCAGACTTTCGGCAATCTGCTGGTCGCCTCCAACGGATGGATAAGCCTAACCTCTCCGGTATTGATGGTCACAGGCAATGCCACCGTCCAAGCCGGCGGCGGCATCATCGCGGACGGCACTGGTTACCCGTCCGGCCAGGGTCCCGGCGCGGGCAAATACAGCGTTAACTCCGGTTCGGGGTATGTTGGCGGCGGCGGTGGTCATGGTGGTTATGGGGCAGCCAGTGGTGGGACAATTCCCGGGCTCGGCGGGAGCACGTATGGGTCGGTGACCAGCCCGACGGACGCCGGAAGTGGCGGTGGCGGGGGCCCCCAAACTTCCTCCGCTGGTGGCGCGGGTGGCGGGGCCATCCATATTACCGTAACCGGTGTGCTACTGGTCAATGGCCAGGTTTCAGCCAACGGCGGGGCTGGACTTACCCAGGGCAGCGGTGGAGGTTCGGGTGGCAGTGTTTGGCTGACGGCAGGCACATTGGCAGGCGCTGGCATTATTTCCGCCAACGGTGGCGCTGGCAACGAGCTTGGTGGCGGCGGCGGCGGGGGATACGTTTCCCTACAGTACGGGGCAAACGCTTTTTCAGGCACGATCGCTGCCAGCGGCGGTGGCGGCTACGCCTGGGGCGGCGCGGGCACGATTTACACCAAGGCCAACAGTCAAGCCACGGGGCAGGTGCTCGTTGATAACAGCGGCAATTATGGCACGACCACCCCCATGCCCTACCTGTCTCCTTTTGACCTGACTGTCAGGGGCGGAGCTATCGTTTACCCATCCGGTCCATACCTCATCCTGAGCAATCTCTTCATCAATGCGGGCGGCTGTTTTACTTGCGCCAAGACCCAGACCAACCTCGACGTGGCGGTCTTGCACAATGCAGTCATTGATGCCAGTGGCCTTGTCAACGTTGATGGCAAGGGCTTCGCGGCAGGCACCGGTTCTGGAGCCGGGTTGACCAAGAATTCCATCGGCAGCGGCGCAGGCTACGGCGGCAACGGTGGGGCTTCGTCGGTATCGCCTGGCGGCACAAACTACGGCTCCATGCAACAGCCCGTGGACCGCGGGAGTGGCGGTGGTTTTGGCTACGGCGGGACGGCAGCGGTTGGTTCTGAAGGTGGCGGAGCGATTCGCCTCACTGTAGGTGGCACCCTGACGCTGAACGGCTCGCTCAGTGCCGAGGGGAAGGCTGGTTTGCAGGATGACGCCGGTGGTGGTTCGGGTGGGAGCGTCTGGCTGACGGTTGGGGCGCTGGCCGGGAGCGGCGCCATTATGGCGGATGGCGGCGCCGGTGAGTTATATGGGGGCGGCGGCGGCGGGGGAGGGCGTATCGCCATCCATACTCCCTTCAATGGCTTTGGCGGTCTGGTCTCGGTCGCAGGAGGAGCGGGCGCGTCATCGGGTCAAACGGGCTCCGTCTTCTATGAGGCCGACTCTCCGGCTCCACAGGTGGTATCCTCGGCCCCGGTGGGCAGTTTCACCGCTGCCGCCAGCAGCGCCGAAATTGTCTTCAGCACCCCCGTAAACCCGTATTCGGTTGCGGCTCCGAATGTCGGTCTCACCGCACCGGGGGGTGTGGCCGTGAGCGGCTTGACGGTTACTTCGCTCAGTCCCTACCAGTACCAAATCAGTTTCCCCGCTCAGACAGCGCAAGGGGACTACACTCTAACCGTCGGCCCGCAAGTTCAGGACCTTTCAGGCCAGCCGATGTCCCAGGTTTACACTAGCAAGTTCTCCATCGTCTGGGCGGTGGTCCAAGGCTCGGTCACCGACTCCAACGGGCTGCCGGTGTCAGGTGTGCTGCTTCAACCGGACGGCGGGGTGCCGTCCACCATCAGTGACGCCAACGGCAACTACGTGCTGGGCGTGCCGCCGTCGGCGACGATCAACATTGTACCCTCGAAGACCAACCTGATGTTTGTGCCCAGTTCCCGCAGCTAGTCCCCAAGCGGGTCGCGTAACCTATTGGAGTTGGGGCACTTGCCGGCGAATTCCTGGTTCTTCGCTATTTTCGATGGAATGCTTTCCTGGCCATAATGCACCTGGGGAAGCTTGCGGCACGCTGGGATAGCCTGGAGCGCCGTGCCGGGCCTTGGTAGTCGCCCATCTCCCTCCTTTCGCTGGGCTCTCCAGACCCGGCTTGGCTCCCAGAAAGCCCAGCCTCCGGCCCCCTTTTCCTCCGATCCTGCACCGGACCACCCCGTGGCCCGCGCCGGAACCTCGCCGGAGCCTCCCCGTAGTACCTCTTATCGCCGATAAGAGGTACTACGGGGAGGATCCCATGAGATTCCCGTGAGGCTACGGTGGGGCTGCGGAGGTTGACTAAGAGCCTCTGCCGGATTCCAACTGGCTGCCATTGGTGACCGTGCCCGTGCTCGCCGCCAACCGGAATATGACTATCCATGATGCAAGTGCGGATTCCACGCGTTTCTACCGGGTCCTTACGCCGGGTCGGCCTTAATCCCTGGCTGCCTCTCGCCGCCGATTTCCGCATTCGCTGATGAGCGTACAGTATTCCGCATGCGCAGTGTCGATCAGGCCTTTCCGCCGGGGCAGATCACCGCTCCGAAATCTTGCTCCCTTGCCTGCGCCGCACGAATGCGGTAGAAGGAGCCCGTTACGATGATTGCGCGCACCTTTTCTTGCCTAGCGTGGCTGGTATCCTTGTTGGCGTTGGCCGGGTGCGGCAAGCCGGCCGCCTCCAGGTCCAGTACCTCCCATCCGCTCCCGCCGTCGCCGCTCATCGCCCAAGGCGACCCCGGCCAACCGGGCGGGCGCTTCGTCATCGCGGCCAGCGCCAGTCCCAAGACCTTCAATCCCATGATTGCGGCCGATGGCGCCTCCGATGCTCTCATCCGCCTGCTCTTTGCCCCGCTGGTCACTTTGGATTGGGTCACACAGCAACCCGGCCCGGCGCTGGCTGAATCCTGGTCGGTCGCACCAGATCAAAAGACGTGGATCTTCAAACTGCGCCAGGCGGTGCGCTGGAGCGATGGCGACCCGCTCACGGCTGACGATGTGATCTTCACCTGGAACGAAATCATGTACAACCCCGAGTTCAACCAGGCCACTTACAACCTGTTCCGCATCGGCGGCCAGAACTTCGCCGTCACCAAGATGGACGACTTCACCGTGCGCGTGGTCACTCCGGAGGTTTTCGCGCCGTTCCTCGAGTACTTCGGCGGCGTGCCGATTCTGCCCAAACACACGTTGCAGACAGCGGTGACCGCGAAGGTCTTCCCTTCCGCTTACGGGACCGGCTCGAAGCCGAGTCGGGTCGTCGGATGCGGCCCCTATCGCCTGAAGGAATTCCGGCTCGGGAAATTCACCCTCCTGGAACGCAACCCCGAGTACTTTGCGGCCGACCGGCAAGGCCACCGCTTGCCATGGTTCGATGAGGTGATGTTCACCGTGGAAGGTAATTCAGTGAACCAGACGACCCTGTTCCTCGAAGGCAAGTGTGACGTCTGCGACACGGTGCGCCCGCAGAACTATGCGCAGTTTAAGCAGGCCGCCATCGGCGGGCGCTTCCGGCTCTTTGAACTCGGCGTTGGCCCCGAACGCGACTTCCTCTGGTTCAACCAAAACACCGGCACCAACGCCGCGGGCAAACCCTTCGTCAACCCGGTGCGGCTGAAGTGGTTCCGGAACAAGAAATTCCGTCAGGCCGTCTCCTGCGCTATTGACCGCGACCGCCTGGCGCGCGAAGTCTATGGTGGCCGCGCGCAGCCGACTTGCGGCTTCATCTCGACCGATAACCCGAAATGGAACAATCCCGACATCCCGCGCTACAGCTTCGACCTCGCCCGCGCCCGCGCCCTGCTGGCCGAGATCGGCATCCAGGACCGCAACGGCGACGGCAAGTTGGCGGATGCTGATGGGACCCCGATCGAAATCCTCCTCTATTCCAACCTCGGCAATCCCCTCCGCGAAAAGGCGGCCTCCTTCATCGTGGCCGACCTGAAAAAGCTAGGCATCAATCTCCTCTACCTGCCCATTGACTACCGCGTGCTGTTGGAGCGGATCAACGTCACTTTCGACTACGAATGCGCCCTGATGGGCCTGGGCGGAGGTGGTGGCGACCCCGCCTCCCAGATGAACGTGCTCCGTTCCAGCGAGGAACTTCACCAATGGTTCCCCCTCCAGCCGACCCCCTCAACGGAATGGGAGGCCCGCATGGACACGCTCCTGGACGCTCAAATGCGGACGTTGGATTTCGCCCAGCGCAAAAAGGATTTCGACGAAGTGCAGGTCATCCTGGCGGAGGAGTTGCCCATGATTTACACCGTGGCGCCGTTCGTCTGCTCCGCCGTCCGGTCGAACGTGGCCAACCTCCGCCCCGCCGTCCTGAACCCTTACCATCTGACCTGGAATCTGGAAGAGCTGTACATCAAGAAGAAGTGACGCAGTCTAAGCCAGAAGCGCATCCACCGGCACGCCCTTCCCATCCTTGGTCAGGTAGAACGGCCGCCCTTCCGTGACATAGCTCGTATCGGCGGCGATGCCCAGCGCCTTATAAACCGTCGCATGGACATCTTCGAGGCGGACGGGATTTTCGAGCGGGAGCATCGGGTGCCGCTCGGCGGTCTTGCCCAGGACGAAGCCCTTCTTGAACCCGCCGCCGAAAAACAGCAGGCAATTGCCGCTGCTGAAATGCCCGTGGAACCCATACATCTTCTCGTTGTCTACCACGAGCTTCTCTCCCGTGTGCCGCTCCGCAAACCCATCCGGCTCCTTGCCGGCGGCTGGGTCGGAGGCGATCGTGCGCCCGAATTCGGTGCTGATCATCACCAGCGTCCGGTCCAGCAGACCGCGCTGGTCCAGGTCCTTGATCAGTTGGCACACTTCATCTCCGTGCCCATAAACACTTGCGCCACATTCGCCGCGCTCTGTATGGTTTCGAGGTGGGTTTCATTCCGGATATAAGCTGAGACAACGCGCTTGCCGTTGGCCTCGCCGACATCCGGTTTGCGGTAGCCGGGCAGTGTGGGGTCAATGAGCTCCGCCACCATTAAATCAAACGGCTTGTTATGGACGAAGCTCTCGAAAATCCAGTCCCGATGATTTCCCCGCGAGCCGATGCCGCCGGTGATGCCCACATTCGCGCTGCCAATCGCCTCTTCCCAAAACGGCGTCCAGTGCGCGGCGTAGTCTTTGTTCCGCGCGAGCAGCTCATCCACCAGGCGGACACGCTTGTCGGGCGTCGGGTCCTCTAAGAAGCGCTTCGCCTCGGCCGCCGTCGGAATCACTCCAATAACATCGAGATACGCGCGCCGAAGAAACGCGGCGTCGCTGCACACCGGCGGCGGGTCGCTGGCTTCCTTCAAGCCGGCCTTTTCCCATTCGGCTACAATGAACTGATCAATCGGGTTCAAGCCGGGTCTATTGACCTTCGGCGGCTCAGGCGCTTTGGGCAATAACGCCAGCCGCAGCCGGCGCTGGGCGTAAAGCCGTTCCTCGTTATTGCCGCTGAACATCAAATCGTTCACCGCCTTTTGCCTGGAGGGGCCATCTGCCACTACGCTCTCTCCACCGCCCGGCCTGGCAGCATCCCCTTTCTTCGCCTCCACCGCGAGGCTCGCCGAATCGTCCCTGGCCCCGGCGAAGATCCACTGCCGGATCAAATGCAGATCCTCTTCACTCAGAGGCGGATTTCCTTTGGGCATCTGCGGCTCGCGCAAACCGCGGACAAATTGCACCACGGCGCTCTCGTCCGGCTTGCCCGGCACGATCGCCGGACCTGCCTTCTTGCCCCCCTGCAGCAACGTGGGCACAGTACTGACGTCAAGGCCGCTCTTCTGCTCTTCCGCCGAATGGCAATCCAGGCAGTTCTCTGCGAGGATGGGTTTGATCTGCCGGGCATAACTCACTTGGTCCGCCAACTTCGGCTCGATCTCCCGCACCGCGATCTGGGCCGCCGGATGGGTTGCCGCGACCGCGCTCCGCACACCGGTTGTCGCCAGCGGAAGAATCAGACCAATTGCTCCGAACGCCCGGGCGCGCTTGCGCCGGCTCTCCAAGCTGTTGGTCCCACTGCTGCTCACAGGTATAATCTCATATCCCGATCCTCGCCCACTTGATCGGGGAAAATAAACAAGATTATAAGCCAACCTCCTGCCACGCACAACCGGCAATCTGGCACGCGCTTGTGAGATTGACCTTGCGCCCCGCGCCAAGGCCTCATTAAAACCCTGCTTCAGCGGTTGGGACTTTGGTGTCCACCATCCTCTTCCCCCGCCGCCTTCCTGGCCGTTCTTCCGGGCTGTCACACGCTTGAATCCGGCTCCGGCATAGTTTGAAGCTAAGCTGAAGAGGGGCTAAGAATAGCTCGGGGGGGAGCGGTCAACGACAATTATTCTTCACTATCAGCGACAATTAAAACTCACTGTGACACCGGTCTAGGTTTTCACGTTGTTTCTGTTTCTTTCACTGTTCCAAACCCTTTGGGCCAGCCCCTTCGGCGGA
>Ga0224558_1002858_pt1 | contig 15205 bp, 16 predicted proteins | sample 714S32024metaG_FD_180682 | JGI IMG/M metagenome (GOLD analysis project Ga0224558, IMG submission 180682) | Peat soil microbial communities from Stordalen Mire, Sweden - 717 S3 20-24 | ecosystem: Environmental > Terrestrial > Soil > Wetlands > Peat | place: Sweden: Norrbotten County, Stordalen... | reverse complement strand
CGTCGCCTGGCGGGCGATCTCCAGCGCAGTGAGCGGTCGGCGGTCGGCGACGGTCACCGGAGGGCCAGCCGCACGCCGTCACGTGGGCACCAGGCCCGGTTGACCGGAATGCCGGCCGAGGTAGTTCGCAACGGGCCGATGGCACGTTCGCATCGCCGCACTGTCTGCACCTCGCCCTCCGGTCTTGGCGGTCCGGGGTCGGTGCCCGGAACGACGGTGGCATCCTACTGCGGGGCTCCGCGGGAGCCCCTTGATCAGCGGTCGGTCGTGCCGGACCCGATGACCGGAGGTGGCCGTCTGCGGTCCGGACGGAGGTCGTCGAGACCCTCCGCATGACGGTCGCACGACCACAGCCTCATCCGGCGTGCACCGACGAGTGCGTAGCCGGACCAGGCGACGGGCAAGGGGCAGGCGGTGGGGGTGTCGACCCGGAAGCCGTCGGGCCGGGCAATCATGCGCCAGCAGATGCCGGGCTCGGCCCGGACGGCATTGGCATAGTGCTGGTTGTGGTCCACGGTCCCACGGTAGGGAGCGGCTGCGACCGGAGCGCTCGGAGCCCGACGATCCGGCCCGTCCGGGCAGTCGTCCGGGGCCCGGGCACAGCCGCCTGGCCTGCGGGAAAACAGGCCGGGCGGCAGGACGACCCTATCGGAGGGACTGTCGAGGCGGTGGACCCGCGGCCACCAGGTCGTTGCTTGTACCATGAGCGACTCCGCTCCCTCGGCGTCGCAGTGGCCCATCGGATCTCAGCCAAGTTGAAGAGGGTGATCACGATCGAACTCCGGATCCCGAAGCTCGGCATGGAGATGACCGAGGCCACACTGGTCGAATGGCTGGTCGACGACGGCGCCCATGTCGTCCAGGACCAGCCGATCTATCTGCTGGAGACCGACAAGGTGACCAGTGAGGTCTCGGCGCCGATCGCCGGGATGCTGCGGCACATCGGCGAGAAGGGCGAGACGTACCCTGTCGGGGGGTTGATCGGCGATCTGTCGTAACTCGGCGGCGGACCGGCGTTTGGGCCTATCATCGGCGCAGCGCGGAATGGCGACCTCCGCCCTGGTCGGACACGACCAGCCCATCGGGACAATCGCCCGTGCCGCGCGGCGTCGGCCGAACAGAGGGCCCGGCCCCGAGCCGGCCGGCAGGAGATCGCAGCGGGGGAGTAGGGGGAAGCAGTGGGGGAGGACGACGACCAGATCAGGCGCACCCTCGGCGAGTACAGCCAGTGGTGCGACGACGGCCGGTTCGACGAGTGGGCGGAACTGTTCACCGAGGATGCCCAATTCGTACTGTCCGGGCAGGTGACCGAGGGACGGGAGGCGATCCGGAAGTACATGATGGAGGTGCAGGCGACGGGTAGCCGGGGGGTGCACGTCACCACCAACTCGCTGATCGACGTCGACGGCGACACGGCCACGGCCAGCACCGACTACCTGTTCGTCCGCACGACGGCGGAGGGGCTCGGGATCATCGCCGCCGGGCGCTACCACGACCAACTGGTACGAGACGGAGGACAGTGGCGATTTCGGGTCCGGGCGATCACCATGCTCGGCTCGCCGGCCGGGGGCTCGGTTGACTGAGGTCGGAGTCCGGTCCGGGGCGGTGGACAGGGGCGCGGCGGCCGGGGTCCGGCGGCGCGTTCCTCACGCCATGGACCGTCCTGGGTTCGTGGCCGCCGAGCGGTACTACGACCCGGCGTTCGCGGCCCTCGAGCGCGAGCATCTGTGGCCGCGGGTCTGGCAGATGGCCTGTCGACTCGAGGAGATCCCCTCACCGGGCGACTTCGTCGAGTACGCCGTCTGTGACCAGTCGATCCTGGTCGTCCGGGTCGACGCCACGACGATCAAGGGCTACCACAACGCCTGTCGCCACCGGGCCACCGAACTGGCCAAGGGAACGGGGACCTTCACCGAGGGACGAATCGTCTGCCCCTTCCACGGCTGGCGGTGGGACCTCGACGGGGAGAGCTCCTTCGTCTACGCCCCGCACGCCTTCGCCCAGGAGCTCCTGAGACGGGAGGAGATCTGCCTCCGGCAGGTCCGCGTCGACACCTGGGGCGGCTGCGCCTGGATCAACCTGGATCCCTCCGCCCCTCCGCTTCTGGAGGCGCTCGACCCGATCCCGGACCTGCTCGATCCCCTGGGTGTCGCCGACATGAGGGTCCACTGGTGGAAGGCCGCCGTCCTCCCGGCCAACTGGAAGATGGCCCAGGAGGCGTTCATGGAGGGCTACCACGTCCCCCAGACCCACCCCCAGCTCACGCTGGGCCACCCCGAACGGTACGACCCCGACAGCCTGGCCTACGCCGTCCACGAGCACGGCCATTCGAGCTTCCAGCTCCGACCCAACGCCCAGGCCAAGAAGGGGCGACAGGTCGGCGTGAGCGAGATCGACGCCATCATCGAGTCGGTCCATCAGCTCAGCACCGGGCTCGAGGCGATGACCCTGGACCGTGACGTGCATGTGATCGAAGGGATGCGGCACCGCCCCATTCCCGAGGGGAGCACCTTCGGGGCGGAGCTGGTCAAGGAGCTCTATGCCTACGCTGCCGATGCCGGCATCCCCCTGCCGCCGCCGGACCCCGCCGCCCTGGCCCGCTGGGGCGGTGTGTTCTTCGCCTTCCCCAACTACTTCGTGCTCCCCCAGTACGGCAATGCGCTCGTCTACCGTGTCCGCCCCCACGGTGACGACCCCGGGTCGTGCCTGTTCGAGCTGTGGTCTCTCACCATCCCCGCCGAGGGTGACGAGGCTCCGAGGCCGACGCTCGAGGGCCCGTTCGCCCCGGACGACGCCGACCACTGGCCGCGGATCCCTCTGCAGGACTTCTCCAACATCGGACGTCAGCAGCGGGGCGTCCAGAGTCTGAGTGTCGACGGCCTCCGTCTGTCCCACACCTACGAGGCAGGGATCACCAACATGCACCGCGAGCTCGACCGCTACCTGGCAACGTGATGAGCTGAGGGAACGGACGGTGCCGACCTCCAACTCCGCCACCGTCGCCGGTGCCGATGTCATCGTGGTGGGCTCGGGGGCGGCGGCGTTGGCCGCCGCCATCGCCGTCCATGACGGGGGCGCACGTGCCGTGGTCGTCGAGCGCACCTCGTCGGTCGGCGGCACCACTGCGGTCTCCGGCGGTGGCATCTGGATGCCCCAGAACCACCACATGGCCGAGCGGGGTGTCGAGGACTCGCGCGACGAGGCGCTCACCTACATGACCCGCCTCACCGCCGGACGGACGCCGGTCGAGCTCCTCGAGCGATACCTCGACCAGGGACCGGGCATCGTGTCCGGACTCGAGCGGCGCACGCCGCTGCAGCTGCAGGCGATGTCGTGGCCGGACTACCACCCCGAGATGGACGGGGCCAAGCAGTCCGGCCGGATGCTCGAACCGGGGCTGTTCGACACCACGCGGCTCGGTCGGTGGGCCGACAGCCTCCGTCGCCCCCCGGTACTGGCCCTGCCGATCACCCTGCAAGAGGCGACGGTCGACTGGCGACCGTCGTACTTCCCGGAGCGCTTCGACGCCGCCGAGGTGCAGCGGCGCACCGCCGTTCACCAGGTGGCCTGCGGCCAGGCGTTGATCGGTGCACTGCTCGAGGCCTGCCTCTCGCGGGGCATCCAACCGGTCCTCGAGACCAGGGCGTGCGAGATCGTCATGAGCGGAGGCCGGGTCTCCGGACTGGTCGTGGACGCCGGCGGCGGACGATCGGAGGTCAAGGCATCTGCCGTGGTGCTGGCATCGGGCGGCTACGAGTGGAACGCGACCCTGCGGTCGAGGTTCCTGCCCGGTCCGCTGACCCACCCGCACAGCCCGCCCCCCAACGAAGGTGACGGACTGCTCATGGCCATGGAGGTCGGGGCCGACCTGGCCAACATGAACGAGGCCTGGTGGTACCCGGCGTCGTCGGTACCCGGCGAGCAGTACGACGGACGTCCCCTCAGCCGTTTCGTCGGGGTCGAGCGCACCGCACCGCACTCGATCATCGTCGACCGTTTCGGACAGCGCTTCGTCAACGAGGCCGCCAACTACAACGACATGCAGAAGGCGTTCTTCTCCTTCGACGCCAACGAGTACTCCACCCGCCACCTGCCGTGCTGGGTGGTCTTCGACCACCAGTACCGGTCGCGCTATCCGGTGGTGACCGCACGGCCCGGCGACCCCGACCCCGACTGGCTGCCGGTACACGACACCGTCGGGGGACTGGCGGGCAGGGTCGGGATCGACGCGGCGGGGCTCGAGGAGACAATCGAGCGGTGGAACCGCTTCGTCCGTGCGGGGAGTGACCGTGATTTCGGCCGAGGTGGAAGTGCCTACGACCGGTTCCACGGCGACCCTGCCGCGCCCCATCCCAACCTCGGCACCATCGAGCAGGGGCCGTACTACGCACTGCCGGTCCACGTGGGAACCGTCGGCACCAAGGGGGGCCCGAGGGTCGACGGCCACGGGCGGGTCCTCCACGTCCATGATCGCCCCATCCCCGGTCTGTACGGTGCGGGGAACGTGATCGCCAGCCCGGCCGGCCCTGCGTACTACGGCGGGGGGACCTCGATCGGGATGGGTTTGGTGTGGGGCCACCTGGCCGGGACGCATGCCGCCTCGTACGCCACCGGCGTCCCGGCGAGCTAGGCCGCGGTTCGATGCCGACGGTCGAGGTCCCGCCCGCTACCCACGACGATCCGGAGGACGGACAGTGAGCGACACCGAGGCAGCCAGGCCGACGGCTGGGGCGCGACGGTCCATGTACGGGTCGATGGTGTTGATCCGGGCCTGCGACGAGCGGCTGCGCCGGGGCCTGAGCGCTGGCGAGTTCGCCTGTACCTACTGGCCGGCCACCGGGCAGGAGGCGATCGCCGCCGCCCTCGGTGAGGTGCTCCGGACCGACGACCAACTGATCACCACCTACCGGGGGCTGCACGACCAGGTGGCCAAAGGCGTCCCGATCGGCCCGCTGGTGGCGGAGATCCTCACCCGGAGCACCGGGGTGAACGCCGGCAAGGGTGGCGCCATGCACATCTCCCACCCCTCCTCGGGCCTCGTGCTATCGACGGGGATCGTCGGCTCGGGCCTGCCGATCGCCGTCGGCGTCGGTCTGGCCGCACAGCTGCGGGGCACCGACCAGGTGTCGGTGGCCAGCTTCGGCGACGGTGCCACCGGGACCGGCTCCTTCCACGAGGCGGTCAACCTCGCCGCGCTGTGGCACCTCCCGGTCGTCTTCGTCTGCCAGGACAACCGCTATGCCGAGATGACGCCGACCGCCCATGCCCAGCCGGTCGACCACGTCGCCGACCGGGCCGCCGGCTACGGCATCCCGGGCGTCCGGGTCGACGGCAACGACCCGGACGCCGTGCACGGCGTGCTCGAGGTGGCGGTGGCCCGGGCCCGGAGTGGCGCCGGCCCGACGCTGCTCGAGTGCACGACCTATCGGCTGTGGGGTCACTACTTCGGCGACCCCATGCGGTATATCCCGGCCGAGGAGCTGGCGGCGGCGCGGCAGGCCGAGCCGGTCGCCCGTTATCGGGCCGTGCTGCTGGCCGACGGGGTGCTCGACGAGCACGGCAGCGACCAGGTGGAGCGGTGGGCCCGGGACGAGGTCGCGGCGGCCTTCACCGCGGCACTGGCTGACGGGCTGCCGCCCCCCGAGGCGGCGTTCGTCGACGTCTACGGGGACCCGACCGGGATGCCGGAATGAGCGACCAGGCGACGTCCGGTGGGGGTCCGATGGTGACCCGGAGCATGCGGGAAGCACTCAATCTGGCGCTGGGCCAGGCGCTGGCCGCCGATCCCGACGTCCTGCTCATCGGTGAGGACCTGGCCGACCCGGGTGGCGGCATCTCCCAGATCACCAAGGGTCTCTCGACCCGCTTCGGAACCGATCGGGTCCGGGACACGCCGATCTCCGAGGCGGCCATCGTCGGAGCGGCGGTGGGCGCGGCGGCGGCCGGGCTTCGGCCGGTGGCCGAGCTGATGATCATGGACTTCGTCAGTATCGGCCTCGACCAGCTGGTCAACCATGCGGCCAAGGCCCGGTTCATGTCGGGTGGTCGGCTGAGCATCCCGGTCACCCTGCGGACCGCCGTTTTCGGGGGGATCGGGTCGGGCGCCACCCACTCCCAGTCCCTGGAGGCGTGGCTTGCCCATGTCCCCGGGCTGAAGGTCGCCATCCCCAGTGTGCCGGCCGACGCCCAGGGACTGCTGACCACGTGCATCTTCGACGACGACCCCTGCGTCTTCGTCGAGAACGTGGCGCTCTACGGGTCGACCGGACCGGTGCCGGAGGGGGACCACCGGGTTCCGCTCGGCGTGGCCGACGTCAAGCGGAACGGGACGGACGTGACCATCGTGACCTACGGCCGGACGGTTCGCGACGCCCTGGCGGCGGCGGAGCAGCTGGCGGAGGAGCAGATCGACGTCGAGGTGGTGGATCTGCGGAGCTTGGTGCCGTTCGACGCCGGCACGGTGCTCCGGTCGGTCGCCCGCACACGGCGGGTCGTCGTCGCCCATCACGCCACGCGGTTCGCAGGGTTCGGGGCCGAAGTGGCCGGCGTGATCAACGAGGAGCTCTTCGGCGAGCTCGAGGCGCCGGTGCGTCGGGTCGGTGCCCGGTTCGCGCCTATCGGATCCGCGCCGACATTGGAGGCGTCGGTGATGCCGTCGGTGGCCTCGCTCGCCGAGGCCGTCCGGGACGTCGTCGGGCATTGAAGCTCGCGGTCAGGCGGTCCCGCCCAGCGAGCCGTACCCGAGCCGGGTGAGGGACTCGTGGCCGGAGTCGGTCATGAGCAGGGACTCTCCGGCCAGAACGGTACCGGTGTCGGGATCGGCCACCTCACCGAGGACGAACAGGACCATGCCCGGTCGGAGCAGGGCGCTGCCCCCGGTGTCGTCCGGCAGTCCTTTGCCGACCATCGGAGGTTTCATCCCGAGGCCGACGCCGTGGGCCACCGGCATGGTGGGGACCGCTTCGCCGACGCGCTCGTAGGCAGCCACGCACAGGTCGCTCCCGGTCCCCCGGCCGCCAGACGGCGGCCAGGGGTGCCCCCGGAGGGCCGACCACCGCCCCTGCAGGCGGCGCTGACCAGGGGTGGGGGCGGCGACCTCCCTCCCGACGGGTGGATCGACGCAGGTCCGGGCCACCACCCGCTCGTACCCGGCGAACATGGCGCCCACGTGGGCCGCCACCAGGGCGTCGGCCGGCAGTGCTTCGGTGGACACCGGCGAGCCGGAGATCTCCCGGACGTCGGACGGCCGGCCATGGCCCACGGCGCCGCTGCGGCGACCCAGACCCACCGGACCGAGGACCGGTGAGGTCGACCAGAAAGCCCCCTCGAGATCGGGGATGGTGACCCCGAGCCCGGCCATGTGCTCGGCCACGCGGCCGGTCAGCCGGCGGCCGGGAACGCCAGGCCGGAGCCCGGCCAGGGCGTGGGCGAGTGCGGACCCGGCCACCGTCACCGAGGTCGGGATGCCGGCCCGCTGGTCGGCGGTCTTGATCCGACGCACCTCGTCGAGCAAGGGCGTGGCGTCCTCGATCTGGGCCCGGGGTGCCACGGCCGCCAGCAGGCGGGCCGTGCCGGGGGGTCATCCCGTCCACGCCGATCCGCCGAGCGCCGGCCAGTCCGGGGATGGCGGCCAGGTTGGCCACCATGGTGGCGCGGTTCCGGGTGACGCCGACGGCCTGGTGGTGGACCGTGCCCCGAACCCCCATCTGGCCTTCGGCATCGGTCCCCATCGCTGCATCGGGATGCACCTGGCCCGCGCCCTCTTCCGCATCATGATGCGCGAGGTGCTCGACCGGGTACCCGACCATCGGGTCGACCGCCAGGGGACCACCTTCTACCAGCGGGATCCCTCTCTGGCCGGCGTGGCCACCATGCCGGTGACGTTCACCCCGGCACCGCTGGCCGGCCCGTCGGAGCGCCCGTACTGAGCCCGGCGTCGCCGGAATCGATAGCATCGGCGACGATGTCAGAACGTCTGTCGGCTCCGGTGCGAGGGGTGACCGGCCATGCCCGGACCGACCCCGGACGAGCCGCCATCGTCATCGGTGACGTGGTCCGTACCTACGGCCAGCTCGACGAGCGTGCCCGACGCCTGGCATCGGTGCTGGCCGCCCTTGGCGCCGGCCCCGGCCGGCCGGTCGCCACCGTCCTCCCCAATGGCGTCGAGATCTTCGAAGTGGCGACGGCGGCCGCCATGCTCAACGCCCCGTTCCTCCCGGTCAACCGGCATCTCCGGTCCCAGGAGCTCGCCTACATCCTGGCCGATGCCGACGTGGCCGTGGTGGTGGGCCAGGACGGCTACGACGAGGAGCTGACCCGGGCGCTCGAGGGCCACGACACCGGGTCGGTGCGGGTGGGCGTCGACTACGAGGAGGGCATCGAGGCGGCTCCGCCGCTGTCGGACGGGGACAGCGCCGGTGGGCCGGAGCTGATGTTCTACACCTCGGGCACCACCGCCCGTCCGAAGGGGGTGGTGCACGGAGCGCTGGCCGCGGCCGAGGGCCGGGTCCGGGCCATGGAGGGCCAGGTGGCGCTGTGGGGGTGGACCGCCGACGACGTCTACGTGATGAGTGGGCCCGCCTACCACGCCTCCCACCTCGGATGGGCCCTGTGCTCGCTCTACGCCGGCGCGTTGACCGTGATCACCGAGCAGTTCGAGGCGAGGTCCTGGCTCTCCGAGGTCAGCCGGCTCCGGGGTACACGCTCCTTCATGGTGCCAGCCCACTTCATCCGCATCCTCGAAGTCCCCGAGGTCGAGCGTGCCGCGCTCGACGTGTCGAGCCTCTCGCTCATCGTGCACGCCGCCGCTCCGTGCCCGGTCCAGGTCAAGTTCCGGATGATGGAAGCATTCCCGGATGCCGAGATCCATGAGCTGTACGGCGCCAGCGAGGGAGGCGCCACCAAGATCTCTCCGGATGAGTGGCGGGAGCGACCCGGCAGTGTGGGCCGACCGTGGCCGGGAGTCGAGATCCGGATCCTCGACGACGACGGGCACCCGGTGCCGGTGGGGGAGCCGGGCTCGGTCTACATCCGCCCGGCCGGACCCCAGCGGTTCAGCTACCGCAACGACGAGGATGCCACCAACCGGGCCTGGCGGGACGACGCCTTCACCGTGGGGGACATCGGGTACCTCGACTCGGACGGGTACCTCACCATCACCGACCGGGTGTCGGACATGGTCCTGTGGGGCGGCGTGAACATCGCTCCCCGCGAGATCGAAGAGGTGCTGTTCGAGCATCCGGCCGTGGTCGACTGTGCCGTCTTCGGGATCCCCGACGAGCGCGACGGGGAGCGGCTGAAGGCCATGGTGCAGTTGCGTTACGAGGTCGGCACGGCCGAGCTGGCCGATCACGTGGCCGGACGCCTGGCCAAGTACAAGGTCCCCCGCGAATGGGAGGTGGTGGGGGAGCTCCCACGTGACCACAACGGAAAGGTGCGCAAGCGCCAGTTGCGCCAGGCCCACCAGTCAGGGGACCGCTAGACACTCGGTTCCCGGCTCGTCCGACCGGGGGGGGTCACGACAACTCGTCGACCGGGGACCCGTCGGCCGATGCCACCTCGTCGAGTACCGACTGACCAGTGAGCGCAAAGACCGTCTCGTCATCGGACTGTCGCCAGAGGTCGAGCAACCCGATGGACAACGGGTCGCATCCGTAGCGCATCGGCCCGGTGTCGTCGAGGATGGCGTCGGCGATCAGCACCGCGGCGTCCGAGGGGTCGGCGACCTGAGGATCGGCGTGGTCCTTGCGCAGCCTGCTGGCCTCGTGGGCCAACTGTCGGTACTGCTCGAACCGGGCGGCAGGATGCTCACCCGTGCTGAGCTGGAACATGTCGGTGTCGACAGGGCCCGGAAGTATCTCCACCACCCGGATGCCGGAGGCGGCCACCTCCACGCGCAGGCTGTCGCCGAACGCCGAGACGGCCGCCTTGGTGGCGCGGTAGGCCGAATAGAACGGCACGCTGGCGATGATCGACGACGAGGTGACGTTGCAGACCACCGACGGTCGATTGGTGCGTAGGATCGGAATGGCTGCCTGGGTCATCCCCACCACGCCGAGGACGTTGGTCTCGAAGAGCGCCCGCCAGTCGTCGAGGCTGCCGTGCTCGACCGGCAGGTATTCGGTGTCGATGCCGGCGTTGTTCACCAGTACCTGGAGATCGTCGGGCAGGTCGTACGAGTGCGGGTCGGTGACGTCGAGGTAGCGGACGGTCAGGCGGCCGGGCGTGTCCTGGGGGAGGTCGGCACCGTCCTCGGGGTGGCGCATGGTGGCGACGGTGTCGAAGCCGCGAGTCGCCAGCTCGAGGGCGACGGCCCGCCCGATGCCCCTGCTGGCGCCGGTGACCAGCGCACTTCCGCGGATGTCCATCCGGACATTGTGGTCCACGGGAGCCGTCCGAACCGCCGGCCGATCATCGCAGGATCTTGACGAGCAGGACCCAGGCGTTGATCGACGAGGTGTTGAAGGCGCGGCCGGCAGCGCCGAGGTTTGAGCAGAGGCCACCGCCAGAGCCGGCAACGATGCTCCGGCCGCCTCCGAAGAATGCCAGGGCGGGCAAGAGCAGCAACGGAGCGGGTCGCCGGCGACCGCTCCTGGAGCGAGACCCAGAAGGACTGCAGGCCGGCGACCGCTCCCGCAGCGACGATCTCCGCGCCGAAGGCGAGGGGGCCTGAACCCGGAGCAAGCCCGAAGCTGCAGACCACCGGGACGCAGAGCTGCATCCCCAGGGCACCCGCCGCTCTCCCCGGCAGGTGCGAAAACTTGAGAGTGTGCTCGAGGTTCATGGAGATGGTCACGAACAGCAACCCGAGCAGGGCCGCCGAGGCTCCGATGGCGGCGACGGAGAAGTCGTGCCACTCGGTTGGGGAGCAGGCAACCGTCGGCAGAGTCCGGTCCTCGGTCCGGCGTGACGACGGGAGGGACCCCCGATCCGGTGCTGCACCGTGCAGGCATGCCCGGAACGGCTCGCCACCTCCGTCGCCCGTCTGCCGCCAGGTGCTCGGGGGGAGACGAGAGCACGAGCACCAGGAGCGCCCACAGGCCGAAGGACGGCACCACGATGTCCACCACGAGCGCCACGCTCATGAGCGCGGCCAGGATCACCGCGGGGTCGATGGTCGCGCTGCCGTCGCGTGGATCCTCCTGGAGCTCGGGCCACCTGACGATCGCCCACTGCTGCACGAGTGTCCCGACCGCGGCGGCCAGCATCGTGCCGATGTAGATCAGGTGGACGGTGCTGATCCCATTCGCCGCGGAACCGAGCAGCTCGGTCGAAAAGGGCAGGAACACGATGGCAAAGAGCCACAGGAACATCGCTCAGGCCAAGATCGAGTTGTACGACCTCACCCGCTCGAACGTCCGGTGCTCCCCCCACCAGAAGCTGCCGATCACCGCGAAGCTCAAGGCGAATGCGATCAGCCCCGGTCTGTTGTCGTGAAAGGACTCACCGAGCCCGGTGGTGCCGATCGAACCGGCGGCATCGACGAGGGGAAGCACGAGCAGCGTGATGGCGATCGCCACGACGGCGTCACTGAAGGTGACCAGGCGCCTAAAGGCGTTCTCGCTGTGGATGGTTCATTGTCCCCCCGTCCCTCGGTTCCGGACCGGATGGTCGATGAGGAAGCTCCCGGCCGGCCCTTGGTCCGCGGACAGCACGATGCCCGGCGCTGGGAAGACAGGTCGGGGCATCATCGTGGAGGTGGCGGGAATCCATCCGATCCCGGCAGGATGACGGAACTCCTGGTCAATCGCTTGCAGGGCTTCTCATCTGGGAACACGCCGTCCATCGAGTACCCGCCCGCCGCCGCTGGTCACCTCTCTGCCGCGTCTCCATCGTGGCTCTTGCGTGCTGCGGGTGTCCGGTGCGGGTGCGGTTCGGTCGGCAGGTTCGGCGTCTAGCCATGCGGCGATCCTGGCCGTCTCGAACTCGTCCCAGCAGAGATCGGGGAGGTCTGGAGGCGCACCGGCCGATGAACCCTGACCTGATTCCTGGACGGTGCCGCTGGGCAGTAGATGTCCTGTGGGTCCTCCACCGGGCCGTCGTAGGTGTGGGTCCGGCCAGCACCGCAATCGTCAACCCTTCGACAGCCTGCTCGAGGCCGAGGTGCTGACAGGGCGTTGGCGGACCGACTACAACGTCAACCGACGACACAGCGGACTCGGCCGGAAGAGACCGTTCGCCTTCGCCGAAGGCTGGAACACCAGGAATCAGCTACAACTCACATTGCGAGTGGCACAGGAACCGGGATCCCCTCACCGCGCCCGAGCGACGCCAACAGAGAATGCCCCGGGGGGACTCGCTGTCATCGGATCGGCAGTCGTTCAACGAGAGTGCGTGAGATGGAGATGTGCCCGATGGCCGCCTGCCCCCCGACGCCGGCTTGGCGTCACCCTCCGATGACAACCTCGACGCGTCGGGACTCGCGGTTCAGCGCTTCTTGGAGACGTGGAGACGGGGCTGAGAGGAAGACGTCAGCGTCAAGATGGACTGCCGCTGCCAATACCTCCATCCCGAGGATGTTGAGGTCATGTCGGTGCCGGAGTCGCCCAATGATCGGAGCGAGGGTGCGGAGGCTGATGAGACCAATATCTTGAGGAAGTTGTACCAGGGTCTGGATGGCTCGGTCTCGGATTGGCGCAGGTAGCGACGCAAGAGGAGCCGAGAGCGCGCCCGAGCCGGCGCTCGATCCAAGGACGGCCTGGCAGAGGCGAACGTACCAGTAGCCGGTCGTGAACGCGTCGGCCCCTTGCCGGGGCGGTGGGCTTCCCCGCAGCACGGTCCCGAGTAGCTGGTCGTCGATGAGTTGAGTCACTCGCTGGCAACGTCGGCGTCGCCGAAACCGCTTCGAACTCGATCCCAATCCTCTTGTGTCACGGCCTCGATGAGCTGGCGTCGAAGGAGATCGACCCCGCCGGGGATCAGGATCACCGCATCACCAATGTCGAGGAAGCCAACCTCCCCGCCCTCGTCAAGTCCCCACCGGTGCCTCGCGGATGCGGGGAGACTCATCTGACCCCGCTGGGAGACCCGAATTTCGCCCGTGTTCGTCATGGGATCATCTTACAAGGTAGTTTGATTGACTGCCTTGTATCATGGATGAAGGTGCATCGTGGAGGGGGTCTCCAGATGACGCCCTCCATCGCCGATGGTGTGTCCCCGCCCACCGGTTGAGTTCGAGCCACGGTGAGTGACCTCGGCCCACCCTTCCGGGGTCGGGCCGGCGTCAACAGGGCCGACGCGCTGAGCTGACTGGCGAGAAGGTACCGGCGCGTGGGGTGGTCTTGCTTGGTCCATGGATCAAGGGTCCCGCCACCTGCGCTCCGGACCGGGCACCCTGGCCCCCTTTTGGGCGACAGAGGGCCGAGGCATGACTTCCAGATCCGTTTTCGCGAAGCATGAACTCCAAGGGGAGCCTTTGTCTGCCGACCGGCGCAAAATCCATCACCAGGCGAGTCACGCAGTGTCCAACTTGACGACATTCCTCGGGTCGTTCACGGCGATCTGCGTTGCCGTGACATTGGTGGCGGTGTGGGCCATCGGGTTGCTCTTCGTCCAGGGTGGCCCGTTCAACTCCCACTACGAGATGGTGATCACCTCGATGACCACCATGATCACGTTTGTGATGGTGTTCATCATCCAGTCCACCCAGAATCGCGAGAGTCGCGCCATGCAAACGAAGCTCGACGCGCTTCTGATCGCGAAACATGGTTTGGACGAGGCGGGACTGCTCGGGCTGGAAGACAAGCCCGATGCGACCATCAAGGACGTGCAATCCGAGGTTCACGATTCCGAGCGGAGAAATGCGGAGGATCGGAACCGCATCGTGATCAGTGCAAACATGGGGGTCCGACCGTCAGAACATCAGCCGGAAGACTGACCACTGGCGAATCACTGGCGTTCCCGAATTGGGAAGGGTGCCCACGGCGGCGGGTCGGTAAGCCGGTCGGTGGCGATCTGACCTTCCCCCCGCCGGCCGGACACTTGGTTATGCAGCTTGCTGTTGGGTGAGACGGTAATGGAGTTCCCACTCGATCGGTGGCACGTAGCCGATGGTCGAGTGGAGCCGGACGTTGTTGTAGCGCCGGATCCACACCGCGATGGCGGCCATGGCCTCGGCCCGAGTGGCGAACCGGTAGCGGTGGACGAGCTCGCGCTTCAGGCTCGACGAGAACGACTCGGCGGCGCTGTTGTCGAAGCACGTGGCCACCCGCCCTGCCGACTGGCGGACACCGAGCTTGTCGCAGAGCTCCCGGTACTCGGCCGACAGGTATTGACTGCCGCGGTCCGAATGGAAGATGACGCCGGTGATGTCGCCGCCCCGGAGATCGACCGCCCGTCGCAGCGCTTCGGCCACCAGCCCGGTCGGCATGGTCTGGTCCATGGCCCAGCCCACCAGCCGGCGGCTGCCCAGATCGAGCACCGAGGCCAGGTAGAGCCAGCCCTCGTCGGTGCCGATGTAGGTGATGTCGCCCGCCCACCGGCGGTCCGGCTCGCCCGGGGCGAAGTCCTGGTTGACGAGGTCGGGCAGTGGCGGGGCCCCTTCGGCGGCCATGGTCGTCCGAGGGCTCCGGCGCCGGGGGGTGACCCCGACGATGGCGTTCTCGGCCATCAGCCGCTCGGTGCGCTTGTGGTTCACGCAGTAGCCCCGGCGACGCAGTGCCGCGTTGACCCGGGGGGACCCATAGGTCGAATCCGAGTCGGCGTGGATGTCCCTGATCTGGTTGATCAGGTAGGCCTCGTCGAGTTCGGCATCGCGCGGACCGGCTGCTCGATGCAGCCACTCGTAGTACGCCGAGGTCGAGACCTCGGCCACGTTGCATGCCGCGTCGATCGGGAACCCTTCGGCCTTCATGGTGGAGACAAACCGGTAGCGGCTCACCGGTCCTGCTCCTTCACCCAGAAGGCCACACTTCGTTTGAGCAGGTCGCGCTCCATCGTTAGGCGCTTCACCTCCCGCTTCAGCGTGGTGAGCTCCTCGCGTTCGTCCGTCGAGAGGCCTTGGCGCTCTCCCCGGTCGATCCGCTCCTGGCGCACCCAGTTCCCCAAGGTCTGCTCGACAACTCCGAGCTCCTTGGCCACGTCAGCAACAGTCCGCTTCTGGTCGATGACCAGGGATGCCGCGTCACGACGGAACTCCTTCGGGTATCTCCCTCGCCGGCGAGCCGGCGTTGGTTGGTCTTCGGTCACTACTGGCATGACTACCTCC
>Ga0224558_1002857_pt1 | contig 15217 bp, 11 predicted proteins | sample 714S32024metaG_FD_180682 | JGI IMG/M metagenome (GOLD analysis project Ga0224558, IMG submission 180682) | Peat soil microbial communities from Stordalen Mire, Sweden - 717 S3 20-24 | ecosystem: Environmental > Terrestrial > Soil > Wetlands > Peat | place: Sweden: Norrbotten County, Stordalen... | reverse complement strand
TTGCCAGCACGCCAGCCAGAGCCCAGGCCGCCTGCTTGCCAACGAAGGTGTAGGGCGAGTGATACCGCTCCTGCGCCACGACGGCCGAGGCGGAAAAGACCATCACCAAACCCACTACGACCAGCAGCAGGGTGGTGAAAAACAGCCATTTGTCCACGCCGACGCGCTTCGCCATGCTTAGTCCTGCAATTCTTGAACGAGTTGCTTGAAAACGCTCCCGCGCTGCTCGTAGTTATCGAACTGGTCATAGCTGGAGCAGGCGGGGGCAAGCAGAACCACCTCGCCCGGCTGCGCGGCTGAGGTGGCGGCATGAAGCGCCTTGTCCAAGGTTTCGCAGGAGTGGATGGGAACCACGCCGCGCAGGTCCGCCTCGATCTTGGCTGCCGCCACGCCGATGGTGTAAACGGCGCGCACCCGCTCACGCAGCAGGGGCGTCAGCACAGTGTAAGGGAAGCCCTTGTCCTTGCCGCCAAGAATCAGATGAATGCCCGATGGAAAGGCGGCGACGGCCTTGGCTGTGGCATCCACGTTGGTGGCCTTCGAGTCGTTGTAAAACTCGACGCCCTTGCGCGTGGCCACGTACTCCAGGCGGTGCTCGACGGCATGGAACTTTTCGACCGCGGCGCGAATCAGCTCGACCGTGACGCCAGCCTGACGAGCGGCAACCACAGCGGCCAGCACGTTTTCGACGTTGTGCGCGCCTTTGAGATGAATACCCCGGAGCGGCATCACTTTCTCCGTAACCGCGCCCTCGGTCGGGCGATAAACCACATTTCCGGTCTCGACCCATGCGCCCTGCGTCACTGGATGCTTGGCGGAAAACCAATAGACACCAGCTTTCGAGCGCGAGGCGGCCTGAGCGGCGCGCGGATTGTCGGCGTTCAGCACCAGACAGTCCTGCTCGTTCTGATCGGCAAAGATGCGCTCCTTGGCGCGAGCGTAATCCTCAAAAGTCTTGTAGCGATCCAGGTGGTCCGGGGTGATGTTGAGGATGACGGAGATGGCGGGGTGAAACTGGACGGTGCTTTCAAGCTGGAAGCTGGAAACCTCAAGGACCGACCAGCTTTCGTCGGTACTGGAGTCAACCAGCGTAATCACCGGCACGCCGATATTGCCGCCGACGAGGGTCGGCAAGCCGCCAGCGGCAAGGATTTCGCCCAGCAGCGTCGTGGTCGTGGTCTTGCCGTTGGAGCCGGTGACGGCCAGCATCTTGCCCTTGAGAAAGCGGGCGGCCAGCTCCAGCTCGCCAATGACCGGCAGGCCCAACGCTTGCGACTGCACCAGCTCGGGCGTATCCAGCGGCACACCGGGGCTGACGACGATCAGGTCCTGGCGGCGGAAGGTCAGCAGTCCGTGGCCGCCGGCCTCGACCATAATGCCCTCTTCAAGCAGGGCGGGAATTTCCTTGGCCAGATCTTCGGCCGAACGCACATCGGAGACCGTGACCTTCGCGCCGTGATGGCGCAGAAACAACGCCGCCGCCATGCCGGATTTCCCCAATCCGACGACCAGTACTTTCTTGCCTTTTAGTTCCAACATACGAACTACCTCAAAAGATATTCTGAAAGGGCGCGGCTTTAGCTGCGCCCTATGGATGCAAATACGTCATTGAAGCCATGCCGTGTGTCAGGGCACGACTTCAGTCGTGCCAAGAACAGCCAATCAAGATTCCGGCTTTAGCCGCTGCGGGATTTTGACCGCCGATCCAGCATTTTCTCAGGGGCTAAAGCCCGACCTGCATTTTGTTGCTTTGCGGCACGACTAAAGTCGTGCCCTGATACTGGTTCGTACTGCCGCTTATGTCGTTCCACAACCTCGAAAACTCCAAACTGCCTGTTACGAACCTCACTCATCATTGTGCACCGCGCGGAGCATCTCTCAACGAAGTTTCAGGGTGGTGAGTGCAAACAATGCAAACACCAGGGCGCCAATCCAGAAGCGCACGATCACCTTCGACTCATCCCAGCCCAACTGCTCGAAATGGTGATGCAGGGGGGCCATCTTGAAGATGCGCTTTCCATTGCGCAGCTTGTAACTGCCCACCTGAAGGATGACGGAGGCCGCCTCGATAATGAAGATGCCGCCAATGAAGGGCAGCAGCAACTCCTGACGAATAATGACGGCAACCGTGCCGATGGCCCCGCCGAGGGCCAGCGAGCCGACGTCTCCCATGAAGATTTCAGCCGGATGGGCGTTGTACCAGAGAAAGCCGATGGAAGCGCCCACCATGGAGCCGCAAAAGACGGTCAGCTCGCCCACCAGGGGCATGCGCTGGAGTTCGAGGTAGTCGGCAAAGACCACGTGGCCGCTGACGTAGGTCAGCACAGTCAAGGCCGCGGCGGCAACGATCGTGCAACCGATGGCCAGCCCGTCCAGTCCGTCGGTCAGGTTGACGGCGTTCGTCGAGCCCACAAGCACGAAGACAACAAAAACGATGAACGGCACGAACGCCAGCAGGCCCAAGTGCGGAATCGAGCCCAGCCAGTGCCATTGCAAATCGGGGTGCCAACTCTTGATGAAGGGCACGGACAACTGCGTGGAAAAAAGCTTGAATTGCTGAAGGCCAACCAGAGAACCGGCTATGACGAGGCTCACCAGCCCCTGCCAAAAGAGCTTTGCGCGCGCCGTCAGGCCCAGACTGCGGCGCTGAACGACCTTGATGTAGTCATCGGCAAAGCCGATGGCGCCATAAGCAAGCGTGGAAAAAACGGTGATCCAAACGAAGGGGTTGGCGGGATCGGACCAGAGCACCGTGGGCAGCAGAATGGCGATGCCAATCAGCACTCCGCCCATGGTCGGAGTGCCTGACTTTTTCAGGTGCGACTGCGGCCCATCATCGCGCACATACTGGCCAATCTGAAACTCATGCAGCTTCCGGATCACCCAGGGGCCGACCATCAAAGCGATCAGCAGCGCCGTCAGCGATGCAAAGGCGGTGCGGAAAGTAAGGTAGCGGAAGATCCGGAACGGGTGAAAGAACGGAAACAGCTTTTCGTAGAGCAGCCAGTAAAGCAAAGGGCCTCCAGAGCCGGGATGAGGCGGAATTCAAGTCAATTTTACTAGAGCGAGTTTCAAAAATCCGCTTTATGTCAGGACTCAACTTCAGTCGTGCCGAAAAAAGCCGGAAGAACAAAGGGCTTTAGCCCCTGAAAAATAACCTCCAAAATCTGCCGAGGCATTTTTGAGGCACGCTGCAGGACGGAGAAGCCGACAGTTGCGAAAGCAACGAATTCATCTCACTTCTGGCGGCTTGGTGAGCGCCGCAATGGCCCGCTCCAGATGCACGCCGCGCGAGCCTTTCACCAGCACCACGTCGCCGGGCTTGAGATTTTTCTTGAGCCAGTCGCCAGCCGCCTCGGCATCAGGCAAAAACAGCGAGGCAACCCCACCCTTGGATGCGGCCGCGGCAAGATGTTCGGCATTACCGCCGACGCCGACAACCAGATCGAGCCCCGCCTCGGCTGCCGCGCGCCCGCAGGTGGCGTGCAGCTCAGGGCCCTGCTTGCCCATCTCGAGCATCTCGCCAGCCACCAGAATCCTGCGCCGAGCCGGACGCGCAGCCAAGGTGCGGATCATCGAACGCAGCGCTTCGGGATTGGAGTTGTAGCAGTCGTTGACGATCGTGGCGCCATTCAGCTCGATGATCTCGCCACGGTTGTCGCCCGCCGTCAGAGACGCCAGTGCGGCAATGGCGCTGTCCAGATCGACTCCAGCTTCAAGCGCAACCGCCAAGCCCGCCAAGGCGTTCAACGCATTGTGCGCACCCAGCATCTTCAGCGTAAGCCGGGCCTCTCGCTCCCCCGCGCGATAGCGCACGTGCAGGCCTGCAAGGTCTTCCGTAGCTTCCATAACCTGCGGATCGGCGCAGGGACCGGAGCCAAAATACACCACGCGGCCGGGAAAATCGCGGCCAAACTGCGAAACGTAAGGATCGTCGCAATTGAGAAAGACAACGCCGGTCGAGGGCAGCGCATCCACCAGCTCGAATTTGGCGCGGGCCAGGCCGGCCTGACCGTCGGCAAAGTTTTCAATGTGCGCGGTGCCCACATTGGTCACAACGCCCCAGTCTGGCGTGGCAATGCGGGCCAGGGCGGCGATCTCGCCGGCATGGTTCATGCCCAACTCGATGACCGCGACATCGTGTTCCGGCTGAAGGCGCAGCAACTGCAACGGCAGGCCGAAGTTATTGTTGTGATTGCCCTGCGACTTGAGCACGTTGAACTTTGCGCCCAGGGCCGCGGCTACGGCTTCCTTGGTGGTCGTCTTGCCTGCCGAGCCGACAACAGCCACGACGCGACGGCCCCACTGGCGGCGGACATGCGCGGCCAAGGCCTGCAAGGCAACCAGCGGATCCTCGGCAATCAGCAGCGGAACCGCCAAAGCCGCATCGGGCAGAGTGGCCACGCGCGCACGGGAAACCACCGCGGCCAAGGCGCCGCGTTCGACGGCAACCGCGACAAAATCGTGGCCGTCAAGCCGCTCGCCGCGCACGGCAAAAAACAGATCGCCCGCGGCCACCGTCCGCGAATCAATCGAGTAGCCGCTTACGACCAGCGACCCGGCGCCGGCCACGCTGGCAGGCGCCTCCAGCACCGCGCCTGTCCCGATGGCTGCCTCTGCAAGTGTAAGTTTCATTGGTCACTACCATAGCCGATTTCGCCCAGTGCTGAAAGGGCAATCTGAACATCATCAAAAGGGATGACGCCACTGGCCAGAATCTGCTGCTTTTCGTGGCCTTTGCCTGCAATCAGGACCACGTCGCCGTCGGCAGCCTCGTGAAACGCGAGCCGAATGGCAGCGGCGCGATCCGGCTCAACCGTGTAACGGACGCCGCTCGATTTCAACCCCGGTTCAATCTCGGCCAGGATGGCAAGCGGCTCCTCGGAGCGGGGATTGTCGCTGGTCGCCACGACGAAGTCGCTTCCCTTGCCCGCGGCCAGCCCCATCTTCGGCCGCTTGGTGCGGTCGCGGTCGCCGCCGCAGCCGAAAAGCGTAATCACGCGCTTGCCGGATTTTGCCGTCATCTGGCGAGCTAAGGCAGTCAGGTTAATCAGCGCATCGTCGGTGTGAGCATAGTCCACAATCACCGTGAAAGGCTGACCGGCATCGACGGATTGGAAGCGGCCGGGAACCGGCTGAAGCCGGGGAACGAACTCAACCAGATCGGTAAACGAAACGCCCCGCGCATGAACCGCTGCAAGAGCTGCCAGCAGGTTGAGAATGTTCACCTCGCCGGCTAGATGCGACGTCACTTTGGCATTGCCAGCCGGGGTTTCCAGCTCAAGCAGCGCGCCCGAGGGCGTGAGCGTGTGAGATGCGGCGCGCCAGTCGCCCTGGCCAATGCCGTAGGTGCGGACCTCGGCTCCGGCCTTGCGCGCAGCCTCAGCCAGTTGCTCACTGCGCGGGTCGTGCGCGTTGAGCACGGCGACGCGCGGAGCCGGATAGACTGTGCCCTCGAAGAGCAGGCGCTTGGCGGCGAAATACTTCTCCGTGGTCTGGTGGTAGTCGAGATGGTCGCGGGTCAGGTTGGTGAAGACAGCCACATCGAAATTCAAACCCGTCGCACGGCCCTGGTCAAGGGCGTGGCTGGAAACCTCGGTCACCAGCTCGGTGGCTCCGCGCTGGACACCCTCGGCCATCAGCTCGAACAAGTCCCTGGCCTCGGGGGTGGTGTGCAGCGACGGGCGCACTTCGCCCGCGACGTGATACTCGATGGTGCCCACGAGCACGGTCTTGCGCGCAGCGGCGTTCAGCAAGGCCTCCGTCAGATATGCCGTGGTCGTTTTGCCGTTCGTGCCGGTGATGCCCGTGGCCGCAAGTTTCCGCTCCGGGTGCCCGAAAAAGGCAGCCGAAGCCTGGGCCAACGCGCGGCGTCCATGCTCGACCTCCAGCACCGGCAGACCGGCGTTATAGACCAGCAGATGGTCAAAGGCTGGCGAGGAGTCGGTAATAATTCCCAAAGCGCCCGCAGCAATGGCTTTTCCGACGTAGCGGTTGCCGTCGGTCGAGCCGCCTTTCATGGCGACAAAGACCGCGCCGGGCTTTACCTTGCGCGAATCGTACTCGACGCCGGTCACCGGCTCATCCGAACCGCCACCAACGCCAACCGCCGCAACTTCTTCCTTCATTTCATTCCATTTCATCACGTGCTCGATTGTAGATGACCGGTCCGTATTGAGATTGTGCCGGGGGCGCTGCTCATCGTCCACAGCGCACCACGATCTTGGTTCCGGGAGCGACCCAGGAACCCGCTGCGGGAGCCTGTTCGCGCACCATGCCATTGCCGGTGATCTCGACTTCCAGTCCGGCGGCGGCGGCCTGCTCGATCACCTTGCGCACCGGAAGGCCGATCAGCGAGGGAACGCGCAGCTTTTTGCCGTCGGAAAGAATGACGGTCCTGGTCGCCTGCTGAGGCGGCTGATTCTGCGGCGGCGGGGCGACAGGCTTGGCCCTGGCGTTTGCAAGGGGCTGAGTCCTGGCCTGCGATTGGCTTGGACGAGCGGCAGCGGCAGGTTGATTGGCCGCCGCGCGCAGCGGGTCGTCGCTGGGCAGATCATTGGCCGCGGCGTAAAGGGCGCCGATGTCGCCCGTGCTCTCATGGGCGTCGTCTTCGGCCATGCGCAAATCGGCTTTGGACAAGGGGCGGGTCTGGTGTACATCGATGTCGTGAGGCACGCCAAGATATTCGAGGACCTGCTGCGCCACCTCGGCAAAAACCGGCGCGGAGACGGCAGTGCCATAGTAGGAACCCTTGGGGTTATCCATGATGACAGCCACGGCAATCACCGGATTGTTGACCGGCGCGATGCCGGCAAACGAAGCCACATGCATGGACTTCGAGTAGCGGTGCGTGGCCGGATCAATCTTCTGCGCCGTGCCCGTCTTGCCGCCGGAAGAGTAGCCATTGAGCTGCGCCTGCTTGCCGGTGCCGTAGAGGACCACGCCCTCCATCATCTTGCGCATCTCGGCGGCCGTCATGGTCGAGATGACGCGATGCGCGCCGGGGGGCAGCGGATTGGGCAGCTCGCCACCCGCCTTGAAGGGCATCGCCTGCGGCGTCTGTCTGTTTCCCGTTCCATCCACCTGGCCGGGCATCAGCACGTGCGGCGGCAGGTAAACGCCGCCGTTGGCGATGGTCGAAACCATGGAAACCATTTGCAACGGCGTGACGCCGACCTCCTGCCCCATGGCAACCGAACCGATCGAAGCTGGGTCCCATTTATTTACCGGGCGCAGCAGGCCACGGGTCTCGCCGGGCAACTCCACGCCGGAACGCTGGCCGAAGCCGAAGGAGCGAATGTACTGGTAATAGCGGTCCTGACCAACCATGAGCGCCAGCTTGATGGCAGCCACGTCGCTGGAGTGCTCCAGCGCCTCATGCACCGTGATGCGCCCGAAGTGGTCGCCCTTGTCATCGTGAATGACGCGCCCGAACAGCGTCATCGAGCCGCCCTGGCAATCAACTGTGCTGTCGGGCGTGGCAACGCGCTGTTCGAGCGCCGCCGAATAGGCGATCAGCTTGAAGACCGAGCCCGGCTCATAAACATCGCTGACTGCGTGGTTGCGCAGCAAAGCCGGCGTGGTGTGGCGGAATTGATTGGGATTGAAGGTGGGGCGAATGGCCAGCGCCAGAATCTGGCCGGTATGCACGTCCTGGATGACGACGGTGCCGTTGTCGGCATGGGTGCGCGCCATGGCGTTGTCCAGCGCCCGCTCGGCCAGAAACTGAATATTCTCGTCGAGGGTGAGCACCAGGCTCTGGCCCGGCGAGGGTTCGCGTTCACTGGAGCCGAGCACATGGCGGCGCGCGTCCATGGCCGTGTACATGCGGCCGGAAATGCCGTGCAACTGCGCTTCGAACTTCTGCTCCAGGCCGCCCAGCCCGCTGTCGTCCATTCCTACATAGCCCAACACCTGCGCGGCGATTTCGTTGTCCGGATAGAAGCGCTCGAATTCCTTCTGGAAGTAGATGCCTTTGAGGGACTGATTCTTGACCATATCCCGGATACGGGCAGCGACATCCGGCGTCACTCGCCGCGCGACCCAGGCAAAGTTGTGCCCGGCTTCGAGGCGGGAGGCAATCTGCTCCTCGCTGGTCTGCTCGTCGTCGGGGTCGGTATGAACGACATCGGCCAGAGTGTGAGCCGTCGCCTGCTTGTCGCTGATTTCGGTGGGCACGGCAAAGATGGAGTCAACCTGCACGGTCATGGCCAACTCGTGCAGGTTGCGGTCATACAGCACGCCGCGGCGCGGAGAGACCTCGAAAGTGCGCCCCTGCTGCTTGTCGGCGCGCTCCACAAAATCCTTGTGGCGCACCACCTGAATCCAGAAAAGGCGGGAGACAATCAGGATGGCCCAGACCAGAAAGAACAGGCATATAAGCCAGAAGCGCGCCCGCTTGATCGGCGTGGCGCGCGAGGCAATGTTGCGGTTCCGGCTGGGTCGAACTGGGGACAGCATGGGCAATCGCTCCGGGAATTGAACTGCTTGGCCTCCAGCTTCCAGCGGCTCGTTCCCTGCCGCATCCAGCCTTAAATATCCTTCTAGTCTTGTAACCGTTGAATTGTGGAACAAAGATTCCACAACTTGGGTGCCCCAGGTCTCGATTTTGAGACCTGGGAAATTACATTCCACGCGGTCACGGTACTAGCCCTGACTCATCAATCAGTCTATGCGGAGCCAGGAATGCTGTTGCCCGCCGCTCAGGGCGGGCGGCTGAAAGCTCGCAACAGTCCTTCTGCCTATTGTACGGCGGACACAGGAGGAGCAACTTGCGCAAGAGCCGGAGCGGAAGCGTCAGGAGCAACTGCGGAGTGAACCAACTGATTCGGCTGCGGCTCGGCAAGGCCCAGCTCACGGGCCATTCTGTCGATGCGGCCCGGCTGGGTCAGTTGTGCCTCGGAGAGACGCAACTGCCGATTCTCCTCGCGCAACTGGTCGCGCACCTGCTTTTCCGACTCGACCCGGTAGCCGCTCTCGATGGCGCTGAAGTGCTGCAGGCCATAGACCATAATCAGCGTGAAGAGAATGGTAACGGCCAGCGAGAAAACCCGCATCTGACGAACACGCGCCGGGTCGGCAGCCTTGACCAGGCGGCTGTTGTCAAAGTGCCTGGTAAAAGGAACTTCCGGCGTGCGCACGCCCCGCCGGCGCATCTGTTGCTGGGCCAGCAACGCTGCATTCCGCTCGGCAACCCGCGCGCTCAAGCTTCTGCCCGCCTCAAAATAGGTTGTTGTGCATGCCGCCATGGTGTCTCCTCAGCTTCTAGCCGCTAGCTTCTAGACCGGCCAGTTGCCTCTTCACTTCTTGAATCGAACTTCTGTTTCCTTGGTGTTCAAGGTCCGCCTTGAAAAAGCTGAAAGCTAGTAGCTAGTGGCTAGAAGCTGTCTTTTCCGCCGCCCTTAGTTTTGCGCTCCGTGAGCGAGGATTGCGATCCAACTCTTCTTCACCGGCGGTAACCGGTTTTTTCGTAAGAATCTTCCAAATTTTCTGTTTCGCGCCCTCGCGCAGACTGTCCTTGGCAATGCGATCTTCCAGCGAATGAAAGCTGATAACCACCAGCCGCGCGGAGGGCTTGAGCAACTTCGGTGCGGCCTCCAGCAAGGCTTGAATCTCGTCCAATTCGCGATTTACGTAAATACGGAGAGCTTGAAAAGTTCTGGTCGCCGGATGAATGTGCGCCTGTTTCATTGCCGGGGCGGCTGAGGTAACGATACGGGCTAACTGCCCCGTGGTTGCTACCGGCCGCCCGCGAACAATGGCTCTGGCGATTCTCCGCGACCCCCTTTCTTCTCCATATTCGTAAATAAGGTCCGCAAGCTCTCGCTCACTCGCCTCGTTTACCACCTGTGCGGCGGTCGGCCCGGAGCGCGTATCCATGCGCATATCCAACGGCCCATCCGCCATAAAACTAAAACCTCGTTCAGCCTCGTCCAGTTGCAGGCTGCTAACGCCGAAATCGGCCAGCAAACCATCCACCGAGGCCGGCTGCAAATGCTTGGCAACCGAGCTGAAAGCCTCCCCAATCAAAGTGACTTGAGGCGCCTGGCTTCCCAACTCCTGGCAAATCCCTTCCAGCTTCTCCCGTGCCAGCGCAAGCGCCTCTGGGTCCCGGTCAAAGCCGATCAAATGCCCCTGGGGTCCCAGCAGCCGGATAATTCCGGCCGAGTGCCCGGCCAAGCCCAGCGTGCAGTCCACTACCGTGGCCCCTGAGCATACCCGGAGAAGATCGATCGCTTCTTGATAAAGAACCGGCGCATGTCTGAATTCGGATTTCGTCATGCGCTCCCCCTGGGGGGTTATTTTGTTCAACTCAACCGCTTGAGGGTCGCCGCCAGCGACTGTCTGTTCTCCGCTGTCAACGCCTTGGCCGGCAGACTCTCTTTGAGCTTCTGAAGATTCTTGACGACCACGTAATGAAGCTTTCCGAGAACGGCAACTTCCGCATCCAACTTGGCTGTTTCCCGCAAAATCTGCGGCAACACAACCCGGCCCTGCGCATCCATCTCCACCTGCTGACCGTAATAGCTGGTCAGGTCCAAATAATTGTCAATGGCCTCATCCATCGTGCTGGAATTATCCAACCGCTTTTCCTGGTCTTCCCATTCCGGCAACGGCCAGATCTCCGCGCACTCGCCGTCCGTCGAAGTGATGTAGAACTGGGTCACGTGCTGCGCGTCCACCAACTGCTTGAACGCAGCCGGCAGCTTCAGCCGTCCCTTCTCATCGACCTTCGCTGGATGGTTTCCGCGAAACATTGTTGACCCCATCGCACTCACGGCTGATTTTGCTTTGCGCGCCGCAGCCGCTTCCCTGCCTTTTGCCGCCGTTTCCGGTTGTCGAGACTGATTCTCTAGCCCGATTGGTGTCGATTTTTGTGGGCTGAGGAGGAAAATCAGCTAAACTTTCCTTGAAACCAATTGATCCATTCCACAACGGTCCACTTTGCTCCACCAATGAAACGATACTACCCCTGATTCCTGCTCCCGCCAAGTAAAAAATCGATCAAACGTGAAAAAGAAGGAATAGGGCCGTGAGATATTCCTCTAATAGACTAAGAGTTTCGAACGCCACAAGATGTAGTGTTTACTGCTTTGGTCCTGGCACTGGACAAGCGAATCTTTCCGTGGTAGGAGAACAAAAAGCGAAATCAGGCGTTTTTCTCTCGCTGCCGCCTGTCAAAAGGCGCTGCTACGCGCCCGGCTCGCTCTTCGCAGAGCCCCGCTTCTGCTTTCCGCGCAGCATCACCAGTTTGAAAAGGTAGAAGAAGACCAGGGCGTTGACCACCAGCAGTCCGACGCGAATCGCCGTCAGCCTGCGAAAGACCTCGAACATCTCCCAGGGAAGGAAGGACGCGGTAATGAGCAGGGTAAGGTACTCAGCCCATGCTTTTTCAAGATAGAGGCCTATGCCCTCAAGCAGATCCAGACCTGCGTAGACGAAGCCCACTTCGCCGATGCGCCAGAGCAAGCGGTCGTCAATCAACGAAGCCTTGTCGAGAACAAAGTAGACGAAGCGGGACTCGGGATTGAAGCGCAGGTAGTCGGCCAGTTGTGAGAGCAGGTCGCCAACGTCCTTGTGAAGCAGTCCCAGCGCGCCCATGGCGATGACCGCGAACAGCGAGGCCTGCGCCAGCTTGAAGGCCGCAATCGCGATGAGCCACGCATTGTGCCGCCGATAAGGCGGGGTGCGTGGTGTCGGGATGTCCTTCGATAGTCTTCGAAAATTCACGCAACACTCCTGCTGCTTTTTACGTTAACCGATGCAGTGTGGTTCAATTCATCGCCGGCCTGAATGCTGTAGTTGCAAAGGAACGCGCTTCAGCGCCTCAATTTCAACAGTCTCTCGCGGTCGATCACATTGCCTTCCAGGATGATGCCGGAGATGCGGCGGGCATTCCAGATGTTATGCGTTGGATCAGCGTCCAGGACAAGGATGTCGGCGCGGCGGCCGGGCGTAATCTGGCCGAGTTCGTTCCAACCAAACTGGAGGCTGTAGTTGTTGGTGGCGGCGGCCAGGGCCTCGCGCGGAGAAAGTCCCAGGCGGACCAGCAGCTCCAGCTCGGTGTGCATGGAGATGCCCGGCAGGGCGCCCTTGACCGGTGCGCCGGAGGCAGCCAGGTAATGCGGATAGGCTGAAAACAGGACCTCGTTGATCCGCCAAAGCCGCAAGATCGACTGGTTTGCCTTCTTGCGCAGATTCTCTTCCGCCCACTGTTGGCTGACCGCGGGCAAGCGGCGTGCCCAGGGTGCAAGCTGATAGTTCATTTCGCCGGTAGAGCGATCAGCGGGATCAAAGACGCGGGCGGGGTCCAGCAGCGCCGCAGCCGGCTCCCGCCACAGATTGCGATGCGAAGGCAACTGCGCGTAGTCGATGCTGAAGGTGGGCATGAGCGCGGCGTGATGACTAGCCAAAAAATGGGCGTAGCGGCGCAGGTGCAGGTCGGTGGGCGGAAGGCGCTGGGCGTAGTCGTAAGCCGTGGCTGCGGCCGTTCCTTTGGAGTCTTCGACCAGCGGCCGCTGCAGTTCTTCGGGAATGACGCCCAGCTCGTAGCGGCCCATGTGGACCAGCGTATCCACGCCAGCCTCGACACCCACCTCGTAGGGGGTGGCGACGAACTCGCCATAGGTGGCCAAGCCCATCTGGTGGGCGCGGGCGATCATCCACTGAACATTGGCTGCGGTAAGGTTGTGGCCCAACCAGACGGCACGCGTTCCCAGCCGTGCGGTGTCGTTGAGCTGGCGAACGGTGTCTTCGGGACTCAACTCGGCCGGGCGAGCGCCCTCCCTGAGCTTGGAAGCCCAATGAGAATGCCTGGCCAGCAAGCTCCAGTTGTCGGTCGAGCCGATCGAATCCAGCAGGTAAAGATGGGGACTGGGCGAAGCAGCAACATCGACCATGCCGCGGCGAACATCGCTGACGGCCACTACGGTGGTGACGCCCATGTAGAGGTCAGCGTCGGCCTGGCCCTGCGAGTTCATGCCGGCAAAGCCGTCGATGAGGCCAGGGATCAGAAACTTGCCTGAGCAATCGATGACCCTGGCGTTCTTTGGGATCGGAATCGCCGCGCGTGAGCCGACTTCGGTGATGCGCCCGTCACGAACAACGACCACCGCGTCTTCAAGGTCTTTCGCCGAGCGGCCCCAGTTGGTCACGTCCACGACCGTGCCGCCGGCCAGCACCAGCGGAATCGAGGGTTGAGCCTTGAACACGGACGGCGTCTGCGCCCAGGCCAAAACGCCAGCCAGAACCGATTCCGCAACGCACATCGAAACAAGGCGAAAGAATCTCATAGGAAAAACGGTCTTGAGAGGATTTTCGCATAGTGGATCGGAAGCATGTAAGCATTGCTGCCCACAGAAAGGGAAAACGAAACTTCCGTTTTGTCCACTGCAACGCTGAAACTGAGACCCGGACCTACCCATTCAAAACCAGATTCCAAAATTTATATGCGCCGACCTTTTAACCCGGCAAAAGCCCTACGCCAGTTCAAGCGAAGCGCAGGGTTGCGCCGGAGTTATTCTGTGCCGGTGGGTTTGTCCACGCTCTTGCGGCGGGTCAGCACGAAGGTCTTGCGGCGGTCGCTGCTGGCGTGGTCAATCTTTTTCCAGAAGCCAACAAAGTAGTCAATGGCGGAGATGGTGGAAACCAGCACGGTGAAATAAATGGCGGCCACGGCAATCCACTTGACCGGCACAATCAGGAAGCCGATCTGCCACTGAAACCAGCGGTGCGCCAAAAAGGCAGAAACAACCGAAACGATCTGGATCACGGTCTTGAGCTTACCCAGATCGCTGGCCTGAATGGTGAAGCCTTCCGAGGAAGCAATCGACCGCAGCCCGCTGATGAGGAACTCGCGGCCAATGATAACCACGGCGATCCAGACCTTGACCACCTCGGGGTTGTAGGCCACCAAGGCAATCAAGGCGCTCGTGACCATGACCTTGTCAGCGATAGGGTCCAGCAACATGCCCATGGTGGTAATCTGCTTGCGTTTGCGGGCCAGGTAGCCATCCACGCCGTCGGTAATCGACGCCAGCACAAACAGGACCGATGCGGCAATTTCCTGCTCGCCATGCGGTCCCCGCCAGGGAAAGACCGGCGACAGTATCCAGAGCAGCAGCGGGATCATGACGATCCGGCTCATCGTGATGGAGTTGGGCAAATTCATGGGAGTCGCATTACGCCGTCAAGTTGCTTCAGATTCGACATTCTTATTATTGCACTGCGACTCCGTCTGCGGGGGAGCGCCGCCGCGCCAACAAGGCGAAGCGGGATGAACCCGCAAGTCCATCCCGCTTTTGTTGCTGCCTCCGGCCTTCGGCAGGAGGGCGAGTTATGCGTAGATGCCTCTCTGCTTGATGGTGTACGCCACACGGTCGATGGCCAACATATACGCGGCGATCCGGTTGTTGACGTTGTGGGCCTCGGAGTAGCGGATCACATCGTCGAAGCTATCGCGCAGGATGGTCTCCATCCGTTCGTTGACGACGTCTTCCTTCCAGAAGTAGCCCTGGCGGTCCTGAACCCACTCGAAATAACTGGCCGTGACGCCACCGGCATTGGCCAGAATATCGGGCATGACGAAGACGCGCTTCTCGGCCAGAATTTCATCGGCCACCGCAGTGGTGGGGCCGTTGGCGCCCTCGACAATGACTTTCGCCTTGATGTTTTCGGCATTGCGGCTAGTGATCACATTCTCCGTAGCGGCGGGAATGAGAACTTCGCAATCGGAAACCAGCAGCTCATCGCTAGGCATGGCCTCGGCGCCGGGGAAGCCAAGGGTGGTGTTATTGCGCCGCTTGTACTCGATCAACTGATGAATGTCGATGCCCTTGGGGTTTGACAGGCCGCCCTCGAACTCGGCCACGCCCACGATCGTGTAGCCGCGCTCCATCAGTAGCCGAGCAGCGTTGGAACCAACATTGCCGAAGCCCTGGATGACGACTCGACAGCCCTCGATGGGCATCTTCAGGTAGCGAAGGCTCTCGTCGCAAATGACCTGCACACCATGCCCTGTGGCCTCAACCCGGCCGCGCGAACCGCCAATGTTCAGGGGCTTGCCGGTGACCACGCTGGTGACCGTGTGTCCCACGTGCATCGAGTAGGTGTCCATGATCCAGGCCATGGTCTGGGCGTTGGTGTTCACGTCGGGCGCGGGAACGTCCTTTTCCGGTCCGATGAAGTCGATAATCTCCGAGGTGTAGCGGCGGGTCAT
>Ga0224558_1002856_pt1 | contig 15218 bp, 18 predicted proteins | sample 714S32024metaG_FD_180682 | JGI IMG/M metagenome (GOLD analysis project Ga0224558, IMG submission 180682) | Peat soil microbial communities from Stordalen Mire, Sweden - 717 S3 20-24 | ecosystem: Environmental > Terrestrial > Soil > Wetlands > Peat | place: Sweden: Norrbotten County, Stordalen... | reverse complement strand
GGGGCGCGAGCTGGGTGCTCGCCGCTCGCCCCCTGCTCGTTTTACCTCGCTGCCAGCGCGCAGGGAGTTACTACAACAACAGAAACCAAAACAAACGCCACTTACACAAATTTCTTTACAAAGCCGGTTTCGAAGCCACCCAAAGCCACCTCAAAGCCACCACGAAGCGTGTTGATAGCCAGGGGATAGCCACTCCAAAGCCACCTTAAAGCCACCCTAAAGCCACCCTAAAGCCACCCTAAAGCCACCTACATGCGACCCCCAAGCCACCCTCAAGCCGCACGGAACCAAGGGAAGCCCCCGGCAGGAGGTCCATTTGGGCCCCTTGCCTGGCCCCGCACCGCCGCCTTTCCATGCTATTTGAGGTTCTGACTGCGAGCGAGCACAGGCGGCGGCTTTTCACGCGTGCATTCTCGGCAGGGCATCACTTTAGCAGCAGAGTTACCGGCGGTCTGTTTCGTGGTGAATAGCCCCGCCTTGAATCGAGTCAATACATATTGACCGACAGAGCGATGAAGCTGAGCCTGTCATAGCGGAATATGAAAAGCCGGATGTATTGGAATTGGAGTATAGGACTCGCCCTGGCCATCCTGCCCATCTTTGACGGACATTCCCAGGAGTCCCTCAGTCAACCGACCAACGCTGCTCCCGCCGTCAAACCCGAGGCGACAACAAAGGCCGCCGCGCCAGCGCCAGCCGCGCCTAACCCCGCCTTGGCGGCCCCAACCGCCGAGAATGATGTGGTTGACGCCCCCGCCAAACCGATGTCCACTTCGAAACCGCTGCCGCCCAGCGTCAGGCCCACCGCACCCGTTGCCGAAGTGATCAAACTCGCGGACTCCGGTGTGGAGGAATGTGTGATGCTGGCGTTCGTCACCAATTCGACCAGCACCTTCAATCTGGGCGCGGAGGAGATCATTTACCTCAACGACATCGGCGTCCCGAGTGCCGTCGTCACCGCTATGATCCAGCGTGACCAGACGTTGAGGGAGCTTCCGGGGAACATGGCGCCAGCGGCGGTGGCACCAGCGCCCGCCGTGCCAGCACCTTACCCGTCGGAACCGGCACCCGCTCCGGCCCCGGAGGAAATGGCCCCGCAGCCGGATTATGCGACTGAGAGTTACCCGCCACCGGCCGACAACTCGTATGCGAGTTACTACGATACGTTGGCGCCTTATGGCACATGGGTTGACGTGGCGGGCTACGGGCCTTGCTGGCAGCCGACCGTGGAAATCGTCAATCCCGGCTGGCAGCCGTACTGCAATGGCGGGCGGTGGGTCTATACCGATTGCGGTTGGTATTGGCTGTCGGGTTATTCTTGGGGCTGGGCGCCGTTCCATTACGGTCGCTGGTTCTGTCACAGTCAGTATGGGTGGTGCTGGGTGCCGGGCAATGTGTGGGGTCCGTCCTGGGTGTGCTGGAGGTATAACGGCAACTATTGCGGCTGGGCTCCGCTGCCGCCGGCTGCCGGGTTCCACGCGGGAGTCGGGCTGACATACCACGGTCAACACGTCAATGGCAGCTTCGCTTTCGGGCTTGGGGCCAGGTCCTATACGTTTGTTCCTGTCAGCCATTTCTCCGACCGCCACCTGCACCATTATGCCCTCCCACGCGTACAGGCGGCGCAGGTCTACAACCAAACCGCTCCCTCTTCCACGATCGTCGGCAACAGCACGCGGGTTGTAAACCGCGGCATCCCGGTGGCACGGGTGGAAGCCGCTTCCCAGACGCACATCCGCCCTGTCAGCATCCGCGAAGTGAATACCTCTGGCGCTCAGGGCACCCGTGGCGAACGACTGGAAGCAAACAGCCGGACCTTTTCTGTTTTCCGGCCCCAGTTCTCCCAGCCCGCCGGGACGCAGCCGGCATACGGCGCACGCGCCCGATCGGATATTCGCTCAGGCAGCGGCAGTGCCGGGGTTGCGCCTGCGCCCGCAGCGCCCAAGGTAGCGCCGGTCTCGGCACCGCGAACGCCTATAGGCAGTCCCGCAACCCAGCCGAACAGCGGCGGAGGTTCCGGCAGGAGAACTGATCGTTCTATCAACCAGACGTATGCCGCTCCGCCCGGCTCACTGATTGTTATAGGGAAGAAGGAAGGCAGTCCGTCGCAAACGACGGGTTTGGCTGCCGCCTCAGCGACCCAGACTTCGTGGTCCCGAACCACGGCCCCGGCCTATCAGGCACCGGTTGAAACGCCTCGCAGCGCACCCGCTCAGTCCTACACGCAGCCGCATATGCAGTCCTATTCTCCGCCGGCGCCGTCTCCTGCTCCGCGCGTGGAACCGACGGTATCCCAGCCAGTCCACTCCGCGCCCTCCGCCCCGGCGCCCTCCGCGCCGGCCACGCACTCCGAGTCTTCGTCCGGTAGAAACGGGCGGTAAACTGCCCCCGTTTTCTCCTTTTGCCGCTCGGCGCCTGCTGGCAGTATGGGGCTGATGGGTATCACCCCACAGCAGTTCAGGCAGATGCAGGAGCGACTTGGGAGCCCGCGGTGCACGGCCATGCCGGTGTTCGAACGAACCGCGCCGGTAAGCGCCAATGCCCATCAGGTCATTCTCGGCGTGGACCCCTCGCTCCGGGGCACCGGCTACGGCGTCATCAAGCTGGCTAAACCCTGTCCGCAAACCCTCACCTACGGTGTCATTTCCTGCCCGATGAGCTGGGAACACTCCCGTTGCCTGGTTAAAATCACGCAAACGCTGCGTGAAGTCTTGCAGCAGCAGCGGCCGGCGGTGTGCGTGATCGAGGGCTTATTCTATGCCCAGAACCTGCAGACTGCCCTCGTTATGGGCGAAGCCCGCGGCGCGGCGCTGGCAACTATTGCTGAAGCCGGCTTAACGATTTACGAGCTTGCTCCGCGCAAAGTCAAGCAGGCCATCGTTGGCTACGGCGCCGCGCAGAAGCTGGCGGTTGCCAAGATGGTGCAGCGCATGTTGCGCCTGTCGGAAACGCCCGCGCCAGATGCCGCCGACGCGCTGGCCTTAGCGCTGACACATGCGCAAGAGCAGGGGCGGTATAGTTTTCAAGCGGCTAAACGAGTATGATCACCTTTCTCCACGGCAAACTGGTTGAATCCCTGCCCACTCAGGTAATAGTGGACGTCAACGGGATCGGCTACGAGGCGCTCATCCCCCTTTCGTCCTACGACAAGCTCCCGGCGCCCGGCCAGGAAGTGAAGCTGCTGACGCATTTGGTCGTCCGCGAAGACGCGCACACCCTCTACGGCTTCATGAGCGGGGCCGAGCGCGACCTATTCCGCCTGCTCATCAATACGGTCAGCGGCATTGGCCCGAAAATCGCCCTCAATGTGTTGAGCGGCATCAGCGTAACCGCCTTTCGCGGGGCGGTGGCCAACGGGGACGTTAAAGCGCTCTCGCAAGTCTCGGGTGTGGGCAAGAAGACGGCCGAGCGCATCGTGGTCGAGCTTAGAGACAAGGTTGGCGCGGCCGGCGCCTGGGAGGCCGCGAGCGCCCAGCGCGCCCTCTCACCCGAAGACCAGAAAGTCAACGATGCCGTGCTGGCCTTGATGGCACTCGGTTTCAAACAACTCGAGGCGCACGACGCGGTCCGCAAGGTGCAAGCCTCGCTGGGGCCGCCCGCCACCGTGGAAGACCTGGTCAGGGCCTGCTTGAAAAAGGGAGCGTGATGGTAGTGAGCAATCCCCAACCCAAAGCCGAAAGCCCACGGGCCGCAGCCCGCCGGCGCAAAGCGAGCGGGGTGGTGGTGCCGCATTCTCCGCGTTGGTTCCAGCGGCTGGGCGCGTGGCTGGTCTTTGCGCTGGTGCGTACCGTGTCGGCGACCCTGCGTTATCGGTGGATTGATCGCTCCGGCTACTTTGATCACGATGTGCCTGGGCCGGCGATTTACTGCGTGTGGCATAATCGGTTGGCCCTGTGCCTGGTGGAGTATTTCGGCTACGTCAAAAAGCGGAACCAAACGCCCGGCATGGCCGCGCTGGTGAGCGCGAGCAAGGATGGCGCCTTTCTCGCCGGCATCCTCGAGTGCTTCGGCGTGCACCCGGTGCGCGGCTCTTCGAGTCGGCGCGGCCCGCAAGCTCTGTTGGAACTGACAAGCTGGGCCGAGCAAGGCTACGATCTTGCCATCACCCCCGACGGGCCGCGCGGGCCGCGCTACGTGGTGCAGGAAGGCGCCATCGGCCTGGCGCAGATCACCGGCTTCCCGATCATCCCGGCCTCATACCACCTGAACTGGAAGATCCAGGCGAAGAGCTGGGACCGATTTCAAATTCCCCTCCCGTTCTCGCGCTGCGAAATGGTGCTGGGAAAGGCGGTGCGGGTCCCACGCGATGCGTCGGATGCGCAGCGTGAAGTCCTGCGGGTGGAATTGGAACGGACGCTGAAGGAGATCTCGCGGGATTGACCGGACCGGGAGGGCGATCGTCCCCACGAGCCCAACCTCTTCGGGAAGTCAAGGCTCCACGGAATGCTCGCCCTGCTTGGTTGGGATTTTGAGCGCGTCCAAATGGAAAAGCGGCCGATAGTAGGAATAGCGGCCTATCACTGACCTCACGTAATCCTTGGTGCCTGGGAAGCCGATTTGCTCGATGAACGCAGCGCTGTTCGTCGCGGCCATGCCCTGGTTCCACTTGAGCACATTGCCGCGGCCCGCATTGTAGTCTGCCAGCGCGTAAGGCAGAGGGTTGTCCGTCTTAGCGTATCGGCGCAAGAGCTTCCGCAGGTACCAGGCACCCGCCAGCGTGTTGGTGCCGGGATCAAAGCAGTGTTCGTGCTCGAACCCCTGGAGGTGCTCGGCGCCGGCCCACTCTCGCGCGGCGGTGTCCTGGAGCTGCATCAAGCCGATTTCTTCGGCGCGCCCCCGCGCCTGAGGATCGAAATGGCTCTCGCGCCAGACGACCGCCTTGATGAGGGCTGGCTCCACCCCGTAACGCTGCGCGGCAATGCGGATTGGACCGTCCTGGCTCCGCTCGAGACGGCCCTGCCACCACCAATAGGCAGCCGGCCCTCCCAGCAGGAACAGGAGTATGCACGTCCAACGCCATTTCACGGGGCTCTTTTAGCGCACGGCGAGCGCTGCGTCGAGCGCCACGCGAATTCTCTGCCGGGTTTTCTATTGCCGCCCCGCCTGACCGCGTTAGAGTGGCGGCGCGGCGGATATTCGTTCCCGCCGTGAAGTGATGCCCGGATGAAGAATATCGTCTATTTCGACTTGGAAACACAGAAGTCCGCCGAGGATGTCGGCGGGTGGGACCACATTAGCCGCATGCAAATGAGCGTTGGCGTCACCTATAGCACTGCCCAGGGCGCCTACAGGATCTATGGCGAAAAGCAGGTCAGCGAGCTCATTACGGACTTGCAGCGCGCGGACCTGGTGGTCGGCTTCAACAATCTGCGGTTCGATTATGAGGTGCTGCACGGTTATACCTCGTTTGACCTGCGCCAGTTGCCCACGCTGGACATGATGGTCGAGCTCCAGGACCAGTTGCGGCACCGCCTTTCACTGGATTCTATTGCCACCGCAACCTTTGGCGTGGAGAAGACCGCCGAAGGCCTGCAGGCCATCCAGTGGTATCGGGAGGGCAAGCTGCTGGAAATCGCCGAGTATTGCTGCTACGATGTCAAGATCACCCGGCTTGTGCACGAGTATGGCGCCCACCACCACCAGCTTCACTACCGCAACCGCTTCGGGAAGAAGATGACCGTGCCCGTGAAGTGGTAAAGGGGCAGGGCCCCACCCTCCTCAAGGAAAGCGCTTGCCAAGCTGCGCTTTGTGATGCAAAGTGCTCTCATGGAATCGAATTGGGCCGCCGAACATCTCCAGGTCATTCGCACCCTGATGGAACGATCCGCGCTTTATCGGCGGGCGCTCGCCCCCATCATGATCTTCAACGGCGTAGTCGGCCTGGCGGCGGCCGCGCTGGGCTGGACGCTGAAAGTTGGGTCGCCGCGCGTCTTTATTTTCTTTTGGGCCGGCGTGGGCGTGGTCGCGTTGGCGGGCTCCTTCCTGCTCGTGCGCCGGCAGGCACTCAAGGAATCCGAGCCATTCTGGTCGCCACCCACACGTCGCGTTACCCAGGCGTTGCTGCCGCCGCTGGTTGCCGGCCTGATGATCAGCGTCGTGGTATTGGTGCGAGCAGGTTTGGTTGCGGGGCAGCACGATAACCTGGCGGCGGTGCTCTGGCTCCCTCTGATCTGGGTGGTTCTCTACGGCTGCGCCTTTCATGCCGCCGGATTCTTCATGCCGCGCGGGATGAGAATGTTTGGCTGGGCGTTCATTATTGGTGGCTGTGGCCTGTTCGCGGCGGGCGTCCCTGCCTGGGCGCGCCCGCTTGACTACGCCCACGGCGTCATGGGTTGCTTCTTCGGCGGGCTGCATCTCGCTTACGGTGTCTATCTCTATTTCACCGAGCACCGCAGGAATGCAACGTGAACCCGGATACATTTCTCCAGCTCGATCGAGTCATTCACGAGAAAGGGCGGCTGGCCATCCTGTCCATGCTCGCCGCCTCGCCCGAGCTGTCGTTCACCGAGCTGCGCGACGCGCTCACCATGACCGATGGCAACCTCACCACGCATATCCGCACCCTTCAGCAGGCCGGCTACCTATCGGTGACCAAGTCCTTCCAGAACAATCGCCCGCTCACCACCTGCTCGCTCACCTGCGCCGGCAGGAAAGCCTTTGCCAATTACATCAATCTGCTGGAGCAGATCATTCGGCAGACCAAAGGTGAATGAACAATGAATTTGAACGAAAAGCAGCCGCCACAGTCATTTACTTTGTAACACAAAGTATAGCATGAGAATTATTCGAGCTGAATATCTGGGCATGTGTTTCGGCGTCCGCGATGCCATCAAGCTGGCCTTGCAGCAGGCCGCCACCGAGCCGCTCACTGTGTTGGGCGACCTGGTGCACAACGAAACCGTCCTTGCCGAGCTGCGCGGCCGGGGTGTGAGAATCGCGCAGCAGGTTGCGGCAGTGGAAACCCAGACCGTGATGATCACGGCGCATGGGGCTTCCGAGAAGACGATAGGGCGTGTGCGCGAGCGCCGCTTGAATGTGATGGAGGCGACTTGTCCGCTTGTCCAGGTCGCGCATCGCGCGGTGGTGGCGCTGGCTCGCGCAGGCTATCACCCCGTCATTGTCGGAAAGAGGCAGCACGTCGAAGTGCGCGGGCTGACGGAGGACCTGGCGGATTTTGATGTCGTGCTTTCGGAGGCGGAAGTGTTCGAACTGAGAGAGCGGGCGCGGTTCGGCGTAGCGGCGCAGACGACGCAGCCCATCGATAAGGTGCGGGCGTTGGTATTGATGATTCGGAGGCGCTTCCCTCGGGCAGAGGTGCGTTTCGTTGATACCGTTTGCCGTCCGACCAAGCAACGCCAGAACGCGGCCATCGAATTGGCGCAACAGGCGGATCTAGTGGTGGTCATCGGTGGCGCCCACAGCAATAACACCCAGGAGCTGGTCTCAGCCTGCAGCCGTTTCTGTGGGCGCGTGCACCATGTGCAGACCGCAAATGACTTGCGCGAGGAATGGTTTGAAGGAGTTCTGACGGTTGGTATCACGGCCGGCACATCCACGCCGGATAAATCCATTGATGAGGTTGAGCATTGGCTGAACCACTTGGTCTCCCGGCGGAACCCCGAGCAACCGGCTCACGCAGTGACTGAGATGCGACACAGACAGGCAGCATGAAAATGATTTCGCCTCGCAAGTGGTTCGAGAGTATCCCGGACGATCCGTTCTACCAGCCCCGCAAACCGCTCTGGTTGCCGCCAGAGATGGCAACTCCACCCGTGTTGGATGAGCATCCGACGAAGGGACCGGTCGGGCGTCGGCAGGCACTGCTGATTAATCCTTTTTACGCCAAGTCGCCGCACGGGAGTTTTGGCAAACACGTGCTGACGCCCAGCCTGGCTTTGACTGCAATCGCGGGCGCGACCCCGTCCCACTGGCAGGTTCGTTATTGGGATGAGAACCTCCTCCAGGGGCCGCCCCCGGCTGACCCGCCGCCGGAGGTTGTCGGGATTAGCGTCCACCTGACGTTTGCCAAGCGCGCCTAACAGCTTGCGCGTTGGTATCGTGCGCAGGGCAGCAAAATCGTCCTCGGCGGCTTGCATATCCAATCCTGCCCGGACGAAGCTGCGCCTCACGCTGACGCGATTGCTGTCGGGGACGGAGTCCAATTGTGGCCGACGATATTGAGGGATATTGAGACCGGGGCGCTTAAACAGCGCTACCACGCAACTTACGAAGGAGATTACCGATTGGATCCAGAGCCCCGGCGCGATTTGCTGGCTCGCGACAGTTTTCTGACCACGACCAGTCTAATTGCCACCCGCGGATGCCACAACCGCTACGGCTTCTGTTACCTCGCGACCGATGGACTCAAAATGCCTTACCGCGTCCGGGCGCCAGAGGACATCCGGCGGCAGTTTGCTTCTGACGGTCAACCTTACGCCGTTTTCGTTGACAACAATCTCGGCTCCAAACCCGAATATCTGCGCGCTCTGTGCCACGCTCTGCGACCACTCGAACGAATCTGGAGCGCAGCCGTGACTCTGGATATAACCGATGATCCAGGCCTCGTGCGCGAAATGGCCTTGGCTGGCTGCACCGGCGTGTTCATCGGCTTCGAGACCCTTACCGACGAGAATCTTGCCCGCGCGCGCAAGCGCACCCCCCGAGCCGAAGATTATGCCCGTCGGGTTGGCATCTTGCGTGATCACGGCATCCAGGTGAACGGCAGCTTTGTGGTAGGCTTTGACGGCGACCGTAAAGACACCTTCGTCGAGATGGCCAACTGGAAATTGAGCTCAGCCAGTGCAAGCCCCCGACAGGGGGATGCAAAGACATTAGCCCAATTGATGCTGCTAAAGCGAAGGAGTCAACCGGTTGGCCCTCTTTGTCCTGTTTTGAGGCGGGGAGCACTGCTTCTATGGTGCCAGTCTGGTACCAGTGTGGTACCAGAGCAGTGCTAGATAAGGACCGGTGTAGGGGGTGTGCAAATCGCTTTTCTCACTAGTGCAAATACTTATACGACGCCTGGCCTTGGGGGTGCACCGCGAAGCTCGGCGGCGGACAGTCTTGCGATCGGCGGCCCCGCATCGCTTAATTTGAGCGACGGGTTATGGTGAAGGGTCAATAGACAGCACGTTATCTATGAAATTACTCAAACTCGCCTTTAAGCGTGAGACGGCCATGCCGATGCTCGCCTTGACTTTTGCTTCTGCCGCCAGCGTGGCGTTGGTGTCAGTGCGAATCCTCTCGACGCGCGACCTCCGTTACACCTTTCTGGTTTGGAACCTGTTCTTGGCCTGGCTGCCGCTGATTTTTGCGCTGCTGGCGTGTGAGAAATACGAACACGCCTCGGGGCGGAACTGGCATTTCGTGAGTCTGGCTGGCGCCTGGCTGCTCTTCTTCCCCAATGCGCCTTACATCTTCACCGACTTGATTCACCTGACCGCGTCCTTTTACGTGCACTTTTGGGTGGACCTGACTCTAATCCTCCTCTGTGCGATCACCGGGCTTGTGTTGGGCTTCGTTTCCCTCTATCTGATGCAGTCGGTCGTGGTGCGAATGTTCGGGCGCCCGGCCAGTTGGCTCTTCATTGCTGCTGTCGCCGCCCTGAGCGGTTTCGGCATCTATCTGGGCCGCTTTATGCGCTTCAACAGTTGGGATGTCGTGTTCAGGCCGCGGCAGGTTTACCACGGCATCGGCCACTGGGTTGCGAACCCGCTGGCGAATGCGAACTCCCTGGCTTTTCCTATCCTCTTCGGCGCCTTTCTGTTCGTCAGCTACCTGATGCTATACGCCCTGACGCACCTGCGTCCGGCTCAGCCCATCATTCTGACACAGAACATGGAGCACCCTGGCCTCGCGTAAAGTTCCCGGCTTAGTTGATTGCTCATTCGGCGTTTTGGGCGTGATCCTCCTGTAGCTGTGTCGAAGGTGGGTGGAGCAGCTTGAAAACACAGCTTGAGGTTCTTTAACAGGCCGCTATTATGTTGCCATGCCGATTTACGAGTTTCATTGCGACAAGTGCGAGCAGGACAGCGAGATTCTGGTCCGTACCAGTAAGTGGAAGGGAACTAAGTGTCCGCATTGCGGTTCGCCCAAGCTCTCCAAGAAGCTCTCCGTCTTTGCTTCCGCCGGTGTAAGTAGCCAGTCCAGCGCCCCTGCGTCATGCAACGGCAGCGGCTCCTGCGGTGGCTGCGGCTGCGGCGGCAAACATCGGCACTGACCTGCCCTACGCCACAACTTCCCGGGCAGTAATCGCCCGCAAATCCGCTATCGCCCAGTCAGGTTGGTGCTGTTTCAGTTCCGCGAGCTTGGCGCCGCCGGTTGCCACCGCCAAAGCTCTCGCGCCGATAGCCCGCGCGCAGCGAATATCCAGCGGTGTGTCCCCTATTACTACTACCTCATCGCCGCGCAGCTCGGTCCCGAGGATGCGGCTGCCGCGCTTACGGGCCACCGCGGCGATCTGGTCGCGCTCCTCGTGGTCGTCCGCGAACGCCCCCGTTTGGAAAGCGCCCCAGAGATTGAAGTGCCGCAGCTTGATCTCCGCACCGAGGCGGATATTGCCGGTGAGCAGCCCAAGCAACGGTGCTTGCGGAAGCGTCTGCACGGCGTGAATGAACTCCCATACGCCCGGACACACTTCGGTTTTGCTGTCGCGCAGGATATGGTCCAGCCAGAAGACATACCGCTCGAAGAACCGCTCAAAGTTCTGTGGCGTCGGCTCAATCTGGTGGAGGCCGAAGAACTCGCGCACCAGGCTGGTATCGGTGCGCCCGGCGAATTTCAGCCGCTCAATCCCGTCCACGGCGTTGAACTCATTGGTAAACGTCTTGGCAAAAGCCTTCACCCCCGCGCCGCCCGTGTGGACCAGCGTGCCGTCAATATCAAAGAGAACCAGCCGCACCATGCGACAAAAGAATAATTGGAGCCGCCCCCAGTGGCAACGACATCCAGCGCTACCTTAACGCTTCCGGTTGTAAGTGCCCTGGGTGTATTTTGCGCTCGCAAGCGAGCGAGCCCCCTCCGCCAGCGGGGCATCCGGTTCAAAAGCCGACCAGCTCGCGCCCTGTTCGTCCCGCCCCGTGTCGCACATCGCCGTTTCCCAATCGGCCCTGGCCAGCGAAAGCTCCCGGGCTTGCAGCGATCCCTGGATGAGCAAGCCGCCTCGCGTTCGGCGCTGGGCGGCGCCCGCAATCTTCCGGCCGTGCCAGAGAAGGTCAAACCTCTCATGGCCTTGGAAGCACTGGCCAGGCTGGGTCTTACTGCATGCTGGCGCAAGCTCGGTAGCCAGCCCGAGCCTCGCTAACGCTGCCCGAATCCATTCATGCATCCGCCGGTAGCTGTCCGCTGCGCTAAGGCGATACCAGTCGTCGCCTGGCGGAAAAACGGCGCTATAAGTCCAGTCCGTGTCGTGCGGCACCAATCCGCCGCCAGTGGGTCGCCGCACCAATGGGCGCAGTCGCGTCATCTGTTCTATCTCCGCATACCTTTGAAAGTAGCCGAACGATGCTGCCGGCTCAGTCCAACTGTAGAAGCGCAGGACAGGTCGGCCCAGGCGCGATACCCCGTGCAGTAACGCTTCGTCCAGCGCCATGTTGAAGCCGTAATCGCCGGGGCCGGATTTCAGCAAGTACCAGGGATGCGATTGCATCAGGGGAGCTCGGGCGGTATTTGTCAGGTGTCCTGCTTAGGCACCCCGACACGCGGGCAGAGGGCCTTGATCTCGCAGCCCGGGCAGTCGGGATTACGCGCGTTGCAGCGGCGGCGGCCATGCCAGATCAGCCAGTGACTGAACATCGTCCACTGTTCCTGCGGCACCAGCTTCATCAATTCCTGTTCGATCTTTTCCGGCGCTTCCTCGTTTGTCAGCCCTAGCCGCTTCGCCAGCCGGCTCACGTGCGTATCCACTACCACGCCGCAGTTAATGTTGTAGGCGTTGCCCAGCACCACATTGGCCGTTTTTCGGCCCACGCCACCCAGTTGCGTCAACTCTTCCATCGTCCGGGGCACTTCGGCGCCATGCCTTTCCACCAGCGCCTGGCAGCAAGTCTTGAGGCTCTTGGCCTTATTGCGGAAGAAGCCAGTGGTCTTGATGGCCCGCTCCAATTCGGCCAACGGCGCCTGTGCGTAATCGGCGGCCGAGCGATACTTCTTGAAAAGCCCCGCCGTGACGAGGTTCACCCGCTTATCGGTGCACTGCGCTGAGAGAATCGTCGCCACCAGCAATTCCAGCGGGTTGGTGTGGTCCAATTCGCAATGCGCATCCAGGTAAACCTGTTTGAGGCCGGCCATGAGCTTGCGCACCCGGGCGGCTCTCGCTGCTTGCGTCTCGCGTGGCATAATTGAAGTTCAGGCTTGCTTTGCTGAGTTGCTGTTAAAGGGGATACGTTCACCGTCGTAACCGGTTAGTCATGGCGGGTAGGGCGGGCAGTCCTCTGCACGCCGTCACTTCCCCAAGACGACATTTCGGCGTGCAGAGGACTGCCCGCCCTACCGTCTCCCACAACGACTGAGGCCTTACCCACCGTCCGCGGCGCCCCATAAGACGTTGGCGCCCGCTTGTGTGAATCTGTTCCGGACCGCCGTCGCCGTCGGCTACGAATGCCCACATGGAACCCGCGCCAACTCCGGCTCCTCAATCTCCCTTGGCGGCGACATCAGCGGCGTCTCATCGCTCGCCTCGGGATACTCAAAGATCTTGCCCTCATAATTCCGTATCACGACCCGGTCCGCGTTGCGGCTCAGCACGTAGTCTGGCGCGACCGGCACCTTCCCGCCGCCGCCCGGCGCGTCAATCACATATTCCGGCACCGCATAACCCGTCGTGTGCCCCCGCAAGCTCTCCATAATCTGGATCCCCTTGCGCACGCTGGTCCGCAAGTGCGCCGAACCCGCGATCAGGTCACACTGGTAGATGTAGTAAGGCTTCACTCGGCACATCAGCAGCTTCTGCACCTGCGCCTTCATCACCACCGGGTCATCGTTCACATTGCGCAGTAACACCGACTGGTTGCCGAGCGGTATCCCCGCGTCAGCCAACCGGCCCAACGCATCCCGCACCTCCGTGGTCAGCTCGCGCGGGTGGTTCGAGTGAACGCTGATAAACAGCGGATGATGCCTCTTGAGCATCGCGCACAGCTCCGGCGTGATGCGTTGCGGCAGAAAGATCGGTATCCGTGTCCCGATGCGCAGAAACTCCACGTGCGGAATCGCCCGCAGACGGCCCAGCAGATGGTCCAGCTTCTCGTCCGTGAAGAGCAGCGGGTCGCCCCCGCTCAGCAGCACGTCGCGCACCTCCGGATGCTGGCGCACATACTCGATCTGGCGGTTGAACTCAGGATGAAAGTCGTAGCCGCTCGCATTGCTCACCAGCCGCGACCGCGTGCAATACCGGCAATAGGCCGCGCAACGGTCTGTCACCAGAAACAACACCCGGTCGGGATACCGGTGCACCAGCCCGGGCACCGGCGAATGCGAGTCCTCCCCGCAAGGGTCGGCCATCTCCCAGGGCGCCACGTGCGTCTCCTCGACCCGCGGGATGACCTGCCAGCGAATCGGGCAATTCTCATTGGCCGGGTCAATGAGATTGAAGAAATACGGCGTGATGGCGAGCGCCAGCTTATGATTGGCCAGCTCCGCCCCGGCGACTTCCTCCGGCGTCAGGGTTGGCATCAGGCGCTGAAGCTGTTCGACCGTCGTAATGCGGTGTTTCAGTTGCCAATGCCAGTCATTCCAGTCGGAATCGGGCACGTTCGACCAAAAACCCCGCCCTGCCGGGCGGAACTCCTTGAGAGATTGCGCCAAGCTACGTAATGGCGGCTCTTCGCCGTCTCCTAATAAAGTGCTTTTGTGCATTCTGCCCCTACAGTTGGGTAAGCGCACTATAGTTTTGATCGGAACCCTGTCAAGCGACCGAGCCAAGAATTGTTGGCCTGACCCCAAACGGCCTTCTGCAGCCTGTTCGGCCTACACCGGCCCTCTTGGTGTCTCAGGCCCCCTGCCACAAGCTCCGCCAAGCTCCGTAGGAGCGGCATGAATCGCCTTTGCGTCCTTGCGTTGATTTCCCCGCCTTTTCCACTATATTCAATCATTCGGTTGAGCCAGTGACCACTCCGGGCCGACCAAACCGCCCTGGGACAAGACCCAGTCATCTCGCCCACCCGGCAACACAGCACATATAAGTCAGAAACAACCCTATGAAAATCCTGGACATCCCCCGCTCGGGCAAATGCGGCCAGACCGTCGCCTTCCAATCCCGCTTTGGTTTATGTCTGCGGCAGCACGTCCCGCAAAAGGCCGCCCTCACCCCAGCGCGCCAGCGCGTCTGCTCCCTCTTCGGCAACAACTCCCGCAAGTGGAGCACCAGCCTCAGTAAAGAACAGCACGACCGCTGGATCCTCGCCGGCGCCCAGGTGATGAGCCACCCCCGCCTCGCCCAAAAAGGCCCTCTCACCGGCCAGCAGTTCTGGCAAGCCATCAGCACCGTCAGGGCCGTCGTCGGCCTCCCCGAAACCCTGGAGGTCCCCACCCGCCCCGTGTTTTCTCCCAGTAACGTCGGCCCGCTCGTCATCGAGAACGGCGCCGATGGCGTGCGCCTCTATCTGCCCGTCTCCGGGCAACTGACCGAGGACATCATGGTCTTCGGCCAGGAACCGTGCAGCCGCGGCCGCTACCAGCGCCGGAACGTCTCCTACCTCGGTCTCCTCCCCCCACCCATTGGCGGCCTGAGCGACATTACCCTTCTCTACACCACCAGGTTTGGCGAACCCCGCCCCGCCCAAAAGGTCTTCCTCGTCACCTGCCAGCAAAAAGACGGCTGGAAAGGCCTGGATCAAGAAACCAGCGCCACCGTCCCGGACCGCCCAGGAGACCTTCAAGCCACCTCCGATCCATCAGTTAGCCATTCTATCTACATGCACACCGGATGCCCAGCGGATGCTGATAGGCTCGCTGCGCCACCAGTTGCCTCCTCCCAAGCCAGTACAGAGCCACCAGTCGGCGGTCGAGACGCCCCCGGAGCCCCTTTAGAGGAGAAGAAACCGCCCGGGCAGGAGTGTGCCGCCCCCGTTTGAGGGGGCGTGGAGACGGAAAAACCGCCAGGTGTACAGCGACAATTACTTTTGGGGTCTGGCGACAATTATCAATTCACGTAAGTCGCATTTGTCTTTTCTAACCCAACCGCAGCTAAAGCTCTCATAGCGGCTGGGTTAGAAAAGACAAAT
>Ga0224558_1002855_pt1 | contig 15220 bp, 12 predicted proteins | sample 714S32024metaG_FD_180682 | JGI IMG/M metagenome (GOLD analysis project Ga0224558, IMG submission 180682) | Peat soil microbial communities from Stordalen Mire, Sweden - 717 S3 20-24 | ecosystem: Environmental > Terrestrial > Soil > Wetlands > Peat | place: Sweden: Norrbotten County, Stordalen... | reverse complement strand
GCTGGAATGCCTCAGCCTCAAGAAAAAACTCAGCCCGTTCGCCCTCTGTCGCAAGCTGCTCATCAACGCTTCTCGATCAGCCTACGACGAACTGCTTCAACTGCGGGCTATCGCGTAACATCAGTTAGAAACAAATTGTAGAAGCCCCGAAGACAAGGAAACCACGACTCTGCCTCACATGTGGCGAATATCTACCTACACATGCGTTTATCGGCATGGCTCGATGATTGTTGAGAAAATTCGCCTGAAAAACAAGCAGCCCAGAAACTTGAGCAACGCACCGAAGCCACATGAGGTCTACAAGCTTATCTGTAAATTCATAGAGAATTGTAGCGCCGTGTATGACAGCGCTACCTATTGTTTCCGCTTGACGGCTTTTCGAGCGGCGCGCTTAACCGGCGGCTGGGGCACGCTGGGCTTGGGAATAGCCTCCGGGTCCACCTTGCCCTCGGCTAACCGCATCAGAAAGTCCTGCGCGTCAAAGGGCTTGGCGTCTTTCAGCAGCTTGCTGGCGCGGATGTAGGTGCCGTCGGGCTGTTGCATGCGGGCCTTGGTGGTATCCGCCAGATACGCGGGCAAAATCTCGTCGTGAAGGCGGGCCCGCGCAGCCGGGTCGCGCACCGGGAAGACCACCTCGCAACGCTCGAAGAGGTTGCGCGGCATCCAGTCGGCCGAGCCAAGATAGATTTCGCCGTCGCCGCCGTTGGCGAAGTGGTAAATGCGCGAGTGCTCCAGGAAGCGGCCCACGATGGAGTGAACCCGGATGTGCTCCGACAGGCCCTTGACGCCGGGCTTCAGAATCGAGAGGCCGCGAACGATCAGGTCAATCTCAACGCCTGCCTGCGAGGCCTGATAGAGCGCCTCGATGACCGAAGGTTCGAGCAGCGCATTCATCTTGGCCACAATATGCGCAGGCCGCCCGGCCTGCGCGTGCTCCTGTTCGCGGCGGATCAGGCGCAGAAAGCTCTCGGCCATGGTCAACGGCGCCACCAGCAGTGGGCTGTAGTCGTCGATTTCGGCGTGGGCTGTCAGGTAGTTGAAAACCATGTGCACCCGCTCGGTAATCTGCGGATCGCTGGTCAGCAAGCTCAAGTCGGTATAGAAACGCGCCGTGACGGGGTTGTAGTTGCCCGTGCCCAAGTGGCAATAGCGGCGCGTAACACCGTCCTCGTCGCGACGCACCAGCATAGCCAGCTTGCAATGCGTCTTCAGCCCGACAACGCCGTGGAAGACCTGCACACCGGCATCCTCCATGCTGCGCGCCCAGCGAATGTTCGAGGCCTCGTCGAAGCGGGCCATCAGTTCGACGACCAGCGTGGCTTCCTTGGTGGCGGCGGCCTCAATCAGTGCCTTGAAGATCGGCGAATCCTGGCTGGTGCGGTAGAGCGTCTGCTTCATGCTCAGCACGGCCGGATCTTCCGCGCCCTGCTGAATGAAACTCACCACAGGTTCGTAGGAGTCGTAAGGGTGATGCAGCAGCACGTCGTGCTGGCGCAACTCCTCGAAGATACTGGCGTACTTGCGGTTCATCTTGAAGAGCTTGGGCGTAAACGGCGGGTATTTCAACTCCGGCCGGTCAATCTCTCCATACAGGGCCATCAGCCGCGAAAGGTTTACCAGCCCGTCGTCGTGGAATACCTGGCTCTCGTCGAGTTCGAAGTTGACGCGCAACCGCTCCACGATTTCCGCGTCGGCGCCGGTCTCGATCTCCAACCGCACGGCGTCGCCCTTACGGCGGTTGTGCAGTTCCACGCGAATCGTCTCCAGCAGTGAGCGCGTTTCTTCTTCCTCGAAGTAGAGGTTGGAGTTGCGCGTGACGCGGAAGGAGGCGCGGGCCAGCACCTGGTAGCCGCGATACATGGCGCCCAGATTCTGCGCAATCAAGTCCTGGAGCAGCAGGTAGTCGAACGCGCCGTCGTCGCCGGGCAGGCGGATGAAACGCGGCAGCGCCCTGGGCACCGTGACCACGCCGAGCACCTGCGGGCCGGAACTGCGCCGCTTCAGCCTGAGCAGCAGCGCCAGGCAGAGAGCCTTGTTCAGCACGCGCGGAAACGGATGCGCCGGGTCAATGGAGATGGGGGTCAGCAGCGGATCGACCTCGCGCTGAAAGTAATCCTGGGCAAAGGCGCGGGCCTCGTCGCTCAGCTCCTCCCACTCCAGCAGCCGGATGCCCTTCTTGCGTAGCTCCGGCAGCAGATTCTTGTTCCAGCAGCGGTATTGCGCGCCCACAAAGCTGTGAATTTCGGCCGTCAGCACGGCCAGCGACTCCTCCGGGCGCAGGCCGTCGTAGCCCGGCTCGCGGGAGCGGTCCTCAATGCGCTGCATCAGCCCGGCCTGGCGGACTTCAATGTATTCGTCCAGGTTGGAGGCCGTGATGGCCAGGAATTTGACCCTCTCCAGCAGCGGATTGGCTTCGTCCTCGGCTTCCTCAAGGACACGCCTGTTGAACTGCATCCAGGAGTAGTCCCTGCCGTTGAAAATCTTCCGCTTCTGTGTCGTTCGTGCCATCAAGTCCGTTTCGTGCGCTGTGTTGGAAGTCTACAGCGTTTGCGCGGAAAGTTGAAGCGCAGGGGGCGCCAGACGGAGGGAGCAGGGGCCTTCAGGCCCCTGCTCCCTCCGATGGCGTAAGAGCCGAAGTACGTGGAGCCCCACGAACCTTGACCAAGCCATCTGCCCCTCCTTGCCTCTCTGCTAAAATCCGGCATTGAACGAAATTGAAAGAAACCGCGGCTGACGGCCCTTCCTGAGGGGAAAGAGCTCCGTCGTCTTCACCGCCTGATGACTTCGGGACAGCCAACTCGTCGAACAAGAGAGGAATCTATCTGTCTATGAAAACAAAATTGCAGCTATCGGCGCTCTTTCTTGGAACAGTTCTAGCGTGCGGACCGGCTCTTGCGTGGAGTCAACCGTCCTCCCCGAGCCAGGACAGCGGCCCCAGACAGGATATAAAGAACGGGGCCAAAGAGGTGGGGCACGGCGTACAAAACGGGACGAAAACAGTCGTCCACAAAACGAAACACGTTACCAAGAAGGTCTGGCACAAGACAAAAGACACGACGACAGGCGCTGTGAATGGCGGCAAGGAAGGCGCAAAGAAGCCGGAGTAAATCAGAGCGCCACTCCCAGTTGGCTGACCGTCCGGGGGAGGTGCGCCCTCGTCACCCGCGCCGGTAAAGCGGTTCTCCAATAGCTGTAGACCGAAGCCAGTAAGCTGAGTGGCTTTTTCCTTAAGAAAAAGCCACCTTCAATGAAGTGAATCAGGCTATACCGATTGGAGAACCGCTCTAATCTGCTCCGGCGCGGGCAACTTTAGTAGACTCAACGGCAGAATGTTTCTTTCTTTTCTTTCATCTCGCCGCTCCCGTTTTGTGTTTTTTCTTCCCACTCTTACCGTGGCTCTGACCTCTCTGGCCGCCGCGCCGCTGGCTTTTGCACAGGGCACGCACCTGTGGACCCAGTCACGGCTGGAGGAGTTCGAAAAGGGCACGCCGCAAGGGGTCGCGCTCACGAGCGACGGCACTCTGCGCCAGGGACCGGGCTTGACCGAGCGGCTGACGACGCCCTCGTCGCTGGTCTGGTCGGTCGCCGTGGACACGCGCGGCACAGCCTACATGGGCACTGCCTCGCCAGCCACAGTGCTGCGCGTGGGACCGGACGGCAAGGCTTTCACGCTCTTCGAGACCAAAGACCTCAGCGTCCAGGTCGTCCGGCTGGGACCGGACGGCGCGCTCTATGCCGCCACGCTGCCCAGCGGCCGGGTCTACCGGCTGAAGCCGGACGCCACGGCCAAACAGGACGACAGCAGCGCCACTGTGATTTTTGATGCGGCTAACTTCGACGAGAGCGGTTCACCGGACAAGGCCGAGAAAAAATCGCATTACATCTGGGAGATGACCTTCGACGCGGCGGGACGACTCTACATTGCCACGGGCGGACCGGGAGCCATCTACCGCGTCGATCCGACAAAGAAGGGCGATGCGCCACAGCTCTTTTTCAAGAGCGACGAGCAACACATCCGCTCGCTGGCCTGGGACGCGAAGGGCAACCTGATTGCCGGCTCGGACGGCTCCGGGCTGGTTTATCGCATCAGTCTCGACAAGACGGGGCCCGAAGGCAAGGGCTATGTGCTCTTCGAGGCGCCCCGGCGCGAGATTACCGCCGTGGCCGTCGCTGCCAACGGAACGATTTACGCGGCCAGCGTGGGCGACAAGAGCCACAATCCGCTGCCACCGTTGCCCGTGCAGGGAACCGGATCACTCTCCATCACCATTGTCCAGCCGGGCTCGATGCAAGCGGCCAACGCCAGCGCCTCGGTGCCGGAAGGCAGCGAGATTTACGCGCTCTCAGAGGGTCAGGCCCCGCGCAAGCTCTGGGCCGGCAAGGACGAGATTGTCTACGCGCTGGCCGCGCAGACCGACGGCCTGTTGGCGCTGACCGGCAATCGCGGACGCGTCTTCAAAATCGCCGGCGACGGCAGCTACTCCGACATTGCCCACCTGGCGGCGCAGCAGGGATTGAGTCTGGCCGTGCTTCCGGGCTCTGAACAGCCTGTGGTAAGAGTCCAGACAGCCGAAGACCATCCCTCAGGGGCTAAAGCCCACCGTTCCCAATCATCTATTCACGGCACGGCTGAAGCCGTGCCCTTTCAAAACTCGACTTTTGCGACAGGCTCTGAAATCGCGGGCGGCGTTCTCATTGGCACAGGCAACACCGGCAAGCTGGTTTCGCTGGGCCGCGCCGAAAAGCACGAATACGCCAGCGACGTGCTGGACGCCGGAGCTCTGGCACGCTTTGGCCGCGTCGAGGTCGAGCCCGGCTCGGCAGGCTATGAACTGCTGACCCGCAGCGGCAACGTCGAGCAGCCCGTACGCGGCTGGTCCGATTGGCAGTCGCTTCAGGCTGGCGCTGTGGTTTCGCCCGCGGGACGATTTTTGCAGTGGAAGGCCGTGCTGCGCGCCAATGGCTCGCTGGGCGGCGTGGGCATCAGCTATTTGCCCGTCAATGCCGCTCCGGTGGTGGACGATCTGGTGGTTGTGCCCGGCGCGCGCATCAACGCGCAAAGCCTGGCCCAGATTCAGCCAGCTAGCCAGCAGCAAACCGTCAACATTGTCCTGCCCGCCGCCAGCCAGAATGCTGGAGTGACGGTGGACGGAACTGCAGCCACGCCCTTGCCGGCTGCCAAGGACCGCACAGCCGTGACCGTCCGCTGGGCGGCGCACGACGACAACGGCGACGACCTGAGCTACGCGCTGTATCTGCGCGGAGACGGCGAATCCGTCTGGCGGCTGCTGAAAAACGACCTCACCGACAAGGCCTACAGCTTCGACGCCGCGCTGATTCCCGATGGCGGCTACCAAATCAAGGTGCTTGCCAGCGACGCGCCCTCGCACACCCCCGGCGACGCCCTGACCGGAGCCAAGATCAGCGAGCGTTTCGAGGTGGACACCACACCGCCGGTCATTTCCGCACTGAAGGCGAGTTTGGCCGATTGCAAACACGCGCCCTGCGCGACGCAGTTGCGCGTGACCTTCAACGCTGAAGACGCTTTCTCGCCCATCGCCCACGCCGAGTACTCGCTGGACGCTGGTCCGTGGCAGTACATCGAGCCGGTGGGCGGGCTTTCCGACTCGCGACGCGAGCAGTACGACGTTCTGATTCCAGTGCCCGCCGAGACAAAAGTCGAGCATCTGATCGCCGTCCGCGCCTACGACCGGCAAGACAATGTGGGCGTGGCCCGGACGGTCGTTGCTGCCCCTGCAAAATGAACCTTGGGCAAATGAGTCAGAATAAATAGGGGCGAAATGCGATTTGAGCTGTATGTAGCGGCGCGATATTTGAAGGCCAAGCGGCGGCAGGCCGTGGTGGGCGTGGTCACAACCATCTCCATCGCGGGCGTGGCGGCGGGCGTGGCGGCTCTGGTGATAGCCCTGGCCATCACCAACGGCATGAGGTGCGACCTGCAAGACCGGCTTCTGGGCGCCTCCTCGCAGGTGGAACTGATGCGCATCGAGGCGGACGGCATTCGCGACTGGCAACCGCTGCTCGAGCGCCTGCGCCGCGTGCCGCACGTCACCGCAGCCTCGCCGGGTATCTACGGGCAGGTGCTGGTTTCGCGGGGGCCGCGCGCCGGTTTCGCGCTCATCAAGGGCGTTATTCCCGCGCAAGAGCGGACGGTCAGCAATTTGCTGGATACCCTCACATCGGGCTCGGCCAAAGACCTGGAGCCGGAGGCGGCAAGCCAGAATCCAGCCGCCGACTCAAACCAGGACGCGGACTCCGACCCGGATTCGCCCCCAGCCGACCTCAACGCGCCCTATCCGCCGCTGGTGCTGGGCAAGGATCTGGCTGAAACCATCGGCGCGCAGGTCGGCGACAGCGTTCTGGTCACCAGCCCCCAGGGCGAGCTGACGCCGCTCGGCCTCGCGCCAAAATACCAGCGTTTCCGCGTGGCGGGCATCTTCCACTCCGGCTTTTATCAGTACGACGCGGCCATGGCCTTCATGCGCCTCGGCAACGCGCAGCAGCTCTTCACCGAGCCCGATCTGCTCTCCGTCATCAGCTTCAAGGTGGACGACATGGACCGCGCTCCGGCCATCGGCAAGGCAATCGAGAAGGCCGCGGGCCACGGCTACATGACCACCAACTGGATGGAGCAGAACCGCGAGCTTTTCCGCGCCCTGAAGCTGGAGCGGGTGGTCACCTTCATCGTCATCGCGCTGATCGTGATCGTGGCCGCGCTGAACATTCTCATCGCGCTGACCATGATGGTGATGGAAAAGACGCGCGACATCGCCGTCATGATGAGCTTTGGCGTCGAGCCGCGGCAGATCCGGCGCATCTTCCTGCTGCAAGGCTTTCTGATCAGCGTCATCGGCACAGCCATCGGCCTCGCGCTCGGATACTTTGCCGCCTGGGCTGGCGGGCACTATCACTTCATCCATCTTTCGGCCGAGGTCTATTCAATTGACACGCTGCCCTTTGCGCCGCGTCTGCTGGATGGCGTGATTGTCTCCGCGGTTTCCATCGGAATTTCTCTGCTGGCCACGCTTTACCCCTCACACGCCGCGTCGCACGTTCTGCCCGCCGAGGCGCTAAGGTACGAGTAGAGACGCTCAACTCAGCAGGATTGCGCGCAAGGCGTTTGGATTCCGGTCAACTTGCCGGAAAGAGTCTGGGAAACCAGCATCGATCTGGCTCGGCGGCACGGTCCAACGCTGGGCGTTCGCACGCTGGACTCGCTGCACGTAGCCTGTGCGCTGGAGCTGAGGGCGGAGCGCTTCTGGACCTTCGACGAACAGCAGGCGAAGCTGGCCGAGGCCGTCGGACTCGACACGAGCGCCTGACTTGCTGCCGCGTGGAAGCTACTGCGGAGTAATAATTCCCCCAAGTGCATGACGCCGCGGCAGCACGATACCGCGATGATCCACCTCCGGCGAGGGCGCGCCTTTCTGGTTGAAAGCGGGCTGGGACTCCCGCTCCAGCAGCGCTCCGCCACAGGCGGGACACCAGTCGGCGGGATTCGCTTCTTCCAGCACTGCGTGACATTGACTGCAAATCCGTTCCATACCTGAAAGCTTACCGGATCGCGCCGCGCCGAATCCAGATTGCGGCGCATGACAGGCAATTGGCCCCGCCGCAGGTAGCCGATACACTGGAACTATGTACCCCCCGGTTCGGCTTGTGGCAATCGATGTGGATGGAACCCTGCTGCCTGGCTTCGGAAAAGCTTTGACTCCGCGCACGGGGCGGGCGCTTGAAGCCGCGCAAGAGGCTGGCATTGTCGTGGCCCTCGCCACGGGCCGCCGCACGGATTTTGCCGCGCCGCTGCTGAAGGGCCTGAGTCTGCGAGCGGATATGCCGCTAATTACGTCCAATGGTGCAGTGCTTCGGACCCTGGGCGGCAACACTCTTGACCGCTGCCTGCTTCCAGCTCACGTCGCGATTGGGTTGTGCGGGCTGCTGCGGCCCTTTGGAGTTCTGGTTTTCACCTTTGACAGGCCGGGCGGCCGTCAGTTGGCGCTCGAAGACCTGGGCAAGGCAGAGCGGCAGATTGCCCAGTGGGTCGAGGCCAATCGCGACGACATCGAAGTGGTCAAGCCGCTGGAAAACGTCCTCGACCGTGGCGAAGATCCGATTCAGGGCATGATTGCGGGCAGAGTTGGAAAGATGCGCGAAGCCGAAGCGGCGCTCAAGGCCAGTCCGTGGAACGAAGCGTGTACATGCGTCAAGACCGAGTATCCGGGCCGCGATCTGTCGCTTCTGGATTTGTTGCCGCTGGGTGTTTCCAAAGCCAGAGCCCTCGAAAACCTGGCGGAGCGGCTGGGCGTGAGCCGCGAGCAGACCATGGCTATCGGCGATAACTGGAACGATTTGGAGATGCTGAAATGGGCCGGCCAGGGCGTTATCATGGGCAATGCTGTTGTGGAGTTGCGCTCGATGGCGGAGAAGAGCGGCTGGCGGCAGGCCCTGCCCAACGATGAAGACGGCGTGGCCGTGGTGCTGGAAGAGGCCATCGCCCAACGCGCAACCACTGAGATTTGATCTGAGGAGCCTCTTGCAAAATTCGATGGCGACTGCAATAAGTGTCAGGGCACGACTTTAGTCGTGCCGAAAGATCAGCAAAATCTTGTTGGCTTTAGCCCTTGCGAACTCTACTCTCAATTATTTGTGATTCCGCAGCGGCTAAAGCCGGAATCTAAATTGGCCATTTGCGGCACGACTAAAGTCGTGCCCTGACACAATGAATCGCCTGCAGACGGTTTTGCAAGAATCTCCGAGGCTGGTTTCTTTGGGCAAATCGCTTCCAATTCGCCGCGCCATTTTTGCCCTTGCGGCGCTGACGGCTCTGGTTCCCTGCGCGCAGGCTGGCGAACTCATCACGCTGAGCAACGGCTTCGCGATGCGCTGCGACCACCACGTGCCCGTGGAGGGCCGCGTCCGGCTCTACCTGAACGCCAACGATGAGAATTACATCGAATTCCGACCGGAAGAAATTGCCACGGTGGAAAATGTCCGCGACCTGCCGTCCGCACCGGAAGAAACGTTCGCCGCGCCTCTTGCGACCGGTTCCAAAGCCGATCCAAACGCCAATCAGGATGCGCGGCTTTCCGCGGCGGATCTGGGCGAAATGCTGGCCAAGGCTGGCCATGAGCACAACCTGGACGTGGACCTGCTGGCCAGCTTGGTAAAGGCCGAGAGCGGCGGCAACGTCCACGCCATCAGCCGCACCGGCGCTCGCGGGCTGATGCAATTGATGCCCGCGACGGCCAAAAACCTGGGCGTCGAGAACAGCTTCAAGCCGGACGAGAATGTGCGCGGCGGCTCGACCTACCTGGACGCGCTGCTGATCCGTTATCACGACAACCTGTCCCTCGCCTTGGCCGCCTACAACGCCGGGCCGGAGGCGGTGGACAGGTACCACGGCATTCCGCCCTACCGCGAGACGCAAGCGTATGTCGCGCGCGTGATTCACGAGTTCAACCGCCGCGTGCTGGCGCGAGCAGCGCAGGCCAGGCAAGTGGCAGCCTCCCAGAAAAAGCCTTCCCGCCGGGAAGCTTCTAAATAGCCAATCCGCCTTCCCTCGAAAACCAAACAGGTCGCGAAAAGACTTCAATGTGGCTAGGTCTTGTGTCAGGGCACGACTTTAGTCGTGCCGCAGAGGCGACAAGAACATGTCGGGCTTTAGAGCGGTTCTCCAATTGGTATAGCCTGACTCACTTCATCGAAGGTGACTTTTTCTTAAGGAAAAAGCCACTCAGCTTACTGGCTTCGGTCTACAGCTATTGGAGAACCGCTTTAGCCCCTGCTGTTGTCGTGCCCTTTCAGAACCGGACCGATTCTGAAATCTCTTAACATGTCTTTGCACGTGCGGATGAGAAACTAGAGACAAGAGAGATTTGCGTCTGCTGGAACGGAGAGATTTTGACAAAAAAGCAGTTGATTGCGGGTTTAGTGGTGTTGGCAGTGTTTGTGGCGCTGTTGGCCTATGCGCAGCAGAAATATCCCTTTCACTGGCAGACGTTTCTACAGCAATTCAAGCTGGCCGACTGGCACAAGATCGCGATTGGCTTCGGCTGCATCTACCTGGGCTATGTCTTCCGCTCGGTACGCTGGGCCATGCTGCTGCGCCACATCAAAAAAGTGGGGCCGTTCTCGCTGCTCGGTACGCAGGTCATCGGCTTTACCGCGGTCGCTCTGATCGGCCGGATCGCGGACCCGGTGCGTCCTTACCTGGTGTCGAGAAAGACCGGATTGTCGCTCAGTAATCAGATTGCCGTTTACATTGTCGAGCGGCTTTTCGATCTATCGTCCATGGCGCTGATTTTCTTCTCCGTGATTCTTCTGGCTCCAGCGGGCGCTCTGCCGCACCCGGAAATCATGAAAAAAGCCGCGTATGGCGGGCTGGCCGCCACCCTGGCGGGCGCGGTCTTCCTGGTTGCCGTCCGGCTGGCGGGCGGCGTGGTGGCATCGCTGCTTGAAAGAGCCTTCGGCGTGATCTCGAAAGCCCTGGGCCGCGCGATTGGCGATAAAATTCGCGCCTTTCGCGCCGGACTGGACACGTTGCGCACCTTCGCCGACTTGGGCATTGCCCTGGGGCTTTCGCTGGGCATGTGGGGACTGATTTCCCTGGCCTATCTGGAGACCTGCACGGCCTTTGTCGACAGCCCGCAACTGGCTGGGCTGACGCTGGCCAAATGCATGTTGCTGATGGCTTCCAGCATGGTCGCCAGCGGCTTTCAACTGCCGATTATCGGCTGGTTCACGCAGATCGGCATTGTAGCTGCCGCCTTCACAGGCTTCTTCGGCGTGGCGCCTGAATCCGCCACGGCCTGCGCCGCCACGCTGCTGGGGGTCACCTTCCTGAGCATCGTCCCCGTGGGCCTAATTTGGGCGCGCTTCGAGCACGTCAGCCTGCGCAAGGTAGCCGTCGAAAGCGAGCACGCCAAAGAACCCCTGGAAGGGGACGAGGCGGCGGAATAGAATGCCATTTCATAACGCTTGCCGTTCTTAACGATGCGCGTTATGATGCAATCGTGATCAGGAGCTTTGCGGACGCCGATACGGAGTTGCTATGGGATACCGGCAAAAGCCGCCGCATTCCAGCCAACATTCGCTCTTCGGCGCTGAAGAGGCTTTTCATCCTGCGTCGCGCAACGGCTTTGGCCGATTTGACTGCCCCTCCTGACAATCGCCTCGAAGCACTAACAGGCGACAGAAGGGGCCAACACAGTATTCGCATCAACGATCAGTTCGGGATTTGCTTCGCATGGGCTGACGGGAATGCGTTCGACGTTGAGATTGTCGATTACCACTAGGAAGCGCCATGAAAAAGATCCCCTTCGGATATTCAATCCATCCCGGCGATATTCTCAAGACGGAATTCATGGATCCGCTGGGACTTTCCAGCTATCGGCTGGCCAAGGATCTGCATGTCTCCGCGCCACGGGTGAATGATCTGGTGCGCGGCAAGCGCTCCATCACGGCCGACACCGCCATGCGCCTCAGCGCCTATTTTGGCAACTCCGCTCAGTTCTGGCTTGGATTGCAAATGGACCACGATCTTTGGGTCGCCGCCAAGAACAAATCCCTGTCCAAGGTCAAGCCGCGGACGAAGGCGGCGTAGAAATTTCGCTTGCCGCCAGAGCTGGCCGCGAAAACTGAATGCGATCCGGCCCCACGGCTCCGCCGGTCATAATCATGCTCATCGCCTGTTCCATGCTCAGGTCGGTTTCCGTCACCCGGCTGATGGGCAGAATCTGCAGAAAAGCCGAAGTCGGATTGATGGCGTTGGGCAGCAGCACCGCGGCCAGCAGCTCGCCGGTTGTCTCGTCCGTCATGATGCGCGTCAAAAAGCCGATGGATTTCTGGCCGTGAATGGGGAAATCCACCAGCACCACGCGCTGGTTGGATTCCTTTTTCGCCATCATGCTGTCCAGCAGTTGGCGCACCGACGAATAAATCTTGGCGACCACGGGCAACCGCTCCAGCAGGGCCTCGAAAAGGCTGAAGGCCTGCTGGCCGATCACCAGGCTGGTGATCCTGCCAACCACACAGAGCACCACCAGGGTCAGCAGAACAGCAAGAACAGACTGTAGCCACGGCTGGTTCAGCCAGTTCTCCGGGAAGAAAGCGGCAAACAACTTGACCACCGGCAGACCGGCTTCTGCCAGAGCACCCAGAAGAAAGCGGAAGATTAGATAGGTAACAAACAAAGGGGTGATGGTGATGATGCCAGCCAGGATGCTGCCCTGCAGGCCACGCATCGTCTTGGAAAGAACAGATTTCACGCGTTTCTCCCTACTTGGTGAAGATACCTGAAAAGGACCGCACGAGCCTTTCAGTAAGCTGGAAACTCCTCCAGCCCGGCACGACCTTGATGATCTTCAACGATAATGATCTAGGAATACCTTCTCTGGACAGTCACATTCTGCATTGCAAGGAATTTTTGCTTCAAAAAAGGTGAAGATTCATGTTGTCAACATGTTTGTTGCTCACATAAATACAACTTTTGTGGAATACGTAATCAAAACCAAGTCTTCAACGTCGGGTGTTGCCAGTCGTATTTTCGGAGGGCTACTATTTGGCACAGATCACAAGGGCATTCTTTCCATCCCCCCAACGACCCGATGCCCACAGTGCAGTTGTTAGGCTGTATGAAATCTTTACCAACAAGTGGCGCTTCCGGCGCGCGTAAACGGAGTGTTTTCTATGTCATGGTACGCCTACTGCATCGGTGAAAAACAAGCCTTTCCTGAATTGGATCGTCATCGCAGACCCATTCCGATCGAGTCAATTCTCGGAATCTGCGGCAACCAGGTTTTCGCTTACCCAGCCAGCGATCTAGCCATCATTGTCAGCGAGCACAACCCCCTGGAATCTCTCAGCCCGAAATCCTGCATGGATCATGCACGTGTCATCAACAACTGTTTCCAGCACGGCACGGTGCTGCCCTTCCGGTTTGGAACCGTCTTCAACGACGATGAGTTCCTGCGCAAGTCCATCCGCTCCAATCGTCTCCAGTTTCACAGCAACATCGAAAAGCTGCGCGGCAAAACCGAAATGCACCTGAAGATCTTCGTCAGCGGCTGCAACGGCCGCGCAATCGCCAAACCTCTGCCGGCGGAAGGCCTGGGCCGGGAGTACTTCACCAGTCTGCGCGAGAACGCTGGCCGCCAGCGTGAGCGTCATACCCGCGCCCGCGCCGTCAGCTTCCAGATACACCGTCTCTTCATGCCCGAGGGCGAAGAAATCAGTTGCCGGACGACGGAGGACGGCAAGATGATCCTGGACATTTCCCACCTGATCGACCGCAAGTGCGTGGATCGCTATGTGAACAAGTTCTCGACCACCAACGCCACGATGCGTGAATACCAGATGCAGATCTCCGGCCCTTGGCCACCCTATCACTTTGTGTCGCAGCTTACACGCGGCTCTCATGTCCAGTCGCGTCCTCAGGCAGAGGCGATTGCCGCACCGGTTGCCGAGCCTGCGCCCAAACTCGCGGACTGTATTCCAGAGTCGTTTCCCGCGCTGGCCTGAACCACCTTGGCCCGCAATCTTGAAAGGCCATCCCGAGACACGGGATGGCCTTTTCCTATCCCTCTACAACAGGGTTACGACTTCGCTTACTTGAAGGAAGAGATGGCGCTGGCCTCGTTGTCCCATATGTCGAAGACGGTGTAAAGCTTGGTCAACTGCAGCAGATCGTGAACCTTCTTGGTCAGGTTGAGCAGCTTGACTTCGGCCTGTTGATTTTTGGCAGTGGTAAAAGCGCTCACCAACTCACCCAGTCCCGAGCTATCAACGTAGTTTACGTCTCCCATATTCAGCAGGACGCACTTCGAACCCTTGACGATCAGGCCGCGAATGGCATCGCGCAGTTGCACGCTGCCCTCACCCAGGGTGATTCGCCCACTAAGGTCTAGAACGGTCACGCCGTCCACTTCACGAGAAGCAATTGTCAGTGCCACGGATATTCCTCCTTCTCCTCAATTGGTAATACGCGAATATCATTCTCCCAGTTCCAGGCTGCAGAAAGCCCCGGCATGCCTGAAGAGGCTCTCCCATTCTTATTCCCATTGCCAGCATCTTGCAAGAAGCTGTTTCTGGGGAAAATAGCCTCTGAGACGCGTGGCTTCCTACTACGCCAATTCCGAAAACACTCTGGCTCATTGGCACGAAAAACTGACTTTCCTTCGCTGCCAAAACCTCAGCCTGATTATTTGATGATCTTTTTGCCAATTGGTGTCAGATTTTTGATGAGCGTCAGCTCGGTTCCTGGATGCAGTTGTCGAAAGCGCACCTCATCCATGAAGGATCGGATCAGGAAGATGCCGCGACCGGTTCCGCGCATGAGGTTTTCCGGAGCCAGCGGATCGGGAAGCGTCTCTGGATCCACGCCCTTGCCCTGGTCGGTAATGGTAATCACCAACGCCGTGCCTGTGTTTTCAAAACTGGCCTTGAACTGCTTGGATGAATCATATTCATTGCCGTGCAGGACGGCGTTCACGGCCGCCTCGCGCACCGCCATGGCCACATGAAAGCGTTCCTCGTCATCGAGACCAGCTTCGGCGGCCAGCTTGTCCGCGGCCGCCTCCACCTCGGAAACGCTCTCCATGGTGGATTTCAGCGCCAGACACAGGCGTATTGCCTTCGGTCCGCTCACGTGGTTTCGAGCCCCCGCCTCTCCGGCGCGAAAACAAGCTGTTTTCCCCTCGCGCTTTACAGCCATGTTTGATGGTTTACAGGGGTTGTGTCAAGCGAAGGGGGTTGGAGGCGCTCAATCGTTTGTTTGCCGGCGAAGCCTTCCTCCAGCAGCCGCAGCCGACCACGCGCCTTGTAACAGTCGTTCACCGGCTTCGCCGACCCGCGGGGAATGGAACAGGCCGCCTTGCCTCTCCCGTAAGGAGCGCACGAGAATAGCCCAGGGTGGAGCGCAGCGGAACCCTGGGTTAGCATTGCGCAGAATTGATTCGTCCCGTAGGGCCGAAGCGAAATCTTCCCCCAAAGAGCCTTCCTTCAAAATCAACAACATACATCACGACCAGAATATAGTTTTCTATTAGTCCCCCACCACCGTTACCGACCCACGGAGGATGACCTTGCCCTCAGAATGCGTATCCCTTAACCGGCCGGTTTTGGGGGATTTTCATTCATCCCCGTCGTTGTCGTTGCGGTGGTAATGTGGGAATCGGTTTTATTGATTTCCAAGGTTTTTGGG
>Ga0224558_1002854_pt1 | contig 15225 bp, 10 predicted proteins | sample 714S32024metaG_FD_180682 | JGI IMG/M metagenome (GOLD analysis project Ga0224558, IMG submission 180682) | Peat soil microbial communities from Stordalen Mire, Sweden - 717 S3 20-24 | ecosystem: Environmental > Terrestrial > Soil > Wetlands > Peat | place: Sweden: Norrbotten County, Stordalen... | reverse complement strand
GCACGAACAGGTCCGTGGGCATCAAGTTGATGTGCACCTGGTTCGCGAATTGAATGAGATAGAAGCCGATCAAGCCCATGTCATGCGTGAGCGGCATCCAGCTCAAGCCGACGTCCTGATCGGTGTACTTACCCACGGCGGTCGCGCCCCGCATATTCGCGATGAGATTGCCGTGGGTCAGCATGACGCCCTTCGGTTCGCTGGTCGATCCTGAGGAAAACTGAATGAACGCCAGATCGTCCGCGGCAGGGCGGTACAGCTTGCCCGGGCGCGAAATGTCGGTAATGGAATCGACCAGGAAACTGCGCGACTTGAGTTCGCCGAACAGAGCCGTCTCGCCCACCGCCTCGGCGAGCGCCGCCAAGCGCTCCAAATTCTTGGCGTCCGTGTAGAGCAGCGGCTTGCCGAGCTTGCGCGCCACGCGCAGCAGCTTGTGGCGGTGCTCGTCGCTGATGCCGACGGCGAGCGGCACCGGAATGATCCCGCCGCACAGCGCGGCCCAGAATCCATCGATAAATTGCTCATTGTTGTTAAGGTAGATGATCATCTTGTCGCCGCGCTGCGCGCCCATGGCTTGCAGGTGGTACAGGATGCCCAGCGCCCGCGCATGGGCGTCGCCGTAGCTCACGCGACGTTCGGAGTTCTCGCCGTCGATGAACGTGACCGCGCGCTCGACGTTGCGATTGCTTTCCAGGATCTCTACAAAAGTCGTTGGCATCATCGTGTCGTTACCGTCATCAGGAGGTTGGTGCGCGGACGTAAGTTGATTTGGGCCTCGAGTTCGATGGGCTCGTTGCCGGTGCGGGTCAAGCGAAAGCGCTGCGACATGGTTTGCACGTGCACCAGCATCTCGAACATGGCCAAGTTCTCACCGATGCAATGGCGAGGTCCGACGGAGAAGGGAATGTAGGCGAACTTGTGCCGTTCTTCGGCGTCCGCGCCGGCAAACCGCTCGGGTCTGAATTCCTCGGGTTCGCTCCAGAATTCCGGGTGCCGATGCAGCAGGTACGGACTGATGAACACATCGGTGCGCGGTCCTACGGAGAAGCCGCCGAGTTCATCCGCCTCGATGGTGCGCCGGGTGAAAAGCCACCCAGGGGGGTACAGACGCATCGCCTCCTGCAGCACTTGGTGAGTGAAGCTTAAGCGTTCGGCCGCGTCCAGGCCCAAGGTCTCGGCCGTGACGCGATCCGCTTCCGCTTCGAGCCGTGCGGCGGTTTCCGGATGTTGGCTGATGAGGTACCAGGCCCACGTCAACGCCGCCGCGGTGGTTTCATGGCCGGCGACGATCAGCGTCATCACCTCGTCGATCATTTCCTTTTGGCTCATCGGCGCGTCGTTCTCGCGATCGCGCGCGGCCATGAGCATGCTCAAGAAGTCGAAGTGCTCTTCGGGTTGGCGACGCCGGCGCTCGATCAGCTCGTTCACCAACTTGGTCAGGGAGCGAAAACGAAACGCAAATTTCAGGTCCCGGTTCTGTTCCTTGGCCACCACTTCGAACGGATTGCCGCCGACCTGTCGCTCCAAGCGCGCAAGATCGGTACCGAAAATCGAATTGAGTACGATTTCCAGGATGAGCTCGCTGACGTCGTCCGTGAGATTGATGGGCTCGCCCGCGGCGGCCTTCGCTGCCCAACGTTCCGCGAATTTCGCATTGACGTCATGGATCAGCTGCTTGAATTGATCGAGCACGCGGCGATGGAAGCACGGCTGCATCATGCGCCGCTGGCGCCGCCAAAAATCGCCCTCGCTGGTCATGATGCCGTTGCCGAGCAGGATCTTGACCCGATCCATGCCCTCGCCCTTGGTGTAGTTGCGATGGTTCGTCAACAACACCCGCTTGATGTCGCTCGGGTGGTTGATGACGTAGTTATAAACGCCGCGGCTTGGCGCAAAGATTCGGTACACGTTGCCGAAACGCGCAAAACAGTCGCGCATGAACGCCAATGTGGCTTCGCTCCCGCCGAGGTCGAAGCCTTCGGCGGGGCCTGGAGGTAGGGCCATGGTTTGCATGCGTTATTGTAACGTAGCCCGACCCCGCGCGGCCCGGCCTTGCGCGGCCCGGCGCGGGCGCCCTTCTCGACCACGCCGGCAACCCCGCAGCTTGCGTGGGACCTTGGCGTTCCCGACAATACCGGTCGTGCAAAAAAAACCTGATGGTGGCGGCCTTCGCAATACGATTTACGAACAACAGACGCGCTCGGGCCGCCGGCTGACCGCCGGCCGGCGGTTCTTGTACCAATTGCTGGTGCCGGTCGGCGTGGGGTTGTTGCACCTCGTGTGGCGCTGGGCCAAGGTGGTGAGCGTCGTCGGCAGCGAGCACATCACGCAGTCTCTCGCACGGGCGCCGTCGTTCATCCCGGTGTACTGGCATCAGCACCAGCTCTTCTGCATCAAACAGCTGCTCACGCTGCGTCCGGCCGGCGTCAAGCTCGGTTTCTTGATCAGTCCCTCGGTGGACGGCGAACTCGCCGCCATGCTCGTGCGCCGCATGGGTGGGGAAGTGATCCGAGGCTCTTCCTCGCACACCGGGGCGCGGGCGCTGCGCGATTACTATCAGGCGCTGTCGCGCGACAACGTGTCGCCCGTCATTACGCCGGATGGGCCGCGTGGGCCCCCCTGGAAATTCAAACCCGGCGCCATCCTGCTCGCCCAGCTATCGCAGCGGCCCATCATTCCCATGGCCTACGCGGCATCGCGCGTCTGGAAGATCAAGTGGGACAAGTTCGTGATCCCGAAGCCGCTGGCGCGGATCGCCATTGCCGTCGGCGAGCCGGTGTACGTCGCCAAGGGTCTGGATGCCGCCGGGCTCGAGAGGTACCAGGCGGAGATGGAGGCGCGGCTGAAATCGCTGTACGCCGATGCCCAAAAGGCTTTGGAATGACATTTCTTCTTTAAGCGTACTAATACAATTAGTTAGCTTGTAATCCTTACACGTTGTGCGAGAATCCGGCGGTATGTGCTAGTTGCCGAATCCCCGGAACTGTGTAACGCATTCGGTTTTCGACGCAAATCGATGGCAAACTATTGATCCGCAACCGCAATCTTTTTTTCGGGACTCTTGAAGGCGCATGGCGATAGCACCGAACGATCCCCGACATCGCGATTTGACCGCCTCGGACATTCTGTCGCCCGCCACGTGGCCGAGGCACGGCGTTCGCCCGGCCGTGGGTCTCGACGTCATCTGCACCAAGATCGCGGTCGATTTTCAAAACATGACCGAGGCCACCGCCCCCGGCTGCATATTCGCGAACCTGGAGCTGCTGCGCGAGGCGACGCGTGCCGACACGGCCTTTCATATCAGCTTGGATGTCGACCTCGAGACCTTTGCCGACGTGCAAGTCGCGCGTGGCATGCTGGCCACCGGCAATCCCGAGCAATTGCGCGGCCAGAGCATGGAAGCGTTGCCCTGGCTGCGGTCCCGGCTGGCGCCGTTGCGCATTTCGGAATTTCGCGATACCGCCAAGCCCCGGCCCGATCAGACCGCCGATGCCGGCCGCTGGTGCGAACTGGGCATCGGCTCGGTGCTGCTGATCGGCTATTACATCGAGGGACGCCCCGCCGGCATTTTAGGCATCGCAGGCGCCATGCCCTGCGAGAACTGGGACGTGCAGCTGCATCTTCTGATGAAGCTCGTCGGCAGCAGTCTCGCGACGGGACTCGAACGTATCGAGATTCAACGGCATCTGCGCGATTTGGAAGAGCGCAACGAACTTGCCCTCTACAGCGCGAACGATGGCCTCTGGGACTTCGATACCCTCAACAATCGGGTGTATCTATCGCCGCGCTGGAAGGCGATGTTGGGGTACGACGAAAGCGACGTGGGGCAGGCGCCGGATTGGCGAACGCTCGTGCACTCAGACGACATGTCGCGCGTACAGGCGGCGATTCGCGATCATGTGGCGGGTAAAACGCCGATCTTCGAGAGTTTGCATCGGATGCGCCACGCCAGCGGCGAGTGGCGCTGGGTCATCAGCCGCGCCAAGGCCCGCGTCGATGACAAGGGGCGATTACTGCGGCTGGTCGGCGTCGAACTCGATATCACCGAGCGCAAGCTCTACGAGGAAGCGCTGTTCCGCGAGAAGGAGAGCGCGCAGATCACTCTGCAGAGCATCGGCGACGGCGTCATCACCACCGACGCCAAGGGCGTGATCGACTATTTGAACCCGGTCGCCGAGGCGCTCACCGGATGGCGTCTCGAGGATAGCCAGGGCCGGGCGATCGAGGAGATCTTCCGCGCATTCCACGAGGAAACGTGCGAACCGCTGGAAAATCCGCTGGCGGTCGCCATCCGCCGCACGCGCTCCATCAAGTCGGTGCGGCCGATGTTGCTGATTCGCCGCGACGGCAACGAAATCTATGTCGAAAGCACGGCATCGCCCATTCGCGACGGCAGCGGCGCGGTGTCGGGCGGCGTGCTGGTGTTCCATGATGTGAGCGAAGCGCGCGAGCTGAACCGGCGTTTGAGCTATCACGCGAGTCACGACGTGCTCACCGGATTGGTGAATCGCCGTGAATTCGAGAACCGCATGGAACGCGCCCTGAAGAGCGCCAAGGCGCACGAAACCTCGTATGCCCTGTGCTGTCTCGATCTGGATCAGTTCAAGATCGTCAACGACACCTGCGGGCACAGCGCCGGCGATGCCTTGCTGGGTCAGGTCGGGGCGTTGCTCAAATCCAAAGTCCGCTGGCGCGATACCTTGGCGCGCTTGGGCGGCGATGAGTTCGGGATATTGCTCGAGAGCTGTTCGTTGGACGAAGCCATGCGCACCGCCGAGTCGTTGCGCGAATCGGTTCGCAACTTCAAATTCACCTGGGAAGAGCGCACGTTCCGGCTGGGCGCCAGCATCGGTGTCGTGCCCATTTCGGCCGAGAACGCCGACGTGGCCTCGGTGCTCTCCGCCGCCGACAGCGCCTGCCAGGCGGCGAAGGAGGCCGGCCGCAACCGGGTGCACAGCTTCGAAGAGAACGATATCGACTTGATGCGGCGCCGGCGCGAGATGCAGTGGGCGGCGCGCATCAACAATGCGCTGGAGGAGGGGCGCTTCGAGCTGTTCCGCCAAACCATTCTGCCGCTGCAGGTGCCGGAGACCGGCGCGCATTACGAACTGTTGCTGCGCATGCGCGACGAGGCGGGCAAACTCGTCTCGCCGGATAACTTCATCACGGCCGCCGAGCGCTACGGCATTACCCCGCAGATCGATCGCTGGGTCATCGAAAATGCCTTCAGGTGGCTGGTGTCCGAGGCCGACGAGCGCGAGAAGCTCGCCATGTGTTCGATCAATCTATCGGGCCAGAGCTTGGGCGACGATAAATTTTTGCCCTACGTGATCGATCAATTTCACCGCAGCGGCTTGGATGCCACCAAGATCTGCTTCGAGATCACCGAAACCGCCGCCATTGCGAGTTTCTCCCAGGCCAACCGCTTCATTCAGGCGCTCAAAGAGTTGGGCTGCAAGTTCGCGCTCGACGACTTCGGCACCGGCCTGTCGTCCTTCGGTTATCTGAAGCACTTCCCGGTCGACTTCTTGAAGATCGACGGCAGCTTCGTCAAAGAGATCCTGCACGATCCCATTGACCGCGAAATGGTCCGATCCATTAACGAGATCGGTCATTTGACGGGCAAACAGACCATCGCCGAGTTTGCCGAGAACCTGGAGATCATCAACATGCTGCGCAGTCTCGGCGTCGACTATGCGCAGGGCTACGGCGTCTCGCAACCGCAGCGCGTGCTCAAAGCGGCGAACATCGCCTAGCCGGCCGTGCCTAGCCCCAGTCGAAGCGCATGGACAGATCCACGGCTTGCACATGCTTGGTGATGCTGCCCACCGAGATGTAGTCCACGCCGGTGAGCGCAATGTCGCGAATGGTTTGTTGCGTGACGCCGCCCGAGGCTTCCAGCTTCACCGGCCGTTCGGCCCCGCGATTGACGGCCACGGCCTCGCGCATCGCTTCCAGTGAGAACTCATCCAGCATGGCGATGTCCGCGCCGGCGGCGATGGCCTGGCGCAGTTCGTCCAGATTTTCGACCTCGACTTCGACGGGAACGCGCGCGCCGGAGGCTCGCGCGCTGGCCACCGCGCGGGCAATGGAGCCCGCGGCCATGATGTGGTTTTCCTTGATGAGAATCATGTCGAACAGCCCGATGCGGTGGTTGTGGCCGCCGCCCACGCGCACGGCATACTTCTGCGCCGTGCGCAGGCCCGGGATGGTCTTGCGGGTGTCGAGCACCTGGCACGCCGTGCCCTCGATCAAGGCAGCGTAGGCATGGGCCGCCGTCGCGGTCGCCGACAGTAACTGGAGAAAATTGAGCGCGGTGCGTTCAGCGGTCAGAAGCCCGCGAGCCGGACCCTGCACCGTGAACAGCAGCTGGTTGGCGGCCACCCAGTCGCCCTCGGCCACCTTCCAGTCGACCCGTACCGCAGGATCGACGCGCGCGAAGGTTTCATTGACATAAGGTATCCCGCACACCACGGCCGGCTCGCGGGTGATGACCGCGGCTCGGCCGGCCCGCTCGGGCGCAATGAGGGCCGCGGTGACATCGCCGGTGCCGATGTCTTCGGCCAGCGCCCGTTCGACCTGAGCAGGGAGGTCGTGGGGCACCGGTATCGGGGGATTCATGGTCATTCAGTCGCCTTGGGAGCCGCGCCCCTGGCTGCACGACGGACCGCAGGGGCTTTAGGGGCTGGAAGTATCGGCGGCAAACCCTAATAATTCAACGATGTCCAAGGCGGCGCCGGTCTCTCCGTGTATCAGCCGGTGTGCTCTGGATGCATACGGGTACTGTGTGGGCTGTTATCGTACAATGGACGAAATTGCCCGCTGGGGTGCGATGAGCGCCGACGAACAGTGGGAAGTGCTGCATCGAGTGGCGGGTAGGCGTCCCACGGAATGCCCGCCGGTTGATGGCGCGAGCGAGCGGGCGCCGACGCCCAAATGACTAATTTTGGAGAGGCGACTATGGATGCTATCGAACGAATCAAGAGCCAACTGGCAGCGGCACCGGTGGTGCTCTACATGAAGGGTACGCCGGATTTTCCGCAATGCGGCTTTTCGGCGCAAACCGTGGGCGCACTGCGCGCGAGCAAAGCGAAATTTGCGCATGTGAACATTTTCGAAGACCCGGAAGTGCGCGAGGCACTGAAGACGTATTCGAATTGGCCGACCTTTCCGCAGCTGTATGTCAACGGCGAGCTGATCGGCGGCTGCGACATCGTCGTCGAAATGTACAAGAACGGCGAATTGAAGCAGTTGTTGGCCGAAGCCGGCGCCGCCGCCTGAGGCAAAGGGTACGCGTGTAACGGACGCCGTGTAACGGACGCCGTGTAACGGACGCCGTGTAACGGACGCCGTGTAACGGACGCCGTGCAGCGCCGGTTCAAGGATCGGCGGGCGTTTCCGGTTCGATCTCCAGCGGTCCCATCGACGCCAAGCGCCTGCGGCTGGCGTCGAATACATGTTGGAACTGGTTGCACACGATACAGAACAGATCGGCCGTGCGTTCCGCGTCATACGCCGCCGAATGCGCTGACGACGTATCCCACTCGAACCCCGCGGCGAGCGTCGCGCGCATCAGCACGGTTTGGCCGAACGCCACGCCGCCCAGCGTGGCGGTGTCGAAGCTCGTGAACGGGTGGAAGGGGTTGCGTTTGATCTGCGTGCGCAGCACCGCGGCGTTCAAAAAATTCAAATCGAAAAACGCGTTGTGGCCCACCAGAACGGCACGGGTGCATTCGGCCGCGCGCACGGCATTGCGAACTTCCTTGAATATGCGCTGCAGTGCGTCTTCTTCGGAGATCGCGGGGCGCAGCGGATGATGAGGATCGATGCCGGTCACCGCCATCGAGGCGGGCTCCATGTTGGAGCCGGGAAACGGGACCACGTGATAGCGGAACGTTTCACCGCGCGCGAGCGTGCCGTCGCTGCGCATGTCGAGGAATACTGCGGCGATTTCCAGCAGCGCGTCGGTCTGTGAATTGAAGCCGCCGGTCTCCACGTCGACGACCACCGGCAGGAAGCCGCGAAAGCGCGTGGCAAAAGTAATGGGCGCGATCTGCGTCATGCAGCTACCGCCGTGGTGAGACGCCACGCGACGGGTTCGCCGCTGCGATACGGCACCAGGGCGCCGTTGCCGAAATCGTACGATACTGGGGGCACCCAACACTCCTTGATCAACGTGATGACTTCGTCGTGGCGCGGCAGGCCGTAGAAGTCCGCCCCGAAATGACTGGCGAAGCCTTCAAGCCGGTCGAGCCGTCCGGCCTGTTCGAAGACTTCGGCATACAACTCGAGCGCAGCGTGCGCAGTGAACATGCCCGCGCAACCGCAGGCATTCTCCTTCGCGGCACGTTCGTGCGGCGCACTGTCCGTACCGAGAAAAAAACGCGGATCGCCGCTGGTGGCCGCGCGCACCAGCGCCTGGCGGTCGGCTTCGCGCTTCAAAATCGGCAAGCAATAATAGTGCGGTCTGATGCCGCCCGAGAAAATGGCGTTGCGATTGTGGAGCAGGTGCTGCGGCGTAATCGTCGCCGCCACGCCGGCACGTGCGGTGTTCACGAACTCCACCGCGCGCGCTGTGGTGATGTGTTCGAACACCACGTGCAACGCCGGGAAACGCTCGAGCAGCGGGATCAGCACGTGATCGATGAAATGCGCTTCGCGATCGAACACGTCCACGTCGGCGCCGGTCGACTCGCCGTGCATCTGCAGCGGCATGCCGACTTCTTCCATGCGCGCCAGCGCGGGATAGACATTGCGGATATCGGTGACGCCGGCATCGGAGTGCGTGGTGGCACCGGCGGGGTACAGCTTCACGCCGTGCACGATGCCGGATTCCTTCGCCCTGTCGATTTCTCCCGGCGGCGTCGTGTTCGTCAGGTACAGCGTCATCAGCGGCGCGAAGCGGGCGCCGGCCGGCAGCGCCGCGAGAATGCGATCGCGATACGCCGCGGCTTGAGTGGTGGTGGTGATGGGCGGCTTCAGGTTCGGCATGACGATGGCGCGGCCGAACCGTTCCGCGGTGAAGCGGAGCACCGACTGCAGCGCTGCGCCATCGCGGAGGTGTACGTGCCAGTCGTCGGGCCGTTGAATCGTCAACGTGCTCATGGCGACCCGGCAGGGCGGCCACGCGCGGGACGGCCACGCGCAGGGCGGCCAACCGCTGGGCGTCGCGATGCCGTCTCGGGCCAGCCACGCCGCAGCAGATCGAGCGTGAAGCGCACGCCGAAGCCGGTGATGTCGGTGGCAATGTGCGCGAGGCCGCCGGTGCGCGAGCCCGCCGCAAGATCCAGGTGCAGCCACGGGATGCTTTTCGGTACGAAACGATTCAAGAACCGCGCTGCCAAAATATGATCGCCCTTGCCCTCGGTGGCGCACTGAAGTACGTCGGCGACCGTGCTTTCCAGGTCCGAATCGAAGTCGGCATCCATGGGAAAACACCAGACGCGCTCGCCGCTGGCAGTGCCGGCGGCTTCGATCACCTCGCGCGCCTCCGGGCGATTGGTGAAAGCGCCGCTGTAGCGCTCGGTCAATGCGTACACGCAGGCGCCGGTCAAGGTGGCATAGTCGATGATGGCACGCGGCGCACTGCGAGCGGCGAGACTCAGCGTGTCGGCCAACACCATACGGCCTTCGGCGTCCGTATGAATGACTTGAATGGTCGTGCCATTGCATGCGCGCACCACGTCCTGCGGCTTGTAGGCCAGCGGTCCAATGCGGTTCTCGGTAATGGCCAACCAGCAATCCACCGCGAGGGGCAAACCCAATGCATGTACCGCATACAAGCTGCCGACGGCGACCGCGCTGCCTTCCATGTCGGTGTGCATGTCGAGCATGCTCTTGTGAGTCTTGAGATTGATGCCGCCGGTATCGAAGCAGATCCCTTTGCCCACGAGACTCACGGCGGGCGCGCGCGCCGCGCGGGTGCTCCGGGGCGATTGGCCGCCCCGCGTAGCGACGGCCCGACGATACGCGAGATGCACGATGCCTGCGCCGCGAGCGGCATTGCCTTGCGACACGGCGAGAAACGCACCGGCGCCGAGGCGCTTCAATTGCGCCTCGCCATAGAATTTGAACGCCAACCCCAAGCGCTGCGCGAAATCCTGCAGCAAGCGCCGGTAGCCGGCAGCATCGAGCGTATTCGGCGGCAATGCCGTCAGCCAGCGCGCCAAGTTGTTGCCGGCGGAGGTGGCCAACGTGAGATCGAGATCGGTCAAGGAATCCGCGGTCGCGACGTCGATGCGCACCGGCGGGTGATACGGTTTCGGATCGCTCTTGAACGTGGCGAAACGAAATGCCGCGGCTTGGAGCGCGGCAATGGTTGCGTGCAGTGCGGCAGATACGACGTGCGCGGCACAGCCGCGGGCCAGAACCAGCAGCGACTCGGGTTCGCTCTCCAGCGCGCTGCGTGCGACTCGTCCGGCGGCCTGCAGCCGTTCGAACGTGCTCGCCGTATCTGCCAAGCAGACGGCCAAAATCAAGGTTTCCGCGTGGGTGCCGACTCGAACCTGAACGCTGTCGCCGGGCTTGCGTTCCTGACGGCGATACAGATCGCGCAGCAGATCGCCGAAGGGTAGGGTCGCCCAATCGTTGGCGCCCGGCGTGGGCGGCAAGAAAACGATGGCGCACGCATAGCGGGCGAGTATCGCGGGGGTCAGCCGTGAGCTGATTTGGCGCACGGGAACCAAAAGCGAGCTGAAGGGCAAGCGAATCGGCATATCCTAAAAAAAGCAAGCGAAACCCGCAGGCTTATCCTTGCTTGACCGTGAAAAACCAAACCCCGAAGATAGCGCTGCTAAAATCCCAAGTGGCAGTTCGCGCAACGGCGCTGTAACGTGCCTGCCATCTTAACAGGACATGTGGGTATGTGCATGTGCGCATGCCTGCCCAGGGAGGCTTGCATATGACACCGAAATCGCCGTTCGAAGACATCGATCCGACCGAAACGCAAGAATGGCTCGAGTCGATCGACTCGGTGCTGCGCGCGCAGGGACCGGAGCGTGCCCATTTCCTGTTGGAAAAGCTGGTGGATTTCACTCGCCGCTCCGGCACGTATCTGCCGTTCAAGCCGAACACGGCTTACCTGAATACGATTTCCAAGGCACAGCAACCCGACTATCCGGGCGACCGCTCGCTGGAGCGGCGCAACGAAGCCTATATCCGCTGGAATGCCCTCGCCATGGTGGTGCAGGCCAATCGCACGAATTCCGAGTATGGCGGCCATATCGCCACCTACGCCTCGGCGGCGACGCTGTACGAAGTGGGATTCAATCATTTTTGGCGAGCGAAGAGCGCAGCGCATCCCGGCGATATGATTTTCATGCAGGGGCATTCGGCCCCCGGCATTTACGCGCGCGCTTATCTCGAAGGTCGTTTTGACGAAGGTCAGCTGCTGCGTTTTCGCCAGGAGGTGCGCGGCGGCGGATTGTCGTCCTATCCACACCCGTGGCTGATGCCGGAGTTTTGGCAATTCCCCACCGTGTCGATGGGTTTGGGTCCCATGACCGCCATCTTCCAAGCACGCTTCGTGCGATATCTGGAACATCGCGGCATCGTGCCGCCGTCGGACCGCAAAGTGTGGGCGTTCCTGGGCGACGGCGAAATGGACGAGCCCGAGTCGATGGGCGCGCTCACCATGCCGGTGCGCGAGAAACTCGACAATCTGATTTTCGTCATCAATTGCAATCTGCAACGCCTGGACGGACCGGTGCGCGGCAACGGCAAGATCATTCAGGAACTCGAGGCGGCTTTTTTGGGCGCCGGCTGGAACGTCATCAAAGTGCTGTGGGGCTCGCGATGGGATCCTCTGCTCGAGCGCGACCAGAAGGGATTGCTGAAGCGGCTGATGGAAGAATGCGTCGACGGCGAGTATCAGAATTTCAAATCCAAAGGCGGCGCGTACACGCGCGAGCACTTCTTCGGCAAGTATCCTGAATTGAAAGAGATGGTCGCCAACATGTCCGATGAGGAGATTTGGCACCTGAACCGCGGCGGTCATGACGCCCACAAGGTTTACGCCGCATACGCATCGGCGATGGCGAACAAGGGTGTGCCGACCGTGATTTTGGCGAAGACCGTCAAGGGATTCGGGCTGGGCAAAGCGGCCGAGGGCATCAACGCGGCGCATCAACAGAAAAAACTCGGCGACGAAGACCTCAAAGAGGTGCGCGATCGTTTCAACATCCAGATTTCCGACGAGGAGATCACGGGATTGGCATTCCGCAAACCCGCCACCGACAGCGAGGAGATGAAATATCTGCAACAGCGCCGCGCAGCGCTCGGCGGCTATGTGCCGGCGCGCAGTTCGTCGGCGCCGCCCTTGGCGGTACCGCCGCTCGAGGCCTTCAGCGCACTGCTCGAAGGCAGCGCCGATCGCGAAATCTCCACCACCATGGCGCTGGTGCGAATCTTGACCATGTTGATCAAGGACAAGAATATCGGCAAGCACGTCGTGCCCATCGTGCCGGATGAAGCACGCACCTTCGGCATGGAAGGAATGTTTCGCCAGGTGGGCATTTACTCTTCCGTGGGACAGCTCTACACGCCGCAGGATGCGGATCAGCTGATGTTCTATCGCGAAGACAAGCAGGGCCAGATTCTGGAAGAGGGCATCAACGAGGCGGGGAGCCTGTGTTCCTGGCTGGCCGCGGCGACGGCATATTCGAATCACGGCGTCAGCATGATTCCGTTCTACATCTACTACTCGATGTTCGGGTTCCAGCGGGTCGGCGATTTCATCTGGGCGGCGGCCGATAGCCAGGCACGCGGATTCTTGGTGGGCGGCACCGCCGGCCGCACCACGCTCGCCGGCGAGGGCTTGCAACACCAGGATGGACACAGCCACTTGCTGGCGAGCACGGTGCCCAATTGTGTGGCTTACGATCCCACGTACGCCTATGAACTTGCAGTCATCGTGCAAGACGGCTTGCGCCGGATGTATCAAGAACAGGAAAACGTCTTCTACTACATTACGTGCATGAACGAGAATTACGCGCATCCTGCCCTGCCGGCCGGTGCCGCCGAGGGTATCTTGAAGGGGATGTACCTGCTGCGCAGCGCGGGCAAGGGCAAGCTGCGCGCGACGCTGTTCGGCTCGGGCACGATACTGCGTGAGGTGCTCGCGGCGGCAGATCTGCTCGAGAAGGACTACGGCGTGGCCGCGGATGTCTTCTCGGTCACCAGCTTCAGCGAGTTGCGCAGGAATGCGCTCGCGGTCGAGCGGTGGAATCTTCTGCATGCCAACGATAAGCCGAAGCAGACCTGCGTGCAGGAGGCGTTGGGCGAGCGCACCGGTCCGTTCATCGCGGCAACGGACTACATGAAAACCGTGGCGGATCAAATCCGGCAATGGGTTCCGGGCCGCTACGCCGTGCTCGGCACCGATGGTTTCGGCCGCAGCGACTCGCGCGCCGAGTTGCGGCGCTTCTTCGAGGTAGACCGGCATTACGTGGTGGTCGCGACGCTCAATGCGTTGGCCAACGATGGCAAGATCGACCTGCAAGCGGTGACACAGGCGATGAAGACCTTCGGCATCGACCCCGAAAAACCCAATCCTCTGACGGTCTAGGCGAACATCGTGGCAACACCAATCGAAGTCTTGGTTCCCGACATCGGCGGTTTCAAGGACGTCAGCGTCATCGATGTCTTGGTGAAGGACGGACAGCAGATCGACAAAGAAGCGCCGTTGATCACCCTCGAGACCGAAAAAGCGACCATGGACGTGCCGGCGCCGGCCGCCGGCCGGATCACGCAGGTGAAGATCAAGCAAGGCGAGAAGGTCTCCGAAGGCTCGTTGATCCTGCTGCTCGAGACAACGGGCGCCGAAACGGCGGCTGCAGCGGCCGCGCCGAACACCCAACCCACTCCGCCGGCACCGGCGGCGGCTCCCGCGGCTGCGGCCGCACCGGCGCCCGCGCCGGCGCGCGCGAGTCCCGCCATTCCTGAGCCACCGGCGCCCACGGCGGCGCCGGTGGGCGCTGCCGCGGCACGTGCGGCCGGCGTCGCGCCACCCGCGGCACGCACGGCGGTCGCGATCGATGAAGCCGCCTTTTCAAAGGCCTATGCCAGTCCGTCGGTGCGCAAGTTTGCGCGCGAATTGGGCGCTGATCTCGGCCAGATTGCCGGCGCCGGACCCAAGGGACGCATCACACAGGACGACGTGAAGGCGCATGTGAAACAGATCCTGAGCGCGCCGCTGCCGGCGGCACCGGCGGCGGCGGGGTCGGCGTTGCCGAAGGTGGCGGAAGTCGACTTCGCGAAATTTGGCGTGGTGGAGGTCAAGCCGCTGTCGCGAATCCAACGGATTTCCGGCGCACGTTTGCAAGCGAGTTGGATCAACTTGCCGCACGTCACGCAGTACGACGAGGCGGATATCACGGATCTCGAAGCGGTCCGTGTGGCGCTCAAGGACAAGGCGGCGCAAGAAGGCGTGAAGCTCACGCCCCTGGTATTCATCATCAAGGCCTGCATCGCAGCGCTGCAGAAATTTCCGCGCTTCAATGCCTCGCTCGATCCGTCGGGCGAGAACTTGGTCTTCAAGAAATATTTCCACATCGGCTTTGCCGCGGACACACCGAATGGATTGGTGGTGCCCGTGATTCGCGATGCGGATCGCAGCGACAGCTATCAACTCGCGCGGATACTGGGCGAGATGTCGGAAAAGGCGCGCGCCGGAAAATTGAAAGCGGCCGAGATGCAGGGTGGTTCCTTCACCATTTCGAGCCTGGGCGGCATCGGCGGCACGGGCTTCACGCCCATCATCAATGCGCCCGAGGTGGCCATTTTGGGTGTCGCCAAGGCCAGTCTGAAACCGGTATACGACCGCGGCGGCTTCATACCGCGCCTCATGCTGCCGCTGTGCTTGTCGTATGACCATCGGGTCATCGACGGTGCGGAAGCGGCGCGCTTCATCGTGTACTTGAGCAAGACGCTGAGCGACGTGAAGGCGCTGGTATGAGCGTCGTCGAAGTTCGAGTCCCCGACTTGGGCGACTCCAAGGACGTCAGCGTCGTCGAGGTGTTGGTCGCGAAAGGCGCCGAGATTCGCGTCGATGATCCGCTCATCACGCTCGAAACTGAAAAGGCGTCCATGGATGTGCCGTCGCCGGTGGCGGGGGTCATCGAATCCATCGAGATCAAGAAGGGCGACGGCGTGGTCGCCGGCACGCTGATCGCCAAGGTGACCGTGGCGGACGCTGCGGCCAAGGCGGACGCTGCGGCCAAGGCGGGC
>Ga0224558_1002851_pt1 | contig 15265 bp, 13 predicted proteins | sample 714S32024metaG_FD_180682 | JGI IMG/M metagenome (GOLD analysis project Ga0224558, IMG submission 180682) | Peat soil microbial communities from Stordalen Mire, Sweden - 717 S3 20-24 | ecosystem: Environmental > Terrestrial > Soil > Wetlands > Peat | place: Sweden: Norrbotten County, Stordalen... | reverse complement strand
GATTTACCCTCACCGACCCGCCCATTCTCACGCCCGCCGCCTGCGAAGGAACCTCTACGCTCTTCCCCGTGGATTACTTCGAAGAGCAGGCCTACCTCACGCAGTCTGGCCAGCTTTACATTGAAGCCACCGCGATGGCGCTGGGGAAGGTTTATTCGTTCGGTCCAACCTTTCGCGCGGAGAAATCGAAGACCCGCCGCCACTTGACCGAATTCTGGATGGTCGAACCCGAAGTCGCCTACGGCACGCTCGACGACGTGATGGAACTTGCCGAAGGCCTGCTGACTTCCCTCGTCAAACGCTGCCTGGAGCGGCGCCGCGCCGACCTCGGAACCATCGGCCGCGATCTTGCGAAGCTCGAAAAGATCGAGGCGCCGTTCCCGCGCATCACTTACGACGAAGCCGTTACGAAATTGCAGGAAGGCCACTCGCAGGGCGCGCTCGAAAATAAATTCGAGTGGGGCGGAGACCTCGGCTCGCCCGACGAAACCTATCTCTCGTCGCTCTACGACCGGCCCGTCATGGTCCATCGCTACCCGGCCAGCGTGAAAGCGTTCTACATGGAACCCGATCCCCAGCGCCCCGAACTTGCTCTCTGCGTGGACGTGCTGGCCCCTGAAGGCTACGGCGAAATCATCGGCGGATCGCAGCGCATGGCCTCCCACGACTTGCTCCTGCAGCGCATTCACGAGCACAATCTGCCCGAAGAAGCTTTCAAGTGGTATCTTGATCTCCGCAAATACGGCAGCGTTCCCCACTCCGGCTTCGGCATGGGCATCGAGCGAGCCGTAGCCTGGATCTGCGGATTGGAGCACGTGCGCGAGACGATTCCCTTCCCGCGCATGCTGCATCGGCTGTACCCGTAGCGTCGTGGGAGTAAGGCGTTTAACCGCAGCGCTCGCTGAGTTCGCAGAGTTTTTTGGGGTTCCGAATTCCCCCTGTGCTTCTCTGTGCGCCCTGTGGTGAAGAGGTTTAAGCTGAAATGTTAAACCGCCGAACTCCAAGAGATTGCAGATCTCGTGCGCAGAGGAAGTGATGTCATGAGCACATCTGCGGTGCAAGCAAATCAGCTAAACGCGATCACCGAGCAGATCATAGGTGCTGCTATGCAGGTTCATCGGGCGCTCGGTCCCGGTTTGCTGGAATCGGCCTACGAAGCTTGCCTGGTTTTCGAACTTCGCGAGCGCGGCCTGCGCGTCGAACAGCAGAAGCCGCTCCCGATTACGTACAAAGGCGTAAACCTCGATTGTGGCTACCGCTTGGACTTAGTAGTAGCCGATTGCGTGATCGTCGAAATTAAAGCCGTAGAGAAATTAAACTCAGTCCATGAAGCCCCATTGCTCTCTTACCTGAAGCTGGCCAATTGCCGCGTGGGATTGCTCCTCAACTTCCACTGCACAATGTTGAAGCACGGAATTCGCAGATTAGTGAATAACTTCCCTTCCTCTGCGTACTCTGCGATCTCTGCGGTTAAATGCGATATCGGCGGTGGATAGGAAGCGTATGCCACAACGCAGCACGACCTACAGCAGCATCACGCCGCGCCACATCCGTGTGATCGGTGTTCCTCTTGACCTTGGCCAATCCCGCCGCGGGGTTGACATGGGGCCTTCCGCCGTTCGTGTTGCCGGACTCGACGCGCGCCTTGAAGCCATCGGGCACATTGTCGAAGATGCCGGCAACATTGCCGTCGCCATTCCCGAGCAGAAAAAAGCAGGCGTCGCCAATTCCAAATACCTCAAGGAAATCACCGCCACCTGCACCAAGAGCGCCGAACTGGTATTGAAGACGCTCGAAGCCGGCAAGGTTCCTCTCATCCTCGGCGGCGATCACTCCGTTGCGGTGGGCACGGTTTCAGGGGTGGCCGAGTTCTACCGCCGCAAGAACCAGAAAATCGGGCTGCTCTGGATCGACGCTCACACCGACATGAACACGCCCGACTCTTCTCCGAGCGGCAACGTCCACGGCATGCCACTCGCCGCGCTCATGGGCCTTCCTCCTGTTGAGCTGGGCAAGATCTACGACTTCTCGCCCAAAGTGCGGCCGGAGAATTGCGTGCTGGTTGGCATCCGCGATGTCGACAACTTTGAAAAAGAAAACATCCGCAAATCCGGAGTCCAAGTCTTCACCATGCGCGACATCGACGAACGCGGGATGCGTGTCGTGATGGAGGAAGCGCTCCGCATGGCCGGACACGGCACCGCCGGCTATCACGTCTCGCTTGACATGGATTGGATCGATCCCGAAGACGCGCCCGGAGTCGGCACTCCGGTCTGGGGCGGCGCCACGTATCGCGAAGCGCATCTTGCCATGGAAATCATCGCTGACGATGGGCACATGCTGAGCTTCGAAATCGTGGAAGTAAATCCGGTCATCGACGAGCACAACCAGACCGCCGACTTAGCCGTCGAGCTGGCACTCTCGGCCTTTGGGAAGAAGATTTTGTAGGAATGGCCAATGTAGGAATGGCCAACCCTCTCAAAAAACTTGTCATCCTGAGCGCGCCGCAATCTTGAGCCCGTCAGACTTTCCCGCTGTCATCCTGAGCGTAGCCGAAACGATTCGCGAAGCGAGTCGTTCCGCGGAGTCGAAGGACCCCTACCCTTCCCCTACTCCGCCACCTCGACATACCAAACTCGCAAATTACGCAATCGACTTATCCGGGTTAGAATCGAGCCGCAGTGGAAAAGAACAAACTCTATTACGGCGACAATCTCGAAGTCCTGCGCCAGCACGTCAAGGATGAGTCGGTAGACCTCATCTATCTCGATCCGCCTTTCAACAGCCGCCAGGATTACAACGTACTTTTTGCCGAGAAAGACGGCACGCGCTCCAGTTCGCAGATCATGGCCTTCGAGGACACGTGGGAGTGGAACGTGGACGCCGAGCGGGCCTATGAGGAGATCGTCGAGCGCGGCGGGCGTGTCTCTGAGGCCATGCGCGCTTTCCGCACCTTTCTTGGCCACAGCGACATGATGGCCTATCTGGCGATGATGGCCCCGCGCCTGATCGAACTGCATCGTGTGCTCAAGGTGACGGGATCGATCTATCTGCACTGTGACCCAACTGCTAGCCACTACTTGAAGATGCTTATGGATGCGGTGTTAGGACCGCGGTATTTCCGATCGGAGATCAGTTGGAAGCGAAGCACCGCGCATAGCGATACTAAGCAAGGCAGGAAGATTCACGGACACATCCACGATGTGATCTTGTTTTATACGAAGAGCGACGCTTGGACGTGGATTCCGCTGTACACGCCGTATGATCATGACTACGTAGAAAGCTTCTACAGCCACATAGGAGGAGGGAACGGGACGCAGATTTTGCCTCGACAATCTCACAGCTGCAAGGCCTGGTGGGGACACGCTTTATGAATGGAAGGGAGTAAAGCCTTACAAGGGCAGGTATTGGGCGTATTCGAAAGAGAACATGGAAAGGTTCGAGCGCGAGGGCCGTCTCTACTATTCAAAAACTGGTATGCCGCGTTATAAGCGGTACCTAGACGAGATGCCCGGAGTGCCGTTGCAGGATTTTTGGCCTGATATATCTGCGATCGGATCAATAGCAGCTGAGCGCCTCGGCTATCCAACTCAAAAGCCAGAGGCCCTGCTTGATCGCATCATCAAAGCCAGCTCCAACGAGGGTGACATTATTCTCGATCCCTTCTGCGGCTGCGGCACCACCGTGCAAGTTGCCCAGCGCCTCAACCGCCGATGGATCGGCATCGACATCACGCATCTTGCCATCGGACTCATCAAGAAGCGGCTTGACGACGCATTCGGCGAATCCGTACGCAAAACGTATGAGGTGATCGGCGAACCGGTTGATCTGGCGGGCGCTCAACGACTCGCGCAGGATGACCCCTATCAATTTCAGTGGTGGGCGCTCAGCCTCGTCGGTGCACGGCCACAGAAGAGAAGAAAGGCGCGGATCGCGGTATTGACGGGCGCCTCTACTTCCACGACGAAAACAAGAGAGACCGCAAAACCAAGCAGATCATTTTTTCCGTCAAGGCCGGACACGTGCAGGCCGCGTATGTGCGCGACCTGCGCGGCGTCATCGAACGAGAGGATGCGCAGATTGGCGTGCTCATCTGCATGGAGGCTCCTACCAAGTCCATGCTGAAAGAGGCTGCCGAGGCTGGATTCTATAGGCCTCCTGGATTGGAGGACCGGTATCAGCGGATTCAGATTCTTACTGTTGAAGAGTTGCTGGCGGGCAAGGGCGTGGCTTATCCACGGCTGCTGGAGGTGACGTTTAAGAAGGCTCCGAAGGCGCGCAAGGCTGCGGAAGAGCAGATGGCTCTGGGCGGGGCGGAGATTGAGGAGCCATTTTAGCTCTAAAGTATTTATTTCTCAAAGACCTAGCGGGAAACGAACCCAAAAACAAGCCCGAAATACGCGCCAACTCATTGATTTATAAATACTTTACAAGTAAGTCCTTATTTCTCAAAGACCTGGCATCTCTTGCAACGCTAAGTCTTTGATTCTTAAAGACAGCTACCAGAGGGGTCCAAAGCCGATTTCAGCGTCCTGCGAAAACTCGCCTACTGCACGTCGGAAACCTTTCCGTTAACAAACGTGACCTTGATGTCCTTGTAGACGTAAATCTGCTTGGCGCCGAGATTCACGATCTTGTCGGGCTGGCCGATCGCGGCTTTCACTTGATCGGGAGTTTGACCCTTTTCAATTTGCGCAGGTTCCGGCGCGGGCGCTTGTTGCTGCGTTTGGTCTCCACCCTGGTTGTTCCCCTGCTGCGCGGCGCCCTGATCACCGCCCTGCTGCGCATCGTCAGTGCTGATCGATAGAAGCTGCCCGATGACGTCTTCCACCTGACCCGCGCTCGCGGTTGCCAGAGTTCCGGCTGGAAACTGGAAGGTCACTTGCGCCTTGTTGTAGGTCGGAGGATCGGTTTTGTTGCAGGTGTCGCAAGCGACAATGCTGAGAGTAACGTTGTCTTTGGCCACGCTAACGTCGATCTTCTGGGGATATACCTTGTCTCCCGCCGCAAACAAGTGGGTCGTCTGCCCCTGCGACTGCGTCTGCGAAAAATGTCCGAGGAGGGCCTTTCGCCCTTGCACCATCAAGCCGCTGGGAGTATGAACTGTTCCGCCTTCATACCTGGTGGTGAGAACCGTCTTGTCGGAATAAGGCACACCCAGGATTCCGCCCTTCTGGATGGCCAGCAGCGTGCCCGCCTCCACGACGGAATATCCGCCCGTGTCCGACCCCATCTTCACCAGCTTGTACTGCGCGGACAGTTGCTCCTGTAGAGATACCGCCTGGGCACTGGCTAGCGACAGCGGAAAGATCGTGGCAGCCAGAAGCACAATCCCTGGAATCAGAGCGTGGAATTTCTGCGACATCGTAAAACCCTCCGGTTCAGCTTTTCCCAAAGTCCGTAGCGGCGCAGAGCCGGGAAAGATCTCGCCACATGGTTGGAGCAGAGACGAGGCAAGCCCCGTCTCTACAGCCTGGATTTTCCGCAGCCTCTACAACCCGCCACCTCCCGCGGTTTCCTGCTTGACCTGCGTTTCGGTCTGGTCGGCCGCCTGCTGTTGGTCTTGCAGGGTTTTTCCCGCAGTGGTATCCGGCGCCGGAGGCGGTACATCCGAGGCCGTGGTGCCTGTGTCTGGCGCTTTCGGAATACCACCCGTACCCTGCTTCTTCGCCAATTCGCCCAAGCCGTTATTGAGTTGTTCCGCGAAGTGGTTCTGCATCTCCTGCAGGTCGTCCACTTTAACGGCCACAGTTTGTCCGGCGGCGCAGTCCGACTTCTTGCTCGCGGAGACACTGGCGTTCACCATATTGTCTGCATCGGGAGTGTCGGTGAGCCGCATGATTACGTCACCCGCGGTCAGCCCACATTCCTGCCCGTTCGCCACTACGGTGAGATCGCTGTCCACGACAAAGGTGCGCCTTGCCGGATCCAGTGCCGGCGGAACTTCGTTGCTGGCATTCGCCGGTGCTGGTGCAGGCGCGGCAGAACCGCCGGCCTGTCCCGCTTGTGCCTGCTGCGCGGCCAACTGCGCCTTCACTTCATCGGCGATGGCCTGCTTGACTTCGGGAGTCAGTGCCACGGCACTCGATCCGCCGCCGCCGTTGTCTGGTGGCGGACCCGCCGCCGCGTCCGCATTCTCCTCTTGCCGAGCCGCATAGGCCGCCTGCAGATTCGCCGCAATCAGGTAATCCGTCAGCCAGAACGCCGGCGAAGCATAGACAGGATAAGGCGTGAACCACCCGCCGTAGAAGCCAAACCACGGAGCTCCTCCCCAACCCCACGCCCCTACGCCCCAGACAATAGGTGAGGCCCACGGGTTATAGGCCCACCCGTAGAAACCGGGATGGTAGTAGAACCCAGGGTAGTAGCCGTAGTAGTTATGGCCGCCGTAGAAGTAGCCGCGATACACGCCGGTCCGGTAGACGCCGTGGGAATAGTAGGTGCGCGAATAATAGGAGTGGCCGCCACGGTTGACGTAGCTGCGCTGCACGTATCCGCCGCTCCGTCCCGTGGTCACAATGCGCGCTCCGTTACGTTCACTCACAACCGTGCGCCCGCCGTGGACCCCATGCTCAATGTGCATGCCGCCGCGATCGATCGAACGAACCTGGCCATTGGGACGGATGCTCGCCTTTCCTCCACCCTTCAGAGAAACGTTCCTGCCCGGAGCAGTATGACCGCCGGCGTTGGTTCGGCCGGCGTTCGCTGGACCACCTTTGATGCCGCCTGCTGGTCCACCCCTGCCGGCGTTCGCCGGACCGCCCTTGTTGCCGCCACCCGCTGGTCCACCCTTGCCGGCGTTCGCCGGACCACCCTTGTTGCCGCCCGCTGGTCCAGGTCTGTTGGTGTTCGCTCCGCTGGGTCCGCGGTTGGTCGCGCCTGCCGCGCCAGTTTTATTCGCGCCCGCCTGCCCACCTCTGTTGGTGTTCGCTCCGCTGGGCCCGCGGTTGGCCGCGCCGCCCGCGCCGCCGGGTTTGGCACTACCGGCCGCTCCGCCAGGCTTGGCACCACCGCCCGTGGTGGCGTGCGGCGCGCTCGTCGGCTTGCTCGGCGCAGGCGAGCTCTTCTTGTCCTTTTGAGCTAAAGCCACTGCGGTTACTGCGAGAAGAACCAGCAATACAGACCATTTCGGCAGGACGTTCTTTCCTCGGTTGCTCGAATTCATTAGCCACTCCATGTGAGATGTGAAGCTCCATATCCACCAGCAGGGAACATGCGCGGCCAGAGAAGCCTCCAGCCGGCAATCCGCTCGCAAGTTTCTTCGACGAGAGCTTCCGGATCCGAGTGCCATAGGGAACGGTCGGCACCGGCCTTCGAAGTCCCGACAATTTCACACCTGTTTCCGTACAGTGTCAAGCGAGCGTATCGAGCCATCGCCGAGCCATTACCGACTATGACTTCCGTTTGACCGATTTCCACAACGCACGATAGACTGGATGAGTTTGCCTGTACTTGCGGACCCGTTCTGGGGCCGCGCCGCGTTTCCGGTCATAAGCCGCAGCGGGAAAACAGCAAGCACAAGATTGTATTTGCCGAGCTGTGCTCGGCTTGGACAGCCGAGGGCGGCTGTCCCTACGCGGGCGGGCGAGGGTGCCCGTCCCTACACGAGCATAAGGAGAGTTTATGTACGCGGTGATCCGCGCAGGTGGAAAGCAGTATCGGGTAGCCCCGGGCGACGTGATCCGGGTGGAAACACAAGAAGACAAGGACGGAAGGGTCGAGTTCGGCGACGTGCTGGCGGTTTCCGCCGAGGCGGGCAGCGTTGTGCCTGCGGGATCGGGGGCGCTGGTAACCGGCGAGGTGGTCGAACAGGGACGCGGCAACAAGATCCTGGTCTTCCACTACAAGCGCAAAAAGCAGTACAAGAAGCTGCGGGGACACCGGCAGGACTATACCGCGGTCCGCATCACCGAGATTGCTTTTGATGGTCAGTCGTTCAAAGCGCCCGAGCTTCCGAAAAAAGAGAAGAAGGTGAAACCGGCGCACGAGGGCGGCGAAGAAGTGAAGACTTCGAAGAGGCCGGGCAAAAAGGCGCCGAAGCACGCAGTGCACGCGCACGCGAAGAAATCGGCGCCGAGGAAAGCAGCGGCGAAGAAAAAAAAGAAGTAGCAGATCCTTCGCTTCGCTCAGGATGACAATTTAGTTGCGACGGCAAGGGATTGGAATTTTCTGGCAACTGGCCACTCGGAACCGGGGACTGATTTTATGGCGCATAAAAAAGGACAAGGCACTTCACGAAACGGGCGCGACTCGAACGCGCAACGGCTTGGGTTTAAGGCTTTCGGCGGACAACTGGTGCCCGGCGGGACAATCATCGTCCGCCAGCGCGGCACGCGGGTGAAGCCCGGACTGAACGTTGGACGCGGCAAAGACGACACTCTCTTCGCCAAGATCACGGGGCGGATCAAGTTCATCGACAAGGGAACGATGGGGAAGTTTGTGATGGTCGAGCCCGAGGCGATCGAAGCGAAATAGTGCTGAACTTTAGCCCGCTGCGAAAGAACTCGGGCGCTAGCAGGGGGCCTTGCTTCGTATCAGAACATCGCTTCAGCGATGCCGTAGTTTCTCGAAATTAAATGCCCATTTAGGGGCTGCGGCGTTGGGCCTCGGCTTCGAGTCGAGGCTTTTTCGTTGCGCCTAAACTGCGGAGCCTTGCTCCGCTGGACGGGCGGGGTCGCCCGTCCCCACATGAGGTTCGGGCACACGCCATGTTCATTGATGAAGCCAAAATTCGAGTGAAGGCTGGGGATGGCGGCAACGGCTGCATGGCGTTCCGGCGGGAGAAATTTGTTCCGCGGGGCGGCCCTTCGGGCGGCGACGGCGGCCGGGGCGGCGACATCTGGATGGAATCGAGCGAGCGCCACAACACGCTGGTGCATTTCCGTTTCAATCCTGAATACAAGGCCGAGCGCGGACGGCACGGCGAGGGCGCGAAGAAAACTGGCCGCGACGGGGAAGGGATTGTGCTGAAGGTGCCGGTGGGCACGATCGTTTACGACGAGGACACAGGCGAGAAAGTTTACGATTTTTCGCGCGCCGATGAGCGCGTGGTGATCGCGCGCGGCGGACGCGGCGGACGCGGTAACGCGCAGTTTGCCACTTCGACGCACCAGGCGCCGCGCGAGCACGAAGAAGGACGCCCGGGTGAAGAACGCAACTTCCGCCTGGAGTTGAAACTGCTCGCCGATGTTGGGCTGGTGGGATATCCGAATGTGGGCAAGTCGACGCTGATCTCGCGCATCTCGGCGGCGAGGCCGAAGGTGGCGGATTATCCGTTTACCACGCTCGAACCGAACCTGGGGGTGGTGCTGGCGGGTGAGAAGGGAAAAGAAGAGAGTTTTGTGGTCGCCGACATCCCGGGTTTGATCGAAGGAGCGCATAGCGGATCGGGTCTCGGCACACAATTCCTGCGACACATCGAGCGCACGCGTCTGCTGGTGCATATGGTGGATGTCTCCGACAGCAGCGGCCGGGACGACGTGGTGAAAGACGTTGAAGTGATCCGGGGCGAGCTGGCGAGTTTCGGTGCGGATTTGGAGAAGAAGCCGACACTGATGGTCGCGTCCAAAATCGATGTGGCGAATACGGAGAAGCTCAAGAAACTGAAGCAGTGGGCGACGCGCAAGAAGCTGAAGCTTTATCCGATTTCCGCGGTTACCGGCGAGGGGATTGAGAAGCTGAAGTACGCGATGGCGGAGGGAGTCGAGAAGGTGCGTAAAGCGCTGGTGTCTGAGGAGACTCGGCTTTCGAAATCGAGCGCCTGATTGCGAGCGGGCAACTGCCGAGCTGCGGCCGGCTTGGACGGGCGAGGGCGCCCGTCCGCACACGAGGGGAGATGGGCGCTGCCCACACCGTGCTAGAATTTCCACAGTTTCTATCCCGGACCCTATTTTGATCGAACTTGCACCCTCGATACTCTCGGCGGATTTCGCCCACCTGGCGGACCAGGTGGAGCGGGCGACGGCGGGCGGCGGCAGCGTGATCCATGTTGACGTCATGGACGGGCATTTTGTGCCCAATCTGACGATCGGGCCGCCGGTGGTGAAATCCTTGCGCCGGGCAACTCGGCTTCCGCTGGACTGCCATCTGATGATAGAGAACCCCGACCAGTACATTGCGGATTTTGCGGAAGCGGGAGCGGACTGGATTTCGGTGCATCAGGAGGCCTGCCGGCATTTGAACCGGACGCTGAACCTGATCAAGAGCCATGAATGCCTGGCGGGAGTGGTGATTAATCCGGCAACGCCGGTGGAGACGCTCGGCGAAGTGCTCGACATTGTGGACTATGTGCTGGTGATGAGCGTGAATCCGGGGTTTGGGGGGCAGAAATTTATCCCGGCAGCGCTGCACAAAATGAGGAAGTTGGCAGAGATTCGCGCGGCGCAGGGATACCAATACCGCATCGAAGTAGATGGCGGCGTTGGGATGGACACAGTGGCGGAAGTGGTGCGCGCCGGGGCGGAGATTCTGGTGGCGGGGAATGCGGTGTTCGGAAAAGGCGATGCCAAGGTGAACGCGCAGGCGCTGCTGGAAGCGGCGCGCAGCGCGAGTTTGCAGCGAGTGTAGCGAAAAGCGCTCTTGGCTCTTAGCCTTTGGCCTTTAGCCAAGAGCTAAGAGCCAGGAGCCAAGAGCACAAGGGTTCTGAGGTCTTCTATGCGTCGAAATTCTATTTTCGTGCTTCTCGCGTTGCTGCTGGCGTTGACGGTGGCATGCACCAACAAGAAAGCAGTGAATCCTTTGGTCAACGTCGGGTCGAAACAGCCCGACAAAGTGCTGTTTGACCGAGCCATGGACGCCATGAAACACAACCACTTCGACGTGGCGCGGATGACGCTACAGACGCTGATCAATACATATCCGGATTCGGAGTTTATCGCGCGGGCCAAGCTGGCGGTGGCGGATTCGTGGTACGCGGAGGGCGGCACGACGGCGATGCAGCAGGCCGAGATCGAATACAAGGATTTCCGCACGTTCTTTCCCAATATGCCGGAGGCGGCCGAGGCGCAGCTGAAGGTGGCGAATATCCACTATCAGGAGATGGAAAAGCCGGACCGTGATTACACGCACGCGATGCGGGCGGAGGAGGAATACCGGGCGCTGATCCTGGAGTATCCGGACAGCAAACTGGTGCCGCTGGCAAAACAGCGGTTGCGGGAAGTGCAGGAAGTGCTGGCGGACCGTGAGTTCGCGATCGGGCGGTTCTATTATCTGCGGCTGGCGTATCCAGCGGCGATTGCGCGGCTGAAAACGCTGGTGGACCGCTATCCGCTATATAGCGGCGCGGACGAGGCGCTGTATCTATTGGGGCAATCGTACGAAGGCGAGATCAATGCGGTCCGGAAGAATCCGCGCTTGAACGAAGTGGCCAAGACCAGGATGATCGAGGACCTGACGAAGGATGCGGCGGAGGCGTACGGGAGGATCATCAAGCGCTATCCGGCAATGGACCGGGCAGTGGATGCCAAGTCGCGGCTGGAGGCGCTGCATCAACCGGTGCCGCGACCGACGCGAGCGGCGCTCGATAATAGCAAGAAGGAAGAGGCGAGCCGACAACAAACGGGCATGCTGTCGAAGGGGCTGGGGAACTTCGAGAAGTTTCCCGACGTATCCAGGGCCGCACGCGTGGGCGAGCCGACGATGGTGGATCCGGAGCCGGTGGCAGCAACGGGCGTGGTGAAAGAGATGACCAATTCGTTGGGCGGCGGGGACAGCAAGCTGAAGGTGGAGACTGTGAACGGGGCTGTGCCGCCGAACCAGGAGGCGCCGCGTTCGGCTGCTCCAGACGCAGCGGCCGTCCCGGCGGCATCGACTCCGGTTGCGGCAGCCGAGTTGAAGCCAAATGTGGCGGATCTGAATGAACTGGAGCCGAACGTTGAGCCCGATGCGAGCGCGCTTCCCCCATTGCAGCAGAGTAATCAAATGGATAACAACGGTGGAGCAACGAGCGCCGTCGCTTCGAGTGCGACGGCGAGAAGCGAAGAGATGGCGGATATTTCTTCGAGCAAAAAGAAAAAGAAGAGGGGATTGAAGAAGCTAGACCCGTTCTAGGATGGCAGAGGTTCGAGGTCAGATAGAAGTGGTTCAAGCTGCGGGCGCTGCCAGGCGCCTGAGTCCATCGCGAGGTAGCCCAGACAGTTTGAGGTTACCAATGGCATGACGAACCAGAAACTCCCCAACGGACTAGGAACGGTCGTAACCTGTTATCCGTGCGGGAATCGTTGACTTAGGTTGGGGGACAAGGTAGTTTCGCGTTATCTCTCCTTTTTTGCGAAGGACGACGCTTGGCGCGGAAAATACTGCTTGCCGATGATAGTGTGACCGCCCAGAACATGGGGCGAAAAATCCTGGCCGATGCCGGGTATGACGTGGTCACGGTCAATAACGGATCTGCCGCCCTGAAGAAAATCAGCGAAATCAAGCCCGATTTGATCGTGCTCGATGTGTACATGCCTGGGTACAGCGGGCTGGAAGTCTGCCAGCGGCTGAAGGATTCGGCCGAGACGGCGCACATTCCCGTTCTGCTGACAGTGGGCAAGCTGGAACCTTTCAAGGCGGATGAAGCGCGCCGGGTCAAGGCCGACGCTCACATCGTGAAGCCATTTGAAGCCAGCGAGTTGCTGACTGCAATCACGCGACTCGAAGACCACATGGTGCCGCAGCCATCCGAGGGCGAGCGCTTTAGCGCGTCGGTTCCGGGCATGGAGAGGTTCGGCGGCGAGGGAAGCGGCAGAAAAACGGAAAGAAACACGGAGGCCGATGGCGGATGGAAGAGCCGGCTGGGTTTTCCTTCGAAGAATAAGAAAAAAGAGGAACCAGAACCAGAAGATGTCACGGCGGGAGCGACCTTCCGGGATTTCCGGAGGGGGAAGGGAAAGACTGGCGCGAGCGCGGCGTTCACGGTGAAGGCGGCGCCGCCGCCGGGACAGGAGCCAGGGCTGGTCCCGGATATTCCGCGCGACATCACCACGGAAGAGTTGGACGCACTCAGTGCATTGGCGGCAAAACTCGATGGACCGATTCCGGCGGCTGAGGATATTGCGCCGCTGGCGGAAAAGATGGGCCCGGTTGAAACTCCGGCGCCAGCCGTTGCCGCGGCAGAGACTGAAATGGAGGTTCCTGCTACTGCGCCGGAATCGACGAAAGAAGTTGAAACTGCGGCGCCGGTCGTTGCGCCCGCGGAGGCAGGCGTTGAGGTCCCGGCGTCAGCCGTCGAAGGAAAGAGTGAAGTCGAAATTCCGGTCGAGCACTTGGAGCCGGCGAGCGAGGGGGCTGCGGTAGTTGCCGATCCGGCTGCGGTCGAGATACATCAGCAAGAAACCCTTCGTCCAGAAACCCAGCACTCTGAAAGCCCGGATCCCGAAACGGCGGCTGGGGTGGCCGCGCTCGCAGTGAATACTGCCGACCTTGTGCAGGAACCCGCGCCCGTGGACAGAACCGACGAGCCGATGTTCGCTTGGGCTGCGAGCACGATGGGGCAGACCGGGGAAGAAAAGGCGTCAGAAGAAAAGGCCGAACCAAGGATTGAAGCGAACCCGGCCGAAGCCGTTGCCCATAGCGAGACGGCCGGGGCGACCACGCTGGCGGAAACAGATGATGCGAAGGGCCTGGAACCCAAGCCCGAAGAATCGAAGGCCGAAGAGTCAAAGCCCCAGGAGTTGAACGCCGAAGAGCTGAAGGCGGAGAAGATTGAGCCACCGCTCCCGGTTGCGGCGAGCGTGCCAGAGGCGGCGGAGGCGGAGGAGCCGGTGCCGAGCGATGAGGAGCTGGCCGAAGCGTTGCGCTTGCTGACACCCGCTACTGGTCACGAGGATGTCTCGACGACTCCGTCGCACGGAGCCCTGGTGGCGGCCGGCCAGTTGCTGGCGGAAGAAGCGGCACGCAATGCGGCATCCGCTCCGAGGTGGGTAGCCGAGCCAGTGGAGTTGAGTCCGGAGGAAGCGGTGATTTCGCTGGAAGCGGAAATGTTCCGCACCATCGCCCCAATGCCCGCCGCAGCGCCCGCCGGCGAAAATGAACCGGTACGGATGAGCAGAGTTTCAGCGATTGCGGCCGCGGTTGAGAGCAGACTGGCGGAAACAGAGATGGCAGCCAGCGCGGATGCTGTGGCAGAGCAAGGGGTGGAGCATGGTCCGTCTGAGCATGGTCCAGTTGAGCATGGTGTAGAGACCACAGGAGCAGAACCATCGGCCGTGGAAGCGCCGGCAGCGGCTTCGAACGCTGCGAGTCCTTTGGTGGATGGGATCGCACCAGAGAGCATCGCACCAGAGGTCGCACAGGCGAAGGTCGAAGCGGAGCAGAAAGATTCTCCGGCGGAAGTTGCCGCGGAGGCACCTGCGGAAGAAGTCGCGGCAGCGACCTTCGCGGATGCGGTGGGTAAGGACGAAACCGAGGTTACGGCAGAAGAGAATAGGGAGCCCGTCAGCGGGACGACGACTGCGGTGGTGACGGCAGAAGAGAATCAGGATTCGAGTTCAGAGGTTGGGGGTCGGGAAGCCATGGGCAAGGCCGTGAAAGCGAAATCGGGGAAATCGAAGTGGCATCAGATCCGCACCGCGCCGGCCAGCGCTGCCGCGAACAGTGACGCGGTGGAGGCTGCGAAACAGGCCGAAGACGCGGCCGAAGAGGCTCCGAAGGCCATGGCAGCGGCGGCGGCAAAAGGTTCTGCGACTTCGTCTACGGTGGCAGCGGCGACGGATGCCAGCACGATTGCCAGCATCGTGGACAGCATAATGGCCGATCTTCGCCCGAAGATTGTGGAAGAGATTACGAAGAAGCTGGCGGGGAAGTAAGGGAGCCTTCAGCCGTCAGTCTTCAGCTCATGCCGGCTCGCCCGCCAATGATTGTACGTACAATGTTTTACGTGAAACATTGTACGTACAATGTTTCACGTGAAACATTTTGTGCAGGTTTAATTGTACGTACGTATTAGAATGTACATTTGCAAGGGCAGCTGGAGCGGGGCTCCGGCGTACATAAAGTGAAAATACGGGGTTTCCGGCGTTCATGGCGATCAAACCGCTGTCTGCGCCGCCCGCCTAAGTCATTGATAATGCTCAAAGTTTGGGTGCGGTTAAATAGCCACTAGCGGGTACTTATTACACTGTAATTTTTACAAATCATGATTTTGGTGGGCGGCCATCGATAAGAGAGAAGGCTCTGTCAAGGGCAAAAATATCCTGGGCAGTGCCGAAGCACCGCTTGCTTTGCCAGAGAGGTTGAGGACCAAGGCTCTGGAAATCTCACGCTGAATCACCTACCGGTGGAA
>Ga0224558_1002850_pt1 | contig 15267 bp, 17 predicted proteins | sample 714S32024metaG_FD_180682 | JGI IMG/M metagenome (GOLD analysis project Ga0224558, IMG submission 180682) | Peat soil microbial communities from Stordalen Mire, Sweden - 717 S3 20-24 | ecosystem: Environmental > Terrestrial > Soil > Wetlands > Peat | place: Sweden: Norrbotten County, Stordalen... | reverse complement strand
TCCGACGGATAATGGCTGCGATATCCGACAGCAGCTCGACGCCGTTCAGGATCTTCGCCCGTACCGTCGCCTTGGCGATGCCGAGGGAGGCCGCCTCGTCCAGGGCCGTCCGGTACTGTGCCACGCGCAGCGGCACGTTCTTCGAGACGTCCGGAACCAAGTGTCCTTTCAGCCGGCCGTGCCGCGTGTAGAGCGCCAGGGGGATGCCGCGGTCGAGCAGTTCGGAGAGCGCCTGGGTGGTAACCTGCACGTTTCCGAAGACGGCCACGCTATCGGTTTGCCGGAGCAGGATTTCCAGCAGCGTCTCGTGCTCTTTTTCCACCAGGATGCGGCTGCCGCGCTTGCGAACCACCGCGCCCTGCTCGCGAATGTAGACCACCGCCATTAGAAACTCCGGTACCGGCGCAGAGTCCGGCGCTCGCTTTCCGGGAAGAAAGCCGGCGGCAAGGGACCGGCGGCGGAGAGCACCCGCAGGTGTTTGCGGCCCGGCTTCCAGGGCTGAAGCAGAAGGTCCTTGAGGAAGATCACCCCCAGGAAGCGGAAACCTTCCGAAAAGCGGACCACCCGCGTCTTGCCCTCGTTCAACCGCAGCCGCAGGGAAGCCAGCGTCTCTTCGGTCAGGGCATAAGCGCGCTCGGCGGCCTTGCGGCTCTTCGTGAGGATCACGAAATCGTCGGCATATCTCACCAGTTGGATGCCCTCGGCGAGCAGGCGGTCGTCGAGCACGTCCAGGCAGAGATTGGCCAGCATGGGCGAGATCACCGAGCCTTGGGGAAGGCCCAGATTCGGCCGCGTGAGGTGCAGGCCGTCCCACACCGCGTAGTCCAGCCAAAGCCGGGCGAGGCGCAGGACGGTCTCGTCGTGGATCAGGGTGGAGAGACGCCCCAGAATGAGGTCTCTGTCGACGCTGCCGAAAAAGTCGTCGATGTCGGCGTCCACCAGCCACAAGTAGCCCTGGTTGTAGTAGCGGTAGACGCGTTCGACGGCCATGCGGACGCTGCGCCCGCGCCGGTAGGCGAAGCTGCAATCGTCGAACTCCTTTTCGAGAAACGGTTCCATGTAGGCGGCCACCGCCGTTTGCAGAACGCGGTCCTGGACGGCCGGAACCAGCAGCCCGCGCCGCTCTTCCGACCCGGGGTGCTTTTCCACCTCGATGCGCCGGAGGGGCCAGGCCCAGTAGTCCCCGTTCTTAACCGCGTCGCGCAGACCGTCGAGGCGCGCGTCGAGGGTGGCTTCGAAGGCAGCCAGGTCCACCGAGTCGGCCCCTGGGCACCCGTGGTTCTCCTTCACGCGCGCGAAGGCGCGGCGGAGAGTCGGTTGGCAAAGCCAGGGGTGCATTGCATGGCCTCACAGCGTTGAATCCGGACGTAGCGCCGCCGGTCTTTGCCGGCGGTGTTCTTGTTTCCTGGCGTGCCCGACCAAGTCTCCCACCTCACTCCCCTACATCGGCTCCGCCGTGGACCTCTCGTGCCAGAAGAGTTGGACAATGTGAGCCATGCCCAGCGCTGCGGCAGCCGACAAGCAGGCGTAGCGGCCATCATACGGCCAGACCGGCTCCAGATACCTCGCCAGTACAAACGTCCAGCCGACGCCGATCGCTCCGCTGTAAGCAACTCCGCCCGCTACGAGTCCCAAGGACCGCCAGAACACCTCTTTCCACCGCCGCCCCACTCGGCGCTCCACATCCAGCATCCCCAGCAAGAACGCCGCCACAAGCAGCAGCCCGAGCCAAAGCCCAAAGTGATTCCCTGGCGCGCACAGCCGTCTCAAGCCATCTTGCATCGCGGTGCTGCCTGTGATCCCGGCCATCCCGATCAGAACCGATGCCCACAACCGCGGCAGAGAGTACGCCGCGAACACCCGCCAGAGGCGGTTTGCCCAACCATCCTTGGCGTGCCAAAGAAGCTTTTCTATGCGCAAGGCGTGAATGAGAGCGTAGTTTGCGGACAGCACCCGGAAAAAATAGCGGAGCATGCAGCGGACTTCATCTTTGGTTGCCAGCGACGGTTGCTTGGTCCATTCCGTCGCCAACAACTCCACTCCCTTCAGCAGGTCGTCGTCGAATGGCTCGTCGAACATCCGGTAGCACTCGTTCGCGGACGAATCGTGGTCCACCATTTGCATAAGCCAAGTCTCGACATAGTCCAGATCCCGATCAGTCTCGGAATCGATGTATCGGAGGTACCATTCCCTCAGATCGGCGAAGGTCTTCGGGGTCACCGCCTGGTACTGCGGGCTTGGGTCGGGATTGCACATTACTCTCGCCTCGGGTAGCGAGCCGCCGCCGGCACCAGGGTCACCTTGTTCTGCGCATCCGGCGCCGCTTGAGCCCCAGGCAGCTCGACAATCTCCGATCTCGACTGCACCTCGTGCTGGTAATACAACGCGTACCCGTGCATCCATGCGAGCTGGGTCAGGAACGGCACGGTCCCCTTGAATCCCCCCGTCAGGTTGATGTACACGCGGCGCGGTGGGGCAACCTGGCGCTTATGCTCATCAATCGCGCCACCCAGCCTCTCAAGCTGATTCTCAAACGTCGCGTTCAATCCGGGAATCTTCGCCACTTCGACCGCCGCATCCAACTGGAAGCAAGCCGGAGTGCTTAGCACGCGCTGCACCACGCGGGCCGCCAGCTTCCCTTCCGGCGTATCCGAAGCCAGCAGCACCAGCCGCCCCAGCGTCTCGCCCCGCTCTCTGATCGCCTCAAGCAGGGCGGGCATACTGGTCAACTCGGCCGCGCTCATAGGATAGTTTCGCGGCTCCAGACACGTGGAAAACTCCTGCCGGAAATAGGCCTCGTGAGCTTCCGTGAGCCGCTGCTCCAAATCGAGTTCGGCCGCCCGCCGCTCGCGCAGTTCCGGCGCTGTCGGCCTCAGATAGGTCCTCACGTCGCTACGAAGCTGTGCGCCCTTCTCCCGGACCACGACCGCGACTTTCTCCCGGACCACGACATCGCCGATCTCTTGATTCGTCAGCACGCTGGTTCCCGTGGTTGCAAAGATGATGGCATTCATCGCTAGGCCCTCTCCAGTCGAATGACTTTCCACGCCGCGCCGCAGATGTGCGGCGCGGCGTTCGGTACGGGGCTCGGCGGGTTCGTCACCACGATGTGGCACGCCCCCAAACCACAGCGCTTGCCGAAGCCCAGAATATGATGCAAGCCGCCCAGCGTCAGGGCGTGATAGAAAAGCGCCAGCTCCGCCGGCGTCAGGTTGTGATGCCGCACCCGAAACGGAAATACCGCGCCTGCCTCCACGCAGTCCTCGCCGCCTGCTCCAGGCGCGGGCGCGGGCAGATGCCGGAAAGTCAGCCAGCCCTTGCCTTGGCCGGGCGCGGCCGGCTCCCCGCCAAAGGGCGGAACCGGGTACTTCTTCCACACCACTGGCGCGACATCGGAGTCCTGAAAGTGAACCTTGCTCGCCCAGGCGAATGTCTCGTGCTCGGCCGCGAAGCCGAAGATCCGGCAGCAAGGACACATGCTGTTCTCGATGCAGACCCGTACCGCCGGCGCGAATGGCGGAGGTTCGAAATAGCGGGCACACCCACCCCCCAACGCTTCCGTCATCGCCCGCACGGCTCCCCGGATGGAACTCCCCGGCAGGTACGCCTGCGGCGGCTTCCCTGTCATCTCCCGCCGCACATGCGCAAAGTGCGTCTTAAGACACAGCGGCGTCACCGTGGTGAGCGTGCACTCGAATACCCCGTGCGATTGCGGCTCAACCCGCTCGTGTGAAACGGCGTGGACAGCGGCAATTCGCAGGGGAGAAGTTGTCGGGAATGGAATCGTGACGCTCATCGGTTCACTCCGCCGTTTCCATGCCGGCATAGCGGCTGATCCGGGCCACCGTCTGCTCGGTCTCCACCCCGCCCGGACCCGCTGCCGGCGCCTCCAGTTCAAGTTCGTACCGTTTCAACCGCAACGCCACTCGAGACCCCGTCTGTCCGGGGTAGCTCAGCGGGCGCGGGATTCGCCGCTCCACGTGGCACTGCGCCGTCCCATCCCACTCGCCCCACAAGTAGCACTGGAGCGATTCGCCTTCCTCCTCCGGCACGGGCCGGAGCGTGCGCGGCTTCCCGGCCTCCGGCAGCCCCGCCCCGTCGTCGCTGATCAGCACCATGTGCAGGCGGCCGCGCCGCTTGCGCCAGCGTAGCTCCGCCCGCGGGCCGAAAGCCACACCCGCCGGGTAGGTCTGAGCCAGCGCCACGTCGTCGGAGTCCCCCAGCGCCACGCACTCAATCTCGGTGTCCGACTCCACGATGGCCGTCCGAAAGCCGCTCCAGTCCAGCGCGTCCGGGAAGCCCGATTGTCCCCGAAGAAACGAAATTACGCTCATTGCAATGCCACGGCTCCTCTCTCGGCCAGTCCATGGAACCCTCCCATAGGCAGGTCGATCGTCCCGCACGTCTCCAGAAACCTCTTCAATGCCGGGGGATCCTCCAGAAGGGCGCTGTTCCTCCACGGCGAAGTGGCCACCACCGGAACCGGAATCGGCGGCGCATCGGCGGCGGACTTGATCCCGTACCGTTGCTGGAACCACGCACCATGGTTCGGATGCTCGGCCACGCCGTAGATCCGCGCCTCGAACGGCCCCCTGCCGAAGTAGGTAACGCGCACCCGGTCCACCGTTACCTTGTTTGTTCCGTACCCCTTCGACTTGCAGGAACCGATCGGCAGCAGCCGCTCGGCGGCATCCCCGAACAGATCAGCCAACAGCCGAAGCTGCCACAACTCGAAGTTCACCACCTTTACCGCAATTTCGAACTTCGCTCCTTTGAGGCCGAAGAACTTGTAAGGCCCATTCTGCGATACCACGCCGGTTTTTCGGTTGATGCTGATGTGTTCCCGGGAGAGGATCTCGCCGCCGTCGCCGATCCGCTCGCCGTCGCTGATCGAAACCCTCCCGCCCTGGTGCGTGTTGCCGAATAGCCGGCACACCGGGCAGGAGACGTGATACGAAATCAACGGCGACCTCGGCTCCGCCCCAGCCGCCGCATCGTTCTCGTCTTCGTCCTCTTCATCTTCATCTTCCGTGCTGACTAGATCCGTCAACACCTTCGAGCATGATTGCAGCGCTTCGGCCGCGTCGTTCAGCGGGTCGCACACCTTCGGGGCATCCATCGGCGTCAGCCCCCGCAACAGGCTCTCCAGGTGTGACCTCCAGACCCCGCGGAGCGAACTCCCGGGAACGTAGAACTTCAGCCCGTTGACGTTCACCACCGGGTCCCCGGTTGTGACGGCCTCCCTGAGATCCTCGAGCGAGTTGCGGCACACCGGGACCGCGCTCGGAGTGTCGGACTTCCTTTTCTGCAGGCCATCCTCGCTATGAATCTTTGCCAGAACCGGCTTCAGCCACTGCTCCCGTGATTCCTTGTTCAGCCGCCCATCCCGGATCAGCAGCGGCGAGACAGCTTCCAGCGTGAGTTCGAACTCGATTTCATTCGCTTGTACCAAGAACATAGCAACGCTCCTTAAGCAGGGCAGACCTGCTCGAAATACGCCGCGAGCTGCGTTTCGAAATCCGCTCCATTCGCGACGGGTTTCAACGCCCCTCGCGCCACCAGGAACTCGCGCAGCGAATACGGCTCCACCATCGATTCCGGATCGAAATAACTCACCGTGTAGCCGGTCATCCGCACCCGGCCAAGCCCCTGGTTTTTCTTGCCGCCCACCGCAAACCCCTCCTGTATCTCCATCAAGAGGATGTAGAGCAGCGCGAAGTCGCGTGCCGTTGCGTTTTCGATCTCCAGTCGGAACTTATAATCCGGCCCCTTTTCGGCTACCTCGAATTCGTACTTGATGTGTTCCTGCGCCGTGTGCGTGTCGCGGTTGATGCCCACCCCGTGGCGCACCGCGAACACCGGCTCTGGGCCGTCCGTCGTCACCGGCGTCGCGTCCAGCGTCTTCAGCCGTCCCGCCATCACCGTGGAGCCGAACAACTGGCATAGGTCGCACAGCACCTCTCTATCGCCCGCCAGCTTCCGCTCCTGCTCCTCCGCACTGAGCTTGGGGAAACCCTTGTCGTTCGCCAGGCACTCCACACCGGGCAGATTCAGCCCCGCCAGCGCCTCCGGTTCCGCGAACAGGACACATGGCTTCACCTTCCAGGGAACACCCAGCGAAACCACCACCCTCTCCAGTAGCGAGCGCAACGCCCCCCGCATCGAGGATCCCGGGATCAGCGGCCGGCCCGCCTGTTGCAGCGCGGCCGAGTCCGCGACACTCGACGCCTCCCCGGAGCCGACATGAATGGCCGCCTCCGAGCTCAGTGTGCAGTCAATGACGTATCGATTCTTCAGTTCGGCAAATGTTTGCATGGTCTCCGCTCCAGGTCTTGCATGGACACGGCGAGTTGAACCGCCATCGCGACAAAAGTGCGCGCCTGCCGCAACCGTACCGTCTCCAAAAATTGTTCCGTCTCTTCGGGCGTGCCGCCGAGCAACCGGCGCAGGTCCAGCGACAGCCCGGTGTTCTGTTCCTCGGAAGCACTCCGTACCGCCTCCAGAGTTGCTTCGATCAGCTTCCTGGACGCCCAGCGCGGCTTGGTCCCCTCGTCGGGATCCTCCTCCTCCTCGGGAATCCGGTACAGCCACTTGCGAAGCTGCTGCTCGTAGGTTTCCACCGTTGCCGCCTCCTTCCCTTGCGCCAGCAGGGCTCGTAGTTGGCTCGGCTTCATCTTCTTCAGCCGCCTGCGGTTCGCGCTCTCCCACTCCGCCGCCAGGCTGGCAATTATGCCGGCATCCCACCAAATCGATTGTGCAAGCAACGTGCTCATACCAGGTCCTCCGCGCCGGGCGTCAGGTTGTGAAGGTCGTGGCACACAACCGCCTCGCCGAACCCCTCGGCGCAGCGCTCACCCACGCCCCACTCCTCCACCGGAGCCAGTGCTTTCGCCAGCCGCCCGTATTCTTCCTCCCGGGTAACGCCCTCCGCCTTGCGTGAGAACAGGAACGCGGAGCCCGCTGAAACCGCCACCGCCTCCCCTTTCGGCAAGCCGGCGGCGGCGTGCCATCCGGAGACCTTCACCGTCCGCGAGAACCACCCGCTCAGCGTGTACTCCGGTAGTCCGATGTCCTCGCCAAGCAGATAGGAGCGGCCCAGCAGCCATTCATCCAGCAGAATCGCCGGTGACAGAAACGTGACCGAGAACCAGATCCTGTCCTGCGCCAGCAGCCCGTTGCCGTTCATCTTGCGGATTCTGGCTCCCACGTCGTTCTGCCGGCACGGCAGCATCCGCTCCAGGACCAGACGCCCCTGGCCTCGCGAGCGGCCCCGCCCGGCCCACAACTCCACTCCGTCCGGCAGCAGCGCCCGCAACTCTTCGTAGGCCGCCTCGGTGGCGCTGATCCGTCCCATCATCCGCTGGCCCGCGTTCAGTGTTCGCATGGCGAAGAACTGGCCGGTCCGCGTGCGCCTCGTCGCGCCGTCGATCTGCACGTGGTAGCGCAACTGCTGCAGCGGCTTGTGATCCCGATACCGGCCATCCTCCAGCGGCTCCGGATACCCCCGGCCCAGTCCCCGCTTGGCCTTGCAGTCGCATTCGGCATTCGGCAATCTTCCCGACGCGGAGGCCAACAGCGCGTCCACTGTTGCGTGCTCCTCCGGTTCGTTTTTGCACCGCCGCACTGAGAGCGGCCACACCTCCAGCCCCTCGGGACGCAGGTCGCCGTAGTGGACCTGATCCTCGAGGAAAAGGCGGTGGAACTTCTCATCGCCGGCGGCGGCGCCCGGCGCCGCCAGGTACGCCCCGGCGGCCGCGCCGCGCCACGCGCTCCCCGGAACATAGGCAAGCGATTCGGACTCGAAGCCGGAGTGGCTGGTTTGCGCAACCAGCGTGGGAGACTCAACTGCCAAGACCGCCGTGTAGATCATAGAATCGTCTCCGGTTCCATCTCGTATCGGCAGGCGCCCAAGCCGCGGGAACCACCGCCGCCGAAGCTGTTCAGCAGCAGCGCGCACTCCCGTAGAAGTGCTTCATCCGCCTTGTCGAAACGGCCTCGAATCTCGGCCTCGAAGGCCACCAGTGGAGCAACCGTCTCCAGGCTGAAAAGATGTTCGGCCCGAACCGTGCGCCTCAGCCGGTCCAGCGAGGTGCTGTGCCGGATCTCGGTGGCCCCAAAGTGGAATGGCGAAGCGGAGTTCAGCTTCTGCGCAAGCATTACTTCGTACGCCTCCGGCTCCGGCTTTGCGTCGGTGAAGATCACCCGCGCCGGAAGCGCCGGCGCCCCAAATATCTGACAGATGCGGCAATACTCCTTGCGCTCGATCCCGGGCGGTCCGCATGCACGCGGCTTCCTCTCGGACTCGCAGACGTCCTTTGCGTCCGCCAGCAAAATGTGCCTTGCCGCATCCCGAAACCTGCCCTTCAGAGCCGCGCCGCTCAGGCAGGGCAGGCCGTTGTGATCCCGCAGGAATCCCTTGTCGACCACGCCCGCCAGCGAGAATCCGCTCGCATGGTGCACGGCCGACTCGAAACGGATAGTGAACTTCAGTGTCATCGGCAGAACTCCCACAACTCGGCGATATCCGCCAGATTCGTGGCCTCCTCGGCCCCGGCCCGCACTGGCCGCCAAGCCTTCGGCCTCATCTCTTGACCTTCCACCAGCTTCCGCAACGCCACCCTGTGGCCCGTCTCCAGACGCGAGAGCACAAACAGGTATTCCAGGTCTGCCTGCGGCAGCGGTTGGTAGGCAATGTCGAACAGCGAGCGGATCTTGTTCGCCGGGGCGTCCATCTGCCGGAGCCCGGATACGCCCCTCGCCAGTGCCACCGCTTCCGCAATGGTGTAGGGCTTCATCGTTCGCGGCCGCTCGTTTCCCCGCTTTCTTACCTCGGCCCGCTCCGCGAGCACATCGTCCGACTCCGTGCCGGCACTGATGCAGTAATCCACCGCGTCATTGCCGGAATCGCGCCCCGCCAGCTCCGTCTTTGTCATCCTCTTGGCGGACCGCAGGAGCTCCTCGGCTTGCCGCAGCATCGCCGCAATCGGCGTGTGCGCCTGGTTTAGTACCGCGCCCGCCGAGAACGACGGATGCGGGCCATCTTTCCACGCCTCGTGATATCTCACCTGGAACTCCTCCAGGAACGCGAAAAGCCGGTTTGCCGGCACCGCCACCACCGCGTCGTCCCCACCCAGCAGAAATACCTCGTACCCCACCACCCGGTCGCCACCCGTGGGAACCGCCTTCTCCAGGCCGGCGTGGACGGCGCCCTTCACCTAGTCGCGCATCCCACGACTCAATTCGCCGTACGCCTTAATCGTGGTGGCACAATCTTTCAGGAACGCGCCCGCCCGGTCGAGGTCGATGTAGACGACCGCAATGTACCCGGCGGGCAGCGCCAGACCTCCAACTTTGGTAAGATCCCCGGCTGGTTTCCGGCCTGCGGGAAGCAGCGTGGACCGGTCACTGTAAGACAACCGTTGCAGGCACGCCAGGCAGATCCGACGCGCTCGCTCCGGCTCGGGGTCCTGCACGGCCGTCGGGTACTCTCCGCAGGCACTGCATAGCTCGCTGAAGGGCGAACCCTCTGGGCGTTGATGCGCCTCGCGCGCGCTCTTGCGCCGCTCCAACAGGCCGAACAGCCGATCCCTCACCTCTGGAAACTCGCGCTTTCCAACCTCGATCCAAGCCGAGGTCGCCGTTCCAATCACCGTCCGCTCGGCGTAGCACTCCTCCGCCGCCGCGCAGAAACTCCGCGCCTCTTCCTCCCCCGCGAACGAGACCAGCGTCGTGCCGCCTCCGGCGTATACCAGATCGCCGGCGTAATCGATCGCCAGCCCTGGGAGCGCGTCCATGTTGAGGGTCGACTGCAGCACGCTGCCCCCGCGTACCAGCCGCAGCTCGTGCGGCGAAAACACGTAGTCGTGGATCTTATCGGCGTCCGTGATCGCGAGAAACTGCTCCGCCATCCGCTATTCCTCCGTTTCCATCCTGTACCCCCCCATCCCCATGCTCGTCCCCGACCCCACGTGCACCCACTCTCCCACTCGAAACCACGGCGCCAGTTCCGTCAGGTCCCCCGTGGCCCGCACCCGCCCCACCACTCCGTCCATCTGCACCCTCCGCCCCTGCCGCCCGCTCATGCGGTCCCAGTGATATACGCGGAATTCGGCCGATTCGGTGCGCACCTGGTCCACTTGCGCCATCAGGCGGTGCAACCAATCGTTGCCCTCGGCCGGCGGTGCCCCGTAGATCGCCCCCAGCAGACTCAGGCGCCTCAGCAGCGCTTGGGCGATCTGCGTGAAATTCGGTGAAGTGTTGTATTGCCCTTCGGTGCGCATCCGCAAGGGCGTCTGAAAGTCGAGTTGGATGCTTCGCGCCGGTTTGCCATCGTCGCCGCGCCACTCCGCCGGTGGCCGCAGGATTCGCCGCGTCACCCCGTCGTAGACCACCGCCCCGTCAACCGCCGAAAGCACGCTGCGTAGCGCGAAACGCCCTCCGTAGCAGCCCGAAGCGCCCATCTTTTCCAAAACGTATATGAAGTGAGGCAGGTATTCCACGCCCCGGCCGATCAGCGTCACGTCGAGCGCCATCTCCACGCCCGCCGCCATCGCTGTCCGTGCGTCCAGCGGCGGCGTCATCACGAACGGATGCGGCGCATTTGGGTACTTCCGTAAGACGGTGAAGGTGTCGGGCTGAACCGGCGTCTCAAAAACCAGCGAGTACGCGCACGAAGCAAGATGCGCGCATCCCGTGCAGACCGGCGCCCTGGTGATACACACCAGATCGCGGAAAAATTGTCCGAAGCCGCCGCGAAATAGCGCCCCCTTGTATTCCGGCACGCGAAACGGTCCGAGCGTCTCCAGGCGGAATCGCAGAGGCGTGATACGCAACGACAGTAGGCTCAGCGGCTGCATGTGCTGGCAACTTCGACCAGGAAAGGTAGCTGCGAGGCGATGGTACCATAAGACGGCGAAATCGCAACTCGAAAAAGGGTAGAAAAAACTTAGAAAAAATTAGAAAAGACTCAGGGGGCCATCTCACCCCCCTACCCTGGCCCCGACCCCTGGTCCCCTACTTGCCCTACCTCGGCCCCCTCCAGTACCCCTCCTCCCCACACGGCGCGCACGGCCACGCCTTCCGCGCCCCCCAGCACGCCAGCGCCACCGCCAGCACCAAATCGTCGTGCTCGCCTTCCCGCCATGCCCCGTACTGCTCGTTTCCGCTCGGTGTGATCTTCACCCGCATCTCCGCCATCTCCTGTGCCAGCACCGGCCCGAACTTCATCCCCTTCGCTATCTGTAGCCCCCTGCGCTGTAACAGCAACTGTAGTCCCACAATCAGGTCCCGCTTCGGCACCCGGTAATATCCGTCCGCGTGCCTCTCCAGGTCGCCGCTCGTGATCACCACCGGCCACAGCCTGCGGCACCCCAGCTCCGCGCTCCGCAGCATGTCCATCACCGGCCGCCCCACCCCCGTCGCATCCGCGATCAGGTGGCATCGCCCCGCCAGCTCGGCCGAGCGCGTCACCACCGCCACCCGCTCCACCACCTCTGTATACGGCGTCCCCAGTGCCACCCGCTCCAGGTGCCGCAGCCGCAGCGCGATCGTCTTCCGCCACGCAAACATCACTGGGTCCCAGTCCCCGGCCAGCTCCGCCCGCTGCAACACCGCGATGGCTGTAAAGTCCTGGCTTTGCCCCAGGTCCACCCCCACGAAATACTGCCCCGTGACCGCCGTCATGTTACAGGATCAGCAGCGGCTCGAATTCCCCCGTGATGGCCTCTTCCACCAGGTTGCGTTCGAATACCCCGCTCACCGAATCCACGAACTCGCACAGGTACTCCTGCCGGAACCACCTCTCCCCCATAGCGACCCTCTCCTCTTCCAGAAACGCCCCCTGAATCCGCGGGCACTCGTACGCTCGAACCCGCACCCGCTCCCATTCCGCCCCGCCCCGCTGCCATGCTTCGTAGAAGAACCCCCGGCTCCCGAACGGCGTGCTCATCAGCCACAACGCGCCCGAGCTAACCGCCAGCATCGGCCGGATCGCCTTATATAGGTCGTCGCTCACCCGCGAAGCCTCATCCACCAGCAGTAGCGACACCGCCGAGAATCCCCGCGCGGTGGGCTCGTTCCCTGGCAGTCCCACGATCCGCGACCGGTTTGGGAACTCCAGCGAGATCCCGTTGTCCCCGTCGCCCTTCACCCGCATCCCCAGCCGCCTCGCGAATCCCGCCGCCTTCCGCACGAATTCGCCGCTCTGCCGCGCGCTTGGGCTCACCACCAGCGTCAAGCTCTCCGGCTCGGTACACGCATGGTGTACCGCTTTCGCCGCCGTGATTGTCGATTTCCCCCACTGCCTGGTGCAGTTCAGCAGTCCCCGCTTGCTGGCCGACCCCAGCACCAGCGCCTGCTCCCGGTCCGGCTCGAATCCCAGGTGCTCTCTCCCCCACTCCACCGCACCCCGCGGCTGAGCAGGCCCTTCCTTACCTCGCACATCCCCGTTCCCGCTGTGGTCCCTGCTCGTAACATTCCACATCCCTCTGTCTCCCCCCCCTCAACCCCACCCTACCATGCGCGCCCGCAAAAGCAGCCCAAAATACCCCTTGATCCGAACCCCGTTCACAACAATCTTTCGTTGACACTAAACGAGTTAACATGATTATTGAGAGACTCCGTAGTATCCTGTGACTGGATGATATGAGTTCACTCAGACGAATCAATTCTTCGCGGGCCAACGGAGCCCGCTCCCGAGGTCCGATCACCCCTGAGGGGAAAGAACGCTCCTCCGCCAACGCCCTCCGCCACGGTCTCCTGGCCAAGTGCGTTGTCTTGGAAAACGAATCCAGCGAGTGTTTTGACGACCTCGTGACCCAGCATATCGAGCGTCTCGCGCCCGCCGATGGCGTCGAGTTCGCCATAGTCGAGGAAATGGTTGCGGCCAATTGGCGCATCCGCCGCGCCTGGGCCATCGAGAATCGCTTGATGGAAAAGGCCATCCGCAATCAACCGCCCGGCGACGAGGTCTCGCGCATCGCCGCGGCCTTCGCCGAATTGGCCGCCTCCCCTGAGCTGAACCTGCTCCATCGCTACGAGGCCCGCCTCCACCGCATGTACCAGCGCGCTCTGAACAACCTCGTCATGCTTGGCGAACCCGAATTACCAAACGAACCCAGTCCCATTTCCGAACACCCGGCGGCGCGGGCCCCCAGCGGTGACGTTCGCGAAGTTGACATCCCCACTCCAGGTATGGAAACCGGCCCGCTCGATGCTCCGCTTGCGCCGGAGGGCGGTGGCGGCCTCGTTTCCGGATGCGCCACCGTCGCCCAGGCCGTGAACCCCGCTGTCCGCGTGTTCGGCGGCGAGCCTGTGACGATGGCCCGTCCCGAGACCATCGCGGGCGGCCTCCGCGCCCAGCCGCGGGCGCCTGACTTGTTCCATCCCGCCCGAACTGGTGGGGCCTGTGGTTTGCCCCACAACCCTACTGCCGGAACAAATTGCGCGCCATGAAGAAGACGTTGGCGGGGCGCTCCGCCAGCCGGCGCATGTAATAGGGATACCAGGCCCCGCCAAACGGGACGTAAAGGCGCAGGCGGTAACCCTCGGAGGCCAGCCGGCGCTGCAGATCGCGGCGGATGCCGTAGAGCATCTGGAACTCGAAAGCATCGCGCGGGATTTTGCACTGGGCGGCGTACGCCTCGGTCTGCCGGATGAGGTTCTCATCGTGCGTGGCAATGGCGGGGTAAGCGCCGCGACGGCTTCATCAACCACCGCTTAGCGTCTCAATCGCTTCTTCGTCAGCGAGTATCTCAGGACCGACATCGGAAGCGATGCCGTAGTACAGGTCACGGTTGTCTCAATCGCTTCTTCGTCAGCGAGTATCTCAGGACGCTGATTTTCATTCACGACCTTGTTTCCGCGTTCAGAAGTCTCAATCGCTTCTTCGTCAGCGAGTATCTCAGGACTTATCACATTAGGTAAGGGCCCGGTAATTTATGAGTCGTCTCAATCGCTTCTTCGTCAGCGAGTATCTCAGGACCTAACTCAAGTTGGTTAATATCTACTGGCATTGCTATGTCTCAAGCGCTTCTTCGTCAGTGAGTATCTCAGAACCTCGGAACCGGCATCAAGATTCTGCGTGAGCAACTCGAGTCTCAATCGCTTCTTCGTCAGCGAGTATCTCAGGACTCCAGTGAACCGCAAATCGTGGCTTGGCGCTCCAAGATGTCTCAATCGCTTCTTCGTCAGCGAGTATCTCAGGACACACCAACACTGGCGGCGGCTGTACTGGGTCTGCTCCGTCTCAATCGCTTCTTCGTCAGCGAGTATCTCAGGACGACGGGTCGCGTGAAGACCCGTTTGAGGCCGGACGGAAGTCTCAATCGCTTCTTCGTCAGCGAGTATCTCAGGACACTTAAAGTTCACGGACAAGGGTAACCCGTCTTTCGTCTCAATCGCTTCTTCGTCAGCGAGTATCTCAGGACGTCATCCAATGGGAGCCATTCGCTTCGGCTCTTCAGAAGTCTCAATCGCTTCTTCGTCAGCGAGTATCTCAGGACAAATTGCAAGGAGCTACGGAAGTTGCGGTCAAATTGGAGTCTCAATCGCTTCTTCGTCAGCGAGTATCTCAGGACGGCAAAACCGCCAACCAACGGGCATGCGGCGGCGCAAGAGTCTCAATCGCTTCTTCGTCAGCGAGTATCTCAGGACTGACGTATACCGTGGCGATGCCGGGTACTCATACCGTGTCTCAATCGCTTCTTCGTCAGCGAGTATCTCAGGACGTCGCGAACGGATGGAGGGGCTGGCATACGAGCGGTAGTCTCAATCGCTTCTTCGTCAGCGAGTATCTCAGGACGCAACAGTGAGCCAGGCTCCGCAGGCCGTCAGCAGCAAGGTCTCAATCGCTTCTTCGTCAGCGAGTATCTCAGGACGCGTCCGGCAGATAGTGGCCGATGAGATTGGTAAGAGTCTCAATCGCTTCTTCGTCAGCGAGTATCTCAGGACGCAATCCTGATCGTCGTCATGGCGCGCAGGAAGAACAGTCTCAATCGCTTCTTCGTCAGCGAGTATCTCAGGACAGTAATCCTGATCGTCGTCATGGCGCGCAGGAAGAAGTCTCAATCGCTTCTTCGTCAGCGAGTATCTCAGGACATGGACAGGATGGCCGGATACTGCCGCACCCAGTTGGCGTCTCAATCGCTTCTTCGTCAGCGAGTATCTCAGGACAAGAAAGTCGCGGTGGAGTTGAAGGACGGCGAGAAATTTGTCTCAATCGCTTCTTCGTCAGCGAGTATCTCAGGACATCACCTTGTGCAACCGGCG
>Ga0224558_1002848_pt1 | contig 15274 bp, 12 predicted proteins | sample 714S32024metaG_FD_180682 | JGI IMG/M metagenome (GOLD analysis project Ga0224558, IMG submission 180682) | Peat soil microbial communities from Stordalen Mire, Sweden - 717 S3 20-24 | ecosystem: Environmental > Terrestrial > Soil > Wetlands > Peat | place: Sweden: Norrbotten County, Stordalen... | reverse complement strand
CGCTCGACGGCAGCAAATACGCCTGCTCCGGACTGTAAGGCTTGAATCGCGACATACTACTTTTGTCTCTCAACTCGACTATAAAAATCAAGTGCCTTGTCGAGTTCTCACGCAGACACTAAAGCCCGACATTTGTTTTGCTGCGTTTGCGGCACGACTAAAGTCATGCCCTGACACAAAGCGTGAGAAGCAGCCGCAGGTCCTTCGACTACGCTCAGGATGACAAGCAAAAACAAGTACAAAAGCGGAAGTAGGTCCTTCGACTTCGCTCAGGATGACAAGCAAATATTCAGGATGACAAGCTAGATTTAGCAGGATGACAGTTAGCGAAGTTAGCGCGCGGGCCACTCATCGACGACGAGGCCGAGGTCGTTTAGTTGCTGGATGATGGCTTCGACGTTGCGGCGGATTTTTGGGCCGTCTTTGGGGGCGGCGAGGGGGGACTCGGCGACGGCGATGACGCGGCCATAGCGCCATGCGGCGGGAGGCAGGGCGACGAGGGCCTGGGCGAGGTCGGCGGGACGCAACACGATTTCACGGCGGCGGGCGGCGCGGGGGCGGAGCATGGTTCCTTTGCCGATGGAACTGGGGTTGGCGTCTGTGAGGGTGATGCGCAGATTGAGCGTGTCAGGGCCGACGGAGAGAAAGGGATTGGCCCAGGCAGCGGGCTCGTGCACGTCCACATAGATGCTCTTGGTGGGCAGGGGGATGAGGGCGAGTGCGGCGCGTTGGGTATCGCGGAGGTCGGCGGCGGCCTGAGCAGCGGCCTGGGCCTGGCGCCCGGCGTTGACGGCGTTCTGAGCGACACCGACGACGGCTTGCTCTTCGCGGTGGCAGGCGGAGAGAGCCACGGCGAGGAGCAGGGCCATGGAGGAAAATCCTTTGAGACTTGAATGCGGAATCACGCTTTGAGAATAACAGCGCGGGCGGCGTGGGTGAAAGCGGGCATCGTGCTATCCCACCCTAGCCACAAAAACAAAAGCGTGACGAGGATGGGGCACCCAGAGAGTGGGCAGGTTTAAAACTCGAAGCGCAGGCTGACGACGGGGTAGCGGCCCATCTGGTCGGCTTTGGTGATGGGCAGGGCGTCCTATCGATGAAATCGGCGCCGCTCAGGCTAAAGACCGAGAGCGTGTCCCAGTCAAGCTGGAGAGCAAGAAAAACAGTTATAACATGCAAGTTATAAGTAAATAAGACTGTAGTTACTGGCCGGAGAAGCTATCGCAGGATCGTTCAGTTATTCCAATTGCTCGAAGATGGCGGCAGCGCCCATGCCACCGCCCACGCACATGGTGACCATGCCGTAGCGGAGTTGCCGGAGGCGCATCTCGTTGAGAAGCGTGGCGGTGAGCTTGGCGCCGGTGCATCCGAGTGGGTGACCGAGTGCGATGGCGCCTCCGTTCACGTTGATGCGCTCCGGGTCGAGGCCCAGTTCGCGGATGATGGCGAGGACCTGCGCGGCAAAGGCTTCATTGAGTTCGATGAGGCCTATGTCATTGATAGTGAGGCCAGCGCTGCTGAGGGCTTTGGGGATGGCGGTGATGGGGCCGATGCCCATCTCCTCAGGCAAGCAACCGGTGGCGGCGTAGGCCACGAGACGGCCGAGGGGTCGAAGGCCCAGTTCGCGTGCGTGGTTGGCAGCGATGAGAACAGCGGCGGCTGCGCCGTCGGAGGTTTGCGAGGAGTTGCCCGCAGTGACGGTTCCCTGCGCGTGGAATGCGGGTTTGAGTTTGGCTAGGGCATCGAGCGAGTTATCGGCACGTGGACCTTCGTCGGCGGAGAAAACTGTTTCGGTGATGGTTGGCTTGCCGGATTTTGTACCGGGAACAGCGGAGGTAATCTTCACCGGAATGAGTTCTTCGGCGAAGCGGCCAGCGGCCTGCGCGGCCAGAGCTTTTTGATGGCTGGAGTGGGCGAAGGCGTCCTGATCCTCGCGAGAGATTTTATAGTGGCGTGCGACGCGCTCGGCGGTGAGGCCCATGGTGAGGAGCGCGGCCGGGTAGTTTTCGGCGAGCCATGGATTGGGGCTGGGCTTGAGGCCGCCAAAGGGTAGCAGGCTCATGGACTCTACGCCGCCGGCTACAACGACGCGGTCACCACCGGAGCGGATGCGCAGATCGGCCTGGACGATGGCCTCGAGGCCGGAGGCGCAGAGGCGGTTGACGGAGACGCTGGGGATCTCGACCGGCAAACCGGCGCGCAGTGCGGCAAAGCGAGCGATGTTCCAGCCCTGCTCACCCTCCGGCTGGGCGCAGCCGAGGATGACGTCGTCGATTTCGGCATGGTCGAGGCCGGGAACGCGCTGCAATGCTCCGTTCAACGCGATTGCGGCAAGATCGTCGGGGCGGGTGGTGGAGAGAGCGCCTTTGGGGGCGCGGCCTACCGGCGTGCGAACGGCGCTAACGATGACGGCTTCCGGCATGGGATGCTCCTTTGCGAATCTGCGGGCGACGCATCCCACCCTAGCCGCAAGAACAGAAACGCGGCGAGGGTGGGGCACCCATTCAATACTTATTCTGGCATTTCGAGGACGATCCAAGCGCTGTTCAAATAGTAGTGGTAGACGGTGTGCTGGTCGACGAGGGAATCGGCCAGGGCGTCGTGGTCCACAGGCGCGGGGCGGTACAGCAGGCCGGCCTGGGCCTGGCGAATCTGCTCAGGCGAGGCGGGGTCGATGCCCCAGTTGAAACCCAGAACGCCGCTGGGGTCGTGAGCTTGCAGGCGTTCGGTTTCCGGCGCGGCGGAGAGCACGTGCAGTTTGGCCGGATCGCTGGAAAAAAAGACCAGCAGTGAGACGGTTCCCCGCTCCGAACAAAGGACCGCCCAGTCAGAAGAGCCGGGGCGCTCGAGGCTGGCGTGGACGACGTTTTCCGGGCGATGCGCTTCGTAGGTCTGTGGAATAAGGCAGCCGCGATGGTTGAGCTGGACGGCGAGCTCATTGGGAAGATCTGGGAATGAGCTGATGGGCAGGTGCCGGATGAGGTATGGGATGGAGTGGCCGGCTACGACGATCTGGCCGGAGACGTTGAGTTGCGCGGGGGATGGGTCAGGCTTTTGGGCGGAGAGCAGAGCACAGGCGCAGAATAGGGCGACGGGCAGTGGCGCGATTTTTATTGATGTTGCGCGGACCATTCTTCCCTCAGGGGCTAAAGCCCCGCATTGTTTCTATTGCGTTTTCGGCACGACTGAAGTCGTGCCCTGACGCTTCGTGCTAACCATTTGCCTTTTCACAACATGTAAAGGGGTGTTCTGATACTTCTTGGCAATTCTGAATGTGATTTCTGCACCCTGAAAAGCCCGTACCCTTCATCTTGAATTCCGGACCCGACAATTAAAGCCACATCCATCATCGTTCTTTAACGCTTTGACTGCAAAATCAATTTCGCAGGGGCTTGCCGGTTTTCAGGGTGAAGGCGATGCGCTCCTGGGTCTTGCGCTCGCCGCAAAGGGAGAGGAACGCCTCGCGCTCCAGGTCCAGAATGTACTGTTCGCTGACCAGGGTACCGGGCGTGATGCGGCCTCCGGAGAGAATGTACGTGGCCCAGCGGGCGACTTTCTGGTCGTGTTCGGAGGCGTAACCGGCTTCGCCCATGAGAAAGACGCCGGTTTGGAGGGTGGCCAAGGCCGCCATGCCGGGAGCGGGAATCTGCGTGCGCGGCTGCGGAGCGGTGTAGCCCGCTGCGGCCAGCGTTGCGGCCTGGGCCTTGGCATCGAGGAGCAGCCGCTCGCGGTTGAGGGTGATGCGGTCAGAGGGGGCGAGCAGACCGAGGGTGCGCGCCTCGGCGACCGAGGTGGAGACCTTGGCCAGGGCGATGGTTTCAAAGGAGCGACGGAGCGCGGTGGCCATCTCCGCCGATTGAGCAAAGCGTGAAGGCGGGTCACGGGGGTCGGTGGATGCAAGGGCTGTGGCCGCGTCAATGGCTCGCAATAACATTTCCTTTGTTCCGCCGCCGCCGGGGATGAGGCCGACGCCAGCCTCGACCAGTCCGATATAGGTTTCGGCGTGAGCCTGGCATCGCGCGGCGTGCAGGCAGATCTCCGCGCCGCCGCCAAAGGTCATGCCGAAGGGCGCGACGACCACCGGGCGGGGGCAGTATTTGATGGCCATGGTCATCTGCTGGAATCCGTGGATGACAGCGGCCAGCTCATCCCACTCGCCCTCCTGCGCAGCCATGAGCAGCTGCATGAGGTTGGCGCCGACGGAAAAATGCTCCCGGTCGCTGGCGATGACAAAGCCGGCAAAGTCGCGCACCGCGTCGGAGGCGGGATTGAGAACGGCAGAGACCAGAGCCAGCACGTCGCCGCCGATGGCGTTTTTGAGCGAGTGCAGCTCGATGCAGCCGATGCCGTCGCCGAGATCGACGAGCGAAGCGCCGGAGTTGGATCGGATGACGCTGTTGGAGCGGCGGAAGTCGGCGATGCGGGCGTGGCCGAGGAAGGTGGTGACCGGCTCGAGTTGGTTACGCTCCGGCTGGAAGCACTGGCGGCCGTCGCTCGAGTACCAGGATGATTGGCCGGCGGCCAGCAGAGCTTCGACGCGCGGGCTTACGGGGAGGCCGAGGATCTTCATGCGGGTGACGGTGGAGGCCAGGCCGGCTGCATCCCACATCTCGAATGGCCCCATCTCCCAGTTGAAGCCGGCGCGCATGGCGCAGTCTATGGAGGCCGCGTCGCCGGCCACTTCGCCGATGCGGTCGGCGGCATAGTTCCACAGCGCGGCGAGGAAGGGCCAGAGGAAGGCGGCGGCTTTATCCTTGGCGGGATCGTTGGCGAGTAGAAGCCGTAGACGCTCGGGCAGCGTGGCAGCATTTTTGGCCATCTCCAGAGCGGGCAGAGCGGGTTTGGCTACCGGGCGATACTCGTAGGTGGCGAGGTCGAGGACCATGCGAAGGTCTTTTCCGTCTTCACCGCGGATTTTTTTGTAGAAGCCCTGGCCGGATTTGTCGCCCAGCCATCCGCGTTTGACCATATCCTCGAGAATGTGAGAAAAGCCGCTCTGCGTTACGCCCTGGGGAAAGTTGGCGGCCACGTGGGCGGGAATGTCGATGCCCACCATGTCGGCCAGTCGGAAGGTTCCGGTGTGTGGCCAGCCGAGCGCCTGACCGGTGAGCGCGTCAACCTCTTCGATGGTCAGCCCCTGCTCCAGCATCAGCGCGGCTGCCGTAAACATGACCGAGATTCCGATGCGGTTGGCGATGAAGTTGGGGGTGTCGTTGGCCAGGACCACCAGCTTGCCCAGGTTGCGGTCAGCGAAGGCGGCAAAGGAGGCTACGACGGCGGGATCGGTTTCGGCGGTGGGAATGATTTCGAGCAGGCGCATGTAGCGCGGCGGATTAAAAAAATGCGTGCCGAAGAAGCGGTCGCGATAACTGGCGAGGCCGTCGGCGATTTGCTTGACCGGCAGGCCAGAGGTGTTGGTGGTGAGCAGGGCCTGAGGGGCCAGATGGGGCACAACGCTGTTGAGCAAGGCGGTTTTGATGGCCAGATTTTCGGCTACCGCCTCGATGACCCAATCGCAGTTGGCGAGCCTGGGCAGGTCGTCGTCGAAGTTGCCGGGGGTGATGAGCGCGGCGAGCGTGGGCTCATAGAGGGCGGCTGGTTTGGCCTTGGCCAAGGCGGCGAGTGCGGCTTTCGCCAGGGGCTGCGCGTCTTTATCTTTGGGTACGAGATCGAGGAGGAGCGTGGGGATTCCGGCGTTGGCCAGGTGAGCGGCGATGCGGGAACCCATGGTTCCGGCACCGAGCACAGCGGCGCGGCGGATGAGAAATGGCAAAGCAACAGCGGACGGGGTAGGCGTGCTCATGAGTGCTCTCTCTGTTTTTTTAGATCAACTCGCTGCGGTTCACGATTCATTTTGGGGCGGGTATGTTCCCGGCTGCCAGATTAGTAATAGGAGCAATCCAATTCCGAATAGGACATATACGAGCCGATCGGGGCCGTCAAATAGATGCAAAAGATACGCCCACAATCCGGCCGATGTCGCACACGCAAGCCGCAGAAGGTGCCCTGCCTTCCACCGGCTCAACGGCGTTGATCTTAGATTGGATCGTAGAGACGGATTTCGTACGCGAACGATCCTCCTTTGCAGCGTAAATCCCGAAACAGCGGAATAGATTGCGGCGAGCACGATGAGCCACTGAACCAAGGTCATCGTGCTATGGGCTTCACGGCGATCCACGCCACTTAAATAAACGCACGCCACCACAAGCAGGATGCAGGTGATCTGATAGAGGCGAAGCTGGATTTCAGGTTTTCTCACGTACGTTCTCCTTGCGCTAGTTGGAGTTAAAAACCTGTTCGCGGTAACCATCGCAGGATACGGAACGGCGCGGCAGGCGGTCAAGGATGGATTGCGCCCGTTTGACCCTGCTTGGTCGCGGGCACTAGCTTGGAAGAGTACGGGGTGGAGGATTTGTTTGCCCCAAACAAGGAGACCGGATGCAGAGCAGAAGATTCCCCTGGATTTGGAAGGGCGTTTTGGCGCTGGCGCTGATGGCGATGGCCGTCGCGGGTGCGCGGGCGCAGGACCTGAAGAGTTTTGAGCAACGAATCACGACCAAGGTGCTGCCCAACGGGCTGACACTGATTATTTGCGAGCGGCCGGAGGCGCCGGTCTTCAGCTACTCCACCTTTATTGATGCGGGCGACGTGAACGACCCTTCGGGCCAAAGCGGCCTGGCGCATATGTTCGAGCATCTGGCCTTCAAGGGAACCAGCCAGATCGGCACGACGGATTATGCGGCCGAGAAGATTGCGCTGGAGAAGGTGGAGGCGGCCAACAACGCCTACGAGGCCGAGTACCTGAAGCCTGTGGGCCGCGATGAGAAGAAGCTGGCGGAGCTGAAACAGAAATTCATCGACGCTCAGGCCGAGGCGCACAAGTACGTCATCCCCAACCAGTTCTCAGACGTGGCCGAGCGCAACGGGGCCGAGGGACTGAATGCCGAAACCGGCCAGGACGAGACGTTGTTCTTCTGGTCGATGCCGGAGAACCGGCTGGAGTTATGGGCATGGCTGGAGAGCGGACGGTTGGCCGACACGGTGCCGCGCGAGTTCTACAAGGAACGCGATGTGGTGATCGAAGAGCGGCGGATGCGCACCGATTCCAACCCCATTGGCCGGCTTGTGGAGCAACTACTGGCTACGGCTTATGTGGCGCACAACTACGGCCGCAGCAACATCGGATGGCCCAGCGAGGTGAGCCAGATCAACGCCACCGAGGCCATGGAGTTCCACAAGAAGTATTACGTGGGAGCGGATATAGTCATCGTCGTGGTGGGCGACGTGAAGGCTTCAGAGGCTCTGCCGATGCTGGAGAAATACTTCAGCAAGATTCCCGGCGGACCCAAGCCGGAGGAGATGACCACCGTCGAGCCGAAGCAATTTGCCGAGAAGACGGTGGCAATTCGCGAACATACGCAGCCGTTTTACGTTGAAGGCTATCACCGGCCCGATTACCGCGACCCGGACGATGCAGTCTTCGACGCCATTCAGGACATCTTTTCAAATGGCAGGGTATCGCGGCTCTATCGCAGCCTGGTGCGCGACCAGCAGATTGCCGCAGAGGCCGCCGGCTTCAGCGGCTTTCCCGGAGTAAAATATCCCAGCCTCTTCGCGTTCTATGCCGTTCCGCTGCCGGGGCGCACGCCGGCTGAGATGCGCGACGCCATCCACAAGGAGATTGACAAGCTGAAGACCACCGACGTCACCGACGAGGAGCTGGCCATGTTCAAGGTACGTACCCGCGCGGACCTGCTGCGCGGACTGGCCAACAACCAGGGCCTGGCCAACTCGCTGGCCGAGTACCAGACTCGCTACGGCGACTGGCGCGAACTCTTCCTGCAACTGGAGAAGGTGGACAAGGTGACCAAGGCAGATATTCGGCGCGTGGCCAACGAGATATTTGTTTCGAGCAACCGCACAAGCGCATGGATTGAAACAGCACCGAGCGGGAAGGCCGCGGCGGCTCAGAAGGATGGAGGCGCGCAATGAAAAGATTTTCGGTGGAACAGATGCAATTGAATCCAAGGTCTCAAAAACGAGAACTCCACCCCACGGACGAAGACCTATCCACGGGGACCCCGATCCTGGGGCACCCGTTCATTTTCGGGACATCCATTTTGGTTGCAGTCTTCGCGCTTGTAATTGCACCCGGCGCAATGCAGGCGCAGCAGAATAAGCCATGGGAGAAGATTCCCACGCCGAAGCTGCACGAGTTCAAACCCCACCAGCCGCAACGCATTGAACTCAAGAACGGCATCGTTCTCTTTTTGCAGGAGGATCACGAGCTGCCGTTTGTGTCGGGTTCGGTGCTGATTCCCGGAGGCTCGCGGGATGAAGACCTGGCCAAGACCGGCCTGGTGGGGCTTTATGCGCAGGCGTGGCGTACCAGCGGCACCGCGAAGTTGAGCGGCGACGCCCTCGACGACCTGCTGGAATCCAAGGCTGCGCACATTGAAACCGGCGCAGACGTGGATTTCACGGCCCTTTCCTGGGACTCTCTCAAGGGCGACTCCGATCAGGTATTTTCTCTGGCACTGGATTTGCTGTTTCACCCGCAATTCAGCGTGGAGAAGATGCAACTGGCTCAACAGCAAGAGGCCACGAGCATTGTGCGGCGCAACGACGACGAAGCCGAGATTGCCGGGCGGGAGTCGGCAAAATTAGTCTATGGTCCCAACAGCCCCTACACACGGCAGCCGGAGCTGGCCACCGTCGGCGCAGTTGGTCTGGAGGATCTAAAGGCGTGGCACGAGCGGACCATCGGCGGCAAGCTGATTGTCTCCATCAGCGGCGACTTTGATCCGGCAGCGATGGAAGCCAAACTACGCGCGGCATTCGAGGGATTGCCGGCTGTGAAGATTGCGCCGGCGCGGCACGATGTTTTTGCCGGTCCCAAGCCGGGTGTTTACTTCATCGACAAAGAAGATGTGAACCAATCGAACGTGCAGATTGTGGGCCTGGGCACGGACCGCCGCAATCCCGACGTTCCCGCGCTGGCGGTGATGAACGAAATTCTGGGCGGTAGCTTTGCCAGCCGGATGTTCCAGAAAATTCGCACCGAGATGGGATTGGCCTATGCCGTGGGCGGCAGCTATGGCTACGCATGGGATCATCCGGGAGAGTTCCACGCCATGGTGCTGACCAAGAGCGCTTCGACGGTGGACGCGACCACAGCCGCGATGGCGGAGATCGACGGCCTGACTACACGGCCCTTTACCGAGGAAGAATTGGCGCGGGCCAAGGACAACATTCTCAACTCCTTCCTCTTCCGCTACGACACGCGGGAGAAGGTGCTGGCAGAGAGCGTGCGCCTGGAGTTCTTCGGCTATCCGGCAGATTACCTTGAAACCTACCGGACCGCGCTGGAAAAAGTGACGGTGGCCGACTTGAGCGCGGTGGCGAAAAAGTACATCCATCCCGGCAAACTGGCGATTCTGGTAGTGGGCAACGGGCCGGAGATCAAGCCCGGACTGGACGAACTGAAACTGGGGCCGGTGCAGACGGTGGACATCACGATTCCGATGCCCAAGCAGAAGTAAGGCAGGAAGGTTGAGTGGGATTTCCAGGTTCCAGAATCGGAACCTAGGGCACCCAGCACGTTCTTGTTTTTGTTCCATGGGTGGAATACTTGAATCTGAACCAGCCCGTTCATAGAGGAGTACTGAATTGGAATTGAATGAGAAATTGACAGGCGCGATCATCCAGCGGCCCGAGACATGCGTGATTGACGCCGAGGTGGAGATTGCGGCCGATGCAGTGATCGAGCCGTTTGTGCAGTTGCTTGGCCGCACTAAAATCGGCGCCGGTTGCAGGATCCGGTCGTACACGGTGATTGAAAACTGCACTCTGGGCCGCGATGTGCTGGTTCGACAGAGCTGTGTGCTGACCGAGAGCACGGTGGCAGATGGCGCACGCATCGGCCCCTTCGCGCATCTGCGTCCGGGCAGCGAGATCGGCGAAGATGTTCACATAGGCAATTTTGTGGAGACCAAGAAGGCCCGGCTGTCCAAGGGCGCAAAGGCCAACCACCTCACTTACCTGGGCGATGTTGAGGTGGGCGAGAGAACCAACATCGGCGCAGGGACCATTACCTGCAACTATGACGGCGTGAATAAGCACACTACGCGCATCGGCAAGGATGCCTTTATCGGCAGCGATTCCACGCTGGTGGCGCCGGTTAGCGTGGGGGATGGAGCCTACGTCGGGGCCGGCTCCTGCATCACCAAAGACGTGCCCGCAGACTCGCTGGCGGTGAGCCGTGCTCGCCAGATTATCAAGGATGGCTGGGCCGCAGCCCGGCGCGCTTTGCAGCAAAGACATTAATGGTGCATCCAATATTGGTTGACAGCGGAAGTCAATTGATTCCATGGAAGGAGCATATCCATGCGCAAATTGTCCGAACAAGAAGTTGCTTCTCATCTGGGCGCTCTGCCAGAGTGGCGGATCGAAAAAGGAGAGTTGACGCGTAACTTTACCTTTAAGGATTTCCTTGACGCGCTGGCCTTCGTCAACCTGGTGGGTGGGCGGGCTGAAGCGGCCGGCCACCATCCGGATATCGACATTCGCTACAACAAGGTGCGGCTGGGGCTGGTCTCGCACGATGCCGGTGGCCTGACCGCAAAGGACTTCGATCTTGCAGCAATCGTGAATCGGCTGGTCTGATTGCGCCCAGGGCAGCTCGTCCGGCTCTTCGCCTGTCATCGCGACCTGGAAAAGGCCTATAAATCCAGAAATCTGGATATTTGAACGAATCCGCCTAGTAAACATAGCTGGCTGAATTCAGGAGCAGTTCGAGAGCTATCAAATGTCAAAAAGACGCCTAAGCGACTGCAATACCCCCGCCTTGAAGCTGCTGATGACTTGTGGATAAAATGTTCATAATGACGAGGAAGTGCAAGATATAAAAGAGTTTACCATGTTTCTAGCTGTTTTGATGTTTGCCGGTGGCACCGTTAGCCCCAGAAAGTGTCTCGAATTGTGAGATTGAACTGATTCAGGGGATTGCTTGTCGGCAGACGTAAAATAATTTCGATTTTTGTATTTGACATCATCTGAATCTATGCTATGCTGTATATATTCCAGTGATGGAGGAGGCATCCTTCGCACTGGAAGTAGTTTGCGTCACTGGCCTCCCGGCACGAACAGCAAGACCGTTCGTGCCGCCTTTTTTTGCGCAATAAACGACGCGCATATAGCTCTTATACTTCAAGTCGCAGCTCCTATTTACGATTCATGCTCGCTGCGGTCTAAAATAGGCGCCAGGAGGGTCTTATGACGAACAACTGGATGAAGCGCCGGTGGGTTCTTGGTCTGGCTGTCTGTGCCTTGACAGCCGCAAGCTTTGCGCAGTGGTCGAATCCGGCCGACGATGTCCCCGCCTATCATCCCTCCGCGCCGCTCAATTTAAGCTCCCTGCCGCCGATTCTCTCCGGCAAACAACTCACCGGCGAACATTTTCGCTATCCGTGGCAGGTGCACTGCTATCAGCAGGCAATCAAGATCAGCAGTGTGATCTACCAGCTTCCCTGCTACTGCCGCTGCGACCGCGCGTTGGGGCACACCAGCCTGCACAGTTGCTATGAGACCACACACAGCACGGAATGTTCCCACTGCGCCAAGGAGGGATTCTTCGCCTACCAGCAGACCAAGCTGGGCAAGACTCCCGCGGAGATTCGCGCCGCCATCATCCGTCACGAATACGAGAGCATCGATCTAGAGAAGCAGTAGGCGGGGTACGAGAAGTTTTTAATGCCCGACGCTTGCGTGCCAGACGTTCTGCTTCTAGCGACCGATTCCAATCCAGTATTGGTAGATAGACGCCCCGAATGCCGCCGCCATCCCGGCTACCTTCGGGCCCGGGTCTCCATAGAATTCGAAAGCGTCGACGCTGGAGACCGCCGCCAGCTTGGGCACCAGTTGTTGCACCACCGGTCCCATGAAGTGCGCCTCAATGGCGGCCGCATCCACATAGGTTTCAACCAGGCGGAACTTGCGGCCATCGCCGCTGACAAACCACTCATACCCCAGCGTGCCGGGCTCTGCTCTGGTGCCATCTATCATCTGGGCCGCAATGCTTTTGAAATCGTTCATCTGGGCCTCGGTCACTGAAAAGTTCACCGTCAGCCGAACTACTTTTTCAACCATTTCCGACCTCCTGTTTTAAAGCTTATTCGACAGGTACTTCACCACCATATCATCACGGCACAATCCATTGGGAACGGAAAAAGGGTAGAATAGAGGCAGTAGCACGAGCCAGTTGGCCCGGTACTTCCCTAAATTGGGGGCGTCACGGTTTCGACGGGATCGATTGCGGCAAAGGAGTCATGTCAGGGTGTGGGCACCTGTAATCGCCTGCAAAACAAAAGTTGCCAACGATAATCTGGCACTTGCAGCTTAATTAATTAAGTTGCCGTCTTCCACGGCTTTGCCTATGGGCTGTGAGCGGACGTCATACAGTAGGCTGGCGTGAGCAGCTCGGTCCGTGTTGCCTGCGTAAGATCATCGGACTAGTTTTCGGCACATCTTGCCCGTTCTGAGTGCCGGGAGCGAACCCAAAAGGAATCGGGCAAAGCATGAACACTCCTGGCTGACAGCGATTTCGGACGCGGGTTCGACTCCCGCCGCCTCCACCATACCTAAGTCGTTTCACATCAACGACATATCTTCCATGGGCAAATTTGACGGGCATTTTTGTACGTGATTTGTACGTTGCCCCCATTTTGACCGATCTCTTCCATGCGGGCAAACTCACCTCTGAAGTGGGGAGCCCCATGCTGCTTTCCGTCTTTTCCCGCCATTCGGCCGACTGCAAATTCGCTCACGACCGCTCCTGCCGCAGGTGCAATTGCCCCAAATGGATGGGCGGGCAGGTGAACGGGTATTACTTTCGCCAGAGCGCCAAGACCCGACAGTGGGCTGAAGCCGAAGAGGTGCGCGTCAAGCTTGAGGAAGCGCTCATCAAAGGCCTGCCGCCTTTCGGCACCGCGGTGGCGGCCGGTTCGGCGCCGCCAATCCCCACTCCAGCCGATCCTCCTTTGCCGACGTCCCGGACGGAAGTCCCTGAGCCACGCGTACCGAAACCGCGGCCAAGGGTCACGGTGGCGCAAGCGGTCGACGCATACCTGGCCGATGCCGTGAGCCGCAGCGTCGAATCCTCGACCCTCAAAAAACTCGAGACCATCTTCCGCAGGCAGTTTCTTGCCTGGACGCGCGTCGAGGGGATCGAATACCTGGATGAACTGGACCTGGACACTCTGCTGAACTTCCGCAGCACCTGGGAAGACGGTCCCCTCGCCAAGCAGAAAAAGCAGAGCCGAGTGATTGGATTCTTCTGGGCCTGCGTGAGGCGCCGCTACCTGACCGAGAACCCCGCCATCGGCCTCGGAAAGATCAAGGTCGTGCAAATCCCGACCGACTACTTCCCGCCTGATGAATTCGAGAGGGTCATCGCCGCAACCTACATTCGCCGGGGCGAGCGCGGCGGCGGAGATGTGAAGGCGAATCAGGCGAGGCTTCGCACCATGACCCTGCTGATGCGTTGGAGCGGGCTACGCATCCGCGATGCGGTGACTCTCGAACGGCATCGCCTAAATGGCGATAGCCTTCTGCTCTATCAGGCAAAGACCGGGACACCTGTCTACGTGCCGCTCCCCCCGCATGTCGTGGAGGCGCTCGAAAACATTCCGCCAGGCCCCAAGCCGAATCCCCGCTACTTCTTCTGGAGCGGCAATGGCGATCCAAAGAGCGCAGTAGCAGACTGGCAGAGAAGCTATCGCCGTCTGTTCAAACTGGCCAACATAAAAAAGCCCGACGGTGAGGAAAAACGCTGCCACCCCCACATGTTCCGCGACACGTTTGCCGTGGAGATGCTTCTTGCCGGTGTCCCGATCGATCAGGTCTCCCTGCTGCTCGGCCACTCTTCAGTGAAGATCACGGAAAAAAGCTACTCTCCCTTCGTCAAGGCCAGACAGATTCAGCTTCAGGAAAGTGTTCGCAACGCCTGGAAGGTTGGTCCACCAGCCGGAAGAGGCCCAGAAAACGCTCCTTCGGCCTCCTCGCGTCCCGCCAATCGAACTGGCTGGCAGTTGATCCACTCCTACAGGAAGTCGAAAGCCACGGCATGAAGAATGCCGATTCAGTGCTTCCTGCCGCCCTTCACAAAATGGCAATTTGACCGAGCCCTGAATCGGGGCTACAAGTGACTTCGCGCGTTGAAAGCCGACCGGGGCGATTCATGTTCCGGCCGGGCTCGGCCACATTTTTTGCAAAACCCGCACAACATGCGAGGTGCAACATGGAACTCCAGCCACAAGTGGAAAGTGTTTCTATAGCTAATGGCCAACAGACCGCGTTTTGTGTGCCCGCACTTGAAAGGCATTACACCGTGTCGGAACTGGCAAAGCTCTGGTTCTTCAGCGAAAACACCATCCGGCGCCTTTTCAGCCAGGAACCGGGAGTGATCAAGCTTTCTCGTCAGCGCACCAGGGTCAAACGGGGCTACACCTCTATGAGGATTCCTGAACGAATCGCGCAACGTGTTCACCGCCGTTTGCAGGGAATCAATTGATTCCCTGCAACATTCGCCACACCAAGAGACGCCACGGTTTAACACTGCAACGAGTTCATACGCGAGCATGATTCGTTCGCGAGTTTGACTGAGTTTTCAACTTAACCGATCCTCCAACTGCATTCGTGGAGGCATCTGCATGTTTAAGTCCAACGAGGATCTGAGGAATCGGCTCAAGGCAACCGGCTATTTCATCGATCCGGTGATGATCAAGGTTGTCTATTTGGCGGCGCGAATGCAAAAGCCGCTGCTGCTCGAAGGACCTGCAGGATCGGGCAAGACCCAGTTGGCCGTATCGGTTGCCAAGGCCGCCGGGACGCATATCGAGCGGCTGCAGTGCTACCGGGGCGTGACCGAGGACCAGGCCATCGGGAAGTTCGATGAGGGGTTACAGCGGCTCTATATGGAATTCGCGCGGGGCGAGCACGCCGACTGGCAGAGCGTGCAGGCGAGCCTCAAAGGGCGCGATTTCTTCCGGGCGGGTCCCCTGATGCGCGCGCTTGAATGCGAGCGGCCGTGCGTTCTCCTTATTGACGAATTGGACAAGGTGGACGAGGGTTTCGAGGCCATGTTGCTTGAGATTCTTTCTGCCTGGCAGTTGTCGATCCCCGAGTTCGGCACGGTTGAAGCCAAGAGCATTCCCTTTGTCGTACTGACCAGCAACGAGGAACGCCGGTTGGGCGATCCCATCCGCCGGCGCAGCCT
>Ga0224558_1002846_pt1 | contig 15286 bp, 13 predicted proteins | sample 714S32024metaG_FD_180682 | JGI IMG/M metagenome (GOLD analysis project Ga0224558, IMG submission 180682) | Peat soil microbial communities from Stordalen Mire, Sweden - 717 S3 20-24 | ecosystem: Environmental > Terrestrial > Soil > Wetlands > Peat | place: Sweden: Norrbotten County, Stordalen... | reverse complement strand
AGAGCTGGCGGAATTCTCCGGCAACGGGTTCGGCAACTTCGTTGGCAATCATTTCGAGGGCGGTGGTAAATGCGTGTCCGGCGCGAACGGCGCGGGCGAGCGTATCGATGGTCTCGGGAAACTTCTCCTCAAATTTGGCGAAGCGCTTGGTCCGCATATGCGAGGCATAAGCGTAGGGGATAAAAAACCCGAGCAGGGCGCCCACCCAGCCGAAAATCATGTTTCCGCCGGCGATGAACGCGATGACGGCGAGTCCCAGGGCGGACACGGCGCACAGCATGAGGAAGTTTCCGGCGCGAACGTCGAGGTTTCCCTGAGCCAGCGTTTTTTGCAGCACCGAAACTCGCGCCGAGCGGCGCAGAAAGGTGTCGAAAGCGGGGATGCGGCTGAGCACTTCGTCGCGAAGAAGAGCGACTTCGGGGGCGGCTTGCTCGGCTGGTTTCTGAACGGTGGCGAGGCGGTCGCGGAGAACGCGGGCCTGGGCCTTGCGCTGATCGAACAAAGACATGCCGGCAAAGACGGCCAGCGTGACCACGACAAATACCAGCAAGGCGATAAAGAACGACATCCGCTAGACCTCCATCCGGGACTCGAAGAGCGCGGGACTCAGGCGGCAACCGGCAGTGGCGAGGCGCTCGGCGAAATGCGGCGGGTGGCCAGTGGAATGGAAGACGCCGCGCACCTTTCCGCTCTCGTCAATGCCACTGCGGTCAAAAACGAAAACGTCCTGCAGCGTGATCATTTCTCCGTCCATTCCCGTGACCTCGGAGACGGTGATGACCTTGCGCGAACCGTCGGAGAGACGCGCGACCTGGACGACGGCGTGGACAGCGTTGGCGATCTGCTGGCGAATGGCACGCTCGGGAATGTTCAGGTTGGCCATGGAAACCATATTTTCGATGCGAGCCAGGGCGTCGCGCGGGGAGTTGGCGTGGACGGTGGTGAGCGAACCCTCGTGACCGGTATTCATGGCCTGAAGCATGTCGAAGGCTTCTTCGCCGCGCACCTCGCCCACCACAATGCGATCGGGACGCATACGCAGGCTGTTAATGACGAGCTGGCGCATGCGGACCGAGCCCTTGCCTTCGATATTGGGAGGGCGGGTTTCCAGACGGACCACGTGTTCCTGCTTGAGCTGCAATTCGGCCGCGTCTTCGATGGTTACGATGCGCTCTGAATTCGGGATGTATCCGGAAAGAACATTGAGGACCGTGGTTTTGCCGGCGCCCGTTCCCCCGGAAATGATCAGGTTCAGGCGGCCCTTGACCATGGCCGAGAGCAGTTCCAGCATTGGTCCGGTCATGGTCTTGTTATCGATCATGTTGCGCGCGGTGACCGGATCGCGGCCAAAGCGGCGGATGGAGAGGCAGGCTCCGTCGAGGGCCAGCGGAGGAATAATGGCGTTGACGCGCGAGCCATCCTGGAGGCGGGCATCGACCATGGGCGAGGACTCATCGACGCGGCGCCCGATGCGGGAGACGATGCGGTCGATGATCTGCATCAAGTGCTGGTTGTCCTTGAACGACAAGCCGGTGATTTCAAGCTTGCCGGAGCGTTCGATGTATACGCGGTCGAAGCGGTTGACGAGAATATCGGAAATGGTGGGATCTTTGAGGAGAGGCTCGAGCGGGCCCAGGCCAAAAATTTCGTCGAGGATCTCGCGCGACAACTGCTCGCGCTCGGCGAAACTGAGAGGAACCGCCTCGCTGTTTACCGAGCTGCGAATCAGGATGAGAACTTCTTCGCGCGCGGAATCTCCGGTGGAGCGACCGAGTTTTTCCAGGTCGAGGCGATCGAGGATCTTGCGGTGCAAGTCCGCCTTGACCTGCTGGTACTCGCTCCGTTCGAAAACTTGCAGATTGGCCATTTTTCTAGACCGCTTTCAATCTCAACTGGGAGGATTTCGTAATTTTGTAATCGGGTAACTTGGTAATTTGAAATCAGCCTGGTTCAAAATTACCAAATTACCCGATTACCAGATTACAAAATGTAGTTCTACACCGTCTTAAACAACGACCAGGCGGTGCGCTTCAGTTCCAAATCGTCCTTGGTCAAGTATTCCGCCAGCCCGGAAATGGAGCGGGCAATTTCAGTGGTTCCCTGGTGCATCAAGGGAACGCCGCGATCGATCGCGGTCGAGACCGCGAAGTACTGATTGGGGATTCGCCAGAGCACCGGCGCCCCGATGGCAGCCTCGGTCTCCGCTTCATTGAAGCCCGCGACCTTGCGATAACGGTTCAAGACCAAGGCAAACCGCTCCCGTGAGCCGCCGCTCTCGCCCAGATACTGGGCCACTCGTCCGGCACCCCATAGGGACGCGACATCGGCATGGGCGACGAGCAGAATTTTCTCCGACAGGTTGCAGACCAGGCGAGTGGCGCTGTCGAGCCGGGAGGAAGCGTCCACGACGATGTAGTGAAACAGGCCGACCATGGTGTCAAAGAGGCGGGCAAAGTCGGAAGCGGAGGGCTCGATAACCGTAGGCGTCACGGCGCCGGCGAGCAACTGCAGGCCGTGATCGTGACGGACCATGAAGCTGTCGAGCAGGGACGCGTCCAGGCGATGCAGATTCGTGACGGCGTCCGAGAGGGTGAATGTGGGCTTGAGATTAAGATGCAAGGCGCAGTGGCCCAGCGGCGCCAGGTCGATCAGCGCCGTGCTGTGATGAAGCGACTGCAAAGCCAGAGCGAGATTGACGGCGACCGTGGTGCCGCCGCTGCCGCCTTTGGCGTTTACGACCGTGAACACTTTTCCCCGCGAAGTTTCACGCCCGGGCTTGCGGCGAGTTGCCGTCAGGCGGACGAAGGCTTCGAGCAAATCGGTGGTGGTGGTGGGGCGCTCAATGTATTCGCGCACCCCCGCCCGCATGGCACTGATAATCAACTGGGGTTGAGTCATGGGGCCGACGACGAACATGGCTGTATCGGGAAGTTCCTGGTGCAGCAACTCCACGGCCCGTAGCGCCGAGGTGACGCCATCGCTGGCGATATCCACCAGAATCACGTCGGGCGCAAAAGCTTGAGTTTTGCGGATGACCGGGTCGTTGGCGGCCAGAGGCAGAGTGGGGTTGCTGCAGACAGTACGGGCGACGCTGGTGCCATCCACCAGAACCTGAAGCACCGCGCGCTGGTCATTATCCGTGGCGAACACGGCTACTGCCAATTCCGGCATGACTCGTTCCCCTACCACCCTTTCCCCAATGCCCAACAACTTCCGTCTCCGCCCAGGAACCAGTTCCTACTTGCCGGTGCCCCCGGACTTCTTGCCATCGAACTTGCCCTTGTCCAGATTCGGCACCGGCATCGGCGGACCCTTGGGCGCCTCGACACTGGGCGAAATCCGGTGCACCGTGCACAAAACCATCAATTCCGAGTTGCTCTTTTGGTCGCTCTTGCTTTTGAAGAAATTTCCGATGATCGGGATATCGCCGAGAAACGGAACCTTGTTGCCAACATTTGTGACCCGGTTATCCATCAGGCCGGCGATGACGAAGCTCTGGCCATCTTGCAGTTCGAATTCAGTGTCCGCTTTGCGCGTGCTGATGGCGGGTATGGTGGTTCCGGCAACCGAGACGGCGTCCGCGAAGTCCAGCGTACTCACCTCGGGAGCGACGTGCAGGTGGATGCTGCCGTTCGGCTGAATTACGGGGGTGAACTTCAGGCGCACGCCAAACTCGCGAAACTGAATCGTGACGGTTGCAATTCCGCTGGCGTTTTGCTGCGCGACGGGAAAGGGAAATTCTCCTCCGGCCAGGAAACTGGCTTCCTTGCCATTGACCGCGATCAGGTTGGGCTCGGCCAGAATCTGCAAGAGATTCTGTGTCTTAAGCGCCTCGATCACCGCGCCCAAGTGGACCTGAGGGTTAAAGAAGAACATGTTCAGTACGTTCGATATTGTCGCCGTATTGGGATAGGCGCTGCCTGTTCCCGTATCGATGAGGCTCCCGTTGCCGGTGACTCCGCCGAACTGGCCGGTGGTGGTGCTGCCGATGGTGTTTCCAGCGCCGGTGGAAAGCAGATTGAAGCCCAGTTGGGTCAGAGCCGAACGATCCACTTCAGCAAACTTGACTTCGAGAAGCACTTCCTCTGCCCCGACTGGGCCAAACGTCAGCACGTTCACGACATTCTTGGAATACGCCGAGGCCAGCAGGCCCGCATGCTTGGCAGTGTCCTCGGTGGTTACGTGACCGGAGAGAACAATCGCGTTGCGCGAAGGCGTCACGTTGATCTGCTCATTCGGGAACAGGCGATGCATTTCTTCCGAAGCCGCCGTGATGTCGACATCCACCCGCAGATCGAAGCTGCGAGAGCGCTCCAGTTCGTCCCAGATCAGCAGTGAAACCTCGCCCGGAGCGAGTCCATTGACCAGGACCTGGGTGGGCGTGACGACCAGCGCATCCGCCACTGAAGGGTCGGTTACCGAGACGCGCTTCAGTCTTTCGGTGGTGTTAATCAGGAGGGACTTACCCACCATCACGCGCAGCGGAGCCGCACCCGCAGTAACGCCCTGGCCGGATGCAGACGCGGCGGTGGAGGAGGATTGCGCGGCCGGTGCATTGTCCTGGTTCTGAGAAGCCTGGTTCTGAGAATCATGATTCGGAGAAGAAGGGGAAGCCGCTGGCGGAGCGGGCGGTGGATTGCCGTCGGGAGCAACGGTACGCGCGAGCGCCCTGGTTGTGAACATGGTTGCCGCACCGAGAAGTACAACGGCTGCGGCGAGCGTAAGAGCTTTCATGAATTCGCACCTCTGCGAGGATGCACGAGCATGAGCGGACGCGAATCGCTGCGGTATTGTGGGTTCAAAACTTGCTGGTTTCATCCCGTTTGCTGCCGCGGATCATTTCTACCGTATAGGGCATTGGTGCTGCTGGAGTCGCCGGACCTTTCGCTACTATTTTGTGGGCTTTGGGTTTGGACTCGGTCGGCTCCGGTTTCTCGCCGAGGTACAGAGAACTTGTCCGGGTCGCGCCGATGCCTCCCTTTTTTGTGTCCAGCGGATTCCGCAAAGAGAGCTGAATCCGTCCTTCCTGCGAAACCAGCGCCAGCTTCTGGGCGTCATCCGGAGAAACCAGGAGCGTAATCACCGGGGCGGCTTGCGCATCTGCGGAAGCGCTCCGGTCCAGGCTCTTACCCACGGCGATGACGGCGACGTTTTCGAGAACGGTAGTGGTTTGACGCTCGTTGCCGCTGCCTTGCGTACCCGTAGCCAGCACATCCACGCGCGTGCCCGGTTGCACGAAACCCGCCACCGAAACCACATCGTTGACACGCACCGAAACTGCGCGCATTCCCTGCGGGATGAGCGAGGGCAGGCCGGCTCCAGCGTTTAGGGCCGCCAGCTTGCTGGGCAGAATAAATTCGCCTTTGCTCACCGGCAGAACCGCACCGCGGCCCAGGACCTTCGAGGTGGCGGAGAATGCGCCGGGGGGAACCGCCGTTGGCGGGAGAGTGACGACCTTGACATCTTGAGCTTCCAATTTGGCTCCGACCTGAATATCGTTGGCAGCGACGACGACCGGCACTCCGCCCGCATTGCTGGCTGAGCCCGCAAAGGTCCGCAGCCGGTTATAGACGGTAAAGGCGACGAGCAGGCCGACAGCGAGCGCCAAGCCCCCGATCATCAACAAACGGCTCCGATTCATTCCACTCCTTCCGGACAACTCCGGAAATATTGGTCGCCGCGGCGGACATATATTTCCGCTGTTTTCGCGAGGCGATGTACTCCTAAAGGTTGCGGCCTACTGGGCGCCGACTGAGCTGGCTACCTGCGAAAATACGTTGTTGGCATTGCCGCCGATCAGACGGACGGTGCCGATGACGATCACCAGGATTACGGCCAGCATCACAGCGTATTCTGCGATGTCCTGCCCTTCCGCATTGCGCCACAAGAGCTTAGCCAGATCTATCATTCTAGACTCCTTCGAGCTTCCCGCCGGGAACTCCCAATCTGGGACAACCGTGGGACCAGTCCCTATGCGCTAGTTTCGCAGATTCGGGACGGCTCTGGGAAACATTTTTTCACCTTGGTAACTCTCTGATGCCGGGTGTCTTGCGGGTCCCTGGCTGGGAAAGTCGGCACTTTCAACGGCGGGGTGCGTTCGGACTGGCGTTCGGACCAGGACGATCGCCTTGGAGTCGCGGAATGCAGCCTGCCAATTGGGGTCGAGCAGGAGGGCTTGCGCCAGCGCGCAGGACGGGGGCAGAAGCACCGCCTCCACCTTCCAGCTGTCAAGAACGTCTCGCCAACCGGTTCGGAGCTGCACGGCGGTTTGAAACTGGCGGAGGAGGTCTTCGCTCCGGAGCTCGGCGCCATAGAGGTCGGCGCGGCCATCCACGAATACGCGATATTCGGGATAGAGCTTCCAGATCGCATAGCCTCCCCAGTCGTAGTAAACAAAGATTTTCCGGGGTTGGTCGCTGCCCCGCAAGAACGCGACAGCTTTTTCGGGAAACTGCTTCGCTTCGGAAGCATCCTGGTTGCGGGCAAGACTGACCCACTTCACCAATGCAAGCACAACCATCAGCATGAGAACAGCCCCGTTAAAAAGTGGCCGGAACCGCGAGGAGATGGGATGGTGCTGTACGACTGCCGGGGGCGCTGACGCCGCCGGGAGAGCTGCGGCGATTACCGGTATCGCCAGCAAAACGAAAATTGGAATGTGGCGGACGGCGTCCAGAGCGGCGAAAGAAGTAAGGAGCAGGGGGACGATCACACGCCCTTTTGGCCGCGAGCGGGAACTGGCGAGTGCGGTCAGAAGCAGCAGCCATACCAGTAAGAATGGCCGATAGAGCCATTCATGAAAATCCGGCGAGAACCACTCAACAATGAACGACCGCATCGCGGGCGAGCGTAAAGTATCGAAGGGATAACGATACAGTTGCGCGCCGCTGGGGTTGAGGGGTACGAGAGCCAAACAAGCCAGAAGAACGAGCAGCACGCGCAGGAGGATGGGGCGCGCATCCTGCCAGAGCGTGGTGCCTACGGCAGTCTCCATGATCAGGCCGACACCATAGGCCAACAACAACGCGAGGCCGAGCGCGAATCCGGCGTGCAGGTTCAGCCAGAGGAGAAACAGCGGCGGTATCCACAGCAGCAGGTGGGGCCGATTTGTTTTTGTGCCACCGTCTAGCTTTGTGCCACCTTCGACGAGCCATAGAAGCAGGCTGGCGAGCGTGAAGGTGAACATCTGCGGCCGCACGCCCCACGAGGGAGCCGACGCCAGAGCGCCGAAGACCGTTGCTGCGGCTGCCCAGTGCGCCTTCCCGGGGCAGCGCAGATAGAGCAGCATAAAGCCAGCGGTGGTAATGATCGCGGAGAACACGATCAGCGCCGCGGCGCCGCCGTGTTTCCAGAGTTCGTAAAACACGACCTCCGACAACCACTCATGCGACACCCAGGCATGTCCGGCGCGAGTGAAGGAAAAAGGGTCGGAGTGCGGGACATGGCCGGTTTCCACGATCCACTGGCCGGTGCGCAGATGCCACCAGAGATCGGGATCGACCGCATTGCGCGCCGTCATGGCCAGGAGGCCGAGAAACAGGATCGCTGCGAATGCGAACTGCGTGTTGCCCAACGCTTGGAGGATTCGTCGCATCGTGAGTCGCGATTATAGAATGCTCGCGGTTCTGGCACGGATGTGTTTTGCGGCGCATGAAGACAACAGAATGTGGATAGAATAGGCATTCCATTGGAACCATGCCCCTGACACCGAGACTGCGCAGCTGGTTGCCGGTAACAGCACTTCTCTGGATGGCGGTTATTAATGGCGCCATGCTATGGAACACGCGAGTCCCAATACGCCAGGGCTACGGCGATTTTTCCTCGTTTTACACGGCCGGCGTTCTGGTTCGCAGGGGACTGGGTGCCGAGCTCTACAATCCCGCTGCCCAGTGGAAAGTGCAACAGGAATTTGCGTCCGAAGTAGAAATTCGCCAAGGCCCTCTGCCTTACATTCGGCCGCCGTTCGAAGCTTTATTGTTTTCGCTGTTCGCCACTTGGCCCTATGCGACCGCGCTGCTCGTCTGGACGGGCCTCAAACTTGCTCTTCTCTCGGCGATTCCGTTTGTCGTGGTGCGCGGCAGATGTTGGAAAGAACCTTTCCCACGTTGGGCGACGGTTCTTCTCGTCCTCGGTACATTTCCGGAGTTTATGGATCTGCTCGTGGGCCAGGATGCGCCACTCCTTGCCTTCCTGTTCGCGATTTCTTTCTGGCAGCTTTCAACGCGCAGAGATACGGGCGCGGGTTTCACTCTCGGTCTGGCGCTGTTCAAATTCCAATTGGTGATACCTTTCGTGGTCGCGCTCTTGATCGGCGGCCGCAAACGAGTTTTGCCCGGCTTTGCAACATCCGCCTTTGCCGTCTTTGCCATTTCCGCTGCCATGGTTGGCTGGAAAGGCTTGTTGAAGTACCCCAGCTATTTGCTGGCTTTGAACCGGGCAACGGGCGTCGGACTGATCACGCCTGGAAACCAGATGAACCTTCGTGGGCTGCTCATTTTTGTGGTCGGGCGCGTACCCTATCCCGGAGGCATCCATTGGGTGTTGGCGCCAGTTGCGCTCGCGGCGATTGTGGGCGCAGGCCTGCTTTGGCGAAAAGCGGGAGATCGCTTATTGGCGGAGGGGTTTGGGCTGGCGACCATTGTCGCCATCATCACCAGCTATTATGCCTACGAATACGATCTGCTCTTGCTGATCGTCCCCCTGCTCGCGATGCGTGCCCGACGTGATGACGTTCCCCAAGTAGATAGAGTGACTCGATACCTGGAAACGGCTGGATTGCTGTTTCTTTTTCTTACGCCCGTGTATTGGTTCACGAGAGTGCAGCTTCGGGCCGAATGCCTGATGACGCTACCACTGCTGGGCCTGGGCATTGCCTTGGCGCGCAGGCTGAGCCACGCGGGCGCGGGAGTGGGCGCAGAGCGACGGGCGCCGATACCGGACGGGCCAGGATGACCACCGTCAAACGAATAGCGGCCTCTCCGGTGCTTATTTTTGGAGCGGCACTCGCTACGCGCCTAGCCAGCGCAACCTACATTCTCTCCAACAGATTCGGGACTCAACTGCTCTTTATGGGGAATGAGCCGTCGCATATTGCAGCGGCCTTAGTCGCTGGCCTGGGTTTCTCGTCACCCTATGCCGGTGCACCGACCGCGCCGACCGCTCAGCAGCCCCCTCTATATCCCTTGATGTTGGCTGGCATATTTAAGCTATTCGGAGTCTGTACGGCAGCATCGGCATGGACGGCGGTGTTAGTGAATGTTTTAGCTGGTGCCGTCACCGCGGTGTTGCTTTGCTATGTGGGGAGACTCCACTTCGGCGAAACGGTTGGCATTTTGGCGGCATGGCTCTGGGTGCTGCCCTGGATGTACCAAACGAACGCATTCTCCGTGAGCCTGACGCCCGCATACTTGGCGGCCTTAGGGTTGACCTTTCTATTCTTGTGGGTTCCGAAAAAGCTCGAAGGGAACCGCAGATGGTTGGTTCTCGGCATCTATTCGGGGCTGCTCGTTCTCCTTCAGCCGTCGCTTCTGACCGTGGTTTTGGTTTACGGAGGCTGGCTCGCTGTTTCGAAAGGCTCCTCGCCGCGAGTCTTGATCGCCTTGGCCGGACTTCTACTGACACTGGCTCCTTGGACCGTAAGAAACTACGTCACATTCGAGCGCTTCATTCCTCTTCGCGATAATCTTGGGTTGGAACTTTGGCTGGGAAACCGGCCTGGAATGCAGGGAACAGTCGACTTTTCTGGTGATTTTCCCGACGCCGATCCCGGTAACTACGCGCGGCTTGGCGAACTGCGCTTCATGGATGGAAAACTTGACGCATCCAGGAAGTTCATCCTGAGCGACCCCGTGGCCTTTATCGGGCGCGTACTCCGGCGTATGGTGGATTTTTGGTACTTTCCTTATCCTTTTCCGTGGATTGCAGTCTCGATCCTGGGATGGCTCGGAGCCACGTGGGCAATACGAAAAGACAGAAATGGATGGGTCTGGCTGCTCATGCTGGCGGTTTTTCCCCTGGTGTATTATGTCACCCATAACTTTCCCACTTACCGGCATCCGATAGAACCGCTCGTGGTCTTGCTGGGCGCAAACGCCATCGTCGAAATCGTCACTCAGGCCAAGAAGGCCGTCGCAACAAAGAAATTTTCGATTGGACGATGAATGTCACCGGAGCGTTGTAATATCCAGATTCCCTTAGATCGGCGATGAGGTCCGGCATTTTCCATAAATCGTTCTGGCTGTTTCTCGCGGCTGCGGTCTGTGCGGTGGGCATGTGGACCTACGCTGACCGTGTGCTGATTCCGCATCAGATCTCAGACGCAGCGGAGCATGGCACTCCGCGCGGAAATTTCTCCGATCTCTATCCTCGTTGGATCGGGGCTCGGGAACTTCTCCTGTATGGCCGAGACCCTTACAGGGCTGAGGTCAATCGCGAAATTCAAGCCGGATACTACGGCCGTCCCCTCGATCCTTCGCGTCTCGCGGACCCAAAAGACCAGCAAGCATTTGCCTATCCGGTATACGTCGTTTTTTATTTGGCGCCTGCACTTCATCTTGGCTTTGGCGTCGTCCAAAGAACATTCTTCTGGATTCTGGTCGCCGTGACGTTCGCCAGCGTTCCTCTCTGGCTTCGCGTGTTGGGCTGGACGGTCGCTCCCTCAGTTCAGGCCGCCATGCTGGCCTTGACCCTGGGCAGCATGGCTGTTCTGCAGGGATTGAAACTGCAACAACTCAGTCTGTTCGTTGCCGCCCTGTGCGCCGCCTCGATGGCGCTGCTGGCCACAGGACGCCTGATTCCCGCCGGTATTCTGCTGGCCTTGGCGACCATCAAGCCTCAGCTTGTGTTGCCGCTGGTGCTGTGGCTCGGTATTTGGACCATCGGCGACCTGAAGCACCGATACCGGTGGGCGGCTTCATTTCTGACGGTAACGTTTGTGCTGTGCGCCGCTTCGGAGTGGTTTCTGCCGCACTGGATCGGGCGCTTCTGGCATGCGGCTGGCGCCTACCTGCAATATACACAAGCGGTCCCAATTCTGGAGTCCATCCTCCCCCACCCGTGGGGCAGACTCCTTGAAGTGTTGTTTGCAGGAACTACCGCGGTGGTTTGCTGGAAGCGGCGCAAACAGCCGGAAAGTACCGGCGCATTCCAGTCGTCCACCTGTCTTGTGATGGCGCTGACCGTACTCACGGTGCCCACTTTCTCGCTCTACAACCAGGTGTTTCTGCTTCCCGCCATCCTCCTTTTCGCCCGCGATCGAAGAACGATCTGGGGAGAGAACTTCATCAGCCGTGCCCTCCTGATCATTGTTACTGTATTATTGGCGTGGCCTTGGCTCTCGACCACAGTGTTGGCAACGCTTTCATTCGTTTTGCCGCACGAAACTGTCGAGCGAGCCTGGGCAGTCCCTCTTTGGACGGTGCCCCAGATGCCCGTGGCGGTGGCTGCGCTGATGCTGGTCCATTATTATCAAAAGACTTTTGCTGCGCCGCCGGGGCCGGGCTCGTCGTAGAATGCTTGGGAGCCTGTTCCAGTTTGCGGGCATGACGGCGGCGAGGAGAGTCCAGCATAAATGTCGGCTACTTCGCATTCGGGCATATCTAGTGTCTTCCCCATCGCGATCTTCGTGCAGGGGAGCGATCAGCAGACGCTGTCGCTGAATCACACTCCCTACACGGTGGGCCGCAAGGTGGATCGCGACCTGGTGATCGCCGACCCGCGCGTGTCCCGCGAGCATGCTCAGATCATTTCAGAAAACGGCGAGTTCTTTGTCGTCGACCTGAGCAGCAAACACGGCACCTTCGTCAATGGCGAGAAGGTTGACCGTCACAAGCTGCAGCGCAACGACCGGCTGGAATTTGGCGCGCGCGATATTGCCTATCTGATCTTCCACCCGCTGCACACGACCTCAAACACGGCGCGGGAGTTTTTGAGCCAGATCTCGGGCATCCAGATTGCCCCGGAAGCCAGCGACCTGGAGAAACTCACGCTCTTCATGGAAGCGGCGCGCAAGCTGAACACCATCGGCGTGCTCGATGAAATCCTGGTTACTCTGCTCGACGCCACGCTAAAACTGACGCGCGCCGAACGCGCTTACATCTTCCTGAAAGATCTCGGCGGAGCCCTGACGCTGGCTGCCGGGCGCAACTCGAAGGGCGAGGCGCTGCTCGACGACACGACAATTTCGCGGTCGGTTCTTGAGGGCGCCTTGACCTCGAACTCCGAATACCTGGTCACCGACACCAGTCAGATGCTCGATGCAAAGGAGCGGAAAAGCATCGTCGCCTTCGACCTGCGCACCGTGATCTGCATGCCGTTGCGCAAGCCGCTCGTGCAAACCACCCGTGCCGAGCAGCCGGCCGGCGGGGAAGTGATGGGGGCGCTTTACGTCGATTCGCGCTTTGCCTCGCGCGACATCACCAGCGTCGGTCACGATATTTTGCGCGCGATCGCGACTGAAGCGGCCCAGCTTGTCGAAAACGCGCGCCTGGTGCAGGCCGAAGAAGCCGGGCGCCGTTACCAGCAGGAACTGGGGATCGCAGCGTCCATTCAGCAGCGTCTGTTGGCGGTGACCCTTCCCGAAGTTGCTTTTGCGCGGGTGCACGGACGCAACATCTCTTGTAAGGAAATCGGAGGCGATTTTTTCGAAGCCGTGAGCACGCCCCAAGGCCTGGCCGTCGTTCTCGCCGACGTCAGCGGCAAAGGAGTCTCGGCCGCGCTGCTGGCTTCCATTCTCCAGGGCATGGTCTACTCGCAGCTCATTTCGGGCATGCCACTCACGGAAATTGTCGCGGCGATCAATCACTTCTTCACCTACAAGCACATCGGTGAGAAATACGCGACTATGATCATTACGCGCCTGCGCAGCGACGGCGATCTTGAATACGTCAACTGCGGACATGTGCCGCCGGTGTGGATCTGCGGCAATAATAAAGAGGTGCTCCGGCCAGGCCACGGCAACCTGCCCGTAGGCCTGCTGGCGGACGCGACTTACTCGAGCGACCGCTGCCAGATGAGGCCGGGGGATCGACTGATCCTGGTGACCGATGGCGTCACCGAAGCCGAGAACGCCCGCGGAGATATGTTCGACAGCGAACGCCTCGAAGAGGTGGCCGGGAAGAGCGCTTCGATGGAGGACGTGTTCACTGCCGTCGCCGATTTTTGCGGAGGCACCCCGCTCAACGACGATTGCACGGTAGTTGAGATGTTCTATACCGGCAGCTAGCGGATCTGTGTGGAGCGGACACTCCTGTCCGCTGCCTTTGATTTTGATTTTGCCTTTGATCTTGCCTTTGATTCTGCCTTTGATTCTGCCTTTGATCTTGCCTTTGATCTTGCCTTTGATCCTGCCTTTGATCTTGCCTTTGATCTTGCCTTTGATCCTGCCTTTGATCTTCTCGGACTAACCCGCCGGGTGCCCCACTCATCGCGTTCTTTGCGATGAGTGGGATGCTGCGATCGTTCGCACTTCCGCAATGCGACGCCAGACCTTTTTCATCACAAACAACCTGTGGCCGCCATCACAGACATCCAACCCGCCATGCACGAGAATGAAGAATTGATTGGCCAAGTTCGAAGTGCGTCCGTCTCCAGAGACGGTCTTCGAAGCTGCACCGGCCCCATTTGCTATTGGCTCTTTGATAACTGTATGTAGCGCAACGAGCGAGTGTCAGCACGGCCGCTGAAACTATGAGTTGTAATAGAATTAGGCGCAAAATTGAGCTAACTCCTTATTTCGGAATATTTTGAAAATAAGTCCTTTGCGCTCTACATTTTGGCGTCGCGATCCCCCGTAACCCCATGATTCCAGTACCGGGGGGGTGGGGGTAGTAGTAAACACGGGTTAATACCTCCGGAGTTAATAGGCAGGCCTGCTAAAGCCGCGCCTCCGGATGAATCTCCACCGTGGACCAGGTTTTGTCGGCCGCGTGACACAGCGTCTCCAGCGCGCAATCGGCGCACTTCGGACCCCGCGCCACGCAGAGTTTCCGCCCATGCCAGATCACTTCGTGAGAAAAGTCCGTCCACCGTTCGCGAGGAATAATTCGCATCAGGTCTTCTTCAATTTTTCGAGCGTCTTCCTGCTTGGTCAGCTCCAGACGGCGTGAAATCCGCGTCACGTGCGTATCCACGACGACTCCTTCATTTTTCTTGAACCACGTTCCGAGCACGACGTTCGCCGTTTTGCGAGCCACTCCCGGAAGGCTCAGCAACTCCTCCATCGTCTGCGGCACGTTCCCGCCAAAGTCCGCGACCACCTTCCGCGCCGCGCCCACCACCGATTTCGACTTGTTGCGGAAGAAGCCGGTCGAGCGGATATCGGGCTCCAACTGTTCCGGCTCGAGCGCGGCGAAATCCTGAACGGTCGGATACTTTTCAAACAGCACAGGCGTGACCATGTTCACCCGCACATCGGTACACTGCGCGGAAAGAATCGTTGCCACCAGCAATTCCCATGCGCTGCGGTGGGTGAGTGCGCAGGTTACATTGGGATAAAGTTGATCAAGACCCGCGATGATCTGACGTACCCGCTCCGGGGCTAGAGGGTCATATCCCGATGCGCGCGTCCTTCCCGGTGAAGCATTTTTCGAAGTGCGAGCCTTCGGCGCCGGAGGTTTCGTGCTCCTCGACAAAACGCGACCCGAAGAAGCGCGGCTGCGGGCTGTTTTCGGAACAGGACCTTTTTGACGGCGGGTGCCTTCCTGCCGTCCGCTGCGACTGGGTTGACGCGGCATATTTCCGCGAGCCATCGGTTTCCTCCGGAGCAGTTGTTCATGGTAACAAAGTCAATGAGCGATATCGGGATGTTACGCCAACCGAAAGGTCCATTTCCTCGGGAGTCCGGGCTATCCGCCAATTGGACGAACGCAACGCGGACATCGACTCAGTTTGAAGGTGCATGGACCTGATACAAGAAGTATCCGATAAAACAAACCCCGATAAGATAGTACATTGCGACTACGCCCCAAAACTCACTCGGCTCTTTGGCGCGATAGACCGAACGACGAAAGCGTGTCCTCGTTTTTCCGGTACACGTCGAAACCACAGCGCCGGAAAATGAGATGACCCCGAGTGTCAAGAAAATATACGGCGGCCTTAGAAGTGAGAACAAATCAGGCATGAACGTCCCATTTCCTCCCGTTTCTGTGTTCGGTCCATGCCTCTCAAGATAGCACTCTCACTTGTTGAAATCAGGCGTTAGCAGCCCGTGGTAGAACAGCTCAAGAATCGCGGGCGGTGATCGGGTGTGCGGCAAGGGGACGATGGTTCCCTTCGCGGGCCAGCGGCG
>Ga0224558_1002845_pt1 | contig 15287 bp, 16 predicted proteins | sample 714S32024metaG_FD_180682 | JGI IMG/M metagenome (GOLD analysis project Ga0224558, IMG submission 180682) | Peat soil microbial communities from Stordalen Mire, Sweden - 717 S3 20-24 | ecosystem: Environmental > Terrestrial > Soil > Wetlands > Peat | place: Sweden: Norrbotten County, Stordalen... | reverse complement strand
GATCAGAGCGCCACCCACCAGCAGCGCCGCAACCGGCAACGAACTATCGTGGGCGATCCGATCGAGCCGCCGGCTGCTCCGCGCCAGCTGCTGGGTACGGGGGGACGACCCGGTCGCGCTGCGACCACGCCCTCCATCGGGACGGTCCCTCGTCGGTGGCGTCCGGGCTGACTGCGATGCCGGCAGGCACTGCACTGCACGGCCCGGTTCCGGCCGCCCCGCCGCCCGGTGGGTGCCGACACGGCTGGGTCCGCCGGTGAGAACGCGCCTCCATCCGTGCCGCATCCGGAAGCCCTACCCGGCGACGACGCCGGGAAACCGGGGGCCCCGCAGGCCGGCACCGAACCGGGTGCCGACACGGCGCAACCGGTCGAGCCTGCGTCAACCTGCAGGTCCACCGGTTACCCATTGGAGGCGGCGGGCGGAATCGAACCGCCGTACGGGGCTTTGCAGGCCCCTGCCTAAACCACTCGGCCACGCCGCCGCGGCGTCCGGCGATCCTATCGCCCCCGCCGGGATGCTTGAATCTCTCCATGCGGATAGGCATGATCGCCCCACCTTGGACACCCATCCCCCCCCTGCTGTACGGCGGCATCGAACTCGTCGTCGACCAGCTGGCCCGGGGCCTGGACGCCGCCGGCCATGACGTCCTCCTCTTCACCACCGGCGACTCGACCTGCCCGGTCCCCCGCAAGTGGGTGCTGCCGGCCGCCGAGGGGACCCGCATCGGGATGGCCGTGCCCGAGATCCGCCACGTCATCCACGCCTATGAGGCAGTCCGTGACTGCGACGTCGTCCACGACCACACGGTCATGGGGCCCTTCCATTCCGAGCACTACCCGGGCCTCCCCGTGGCCACCACCATCCACGGCCCGTTCAACGAGGAGCTGAGCGACCTCTACCGGGTCAACGCCGATCGCGTCCCGATCATCGCCATCTCCCACGCCCAGCGACGTGCCGCACCGCAGATCCCCATCGCCCGGGTCATCCACCACGGCGTCGACGCCTCCCGCTTTCCGGTGGGGGACGGGTCAGGCGACGAGGACGGGCCGTACGTGGTCTTCCTCGGCCGCATGGCAGACGACAAAGGGGCGCACCGGGCCGTCGAGGTGGCCCGCAAGGCCGGGATCCGCGTCCTCATGGCCGCCAAGATGCGCGAGCCCTGGGAGATGCGCTACTTCACCGAAAAGGTGGAGCCCCTGCTCGGGAGCGACGCCGTCTACCTCGGCGAGGTGTCCCACGAGCGCAAGCTCGAGCTGTTGGCCGGGGCCTCGGCCCTCCTCTTCCCCATCCGGTGGAACGAGCCGTTCGGCATGGTGATGATCGAGGCAATGGCCTGTGGAACCCCGGTCCTGGCCTTTCCGGAGGGTGCGGCGCCCGAGGTGGTCGACGACGGTCGGACCGGCTTCCTCTGCGAGGACGAGGCCGCCATGGTCGAGGCAATCGGCCGACTGGGCGAGATCGACCGCAAGGACTGCCGCATGGCGGTCGAGGGGTACTTCTCCACCAACCGGATGGTGGCGGAGCACATCGAGCTCTTCGAGTCGATGATCGTCTGAGCGGGGCCGGTCCGGGAGACGCGCACGGCGTGCGCCGTCGGTCAGCGGGGTCACGAGCGCCGGCGGAACACCAGCCTGACCACGAGGGCGATGAGGGCGACCACGACGGCCAGCTTCACCACGAACCACACCAGTCCCACGATGAGCCCGAACAGCTTCAAGGCCACGAACAGCACGATGAGGCCACCGCCGACGATGAGCACGCCGTCGAAGACGCTGAGTCCGGTTCGTTCCTCCTCGGCCATACCCATACGCTAACCGACCGCGGTCCGGATCCGTCCTCGCCGGGGGAATCGCCGGCCGATGGGCCGGAACGGCGGCGCCCGGTGGTACGGTCCGCCCGTGTCCCTGCGTGAGAAGCGGCAGACCCTCCTCGAGCGCAGCGACCTGCGCGGGGACGCCTTCTGCCACGCCTACGCCGCCGCTGCCGACGAGTGGGTGACCGCTCTCTTCGACCAGGCCACCGAGGGGGACGCCCGGGGAATGGCCCTGGTGGCCGTCGGAGGCTACGGCCGGGCCGAGCTGTGCCCCTTCAGCGACCTCGACGTGGTCCTCATCCACCGGGGCCGGAAGGACATCGCCGCCGTGGCCGACAGGATCTGGTACCCGGTGTGGGACGAGGGGGTCTCCCTCGACCACAGCGTCCGGCGCCCGGCCGAGGTCCTCGAGATGGCCGGCAAGGACCTTCGGGTGGCACTCGGGCTCCTCGATGCCCGGGTCATCTGCGGCGACCCGAAGGTGGCCGAGCCGGTGCTCGACGGCGCCCGGGAGCGGTGGGTGAAGCAGAAGCCGGCGTGGCTGGGGGTACTGGCCGACCTGGTGGTCGAGCGCCACCAGAGCTACGGCGATGTCGGGTTCCTGCTCGAGCCCGACGTCAAGGAGTCCCACGGCGGCCTGCGCGACGTGGCCGCGTTGGCCGCTCTGATGTTGGCCGTGCCGGTGCTGGCCGACTACGTCGACACCGTGGCCATCGAGCAGGCCCGGGTGATCCTCACCGAGATCCGCGTCGAGCTCCACCGCCGGGCCGGTCGGGAGCAGAACAAGGTACTCCTGCAGGAGCAGGACCAGGTGGCGGCCTCTCTCGGTGAGCCGGACTCGGATGCCCTCATGCGCTCCGTGGCCACCGCCGGGCGGACCGTGGCCTGGGAGGGCGACGACGCCTGGCGCCGGCGGGGGGCCTGGTCCCGGTCGCAGGGATCGCGTGGGCGCGGGATGAGTGCCGGTCGGGGGCGGGAGGACGCCGGACCGGGGACGGCGACACCGGTGCCGGGCCACCCCGACATCGGGGTCACCGCGGACGAAGTGGTGCTCGTCGAGCCGGCCGACGTGAGCGGCGACCCGTCGCTCTCCCTCCGACTGGCCGCGGTGGCCGCCGAGAAGAAGCTGCCCATCTCCCGCGACGCACTCAACCTCCTCGGGCGGAAGGCCCCCGCGCCGCCGATTCCGTGGCCCGAGGATCTGCGCGACACCCTGGTGCGGGTCCTCGCCTCCGGGCCGGCGGCCATCGCCGCCCTCGAGGCGCTCGACCAGCGGCGGCTCCTCGAGCGCTACCTCCCCGAATGGGCGTCGGTCCGCAACAAGCCCCAGCGGAACCCGTACCACCGCTACACGGTCGACCGGCACCTCCTGGAGGCGACGTCGAACGCCGCCCAGCTCGCGCACCGGGTCCACCGGGTCGACCTGCTGCTGCTCGGCACCCTGCTCCACGACATCGGCAAGGGGTTCCCGGGTGACCACACCGAGGTGGGGATGACCGTGGTCGCCGACATCGGTCCCCGCATCGGCCTGTCCCCCGAGGACGTGGAAACCCTGGTGACCATGGTCCGGCTCCACCTGCTGTTGCCCGACACCGCCACCCGGCGGGACCTCGACGACCCGGCCACCGCCGAGCGGGTGGCCAAGGAGGTCGGCGACCGTCCGACCCTCGAACTCCTGGCCGCACTGGTCGAGGCGGACAGCTTGGCCACCGGTCCGTCGGCGTGGGGCTCGTGGAAGGCCGGACTGGTGTCCGACCTCGTCGAGCGCACGGGCCGGCTCCTGGCCGGGGAGCCCGTCGCCCCGCCCGCGCCCTGGATCACCGACGAGCTGCGGGTGATCATGGACACGGTCCGGACCCGTCGGGTTCCGGCCCTCTCCATCGAGGACCCGGTGGTTACCGTGGTCGCCCCCGACCGGTCCGGGCTCCTGGCCGAGGTGACCGGTGTCCTGGCCCTCCACGGCCTCAATGTGCGCTCCGCGGCGATCGCCGAGGAGGACGGGGTGGCCGTCGAGATCTTCACCGTCGAGCCCGCCAGGGGGAGGTGGCCCGCCGCGGCCCGATTGGCCGACGATCTGACTGCGGTGATGGACGGCCGCCTGTCCATCGAGACCCGCCTGGCCGAGCGGGCCCGCACCTACCGCAGCGAGCGCCAGGTCACCGCTCCCCAGCTGGTGTCGACGCAGGTCACCGTGGACAACAACGCCTCGGCCAGCGCCACCGTCGTCGAGGTCCGGGCCGAGGACGTGGTCGGTCAGCTCCACCGGATCACCCGGGCCCTGGTGGACTGCCGGCTCGACGTGACCTCGGCCAAGGTCTCGACCTTCGGCTCGGCGGTGGTGGACGCCTTCTACGTTCGGGGACCCGATGGCGGAAAGCTCACCGACCCCCATCGCATCGCCTCGCTCGAGCAGGCGATCGGGGAACGGGTGGCCGCCGATGCGTCGCGCGACGGCTCCGACTGAGCGTACGGGCCCACCTTCCGCGAACCACCCCTCCAGCTGGCACCGGAAATCCCCGATGAACTGGTAAGTTTTTCCCACCAAGGAGAGGCATGCCGGCAGCACACGCACATTCGAAGTCATTCCGCCCCCGCAGGTGGACGATCGCGGTCGCCCTGGCCGGGGTGGCCGTCGTCGGGGTGGGCGTCGCCGCGTTCAGCGTGCGCGACAACCGTGCGGCCGCCTCCCCCACCACGACCCAGGTGAAGGCCGTCGACACCGCAGCCACCCCGGGACCGTTCCGGGTGGTCGGGGTCACTCCCGCCGCCGGCACCTCCCTGGTGCCCAGTGACGCCACCCTGTCCGTCCGGTTCTCCACCCCCGTCGACCCTCGGTCGCCGACCCCCACCCTGTCGCCGGCGGCTAGCGGGGTGTGGCAGCTCGTGACCCCCGACACCTTCGCCTTCGTGGCCTCGGGGCCGCTCGTCCCCTCATCCACCGAGACGGTCGCCGTTCCGGCGGGCGAGACCGGTGTGGTCAGCACCACCGGCAAGAAACTGGCCGTGGCTACGACCGCCCAGTTCAGCGTGGCGGCCGGGACAACGCTCCGAGTGCAACAGCTCCTGGCCCAGCTGGGCTACCTCCCACTCAGCTTCAGCCCGGCCGGTCCGCTGGCCGCCCCCCAGGAGGCGGCCCAGGCCCAGGAGGGCACCTTCACCTGGCGCTGGAGCGAGCCGGCATCGCTGGAGGGCCAGTGGACCGAGGGCTCCCCCAACCAGATCACCAAAGGGGCCGTCATGGCCTTCGAGTCGCAGCACGACATGAAGACCGACGGCATCGCCGGACCCGCCGTGTGGCAGCAGCTGCTGGCCGATGCCGCAGCGGGGACCGTGGACAGCGCACCGTACAACTACGTCTACGTGAGCAGGGCGCTGCCCGAGACGGCCACCGTCTACAGCGACGGAGCTGCGGTGTACTCGACCCGGGCCAATACCGGGGTGGCAGCCGCCCCGACCGCCTCGGGGACCTTCCCGGTCTACATCCGCTACAAGGTCACCACCATGACCGGCACCAACCCGGACGGTTCCAAGTACTCTGACCCGGGCATCCCCTGGGTGAGCTACTTCAACGGCGGGGACGCGCTGCATGGCTTCGTGCGGGGCAGCTACGGCTACCCGCAGAGCGACGGCTGCGTGGAGATGCCTCCGGCCAACGCTGCCGTCGTCTACCCGCTCACCCCGATCGGCACCCTGGTCACCGTGTCCTAGGCTCGACCGCGGTCCGAAGCGATCACCCCTCGCTCAGCCCGCCGAGGGAAACCTCGGTGACCGGCGCTCCCGGACGGCCGCCACACCCTCCTTGGCGTCCGGGCCGAGGAAGCCGACCATCTCCAGGGCCAGGGACTCCCCGAAGACCGGGCTGTTGGTGACCATCCACTGATTGAGCACCCTCTTGGTCCACTGCACGGCCGTCCGGCTGCCCAGGGCCAGTCGCTCGGCGATGGCCAGGGCCTCGGTCACCACGTCCCCGTCCGACACGCACCGGGTGACCAGGCCGATCCGCTCGGCCTCCGGGCCGTCTACGAAGTCCGCGGTCATCAGGTAGTACTTGGCCTTGGCCATCCCGCACAGGAGCGGCCACATGATCGCCGCGTGGTCGCCGGCGGCCACACCCAGGCGGGCGTGGCCGTCCGACAGGCGGGCCGACTCTCCCATGATGCTCACGTCGGCCAGGAGGGCGACCGCCAGACCGGCGCCCACCGCCACGCCGTTGATGGCCGATACGACCGGTTTGACCGAGGCCAGCATCTTCTCGACCACTGCCCTGGCGTCACGCCACTGCTCGACCACGGTGGCGTGATCGGTTGTCATCCGCTCGATCATCTCCAGGTCACCCCCGGCCGAAAAGGCGCGTCCGGACCCCGTGATGACCGACACGGCCACAGTGTCATCGGCGTCGACTACCGACCAGATCTCCGAGAACTCACGGTGGAGCCGTTCGTTCGCGGCGTTGAGGACCTCCGGGCGGTCGATGGTGATGAGCAGCACGCCCGGGCCGGGCCGATCGAAGCGCAGGTGGCGGAAGTCCGCATAGGACGAATAGGGGTTCGGCTGATCTGGTTCTGACATGTACCGATCATTGCCTGATCGGCGGATGGTGGGTGAGAGCCATCCCACCACGGGCTGACCCGGTGACAACCACTCTAGGTGTGGAATATGCCACTACAGGCGGTGATTGTGGAGCTCGAAGGGGGTAGGCGTGGACACGCAGGGGTGGTCGCTGTGAGACGTCGGGTGACAGGCGATCCACCGCCGATGGGCGGCGACGCTGTCCCCGACTCCGGGCGCGAGCACCCGGGCGGTCCCCCGCTCCAGCCCGCGCCCACAGCTGCCGATGCAATTCCTACGCCCGCGGTGACCACCGGGGGCCGCGCACCCGTCCACGGGAAGGAAGCAACCATGAGCCAGACGGACTCCTCCGAGGGGGCGCCGGCCGCGTCGCTGGTCGGCAGCCTGTCCGTGTTCACCGTGTCCGACGTGCTCTCCCTGCTGGCCGCCACGGCGCAGACGGGCGAGCTCCAGGTGATCAGCGGATCGGTCGACGGAAAGGTCTGGCTGGCCGGGGGCCAGTTGTCCAATGCCCATGTGGGTGCGGCCACCACCATCGGTCAGGCCGTCTTCGAGTTGGCCTGCGCCACCGACGGCTGGTTCTACTTCACCCCCGGCGTGGTCTCCTCGAGCGGCCAGCCCGCCGTCCCGGTGGACGCCGTGCTCTACGAGGTCCGGCCCCAGGTCGACGAGTGGAGGGACCTCCGCACGGCGGTGCCACTGGCTGCGGTGGTCGGCCTGTCCCCCGAGCCTCCGAGCCAGGACATCCAGATCCGCATCGACCAGTGGCAGGTGCTGACCACCGTCGGTACAGCCGGCCGCTCGGTCAGGGAGGTCCTCGACCGCATCGGCGGGGATCGGGTCGCCGGGCTGCGCACCCTACGGGACCTGCGGGTCGCCGGGCTCATCGTGCTCGATCCCGCCCCCATCCCAGTGAGCACGGAGGATCGCTCGGCGGAGAGCGCCCCCCTGCCTCCGCCTCCGGGCAGGAGCCGCACCGACGATCAAGTCGCCGAGGAGCACGAGTCGCCCCCGGCACCGCCGCCGGACTCGGCGGTGGGGCACGACGGCGGCGGATCGGGCGGCCTGGCCGGGGTGACCATCATGCCCCCGCCCATCGCCACCGACCCCTGGGCACCGACGGTGCAGTCCCCGGGTTCGGCGTCCAACGGCTCGGGGGACAACGGGGAGGCCTGACCCACGGGGAACGCGAGCCGGGCCCGGGAGCGGATCAGTTGCCGTTGTTGAACGTGCAGTTGCCGTTCTGGTCGCAGTGGTGGACCACCACGATGGCGATCACGGCGACGATGATGCCGAGGGCGATACCGACGAAGCCGATGATGATGCCGGCCAGGGCCAGTCCCTTTCCCTGTTGGGTGTCGCCCGACCGCCTGATCTGGGAGCGGGCGATGAACCCGAACACGATGGCCAGCACCGCCCCTAGCCCGTAGAGCCAGAAGAAGAACGAGCACACCAGCGACGCGATGGCGAGTCCGTTGGTCTTGCGGACCGCCACGTAGCCGTAGGGCCCAACCGCGCCGTAGCCGTAGCCGTAGCCGGGATCGGGGGGCGGCCCATAGCCCGTGCCACCGGGAGGCGTCCCGTAGCCGGATGCGACCGGGGGCGGCCCGTAACTGCCGGCCGGTTGCGCCCCCGGGTAGGGAGGAGCGGCGGGAACCTGGGGCCATGCGGCCGAATCGGCCGGCGAGGTCTCGCCGGCCGGACCCACCGTCGGGCCGGGCACCGGGGGCGGGCCGGCGTAGCCGGGAACCTGCTCGGGCGAGTACCACTTCCCGTCCGAGGCAAGCCACCATCCGGGCCCTTGCGACACGTCACTCACGGCAGGTCCTCCACGCTCGGTTGCACCTGGACGCTAGCCGCAGCCACCTCCGCTCAGGGGGGACCGATCCGCTCGGCGAGGCGCCCGGCCAGGGCCCGGAAGGCACGGCCACGGTGGGAGATCTCGTGCTTCTCCTCCGGGCGCATCTGCGCGAACGTCCGGCCTCCGTGGCCGTCGGGGGCGAAGACCGGGTCGTAGCCGAAGCCGCCGTCGCCCACCGGCTCGGGGGTGATGACACCGGTCACCTCGCCGTCCGCCCATGTCTCGCTTCCGTCGGGAAATCCCACGAACGCCACCGTCCGGAACTTCGCGGTCCGGCGCTCCGGAGCGAGGGCACGATGACGCTCCAGCTCCGCCAGCAGCTTGGCCACGTTGTCGGCATAGGCGGCGTGTGGGCCCGAGTAGCGGGCGGAGTAGACCCCGGGAGCACCACCGAGCGCCTCGACCTCGAGTCCGGTGTCGTCGGCCACGGCAGCCATGCCGGTGGCCTCGACCAGGGCGAAGGCCTTGAGACGGGCGTTGTCGAGCAGGGTGTCGCCGTCCTCCTCGACGTCCGGGACGGACGCCGGGCGCGGACGAAGATCGACCCCGGGCACCGCCCCCAGGATGGCGGCGATCTCGGCCGCCTTGTCGGGGTTGGCGCTGGCCAGCACCAGCGGGAGGTGCTCCCGGCTCACCGGGGGACGGGAGGCTCGGCCAGGGTCTCGACCTGGAGCTCGAGGATCTGGGCGATCCCGTGCTCGGCCAGACTGAGCATCTCGTCGAGCTCGCCCTTGGTGAACGGCATGGCCTCGGCGGTGCCCTGCACCTCGATGAACCGCCCGGACGAGGTCATCACCACATTCATGTCCACCTCGGCCCGGCTGTCCTCCTCGTAGGGCAGGTCGAGCATGCACACGCCGCCGACCACCCCGACGGAGACGGCGCCGACCGCCTCGGTCAGCGGGTTGGACCGCAGGATCCCCTTCTGGATCAGTCGGGTGAGTGCGTCGTGGAGAGCCACGTAGGCGCCGCAGATCGAAGCGGTCCGGGTACCGCCGTCGGCCTGCAGCACGTCACAGTCGACGGTGATCTGCAGCTCGCCCAGGGCCACCATGTCGCACACCGAGCGCAACGATCGGCCGATGAGGCGCTGGATCTCCTGGGTGCGGCCGGACTGCTTGCCTTTGGCCGCCTCGCGGCTGACCCGCTCGCCGGTCGAGCCCGGGAGCAGTGAGTACTCGGCGGTGACCCATCCCTTGCCGCTGCCCCGCATCCACGGCGGGACCCGCTCCTCCACCGAGGCCGTGCACAGCACCCGGGTGCGGCCCATCGAGACCAGCACCGAGCCGGGGGCGAAGACGGTGAAGTCGCGCTCGAACGAGGCGGGGCGCAACTCATCCGTGGACCGTCCGTCGGCCCGGCCGGTCGTCCGTCGGGCGATGGTTCCCTCTGTCACAGTACGAATTCCTTTCCGATGACCGCCTGCTCCACGGGACCGCCGAACGCCGTAGCGGCCTCGGCCGCCACCGAGGCGGCATCGACCGTCGGCCACCGATGCGTGATGGCCAGCCTGCGGGCCCGGGCTTGCCTGGCCTGCTCCCCCGCCTGGCGGCCACTCAGGTGGTCGGCGGTCCCTTCGTGCTCCGTGGTGTAGGTCGCCTCGCACAGCACGAGGTCGAGACCGGTCCCGAGCTCGGCCAACGACCAGCCAGGACCGGTGTCGGCAGAGTAGCCCAGGCGTCGGCCTCCGCCATCGATGCGGGTGGCCAGCGTCTCGAATACGTGGTCGGTGCGCCGGAACGTGACACCTAGCGCCCCGATCCGGACCGAGTCGCCGCCGGTCACCGTGTGCCAGTCGAGCGGGGCGGCTCCGGCCAGCCCGGACCGATCGGCCACCCCCTCGGGCCCATAGACCGGGATCCGCCCCCGACCGGGGGCGTACCGGGCCTGGGTGGCCAGCCCGTGGAGGTCGGTCCAGTGGTCGGGGTGGCGGTGGGAGACGACCACCGCATCGATCAGCCCGGGGTCGAGGTGCTGCTGGAGCACGGCGAAGGTCCCCGGTCCGGCGTCCAGCCACAGACGGGTTTCCCCGGCCGTCACCAGGTAGCCGCTGCCGGCACCCCCCGGCCCGGGCCAGCTGCCGTCGCACCCGAGGACGAGCAGCGAGAGGCCGGGGCGCTCCGGCCCGGTCGGGGTGAATCCACTCACCAGCCCAGGCTACGTGCGGGGCCTCCGGCCGGACAGCCGGCCGACCGCGCCTAGAAGTAGGTGATCTGCTTGGCCCGCTCCTCGACCACGTCGAGGTCGTCGGTCCACGCCCCGGTGGAGAGGTACTTCCACCCGCCGTCCGCCGCCACGACGACGATGGCCCCCGAATCGATCGAGCCGGCCGTCTTCGCCGCGCCGGCCAGGGCCGCACCCGATGAGATGCCGGCGAAGATCCCCACGTCGATGAGCCGGCGGGTCCACTCGATCGACTCGCGGGGCCGGACGATCCGCTTCCCGTCGAGGAGCGCCTCGCCGCCGTTGTCGATGAAGATCGGCGGGACGTACCCGTCGTCGAGGTTGCGCAGGCCGTCCACGATCTCGCCGGTCGGCGGCTCGACGGCCAGCACCTTGATCGCCGGGTTCTGCTCCTTGAGGAAGCGGCCCACCCCGAGCAGGGTGCCCGAGGTGCCGAGACCGGCGACGAAGTGGGTGACCTCGGGGCAGTCGCGCCAGATCTCCGGCCCGGTGCCCTCGTAGTGGGCCTTGGGATTGGCCGGATTGGCGTACTGGTAGAGGAACGCCCAGTCGGGGTGTTCGGCGGCCAGGGCCCGGGCCCGTCGCACCGCTCCGTTGGATCCCTCGGCACCGGGAGACTCGATGATCTCGGCCCCCCACACCTCGAGGAGCTGGCGCCGCTCGATGGAGACATTGGTGGCCAGCACCACCTTGAGGCGATAGCCCTTCAGCCGGCACACCAGGGCCATGCCGATCCCGGTGTTGCCCGACGAGGGCTCGATGAGGGTCTGGCCGGGCTCGAGGAGGCCCGACTTCTCCGCCTCCTCGATCATCGACAGGGCGATCCTGTCCTTGACCGACCCGCCCGGGTTCTGGCCTTCGAGTTTGATCAGGATCCGTACGTCGGGATTTGGGCTCAGGGCGCTGATGTCCACCAGCGGCGTGTTGCCGATCAGCTCCAGGACGGAGCCGCGTGCCGTCATGGGAGGTGGGACGACCTGACGGCGAACGCCCCGCCGGCCACCGCGGGCAGGATCGAGATGTCGTCCGAGTCCTTGACCGGGGTGTCCAGGGACGAGAGGTAGCGGACGTCGTCGTCGTTCAGGTACACGTTGACGAACTTGTGGAGGGTCCCGTCGCCGTTGACCACCTGACCGGACAGCCCCGGGTACTCCTCGACCAGGGACGACAGGACCTCTCCGACGGTGGAACCCTCGGCGGGTACCGACTTGGCCCCTCCGGCGTGCGGCCGAAGGACGGTCGGCAGGTTGACTTGGACGGGCACGGGCTGTCTCCTCTGGCTCGAGCCGGCCGGTCGACGGGACCGACGCGGCGTCTGCTGCGTTGCTGATGGCGGCACGTCCAGCCCCCGACGGGTGTCCCGAAGTGGGTCGATGGCCTTGCCAACCGGGCCCGGCACCGGCCACCCGGCAAAAGCTGACTACATCGGTTGGGATTCTAGTGGGGATGCAGCCTCACGGGCTCCTCGGCGATGACCCCGTCCACGATGCGGTAGCTGCGGACCACCGGCTCGATGTCCCGCAGGGAGACCAGCACGTAGTGCCACTCCGGGTCGGGCGCCTGGGCGACGTCGGTCGGCGACGGGTACGCCTCGGTGTGGGTGTGGGAGTGGAACACGCCGATGATCGAGCTGCCGGAGGCCTCGGCGTCACGGTCCGCCCCGAGGTGCTCCTTCGGGTCGACGGTGTACAACTTGGCCGACGCGGCCAGGTTCCGTGTCGGGTAGCAGGTGACCACCTGCCCGGTCCCGAGATCGCCGCCCAGGAGGCCGCAGGCCTCGTCGGGGAGGCCGGTCAGGCAGTGGGCCACCATCTGGTCGTGCACCGGCTTGGGGAGGGAGAGCATGACGGTCTGCACGCTAGAGGAACCCGGCCGGTGATCGGGCGACTACCGTCCGATAGGCATGGCAGCGGCTAAGAAGAAGAAGGAGACGTCCACCGGCACCGCCGGTTCGGGCAAGGCCTCGCGCGCTTCGCCGCGGAGTGAGGCCAACCGGGTGGTGGCCTCCAACCGCCGCGCCCGCCACGACTACGAGATCATCGACACCACCGAGTGCGGCATTGTGCTGCAGGGATCGGAGGTCAAGTCGCTGCGGGCCGGGCGGATTGCCCTCCAGGACTCCTACGCCCGGATCATCGACGGGGAGATGTGGCTGTTCGGTGTGCACGTCCCGCCCTACGCCCAGGCCAACGGGTTCGGCGCCCACGAGCCGGACCGGCGGCGGAAGCTCCTCCTCCACCGGCGGCAGATCGACGAGTGGATGGGGAAGACCCAGCAGCAGTCGCTGACCCTGGTGCCCCTCTCGATCTACTTCAAGGACGGGAGGGCCAAGGTCGAACTGGCCCTGGCCCGGGGCAGGCGCCAGTACGACAAGCGCCATGCCATCGCCACCCGGGACGCCAGCCGCGAGGCGGCCCGGGAGGCCCGGGCGGCGTCCAAGGGTGGCGCTCACCGATGAACGGGCGGGTGGTGCCGGTCCCACCGGTAGACTGATTGCTCGGCCGGGCAGACCGTCCGGCCGATGGAGCTACCCCAGGGGGTGACAGGCTTCGACTCTGGTCGTCGAGGTAGGAGAAGCGAGCCGTGGTCTCCGGAGCCACGTTAAAGAGCCGGAACAAAAAACAAACGCCGAGCCTCAGCTCGCGCTCGCAGCCTAGAAACTGCGACGTCCGACCGGTCTCAGTCCTACGGGCCGGAGCCGGGCGCCATCTAGTGGGACTCACCTGACCGGCTGCGCCGACGGGCCGTCAGGGACAACTCAGTCGGATACGGAGCGACACTGCCGCCGGTAGCGGCGTCGGTCCCGACAACCTACGACCGGCTGCGCTCGGAGAAGGCCTACTGAGAAGCCGGAGGACGCGGGTTCGATTCCCGCCACCTCCACGATGCCCTGACCTGTTTTCCCGCAGGTCGGGGCATTGTCTTGTCCGCTCCAAGGGGCGAAGCGGCCCAGAGGGCACGAACAGGACACCGAAGAACTGCAGAGCGCCGATGCGAGGCGCCGGGAATCACCCTGGAAGAGCCGTGCCCAGCACCGTCGCGCCCCCGCCCTACCGGGGGGCCATGGACCACTGCGGCGACCACTCTGCCGAGGTCGTCAGAGCCGAGCCAGGGGCCTGCCGGCGCGTGGCCATCCGGCCGGCAGCCCACCGGGGCCGGCACCCCTACGAACTGCCGGGAGCCCGGGCAATGGGCGTGCGGGGGATGGTCGGTCGGAGGCGGATATGCCTCTGGTCGTGCGAGCGGCACGTCGAGGACTTGAGGACGTGCGGGCCGTCAGGCAGTCGTGGTCTCGGCGCACAGCCGGCGACGGGGACAGGCTCGTGGATTCAGAGGGGCTGATACTGATGTGGCATATGTATGGCATACTGATGGCATGACCAGAGTCCGTGTCAGCACGACCGTCGACGAAGAACTTCTTGAGAACGCTCGCCGCGTCTGCAAGGGAAAGCCAGACTCCGTTCTGATCGACGAGGCCTTCGGGGCCCTCCTCACGCGGCACCGCGCCGCTGAAGTGGATGCCAGCTACGCCGCCTATGACGAACACCCGCTCGAAGAGCCCGACGAATGGGGAGATCTGGCCTCGTTCCGTGAGGCCGCTTCTGCCTCGTGAATCCCGTTCCCACCCGTGGAGAGGTTTGGTGGTGCGAACTGGCGGGCGTCGGTCGCCGGCCGGTCGTGGTCCTCTCTCGCGACGCTGCCATCCCCCGACTGCGACGTGCCATCGTGGCACCCTGCACCACGACGATCCGGGGATTGCCAAGCGAGGTACTCCTGGAGCCCGGCGAAGATCCCGTGCCCCGGACGTCGGCCGTCAATCTCGACTCCGTGGAGAGCGTTGCGGTGAGTGTTCTCGTCGACCGACTCGGGCGCCTCGCCGACGCTCGCATGCGCGAGCTCTGCGCAGCCTTGGAGGTGGCCGTCGACTGCCGTCCCTGACCTGATCGCTGCTCGATCAAAGTAGTCACCGTCCATGATCCGACGTTAGAGGGGCACTCTTTCCACTCGGAGTCCAGCCCGATTTCGTGTCCTGCCTGTGCGGTGGTGTTGGCGTGCGGGAACGGCTGGTCAGGGACATCGAGATCTTGTGCGGCGCAGATCGGCTCCCAACCCTCCTCGGGACGCCACTCGAGGAACCTGCTCTTGGGTGCTGTCGTCCTGACCAGATCATTGTGGACGAGATACGCGGCCTTGGCCGACGCTTCGTCTTGCCAGCCGGGGGCGAATGTCGTCATCATCCCCCTCCCCATTCGAGTCCGACCATCGTCGGGTGCCTCGGCTGCGAAGTATGTCGCAAGTGCTGAGAAGATCGTGTTCGAGGCGCTCTTCCACCAGTCATCCGCATCCCGTACCGACAACAGGATCAGGGCATCTGGGAACGCGGCGCTGATCTCGGACCAGAACGGTGCGGCGGGCCAGTCCACGGTCGATTGGTATCCGTGAAAGAAGTGGTCCCGTGCCGGCGGTCGTCCTTCGCCAGCGTCGCCCCACGCATCAGGGTCAGTAGAACGCTTCCCTCCTTCGAACATGGCGTAGCAGGGTCCACCCAGCAGCTGTTCGAGTGCCTGTTTCAATGAGGCCGTGCCTGTCCTACCCAAACCGGCGCCAACCACCTGAAGAGTCATCTCCGTCATCCTCTCTGTCGGACCCAACGCGCCTCACGGTGGTCGCCCCCTTCCCAGCACTCGACGCGGTCCAAGGACTTCGAGCCCTCCTTCTGTTTGCCGAAGGTGTCGATGTAGGTGGCGTCGGGATCGATGGTCAAGAGGCCGGGTGCAGGGCTGCTCCCATCGCCCAGGCCCGCCGCATCATGTCCCGGTTCACCGCCATGGCCTTGGCCACTCGCCCGAGGTCTGC
>Ga0224558_1002844_pt1 | contig 15288 bp, 14 predicted proteins | sample 714S32024metaG_FD_180682 | JGI IMG/M metagenome (GOLD analysis project Ga0224558, IMG submission 180682) | Peat soil microbial communities from Stordalen Mire, Sweden - 717 S3 20-24 | ecosystem: Environmental > Terrestrial > Soil > Wetlands > Peat | place: Sweden: Norrbotten County, Stordalen... | reverse complement strand
CTACCCTGGGTGACAAGACAGAATAATCACAACCCTGAAAGGGTTGAATCTGATTCGTAAGGGTTTGATATTCAACCCTTTCAGGGTTGTTGAACGTGCTGACAATCACCCAAGGCAGGCCCTCTGGAATCGGGCCAACCTTGGGCTGAATGATCCAATCCCTTCGGGATTGAAAATAGGCATTGGGCGTTGCGTCCTATTCCGTATTGCCGTCCGGAGCCGGCGGCTGTTCCGCCGCTTTGGCGGCCGTGATTTCCGCGTTGACCTGGTCCGCCGATGGCAACTGAAGAAAGTCGATTGCGTTCTGGATTTCCACCTTTTCCGCTGGGTCTTGCGTCCAGCCCAGTTGATTCTGCAGCGCTGGAATCGCATCCGCATTCCCGGCCTCCACAGCCGCCGTCAGCGCCGTTTTCCGAATATCCACGTCCGGATCGTTCAACGCGGAGAGTATCGTCTTGAGCGCCCCAGGATCGTCGCTCGATGTCAAATCCATCAATTGCGCCTTCCGCTCCAGCACATAGTCCGCGTGGTTGGACGCGGTCAATTCCCGTCCGCTTACATCCGGCGCGGGAAGCTCCTTTGGCGCGAGCGCCGGTTGAATGGGGCGAAGATGATTGGAACTGGCCGTCGGCTGTGCTTGGACGCCGGAATCCGCGGCAGTCGTGTCGCCTTGCGCTTCGGGCGCCGGGGTGGAATTCAGTGCGCTGTGATAATATACCGCAGCCCACACGGCGGCCACTGCCAGCAGCGTCGCTGAAAGAATGACTTTGGCTCTCATATCAACATTTGCGATCCGGCGCACCGAAAAAAACGGCTGCCCCAATCCTTAACGAAGTTCGGCCGGGCGACGCTCCCGCGGAGCCTTCCCCGCGGAACCGGCTCCGCGGGAGCGTCGCCCTGCCGGCCTCACCTGTTCGGTGACGGACGCCCCCGTTTCGATGAGGATCGGGGCGGCCGCGCATTAAGCAAAAGCGGGACAGTGGAGTCTCCACTGTCCCGCGAAGTAATGATCTTTTACAAGGCGCTATTTAATGATCTTCCAGAACGTATCCGTCAAAGTGCCTTTGAAGGTGTAATTGTTGGTGGCCGTGGCGCTGATGTCAGTGCCGGAGCCGTAAACCGGGACATTTGCATTGGAAGTCTCGATATACACAGGGGCTTTTTCCGTCCCCAAGTTCATTACACTGGAGGAACTGCTGCCACCATAGCCGCTCACATAAAGGCTCCAAGTATTGGTCGTGCCAAAAAGATGGAGAGAACCTTCGGATATCACAGCGGTCCCAGCGCGACTGTTCAGGAGGGGAACGCGATCGAAAGCCTTCTCGTTCCCATTGTCAGCGCCATAAGCGCCAGCATAAGCATCAAAGTAGTTCGGCAGATTGGTGTTTGGAGAGATGGTTGTCCCGACAACAGTCGCCCATCCGCCCGCAACCCATGCATACACCATATTTGAGGCAATTGTCAGGCCCGTGGTTGCCAGGTTCGTCAAGCCAGCGTAGTTGGTTCCATAAACGGCATTCGTCGAGTAGGTGCCTTTGCCAATATTGGTGTACGCTACGATGTAGCCATTGGTGAGAACGTAAGTGTTGGTGTAACCCAATGACGCCTTATTGGTGTCGATGCTGGACCTGGTCGCGACGCTGATGGCCGCCAGGAGCGACTTCATGGTAAAGGCGCTCGGGGTTGTCTTGGCGGTAATCTCCGTTCCCGCCTTGTTTGTGACATAGGTGTCTGCGGAGTAAGCGGTGAGCGTTACACCAACCTTGTTCAACACGGTGACACTGGTTGGAGTGGCGGCTTGGGCGGTGGACACCGCTGCAACGGTGGCTAACGCGGCCATACTAAACATTTTCAGTTTTTTAATCATATACTTGTTTGACAGGATTTCAGTTTCGTTTCGGTTCTCTCCCGCACCTGCCTTTGTCATCTTCACTCTGAAAACGGCGCAGACGGCGCGACTTTAACACTTGCTCTCACCTGCAACACGCAGGTACAACTTGCGAAGTTATCGTCTATGCGCCCCGGAAAGTCAAGCCCCCAGCAGAGATTTTTTGTCAAAAAACGCTAAAACGGGGGTAAAAACAATCCTAACACATTGTGGTTAAGGAAGTTGCATTATTTTTATAATACAGTCAAAAAAATGCGTTTTTTTTATTCCATTCGTGCGTTTCTCCCCCATTTTCAACGACTTGCGCCCAAAAATGGACGCCTTGGGCAATCCTGAAAGGATTGCGATCGCTCGGCCCAGGGTTGCGAGGAACGAGCTACCCTGGGGAAAACGCGCCAAAAGGCTATCAACCCTGAAAGGATTGAATCGGAGGGCGGGCGCGCGTACCATCACCCCATGGCACAATCATTGGCCAGGATATTGGTTCATGCCGTTTTTTCAACAAAGGACCGTCGTCCATTTTTGCGCGACACTGCCCTGCGCGAAGAACTCCACCGGTACCTCGGCGGGATACTGGCCCATCTCCAATGCCAGCCGATTATTATTGGCGGTGTCGAAGACCATGTTCATTTCCTGTGCGCCTTGTCGCGCACCAGCACGGCGGCAGAGATGGTCAAGGAGGTCAAACGCGGATCCTCGCTGTGGATCAAGGCCAGAGGCCCTGGCCTTGGCGACTTTGCCTGGCAGAATGGTTACGGGGTTTTCTCCATTGGATTCTCGCAAATCGAATCGGTGCGGGGATATGTCGCCGGACAAGAGGAGCACCATCGCAAGATATCATTTCAAGATGAGTATCGTGAACTTTTGCGGCGGTATGAACTGGAATTTGACGAACGATATTTGTGGGAATGATTCAACCCTTTCAGGGTTGTGATTATTCTGTCTTGTCACCCAGGGTAGCTCGTTCCTCGCAACCCTGGGCTGAACGATTGCAATCCTTTCAGGATTGCGCGAGTGGGCTGAGCGGTTGCAATTTTTTCAGGATTGCGCGAGTGGGTTGAACGATTGCAGTTTTTTCAGGATTGCGCGAGTGGGTTGAGCGATTGCAATTTTTTCAGGATTGCGCGAGTGGGCTGAACCAATGCAATCCTTTCAGGATTGCCCGACTGGGCGCTATTGACAGCGTCGGGCTGAGAGTTTCAATCCCGAAGGGATTGGATCATTCAGCCCAGGGTTGGCCCGATTCCGAGAGGGCCTACCCTGGGTGGCTGCGTTTAAGGTAATCAACCCTGAAAGGGTTGAATATCAACCCCTTACGAATCAGATTCAACCCTTTCAGGGTTGTGATTATTCTGTCTTGTCACCCAGGGTAGCTCGTTCCTCGCAACCCTGGGCTGAGCGATTGCAATCCTTTCAGGATTGCGCGAGTGGGCTGAACGATTGACAGCACCGGGTTGAGAGTTTCAATCCCGAAGGGATTGGATCATTCAGCCCAGGGTTGGCCCGATTCCGAGAGGGCCTACCCTGGGTGGCTGCGTTTAAGGTAATCAACCCTGAAAGGGTTGAATATCAACCCCTTACGAATCAGATTCAACCCTTTCAGGGTTGTGATTATTCTGTCTTGTCACCCAGGGTAGCTCGTTCCTCGCAACCCTGGGCTGAGCGATTGCAATCCTTTCAGGATTGCGCGAGTGGGCTGAATAATTGCAATCCTTTCAGGATTGCGCGAGTGGGCTGAATAATTGCAATCCTTTCGGGATTGCGCGAGTGGGCTGAACGATTGCAATCCTTTCAGGATTGCGCGAGTGGGCTGAATGATTGAAATCCTTTCAGGATTGTTCAGGGCGCCCATTTTGAGGGACTATGTTCCAAACCGAGCCGGCTTCTTCACTGTCCCGCGCGGCGGCGGGCGGGCGGAAAAACTCCATTTGCGGGTCTTTGAAAAATTCGTAGGTCCTGAAGACGCGGATGATATGCAGCAGGTCGGATTTGTCGTAATTGCGGTTGACCTCCGCCGCGGCAATCAAATCCGCCAGTTTTGAGCGGAGAGAACGGTTGCATTCCGGCTGGTTTGGTGTTTACTTACTGCCATGAGCGAAAGCGTCGTTGCACAGAATCCTGAAATCCTCGGTGGCACGCCGGTATTCATGGGTACGCGTGTGCCCGTGCGCAACCTGCTTGATTACCTGGAAGGCGGTTACACGCTCGATGAATTTCTTGATGACTTCCCCGGAGTGACCAAAGCCCAGGCGGTTGCGTTTCTGGAGCAAGCCAGCGCCAGGCTCCTGGTGGCGGCTTGAAATGAGAGTTGTTCTCGACGAGTGCCTGCCAAAGCGATTGACTCGCGAACTGCCCGGGCATGAGGTTTGCACGGTTCAGCAAATGGGATGGAGTGGAATTTCAAATGGCAAGCTTCTCGCTCTGATTCATGGTCAGTTTGACGCTTTCATCACCGTGGACAGCAATCTGGCGTACCAGCAAAATCTCTCCACGCTGCCAGTGGCGGTGGTTGTGCTGCGAGCGCAGTCCAATAAAATCGAAGACATTCGCCCCCTCTTGCCGGGCCTGCTGGCGGCGCTGGCTATCCTCAAACCGGGTGACTTGCGCGTCCTGGGCGGCTCGCTGCTTTAGCCCGGCTTTCGCAACGGGAGGATGATGTCAACTATTCGACTTTCCCCACCTCACTGTCCGGCGCGGCGGCGGGCGGGGCGGAAAAACTCCATCTGCGGGTCTTTGAAAAATTCGTAGGTCTTGAAGACGCGGATGATTTGCAGCAGGTCGGATTTGTCGTAATTGCGGTTGACCTCCGCCGCGGCAATCAAATCGGCCAGGAGCGTGCGAAATGGTATGACGGCATCGACGCCTTTGGCGCGGAGCAGGGCGATGGTCTGCTCGCGGGCCTTGGCCGTCTGGGCCAGCGCCGGAACGATGAGAATCTTGAGCAGAGGCACGTCGGAACTGAAGTTGCGCGCGGCCTGCTGAAATATGGCCGGCTCCACAAACCGGAACATCGCGGGCGCGTTCTCCAGGATGGCGGGGCCAAACGATTCGCTGTGCCAGCCGCGCACCACCACCACCGCGCGCGCCGCCGCCGCGAGGTCCCCGGATGTCAACACGAATGGCATCGGCTCCGCCCGTTCCCGCGGACGCGGGTTCCAGACAAAGAAATCGATCCCGTCCCGCTCCGGCTTTTCCCGCGCCGTGTACTTGCGGCTCTGCCGGACGAGGAAGCCGTGCAACTCGAAGTATTCGCGGACAATGGTTTCGCTTACGGCGGACATATTAAGCGCGCGAAGGTTGGGCCGCGGGCGCCGCCAATACCTGGCGGACCCACGCCGGCGCGATTTTATGGCCCGGCTCCGCCAGGCCGATGCGCCGCGCCAGCACAAACTTGATTTCGCCGCCGGTGACTTTCTTGTCCAGGAGCATGGCGGCCAGCAGCCCGTTGCGTTGCGGCGGCGGCAGTTGAATGGAGACAGGCAGGCCCGCGCGCGCCAGCAGGGCCTCGATGCGCGCCGCCTCCGCCCCAGGCAAGCCGCAGACGCGCGCGGAGAGCTTCGCCGCCGCGACTTGTCCGATGGAGATGGCTTCGCCGTGGAGGAATTTGCCATAGCCGGAAATGGCTTCGATGGCGTGGCCGATGGTGTGGCCGAAATTCAGAATGGCGCGCAGGCCCGATTCGGTTTCATCCTGGCGAACGACCTCGGCTTTGAGTTGACAGCAGCGGGCCACGACCGCGGCCAGGACCGCGGCGTCCCGCTTGAGCAGCAGCAGCAAGTCGCGCTCCAGGCGCGCAAAGAGCGCCGCGTCGCTGATGATTCCGTATTTGATGACCTCGGCCAGGCCGGCGCGGAACTGGCGCGAGGGCAGAGTGCGCAAAGCGGCCAGATCGCACAGGACCAATCGCGGCTGATAAAAGGCGCCCACCAGGTTTTTGCCGGCCTTGAGATTGACTCCCACTTTGCCGCCCACCGAGCTATCGACCTGCGCCAGCAAGGTCGTGGGCGCCTGGACAAACGCGATGCCCCGCAGGTAAGCCGACGCGACAAAGCCCGCCAGGTCGCCGACGACGCCGCCGCCCAGAGCCACGATGAAAGAAGTTCGCTCGAGGCGATGGCGGGCGAGGCGGTCGCAACAGAATCGCACCATGTCGAGGCTCTTGGACGTTTCCCCCGCGGGAACAACCAGCAGCACGGGGTCGATGCCCGCCTTGCGCAAAGACGCCAGGGCCGCCTTGGCGTATAGCGGCGCGACATTTTTATCGGAGATGACGGCGCAGCGTTTTCCCAATTTGAGCCGGGCGCAATGACCGCCCAGGGTGGAAAGGATCTTTTCCCCAATGCAGATGGGATAGCTCCGGCTGCCTAATGAAACATCGACGGTGCGCACAGTGAGCCGAGCATAAGCGGTCCGGGGGCGTGGTTCAATGTTCAAAGTTTTACACTTTGCACTTTGCGCGGCGGACGCCATATTTCGGGTATGGACAAAAGCCAAATCGCGGAAATTCTGGCGGAGATCGGCACGTTGCTTGAATTGAAAGGGGAGGTCGTCTTCAAGACGCGGGCCTACGCCAACGCGGCGCGGACGATTGAGAGCCTGGGCGAACCGCTGGACAAGATTATTGCCGAAAATCGCCTGGGGGAAATCAAGGGGATTGGCGAGGCGCTCCAAAAGAAAATCACGGAACTGGCCGCAACCGGCAAGCTGGCCTATTATGATGAACTCAAGGCCTCCATTCCTCCGGGGCTGTTGGAAATGCTGCAAATTCCGGGCCTGGGACCCAAGAAGGTCAAGGCGCTCCACGACAAACTCGGCCTCCAGACCGTCGCCGAGCTGGAAGCCGCCTGCGCCGCCGGCAAAGTGGGGGCGCTGGATGGTTTCGGGGAAAAAACACAGGCCAATATCATCGAAGGGATTCAACGCCGCCGCGCTTATGCCTCGCGGCATCTGGTCAGTCAGGCGCTGCCCATCGCCGAGTCGCTTCTGGATGCCCTGCGGTCGCACCCGGATGTCATCCGGTGCGGTTCGGCGGGCAGTTTGCGGCGGCGCCGCGAGGTCATAGGCGACATTGATTTGCTGGCTTCCTCGAAGAAGCCGGGCAACGTTCTGGAGTTTTTCACCCATCAACCGGCGGTTCTGAGCGTGATCGCCCAAGGGGGGACCAAGGCCAGCGTGCTGCTGGAGGGCGGCATTCAATGCGACCTCCGGGTGGTGGGCGACGCGGAATTCCCACCGGCCTTGATGTATTTTACAGGAAGCAAGGAACATAACATCCAGATGCGGCAAAGGGCCGTCGCCCGCGGGTTGCGCCTCAATGAATACGGCCTGTTCCGTTCCAACGCCGAAACGCGCGATCCGGCCCTGCGCGTGGACGGCAGGACGGAGGAGGAGATTTTTCAGCAACTCGGCCTCCATTATATCCCCCCGGAACTGCGCGAGGACACCGGCGAGATCGCGCTGGCGGAAAAAGGCCCGCTGCCGCGGCTGGTGGAGTGGAGCGATCTGAAAGGCTCGCTGCATAACCATTCCACCTGGAGCGACGGCCACCAGCGCCCGTCGGAAATCGCGCAGGCCATGGACGAGTTGGGCCTGGCCTATTGGGCCGTCACCGACCATTCCAAGTCTTCCTTTCAGGCCAATGGCCTGGATGCCGGGCGGGTCCGGCAGCAGGTCCGGGAGATCAAACAGATCAACGAGCGCCTGGCCGGGGAAGGCAGCGAATTCCGCCTGCTGACGGGCACCGAGGTGGATATTCTGAAGGATGGCAAACTGGATTTGCCGGACGACCTGCTCGCCGAGTTGGACGTGGTGGTGGCGAGCCTTCACCAGAGTTTCAATCAGAGCGAGGAAGAAATCACCGCGCGGCTGATCGGCGCGGCGCGGAACCGATACGTGCATATTCTGGGCCATCTGACGGGGCGGCTGCTGCTGGAGCGCGAACCTTACAAAGTCAATCACCACGCGGTGATCGAGGCTTGCGCCGCGACGGGCACATGGATCGAATTGAACGCCAGCCCGCGCCGGTTCGACATGGACTGGCGCCACTGGCCTTACGCGAAATCCAAAGGCGTCAAGTGCGCCATCAATTGCGACGCGCACCGCCTCGAACACGCCGGCTTCCTGCGTCTGGGCGCGGGCATCGCGCGCAAGGGCTGGCTTGAGAAAAAGGACGTCATCAACACTTTGCCACTGGAGAAACTGCGCGCGGAACTGCAACGGAAACGCTCGCGAAAGGATTAATATTTGGATTAAGATTAAGATCAGGATTAGGAATGGAAGGCGGGAACTTGCCAGACAACCATGCGCGCACTTGACATGCCGGCGGCCTTGACCATCGCCGGCTCGGACAGCGGCGGCGAAGCGGGCATCCAGGCGGATTTGAGAACTTTCGCCGCGCTTGGGGTGCATGGCGCCAGCGCGATCACATGCGTCACGGCCCAAAACCGAAACCGCGTGGCGCGCATCCATGCGTGTCCGCCCGCGATGGTGCAGGCGCAGCTTGAGGCGGTGGCCGGCTCGCTGCCCCTGGCGGCGATCAAGACGGGGATGCTTTATTCGGCGGCGATCGTGGGCGAGGTGGCGGCCTTCTGCAAACGAGCGCGCTCCCTCCCGCTGGTGGTGGACCCTGTCATGGTTTCCACGAGCGGGCGGCGGCTGCTGCAAGCGGGCGGCCTGGCGCGTCTCCGGCGGGACCTGCTTCCCCTGGCCGCGCTGGTCACTCCGAACGTGGCGGAAGCGGAGATTCTGACCGGGGAGAAAATAGCCACCGTGCAGGATCTGCGCGCCGCCGCCGCCGCGCTTTACCGGCGTTTTGGCTGCGCCGCCCTCGTCAAGGGGGGGCATTTGGCGGGCACGAGCGAGGCGGTGGATTTTCTTTACAGCGGCCGGGGAGAATGGATGCTGGCGGCGCCGCGCGTCAGGCGGAGCGGCCTGCATGGAACGGGCTGCGTGTATTCGGCGGCGATCACGGCCTGGCTGGCCCGCGGCCGCCCGCTGGAGCAGGCCGTCGAACTGGCCAAGAATCATATCACCGGCGTGATCGCCAATCCAAGGCTTGCGATTGGCGGAGCGTGGTTCTAATGTAGCCGCCAGGTTTTGGTATGCTGACATCTCACGAACTGTTTGGGTTTATGTCTCCTGCCCTGGCGGTGCGCATCATCGAATTCGCGCACGACAACAACAAGGAGCTTTACCGCACCGCCCTGGCCGCGGTCGCGGAGTCCAGAAAACTGCGGCCCGCTTTCCTGGAGCGCAGCCCGCGCCCGGCGCGCCACGCCGGCATGGCGGAGACGCTCGCCCGCCCCCGCCTGGAGCTTGTTTCCGCCAACCTCCTGCGCGACTGGCTGATGAAGGACAAAAAAAACATGCTTGCCGACTTTCTCGACGCGCTGGGCATCGCCCACAAAGACGGGGCGGTGGACGACCTGCCAGCCGGCGTCGAGGACGAAAAGCTGCGCGCCGCCGTGGAGAAGCTGCTGGCCAAGTATCCAGCCGAGGAAACCGCCGTCTATTTGAATGCCTTCTACACGATGAACGACGTGCGCTGGCCCAACCTGGAATCGATGCTCAAAGCCGAGCCGCGGCTCCAATTCGGCGCGTAGCCTCCGCAACCAATATGGATAAACTGCTGCTAATCGACGACGAAACGGACGTGCAGTATTCGTTCCGCCGCATTTTTGACCAGCCGGACATTGAGTTGACAACGGCCACCAGCGGGGAGGAGGGCTTGAAGATCATCCCGCGCCTGAAACCGGACCTGGTCATCATGGACGTTCGCATGGGCGGCATCAACGGCCTGGAGACCCTCCGCCGCCTCCGTCAACTGGACGCCAAACAAATGGTCATCATGATGACCGCCTACGGCACTACCCAGACGGCCATCGAGGCGATGAAGCTGGGAGCTTACGATTATCTCCTCAAGCCCTTCGACGTGCCGCGCCTCAAGCAAATCGTCCTCAACGCCCTCAAAGCCGCCCGCGACATGAAGCAGGTCGTCTCCTACGAGCCGCTGCTCGAATCGGAGGACTACGACGTGGGCATCATCGGGCGGAGCGAGGCGATGCAGGATGTTTTCAAGGTGATCGGCCAACTGGCTTCCAGCGACGCCACGGCGCTCATCACCGGCGAGAGCGGGACGGGCAAGGAGCTGGTGGCCCGCGCCATTTACCAGCACGGCAAGCGCAACGGCCGCCCCTTCCTGGCCATCAATTGCGCCGCCATCCCGGAAAACCTCCTGGAAAGCGAATTGTTCTGACACGAAAGAGGCGCGTTCACCGGGGCGACGGCCCAGCGGATCGGGAAATTCGAGCAATGCGACGGCGGGACGATCTTTCTGGATGAAATTGGCGACATGACACTCTCGACGCAGGCGAAGATTTTGCGCGTGCTGCAATCCGGCTCCTTCGAGCGGGTGGGCGGGAACCAGCCCATTCAGGTCGATGTGCGCGTCATCGCGGCGACCCACAAACCGCTCGAGGAGGCGGTCGCGGCGCGGGAATTCCGGGAGGATTTGTTTTACAGGCTCAACGTCGTGCGCATTCACATCCCGCCCCTGCGCGACCGCCGGACGGACATCCCGCTGCTGGTCAATTATTTTCTCAAGAAATTCGGACAAGTCCAGGGGCGCGCCCCCAAATCCATCGTGGCGCCGGCCGTGGAGATGCTCGAGCGCTTCCACTGGCCGGGCAACGTGCGGGAATTGGAAAACGTGATGCAGCGCGCGCTGGTCATGGCAAAGGGCGAAGTCATCCTCCCGGGCGATTTGCCCCAACTCATTTCCAACGGACGCGCCCCGGCGGCCCCTGAAAGGGCCGGCGGACCGGCCCCGCTAGCCGCGCCCGCAGCCGAGCCGCCTGCGGACGTGACGGCGCTGACACGCACGCTTTTCCTGTGGGCGCGGGAGAACCCCAAGCTCAAAATCCTTCCCGCCGTCGAGCGGGAACTCATCATCCAGGCGCTTCTGGAATGCAAGGGCAACCAGGTGCGGGCGGCCAAATTGCTCGGCATCTCGCGCGCGACGCTGCGCAAGCGCGTCGAGAAATTCGACATCAAACAGGAGTTGGCCATCCAATAGCCGCCCCTTGGGAATGGCTCCGCGGGAGCGTCGCCCTACCGGGGCGTTCCTGGTAGGGCGACGCTCCCGCGGAACCGGGGCTTCATTTACTGCACCAGGACGCGATAGAACCGCGCGACGGTGGCCGGGTTGGGGTCCGTCCACTGCAAGGTCTGGCCGTTGCCGGACAGATTCGTTGCCAGCGTCGTCCACCCGCCGAGACTCGACGTGGAGCTTTGCACCGTATAAGATTTATTGACAACCGACGGCCATTGCAGCGTGAAGAACCCCGCCGCGGGCGCCGAGGAAGGCAGTAATTTAAAGACCGACGTCGCATCCAGCGGATTGGTTCCGGCGACGTACTCCTCCCAGTTGGAGGCGCCATCCCCATCGGGGTCGGCGTTGGCGGCGGAAAGGGCGTTGGAGACGGCGCCGAAATAGAGCAGACGCCAGGTGTCGGGAATGCCGTCGTGCCAACTGGAGCCGGTGCGGTTGCCGACGGTCACCAGGCCGTCCTGGGCGGTGAGATGGAAGAGGGCCAGGCCGTTGGGCGAGGCGGAGAAGTGGTTGAAGTGGACCCGATACGATGAGTTGGACGTGGCGCAGGCAGGCAGCGGGATGGTCAGCGTGCCGATCAGGTTCGTCCCACTGACACCGGCCGCGTTAGTCGAGAGCCAGGCGGCGGTGTAGTTGTTGGGCGCCTGCGAGATAATCGCCCAAGGCGCGCCCAGATTGGCCACCGGCGAAAAACCGATCGCGCTGGTAATGGGAGGCGATCCCTCCAGGGGATCGACTTCGACGTTGAACATCAAGATGCTAACCGGCAGCGAATCCGCCGCCACGACGCTGATGGGAACCTGGGCCGTGAGGTTGGAGGCTTGGACCTGGCCGGCCGCGACGGACACGTAACGCGGGCCGCTCAACGCCATTTTGGACGGCGGAAGGGGCGGCAAGGCCGCCTTGGCGCTTAACTGCACCGGCTTCGGGTAAAGCACCGGCATCCACTTCGTTCCGGACCATATCCGGTTGTAATTGTTGAGACGCGGGTCCAGGGAACGCAGCAGGGTGACATAGACATCGTCCACGTTGATTTGGCCGTCGCCATTGGTGATGAGGTTAATCGCCGCCTCGCTGGCGGTGTAATAGTTGTTGACCGATCCGTCGGAGGAATCCATCGCGTCGTAATACGGGTTGTTGTCGAAGCCGGCCTTTCCGGCGCATTCCATCGTTTGAATGACATCGTCATCCAGCAGAACGGCATTGCCAAAATCCCCAATGTTATACCAGTTGAACGGGAAGACGTCGCCGACCAGATGGGCGCTGGCGGGGGCGTTGTTGCTGAGAACCGTGATTGCTTTGACAGCGTTCAGGCCCGTGCCGTTGGTGGGGCCGTTGGTGGGCGCCTGGATGAAGACATCGATCGGCAGCCCGCAACAGGCCGGCGCGTCAAACGAGCTGGCCGAGGGGTAGCTGATTTGGAGCGTATAGGGGTTGCCGGGCGCGGCGCCCGCCGGGACAACGAATGAGAGCGTTCCGAGAACCGCAAGCCCGCCATCAAGGTCAAGGTAGAAAGCCCTTTGCGCGGCGGCGGACAGGTACATCAGCTCGTACGAGGGGGTGAGGTATAGATTGGTCACCGGCGGGACCACAAGCCAGGCGACCTCCGTGGTGTCAGGCTGGGTGGTCAGGACGCCGGGGTTGGTCACGCCGTTGAGGAGGATGCTCGGTGGAAGTTCCTCCCACAACACAGGGGTCGTGTTTGGAATTTCCTGCAGCAGGTCGCTTTCAAAATGCGCCACGGGGGCCAGCGTCGGACCGTTGTTGGTCACTGTCAAGTTAAACTGCAGCGTGTAGATGGGAAGGCTGGCGGGAAGCTCGGTAAACGTCACCGGAGCGGTGAATTGCAGGTTGAGAGCGGTGATGAAATGGGTGGAAACCGGGCCGCTCTGAAAACCCCAGGTCAACTGGTCCCCGACCACGTTGGAAACGGAGAGATTGTTGCTGGAGACCGTGCTGGGGGCAAGACCGGTCGCAAACCCGCGGACCTGGAGCACCACGTTATTGGTGATGTTGAGGTTCAACGTGGTGCCGCTGGCCACGCTCACGCCGCTGCTGCCGTCGTTCGTCGGCGTTGTGCCGTCTATTGTGTAATACAGGTTGGCGCCTGGAGTAATATCCGTCAGAAGGATGTTGGCAGGGTTATCCCCGGTGATGATCGGATTCCCAGTGACAAACTGGTATCGCGCCGAAACCACCGGGCTGGACGACCGCCCGGACGATTCCCCAATGGCATAGATGGTCACGTCGTTGGTGCCCGGCAGCCGCGTGATGGCGGCACTCACGTTGGCGGGGTCCGACCCGTCGCCAGGATAGAGCGGCGGCTGGGTGGAGCCGGCCCCCGGGCGCGGGATGAGGGAGCCGGTGGGCCCGTAGGTGATGTAAGTCTGAGTGGCTCCCTCGGCCGCAATCGCTATGGTCACCAGACTGTTGAAGGTGGCGCCGGTGGACTGGTTAAAAACCGAAGTGCCCCCCGGAGGCGGAAAGGTCACGTAGCCGATTTCCGGCGCCGCCACCGCCGCCTGTGGGGCGTTGGGCTGAAACACGCGCAGGGCGTTGGCGGCGGAGTCCACCACATAAAAGCCTGAATCATAGATGTCCACTCCCAAACCCGCCGGCGACATGAATTCGGCGGTCCCGGGCGGCCCATCCACCAAGCCCCGCACTCCAGGCGTGCCGGCGACGGTCTCCACCGCGTAGCCGATCGTTCCGTACGAGTTGGTGTAAAGAAGGTTGCGAATGACATTGTTGCCGGTGTCTGAGATAAGCAGGTTCCCGGTGGAGGCGACCCAAAGAATGCCGGAAGGTTCGGCGAACAACGCGTCGGTCGCCGTGATGGAATCGTAGAAGCCGCTCATTCCGAAAGTTCCCGCCACGACCGTCACCGTCTGGTTGCTGATCATGCTGATGACATTGTTGCCGGTGTCACTGACCCAGATATTGCCATTGTTGTCCACGGCCACGCCGGTGGGAGTGCTGAATTGATAAATCTTGCCGGTGGCAACGTTGGTGGCGGCAATCGTGGTGACGTTGGTGTTGGAATCGATCTTGCGGATGAGGTTGTTATTCTGGTCGGCGACGTAATAATTGCCCAGACCGTCGGCGGCGATGCCGGTGGGATAATTGAAGGTGGCCGTCGCGCCGGGTCCGTTGTTGGTTCCGGTGACTCCGGCAATGCCGGCGAAGTTGGTCACCCCGCCCGCATAACTGACGAAGCGAAGCTCCTGGTTGCCTTGATCGACAACGATCAGCCCGCCGGCGGTCGCGACGATGCCCGTGGGGTGGTTGAATTTGGCGAACGGCCCCACGCCGTTGTTTGTGCCGGGGCTGAAGCGATTGGACACGCCCGCAAAGAGCGTTAATTCTCCAGAACTGGGTTTAAACTGTAGCAGCCGGTTGTTTGACGAATCGGTGATGTAAACGTTGCCGTCCGCACCGGTGGCAACGCCGTTGGGTTCGTAAAGATTGGAGGAAATGACCGTTGCGACGAACTGCGCCCGCGCGCCCGAGGCGAGCAGGAACAGAGCGGCGATGCCCAGGAGGCACCGCCGCCCTGCGGACATTCCACATGAAGAGTGGAGAATCATGATTATGGCTGCAGATCCAGCCGATAGAACCGCGGGCCGGCGCTGTAGTTAGACTCAATGAACTGATAGTTGTTGCCGTCACCCACAATGGTCTTGACGGCCGTCCAAACGGGCTTGTTCAGGGACGGCGTCGATTGCAGGATGTAGGTCTTGCCAGGCGCGGTCAGCCAGGTAAAGCCAACGTCTTTGACGCCGACGTTGTTGAGAGCCGCCGAGGTGAATTGGAGTTTGGACTGCGCGTTGGTCGGGTTCGTCCCGGCCACGTACTCCTGCCAGTTGAGCATGCCGTCGCCGTCAGCATCGACGTTGTCGGCTGCCAGAGGGCTAGTGTAGCTGCCGAAGAAGTGGGCGCGCCACTCGTCGGAGGAAATCTGCGCGGGCTGCAGCGCGGCCGAGTTCACCCAGACCTGTCCCGGCAGACTTTCGAATTGGTAGGATGTCGAGATGTCCGGCGCGCCATCCACTCCCTGGAAATGCAGCGCATAGGACTGCCCGGTTTGAGCCGTGGCGGGCACCTGGAATGTAATGACGCCCAGATAATTGCTGCCTTGCAGGGCTGACGCGAAGGCGCCCAGGCCCCAGAAGCAGGCAATGTCGTTGGCGGAATTACCCGGCAGTTTGGTCGGGTTTTGCACACCGGCCGCGGGCGTGAATGTGATGGCTCCGGGGGCCGGAGCAGCGCCCTCAGCGGTTACAATGGCGCG
>Ga0224558_1002843_pt1 | contig 15291 bp, 13 predicted proteins | sample 714S32024metaG_FD_180682 | JGI IMG/M metagenome (GOLD analysis project Ga0224558, IMG submission 180682) | Peat soil microbial communities from Stordalen Mire, Sweden - 717 S3 20-24 | ecosystem: Environmental > Terrestrial > Soil > Wetlands > Peat | place: Sweden: Norrbotten County, Stordalen... | reverse complement strand
ACCTGCCCAAGTTCGACAGTCCCAAAGCGCTGGTGGTGTGGCTCTATAAAGTGGCAAAGAACCGCTGCCTGATGAGTCGGCGCCGGAGCAAGTTCGCTCCGAAGCAGGACCTTTCACTAGAGGAACTCATGCCGGATCGGGAGGAACTTGAGCAACTGGGGACCGATGGCGGCATCAATCCGGAAGCGTTCGCTATCCGGAGTGAAGAAGCGGGTCGTTTGCGCGACGCCATTCAGCGACTGCCGCCACAATACCGCATTGTCTTGGTGCTGCGCGACATGGAGGGGCTGACCGACGAAGAGGTGGCCGAGATAACCGGGCTACGTTCTGGGACAGTGCGGGTTCGTCTCCACCGGGCGCGGCTGTTCGTGCGAAAGGAATTGATGAAGGTGAAGGCGCGAAGGCTGCACGCCGGACGGATGATCGAGCCTGGCACGTCTCGGACCGCCACCAAGCAGCCCAGACCTGCGCGGTGTAAGGCGATGTTCGCAGAACTTTCGAACTACTTGGACGAACAACTCGATGACTCTCTATGCGAGGAACTGGAGAAACATCTCGACGGTTGTGCTGCCTGCAAGGCGTTCCTTGCCAGCCTGGAAGCCACGATAGAGGATTGTCGCCACCTGCGCGGTCCAGTTCCGGATCGCGTCAAGGCAGCCAAGTTGCGGAAGGAAGTGATATCAAACTACGAGCGAGCTATAGCGAACAGGTGACGCTCTTGCCGTTGCGGATGTATCGTCGCGTACTCTTCCAGAACCGATTGTGTCCGGATGCAACTTCGTTGAAACCCTGACGGGGCGTCGAAAGTGCTGCCCCTCTTCGCACGCTCACACGTCGTAATAACGCCCGTTCACTTCTTCCCCTATGATGGCGAAGTCGCACTTAGACGTACTAAGTGGATCGGACTTCCACGAAAAATCGATAGATGGGATCTCAACTTCCGCCTCCATCTGGCACGTCGCACGGGTGCCCGTGAATCGGAAATGCTTGGAGGCATCCTCATACTTCGCGAGTTCGCCGGTTGATTTCCAAACCATTTTGAAGGTCATTCTTGCAGGAGTGGCTATCGAGTCCAGCGCCGGCCAGCGTGGCTGATCGACCACGGCCACATTCTGCATCTCAAGCGTGAAAGTGTTCCCGTCGGGACTGATACTCAGACCACGCTCTGGAACAGGAACGACCCAGTAAAGTCCAGACGGAGCAATGGGCGGATGAAAGTCGTGTATCTGGTTAGCGGGAACAGCCTGTCCCCGGAACAGGGTCAGTCATATGTGAGTAAAGGTCCCTTGCTGGGTTGTTCGGGCGGCCCAATATTCACCGAGCATGACACCATAATCCGTTGTTGGACTGCCAAAAGCGATTCGATTCCCCTTGTTATCGGTGCCCATGCCATTGAAGGTGCTGCACCGGGCTACCCGTCCCTTGAAATGGTAAATGTGTGCCGGTTCTAGACTCGGGCCTGCTGGCTGATTGTGGCTGCCATTCTTATCTAGCCATGGAATTGGGCTAGGATCTGTGCCGCCGTTCGCCGTCATCAGTGGTTGGTCCTGTAGCGCATATAGCGCGGAGGGAACAGCCAGTGGAATTACGGCCAAAGCACCAGCTTTGATAATGTCCCTGCGACTGCAGGCCGGAGACAAATGGGTAAAGGCCATCGCGGATCCTCCGATCGGCAAAATTGTTTCCCAACACCATAACGCAAACGGAGCCCACCGTTGTAAGTTTTCCAGGTTGACTGCAGTTAGAGGCGGTGACTGCGCGCTTAGAAGACGTGGCGGTATGTCCCCCCATCGTGCGACTGAAAAACGTTCCAAGCATATATTTGCAGTCTCTTATGGACTTCCAGGAATGTCACTGACTCCGCAGTTGCGCGTTGATCTCGCGGTCAAGAGACGACATGTCGGTTGCGCCAATATGTTTGGCAGTGATCCGGCCATCCCGCCCGATCAGAAATGCGATCGGCAACCCGAGTACTCCGCCATAGAGTTCACCCGTCTTTGCATTGCCCATCACAACTGGGTAGTTCATTTCGAAGCGCTGGTAGAAATTAAGCACAGGTTCCGGTCCGTCGTCCATGGAAACGCCAATGATCTGCAAGCCTTGGCCGCCGTACTTATTTTGCAGTTCGACGAAATGCGGAATCTCGTCCCGGCACGGATCGCACCAGGTTGCCCAAAAGTCCAGAAGGACGACCTTGCCCCGATAGGATGAGAGATCAAGTTTTTGTCCCGATAAATCGGGAAGAGAGAAATCGGGGGCCAGGGATTGTTCGGCGATAGCCTTGCCCCTCGTGCCGGTGGGCACGCCATGATGACGGGTCGTGAAATAAAGTCCCGCTATCGCGATCAACGCCAAGCCGAGGAGAATCCATTTCTTCAATATGCCGCCCCCAGCCAGGAAGCGATCAGTTCCCTAGTCTCCCTTGGCAACCGGAAAACCTTTCTCGACCCAGTCCATCCCGAAGTTGCCCGGAATGTAGAGCACCTTCACGTTGGTGAAGCCCATCGCGCGCAGCGCGTCGTCGGCAGGCTTGACGTTCGGGCAGTGGTTCCACGGACAACACCCGCAATAAAGAACGATGAACTTGTTTCGCGGCAAGGATTCCACTCGCTTCCGCAAGGACTGCAAGCCACTCTCACTGGAGGCCGGACCAATATATTCCGAGCCAGGAATGTGCGCCTGCGTGTAGAGGACGTGGGAACCCACTTGAATCATTAGCGGTTTCTCGCTCTTGGCAGACTGAAGAATCTTGACCAGTTCGTCGGGGTTGATCAAGCGTGAGGCCGGGATAAGACTCGCCTGATAAGCGAGAGCCCCAGATGTTAGTGCAATGGCGACGGTCCCAAAGGTAAAGACCAGGAGCATCAGGCGAAATTTGATAGGAAGACTCATTGGAGTTCTCTCCGCATTATCAATTCCTGATCATACAGTCCGCAAGGAGAGGGGCAGCTGAGCGCGTCATCTCCTGTCGAAAGTTTTCCTGTAACAAAATCCGCCCGCTTGCATTTATTCCCGTGCTTCATCGATAGAAGCAGCAGGAGACAATCATGATCACAGCCAAAGTCGAACTGACTCAACCACTTAAGCAGCAGCGCCAATTTGTGGCCCAGACCGGAAGCGGCCATCATCTGCTCTTGGACGATGCAGCCGGAGGCACCGGCCCAAAGCCGATTGAGCTGGTCGCCGCTGGATTGGCCGGGTGCACGGCGTTCGACGTCGTTACCGTCCTCCGCCAGAAGTATCACCAAAAAGTCACCGGCTACGAGGTGCGGGTCGAAGCCGATCAAGCGGAGCGTCCGCCCCAGGTGTTCACGGCAGTGCGAATCCACCATGTGGTAACCGGCTTTGAACTTGACGTGGCGGCGCTGGAGGAGGCCATCCGCCTTTCCGAGGAAAAGTACTGCTCGGTCGGGGCCATGGTACAGAAGACCGCAAGTTTTCACACAACTTACGAAATCGTTGAAGACAAGACAGAGTGGGTCAAGCCGACTCAGGCCGGGGGAGTGCAAGGTTGAAAGGCTTTTTCAATGTGGTTCTGAGCATCGCTGCGCTGTGGCTATCTTGTGTGTCGGCCTCGGCTCAGCAAGAGGCCCAGCCTTCGTCTCTTACTCTGCAGCAGGCGGTGACGATCGCGCTGGAGAAAAACCCGCTGCGCAAGGTAGCGATTGCGGATACGAAGGTGGCCTCAGCGGGTGTTCGCGCAGCTCGTTCCTTCCTCATGCCCCATTTGAGTTTTTCCGAAACGGCGACTCGGGGTGATGACCCCGTATACGTGTTCGGCAGCAAGCTACGACAGCAGCGTTTTACCCAGGGGGACTTCACACTGAACAAGCTGAACACGCCGCTGCCCTTCGGCAACTTCAGCACGCGGTTTGGGGGGACCTGGAACCTGTTTGATTCGTTCGCCACTTGGCATGGGGTGAATCAGGCCAAACAGATGAACGAGGCTACGGAACACCAGTTGGACCGTACCGATCAGGAGATTGTCTTCCGGGTAGTCAGCTCCTACTACGACGTTCTACTGGCGGCCAAGGAACTGGAAGTTGCCGAGCAGTCGGCCAAAACTGCCAGCTCGATCATGGACCGCAGCCAGTCGAGATTCGACAGCGGGCTGACGGTAGAGTCGGATCTGCTGACAGCGAAGGTTCGCATAGCGGCGCGACAGCAGGAAGTGATCCGGGCCAGGAACAATCTGGAGGTGGCGCGGGCACAGTTGAACACGGCGATGGGTGTGCCGCTTGATTCGCCGTTCCTGCTCACCGAAGGGTTGGCTGAGCGCACGTTTTCAATTCCGGCCATGCAGGATCTAGAAAAGCAAGCACTCGCAAATCGCCCCGACTTGAAGCGCATTGCCTCCGAGGAGGCGGCCCAGCGGCAGAGCGTGTCGGTGGCCAAGTCGTCCTTCGGCCCGCGGGTGAACGCCTTTGCAGGCTGGGAAATGGATAACCCTACGTTCGTCGCCGGTGGCGGGGGTAACAACTGGCTGGGCGGGATCGAAGTGCAATTCGACATCTTTCAAGGCGGTGCCAAACGGGCGGAACTCTCCCGGCAGCGGGCTCTCGAAGAAAAGGTTGTGGCAATGAACCAGGCAGCTAGCGATGCGGTTCGCCTCGAAGTGAGGACAGCCTACCATGAAACAGACGCCAACCGGCAGCAGATCGAAGTGGCCCGAGCGGCAATCGCCCAGGCACAGGAGAGTCTGCGCATCAATCAGGACCGCTACGACAGCGGACTGACCACGATTACCGACTTGTTGGGCGCCGAAGATGCCGCCCGCCGCAGCCAGACCGACTACTGGGAGGCCGTTTATCACTTCCACACCAGCTACGCCAACCTGGAGTTGGCGAGCGGAAGCTTGAATCCGAAATCTCCCGTGGTGATGCCATGAATCGCATGAATACAGGACTCCGACTCTCGTTCTTGTTGCTCCTTGCGGTTGTCGGCCTCGCCGGCTGCTCTAACTCTAATGAGCAAACCCGCACCACTCCGTCGCCGGAAACCGTGCGGAATATTTCCGTGCTTGCAGTGCAGCAAGCCAGCGTACCCGATTTGGTGGAAGCGGTAGGTACGGTACGCGCCGCCCAAACCAGTGACGCCGCCAGCCAGATGATGGGGAACATCGTCGAGATCCGGGCACACGAAGGAGACCACGTGCAGCGCGGTCAAGTTCTCGCCGTAATCGACGACTCCCAGCCGCGAGCCGTAGTAGACCGCGCGACCGCAGCCGAGCTTGCCGCCCAACAGCAACTGGTGGGAGCAGATTCCGACCTGGCCCTGGCGGAATCAACGCTGAAGCGTTACCAGAATCTCTACGAAAAGAAATCGGTGAGTCCGCAGGAGTTCGACGAAGTGAAAGCCCGTCAGCAAGCGGCGCTCGCGCGTCGCGATATGGCAAAGGCAGGCCTGGCCCAGGCGCAGGCAGCACTGAGCCAGGCACGCACGTCTCTCGATTACACGCGGATTCGGGCCCCATTCGACGGCGTGGTGACGGAGAAGAAAGCCGATTCCGGCACGCTGGTTTCACCCGGCCTGCCGATCTTCACGGTCGAGGATGTGCGCCGCTATCGACTAGAGGCCACTGTCAACGAGAATGATCTCCAGTATGTACGAACAGGACAGCAGGTCTCGGTCGTGATCGATGCCCTCGACAACGCAAGGCTGAACGGTAAGGTAGCGCAGATCGTCCCGGTCGCGGACCCCACGAGTCGCACGTTCTTGGTGAAGATCGATTTGCCCACAGACACGCGGCTGCGTTCGGGGCTGTTCGGGCGGGCTCAGTTTTCTCGTGGCGAGCGACCTGCGTTGTTGATTCCTCGCTCGGCGGTGGTCGAACGCGGCCAACTGCAAGGCATTTATGTGCTGGACCAAGACCAGCTTGCCAGCTTGCGCTACGTCACTTTGGGTAAGCCTTCCGGGGCCGCGATCGAAGTCCTGTCCGGCCTCCAGAACGGCGAGCGGCTCGTGGTCAAACCGGGTGCAGTCAACCTGAACGGCAAGCGCATTGAGGTGCAGTAGTGACTGACAAAGAATCCAAGTCGGCGACACAGCCCCCGAAGAACCTGCGTCTCGCCGGCCGCATTGCCCACACTTTCATTGACTCGAAACTCACCCCGCTGGTGATCGTCGCTGCGCTGCTTCTCGGTGTTTTCAGCATTCTCAAGACCCCACGGGAAGAAGAGCCTCAGATCGTGGTACCCATGCTCGACGTTTTTGTTCAGATGCCGGGCGCGTCGGCTGACGAGGTGGCACAGCGCGTCAGTCTTCCCATGGAGAAGTTGCTGCGCGAAGTGCCGGGCGTGGAGTACATCTACTCAATCAGTCATCCCGGCGTGAGCATGCTGGTTGTGCGTTTCTACGTTGGCGCCAAAGAAGAAGATGCGATCGTACAGACCTACAACAAGCTCTACTCAAACTTTGATCGCATCCCGCCCGGTGTCTCACAACCGATCGTCAAGGTCCGATCGATTGACGACGTGCCGATCATGGCCCTGACGTTGTGGGGCAAAGATTATGACTCTTACCGCCTGCGCCGAATCGCAGGTGAGCTGGAAAATTCACTGAAGCCGCTCAACGACGTTTCTGAGACCAAGATCATCGGCGGGCAGCCGAGGCAAATACGAGTAGTGCTAGACACACAACGGCTCGCGGCCTACGGCCTTACGCCGGGCGCGATCGTGGGGCAACTCCAGAACGCGAACAGCCGTGGCCAAGCCGGCAGTTTTGCGCGCGACAATCGCGAGTTTCAGGTCGAAGCCGGAACTTTTTTCACGAGTCTCGACGACTTGCGTCAGGTCGTGGTCGGAGTTCACGCCGGACACCCCGTCTACTTGCGCGACGTAGCAGAGAAGCTTGAGGACGGCCCCGCCGAAGCCAACACCTACGTGCTGTTTGCCAATGCTCGTTGTGGCACAGGACAGACATCTGGCGCGGAACATCCCGCAGTAACCATCACGCTTTCCAAGCGCAAAGGTACGAACGCCACGGACATTTCGGAGCGTGTGCTGGACAAAGTCAACGCTTTGCGGGGTTATGTGCTTCCGAATGATCTGAACGTCACGGTCACGCGCAACTATGGGGAGACCGCAAAGGACAAATCCAACGAACTTCTCAAACACCTGCTGATCGCAACATTGTCGGTCACCTTGCTGATTGCACTCGCGCTGGGCTGGCGTGAGTCGGGCGTCGTACTTCTGGCAGTGCCCGTCACGCTCGCCCTCACGCTCGCCGTCTTCTACCTGTATGGCTACACCCTGAACCGGGTCACATTGTTCGCACTGATCTTCTCCATAGGGATTCTGGTCGACGACGCCATCGTTGTGGTCGAGAACATCGTGCGCCATTTTCGGTTGCCGGAAAGCCGAGGGCGATCCTTATCTGAAGTCGCGGTCGAGGCGGTCGACGAAGTCGGCAATCCGACGATTCTTGCGACCTTTGCGGTCATCGGCGCTATCCTTCCCATGGCCTTCGTGCGCGGCCTAATGGGTCCGTACATGCGCCCGATCCCGGTTGGCGCATCGGCAGCCATGCTGTTTTCGTTGATGGTGGCCTTCGTCGTTTCGCCTTGGGCGGCATTGAGGCTGCTGAGGAAATATGCCGGCGGCAATGAACAGTCTGGACACGAGACCGAAGGTTGGACCACCCGCCTGTACCGCCGGATCATGATCCCTCTCATCCGCGACGCACGCCGCCGCTGGATGTTTCTCGGTGGCGTCGTGTTGTTGCTGCTCGCCGCGGTCACTTTTGTCCCATTGAAGTGGGTTCGCGTAAAAATGCTGCCCTTCGACAACAAGAGTGAGTTCCAGGTCATCATTGACATGCCAGATGGCACGCCACTGGAACAGACGACCCGCGTGGCGCAAGCCTTGGGGCAGTATCTCGGCCAGCAACCCGAGGTCATCAATTATCAGATTTATGCCGGAACCTCCGGTCCTTACAACTTCAACGGCCTCGTGCGCCATTACTTCTTACGCAGTCAGCCCAATCAGGCTGATATCCAGGTGAATCTGCTCTCGCGGCACGATCGCAAGGCGCAGAGCCACGAGATCGCCCGACGGCTGCGGCCTGAGTTGGACAAGATTGCGGCTCCTTTCGGTGCGCGCATCAAGGTCGCGGAAGTCCCGCCTGGTCCGCCCGTGTTGCAAACACTGGTCGCCGAAGTTTACGGGCCTGACTATAAGGGGCAAATTGAACTGGCCGCTCAAGTCAAGAAAGTTTTTCAGCAAACGCCAGGAGTCGTAGACGTGGACTGGTACGTCGAAGACCCGCAAATCAAGTACGACATGAAAGTGGATCTGGATAAGGCAGCGCTCCACGGTATCTCATCCGCCGATGTAACGCGCACTCTGCAGGTCGGGCTCGGCGGAGCCAACGCGGGATTGCTTCACGATTCCCGTTCACGAGAAGACATCCCTATCGAAGTGCGACTGGCGCGCCCGGATCGCTCTGGGATCGAAGACCTTGGCAATCTGAAGCTGCCGACGCCTTCCGGTGGCCAAATAGCCCTGCTGGAAGTAACCAATCTTCAACCAGCGACGATCGACACCAGCGTGTATCGCAAGAATCTCCAACCAGTCGTCTACGTGACGGGAGATGTGGCGGGCGGAGAAGAGAGCCCTGTGTACGCCATCATGAAGATGAGCGATGCCATCGACAAAATCAAGTTGCCCGACGGCTACGGGGTAAAGCAATACAAAGGCACCACCATGCCCGAGCGCACCGACCGCTTCTCCATGAAGTGGGACGGTGAGTGGCATATCACGGTGGAAGTCTTCCGCGATCTAGGACTCGCCTTTGCGGCTGTCCTGGTCTTGATCTACGTGCTCGTCGTGGGTTGGTTCCGGTCGTTCGTGACTCCGCTGGTCATCATGGCACCCATTCCGTTGACTCTGGTTGGCATTCTCCCGGCGCACGCTTTGATGGGGGCATTCTTCACTGCGACCTCGATGATTGGCTTCATCGCTGGGGCGGGTATCATCGTCCGCAATTCCATCATTCTTGTCGACTTCATTGAATTGCGGCGGTCACAAGGAATGTCTCTGGAGGACGCCGTAGTCGATGCGGGCGCGGTGCGCTTCCGCCCAATGCTGCTTACCGCAGCCGCCGTGGTGGTGGGAGCGAGCGTGATCCTGTTCGATCCGATTTTCCAGGGCTTGGCACTGTCGTTGATGGCGGGAGAAGTTGCGTCCACAGTTCTGTCGCGAATGGCGGTGCCGGTTCTTTACTACCTCTCTAAGAGAGGAAACTCGCTTCCACCCATGCATCCGCATTCGCCCGAGAATGTCGCTGAATGCAAAACACCGCAATGCGAAGTTGCGTAGAACTGAAGAAGGACCGCTATGACTGTAGAACGAACACTTCGTTTGATCGCTGGCATCTTTATTCTGTTGTCTCTGGCACTTGGACACTACGTGAGCCCGTACTGGTACCTCTTCACAGCTTTTGTTGGCCTGAATCTGTTTCAGTCTGGATTCACGAACTGGTGCCCGATGATGACATTCCTGCGCAAGCTTGGAGTCGGCAGATAGGAGAAAGTGAACATGCCTAATTGGGTTTGGGGAGTGGCATTCCTTGTCGCCTACGTGGTTTTGACGCAATGGCTACTGCCAAAACTCGGCGTTCCCACCTGAAGGAGCCAAGGTTGCGCCGAGGATCGACGCAAAGTCGGTAGTGGCGCTGTTTGGCCACAGCCCAAGAGTGCCCCAGCCCAGAATGGGACATATCCAGACAAAGCTTAATGTCCCGAGCAAGTTCATCGCGGGAGCTTCATCTGCACACGCCCGAGTGACTTCAATCACTGAACACCGAGATGCCCGGGACTAGCCTTCAGAGAAACACGAATTGTTGAGGCGCAGTTCTTCGAGAACGGAGCGGCTGCCTTTCAGGCTCAGGAGCGTCCCCACCGACAGGTGGAGGAGAAGCAGAAGCGGATCGAGTACTTGGAGAAGAAGGTTCAGACCAAGGACGAGGTCTTGGCCGAGTTGATGGCGGAGCACGTCGCGCTAAAAAAAACACTTGGGGAACTCTAACCGGCAGTTGGGTGCCGCATGACGTGCGGGACCAAGTGGTGGATTTCGTTCGGCGCTGGTCGGAGAAAACCGAGATCGGCGTCGGGCGATTCGTTCATTGGCTGGGCATGACCGCCAGCAAGTTCTATGACTGGCGGCAGCGTTACGGTTGCGTCAACGAACACAACGGTTGGGTTCCCCGCGATTTCTGGTTGGAGCTATGGGAGAAAGAAGCGATCATCGATTTCCATCTGAAGAACCCGTTGGAAGGCTATCGGCGGCTGACGTTCATGATGCTCGACGCTGATGTTGTGGCGGTCAGCCCGGCGAGCGTTTGGCGGGTGTTGAAGCAAGCGGGGCTGCTCTCGCGGTGGAAAGCCAAGCCGTCGCGCAAGGGGAGCGGTTTCGAGCAGCCGCTGCAGCCGCACCAGCACTGGCATATCGACGTTTCCTACATCAACCTGTGCGGCACCTTCTATTACTTGTGCAGCGTTCTGGACGGGTTCAGTCGTTCCCTCGTGCATTGGGATCTGCGGGAGTCGATGAAGGAAGCCGACATTGAAGTGATTCTCGAACGCGCCAAGGAGAAGTGCCCGGAAGCGAAGCCACGAGTCATCTCCGACAACGGCCCACAGTTCATTGCCCGCGATTTCAAGGAGTTCATTCGCATCTCGGGCATGACGCACGTCCGAACCTCGCCTAGCTACCCGCAGTCGAATGGGAAGCTGGAACGCTGGCACAAGTCGCTGAAAAGCGAATGCATTCGGCCGGGAACGCCGCTGTCACTGGAAGATGCAAAACGCCTGATCCAGCAGTATGTGGACCGCTACAACTCTGTCCGGCTGCACAGCGCCATCGGCTATGTAACGCCAAACGATATGCTCGCAGGGCGACAGGCGGACATCCACGCCGAGCGTGACCGCAAGCTGGAGGCGGCTCGCCAGCAGCGGCAACTTCGGCGACAGGCGGCTTATGGCAGATGCCGCCCCCCGTTGCGGAACTGTTCGTGAATCCCGTGGGACACTGCAAAACTTTGCACCTTGACTTATCGGGTGTGACTAGCATCACTGACATTCCCCGATCTGCTTTGGAGAATAGTCGTCGTAATTTCTCTCGCCTGCCCGAAGAGCACCTCCATCACGGGATGCAACCCCCTCTCAGGCGAGAGGGCCCATTTCTCGACACAGAACTTCAGTTGAGGTGAGGGCGCGTCCCAGCGATATCAGGTTGAGCGTATGAGAGTACTCCGCTCTGCTCTCGTCTTGCTCGCGACTTTCGCCGTAAGCTTGCCTTTTGCAGTTCCAGCGGAAGATGTGCCAGAGACGGCATACGACGAGTCCGAATCCCTGCCCTACGAGATGACCCCGCTGCTCTCGGCTGAGCTAGTGCAGGAATCTGCCCCGACCCTTCGGGTTGTGCCGATTGCTCCGAGTGATTTATTTTCCACGCCCAGACAAGCTTTGGCTAGAGCAGGGTGTAGAGAGCTAGCAGCGCATCCCATCTCCGACTCGCTCATCATCCTCGATCACACACTTCGCTGTTAGAACCCCGCAACTCGCAACGTACATTCTCTCGCCTCTCTGAGGAGCTCTTCCCGCCACGGGATGTAGCACCCCTGAGGCGAGGGGGTCCCTGAACACTTTGTTCGCGTGAGGAGTCCCACACGCGCTCGACTCGTGGAGGTAATCATGAAACGCATCAGCATTCTGCTTTTGATTCTTTTCACCTTCGTCGCTACGGCCGCGTGGCCGCAGGCGCAAACACCAACCAAGTACCAACAATACAAGCTTTATGATCTTGGCACCCTCGGAGGCCCCGACAGCAACATTTCCTTTTTTGTAATTAGTCTTACAAACAAGGGAGCGATTGGCGGTGCCCAAACCGCAGCTCCCGATCCGTTTAACCCCAATTGCTTCTGTCATATCGTTTACCCCGACTTGACCACCGACTGCTACGTGATGCACGCCTTCCTGTGGAACCACGGCATCCTGACTGATCTGGGTGCCCTCCCGGGCAACGACGGCAACAATGGCAGCGTCGCTGGCGCCATCAACAACTACGGCCTGATCGCAGGGCTTGCAGAAAATGGCTCTGTTGATCCAGACACTGGATACCCAGAAGCCCACGCTGTGGTCTGGGATAAGGGCAAGATTAGGGACTTGGGCACCTTGGGCGGTACTCAGAGCGCCGCATGGGACGTGAACGACCTCGGCCAGGTAGTTGGGGGGGCCCTCAACGCCACCGAAGACCCGCTCTCGGCCGGATTCGGATTGGGCTTGGGCGTGATTTGGACCGGCACAACCCAATTGCGGGCTTTCGTGTGGCAAAACGGCGTCATGCGGGATCTGGGCACCTTGGGCGGCCCCGACGCCTTCGCAATAGCGATCAATCAGTTCGGGCAGATCGCCGGCGAGTCCTATACGTCCAAACACATTAATCGGCGGACTGGAATCCCCACGGAGGATCCCTTCCTCTGGACTAACGGCAAGATGGTCGACTTGGGGACTTTGGGAGGCACAATTGGTTATTCAATTTGGCTCAATGATAGGGGACAGGTGGTAGGCGTTTCCGACCTGGCTGGCGACCAATATTCTCATGGATTCCTTTGGGACCGCGGGGTACTTCGGGACCTGCGGCCTCCCCCAAAAAATGGCGGAAACTATTCCTGGGTCTATTGGATCAACGAGCTTGGTGACGTGGTGGGGGGGGCTACCCTCTCCGGGGACGAACTGAATGACGCCATCCTCTGGAGGTTCGGAAAGCCCATAGATTTGGGAACCATCGGACAGGACGTCTGCTCCGAGGCCACGGGCATGAATGATTTCGGGCAAATCGTGGGAATTTCAAACGAATGTTCGGGTCCGTGGGACCCCAGTGGGTGGGCCACCATGCGTGCTTTTCTTTGGCAGCAGGGCGGCCCCATGGTTGACCTAAACGCCCTCGTAGAAAACCCTACAGACCTGCATCTGTACTGGGGAGCTTATATTAACGATTCGGGAGAGATTCTCGCCCAAGGCGTGCTCTCCACCGGCGACAACCATGCGGCCCTGCTGGTCCCCAGCGGCGACTGCAAGGAGGATTGCGAACAGCGAATCGTTGCGAGCCAGAACGCTCCGGCCGTGCGTGCGAACGCAGGCCCGACGAGTCCGGCGTTTGGCAAAGAAGCGAAGTGGTTGCACAATCGGCTGGGACATCGTTACGCTCTACCTGGCCAGCATTGATTCTGCAAGCAGCCAACACTCTGCCGCCCGATGGCTGGGCGGCTTTTCTTTGCGGCATGCGCGGAATAGCCAACTGGGAAAGTGAGGATTGACCGCATTAGGAGCTACAATGAGCCTGCCGGGTGAAACGGAGGCGGGCTCTGCAGGGATTCAACCATGCCGAGGGATAATCTGGTGGGCTCATCGAGCCGATGTCTAGCAGCGCGGGAGGCTCTTCTCTTGCGCTGCACACTGACCGGAGGGAGTCATCGGACGATAGACCCACATGCCTCGAAAATCCCCGCCCCGCAGGGGCGGAATGTACACTAACGGAGAACGCCGCTTCTCCATTTCAGGCTGGACCAACACACACGCAGTTCGGCAGCGCTTCATGGGTGTGCCATCGAGGCCCCCTCGTTATCCAGTTTCTCTACCTGTCACATGCAGGCTCTTGCGAAAGCTTCCTCCGCTTCCGCTGTCCTGCCTAATGCCTTCAGAATCGTTCCCCGATTCTTCCAATCTGAGGGGTCAGCCGGTTCGATTTCTAGAAGCCGGTCATTACAGGCAAGCGCTTCCTCATAGCGGCCCAGATCTAGCAACAGCATTTCCTTGTTCCGCTGAAGGCGGATGTGACGAATGTCAGGAAGCGGAAACACGATCTGCAATCCACGTTCATAGCAAGCCAGCGCTTCGTGGGAGCGGCTTAACTTCGCCAATATCACTCCTCTGTCATTCCACAAGTCCGGTTTCACTTCTCTGTCGATCCACGGGTCCGGCCTCTTGGAGTCAATTTCAAGGCCGCGACAGCAGCAAAGCAGTGCTTCGTCATAGCGTCCGAGCGCCTGGAGGGACAATTCCTTGTTTTTCCAAACAACCACAGAGGGCTCAATCTCTAAGCTCTTGTCGTAACAGGTGAGAGCCTCTTCTACCTGCCCTAGTCGCTTGAACGCGATACCCCGAGCGAACCACGTATCGGAGTCCCGTGGGTTTATCTCTAAGGCTCGGCTAAAACAGGTCAGGGCTTGTTCGGGCTTACTCAGATCAAGGAGCGTTGAGCCCTTTTCTGCCCATGCACGAGCGCTGTAGGGATCAATTTCAAGGCAGTATCCATAACAGATAAGGTCATGCTCCTGGCGAGTTTTGGGATTGATTCCTTCCGACTGCATGCGGACCCGACTCTGCATTTCGAGCACATGAAACCGCAGATCATCGATGTACAACGAACTCCGACCGCCGCATGCGTCGCACGCGTGGACGTATCTGCCTTCAGGATATTCGTGCTTGATACCTGCCTCTTGGCCAATGTAGCGAGCCATGGGAATTGGGTTCTTTGCAAGACAGAACAGGCAGTAGATTTCGGGATATGGACACGCCACTTGTCTGAGAGGAACCTCGACCTGTATTTGTTCGGGTAGGCGAACGTGAGACGGATACAGAGTTCCGTAGTTCAATGAAAGAATGTGTTCGCTCGTCTGCTCAATGCGGCGGGGCGACGGTGAACTGACCTCCTGTTGATTTCTCTGATCAGAATCGTCCCAGCCCGTAGTGCAATAATTAGAGCCAGAGAGGTTGCAGTCATGAAGAGCAGGCAGGACTACAAGGGTTACGTTATCGTGGCACGGTCATGCGAGCTACGAGAAGGCGAGTTCTCGGCAGAGTTCTCCGTCGAGGAACATGAAGCGGATGGGGTCATGGAAACTGAATTCTACCTGCCCGACACATTCCCCACGCAGGAGTTCGCGATTGAGGCAGCAATTCAGGCTGGACGACAGAAGATCGACGCGGGTTTCGAGCGGGGACGTGCGGTCGTGAACGGGTGAGCAGGGCGACCGTGAACTGAACGCCTGCTTGGAGACGCACGGAACTCGACCACCCGCACTCTGGGAAATCGTTAGGGCGCTGGCGGAGAGTGTTCTCTCTCCGCCAAAAAGCTACACGAAAGCTACAAGAAAGCTACAGACAGGCGTATATTTATTTCGCCATCAACGATGGCAAAATCGCTAGGTGCTCTGAGCAAGTCATTTGAAATCAGTGATAAGTAGCTTTCGATTCAACGCAAGAATCGAATCGCACTCTCTCCGCCATTA
>Ga0224558_1002841_pt1 | contig 15297 bp, 16 predicted proteins | sample 714S32024metaG_FD_180682 | JGI IMG/M metagenome (GOLD analysis project Ga0224558, IMG submission 180682) | Peat soil microbial communities from Stordalen Mire, Sweden - 717 S3 20-24 | ecosystem: Environmental > Terrestrial > Soil > Wetlands > Peat | place: Sweden: Norrbotten County, Stordalen... | reverse complement strand
GATCACTGCCCATCATGCGGCCTCCCATCCCCTTCAGGCTCATTCTGCGTTAGAAACACGCCCAGCCTCCAGGCTCATCCTGCGTTATACAAGACTAACTGGTAGCTGCCGCCGCGCGACATGCTACGATGAATACTTGTCAGGTCTCGGGCTCCGTGCAGCGGGCGGCTGCAAACCCCGCCAGGTCCGGAAGGAAGCAACGGTAGCAGTGCGGTTCGTGTGCCGCGGATCACCCGGGGCCTGGCAATTACCCGCCCCATGTACCAGGTAATCGCTCGAAAATACCGGCCGCAAACGTTCCAGGACGTGGTCAACCAGGAGCACGTCAAGACCACTCTCGAAAACGCCATCGCGCAGAAACGCATTGCGCATGGCTACATCTTTTCGGGACAGCGCGGCACGGGCAAGACCACCATCGCGCGCATCCTGGCGCGCTGTCTGAACTGCATCGAGGGCCCCACCGCCACGCCTTGCGGGGTGTGCGCCAGCTGCCTGGAAATCACGGCCAGCGGCGCCGTGGACGTCATCGAAATCGACGCCGCCTCCAACCGCGGGATCAATGAAATGCGCGAGCTGCGGGAGAACGTGCGCTACCAGCCGGCGCGCGACCGCTACAAGGTGTTCATCATCGACGAAGCGCACCAGATCACCAACGAGGCGTTCAACGCGCTGCTGAAGACCATCGAAGAGCCGCCGCCATGGGTGGTCTTCGTGCTCTGCACCACGGAAGCGCACAAGATCCCCGCCACTATCGCCTCGCGCTGCCAGCACTTCAGCTTCCGCTCGGTGGGTTTCGAAGACCTCGCCGCGCGCATGGCTTGGATCTGCCAGCAGGAAGGCATCGAGGCCGATGCCGAAGTTCTGGCCGTGCTGGCGCAGGCGGGCGAGGGCAGCGTCCGCGATTCCCTTTCGGCGCTGGACCAGGCCATTGCCTGCTGCGGCGCCAAGCTCGACGCCGCCGAAGTGCGCGCGCTGCTGGGCGCCTTTTCGCTCGAGACTCTGGAAATGGTCACGCAGGCGCTGGTCGCGAGCGATTCGCGCCGCATGTTGGAGGTGGTCGATGAACTGGAGCGCAACGGCCACAACCTGCAGCACTTCAGCCGCGAGCTGGCGCGCTACTTCCGCAACCTTCTGGTCACGCGCATATCCGGCGCCGATACGCGCCTGGTGGCCGCCTCCGCCGCCGAGCGCCAGAAGCTGGCGGAGATCGCCGCTCAATTCTCCGAAGAGGACCTGAGCCGGTACCTGCAGCTCTCGCTCGATCTGTTCCGCGATTTGCAGTATTCTTTGCAACCGCGCTTCCACCTGGAAATCGGGCTCGTCCGCCTGGTGCAAGCCGGGCGCTTGCTGCCGATCGAAGAAGCGCTGGCGCAACTGAGCGCACCGGGTCCACGGCCACCTGCTCCACCAGCCAAACCGGCGCCACCACCTGCGCGCTCCGGCCCGTCGCCGTTCGAGATCGACCGGGCCAAGAAGACCGGGAGCACGCCCGCTCCGGCCGGCGATCCCCGTGAGCGCCTGCACTCGTATTTGCACGAGAAGGGTCTCACGCACCTCGCCGACGCCGTCGAAAACGCCCGCATTAGCGTCTCCGGCGCCGATCTGAACGTAGTCACGCCGAAGTCGTACGCGCTGTACTTTAGCGACCGCGCCATGGCCGACGCCGCGAGCGAAGTCTTCGGCCGGCCCCTGCGGTTGAAAATCGCCATCGATGACGCCGGCGAGCCAGCCTCGCCGGGCCCAGGGGGCGCCCCCGCCGCCGCCGGCAACAACGAAGAGGAAGTCACCGGCCGCGCGCTGGGCAACCCCGAGGTCCGGCGCTTCCGGGAAGTGTTTGGCGGCGAAGTTCGCAAAGTTCGAAATCTCAAGGAGTAGCCACGTGAAATTACCCGGCAACATGCAGCAGATGCAGCAGATGATGCGCCAGGCACAGCAGGTGCAAGAGAAGCTCCAGCAGGAGGTCGCCCAGGTCAGGGTGGAAGCCTCCGCCGGCGGCGGCATGGTCACGGTGCAAATGGACGGCCAGAAGAACCTGCTCAAAGTCAAGATCGACCCCGAAGTGGCGGGCGATGTCGAGATGCTGCAGGACATGGTGGTAGCCGCCTGCAACGAAGCCGTCAAGAAGGTCGATGGCGAAATCCAGCAGAAAATGGGCGGCATGCTCGGCGGAATGGGGCTGCCCCCGGGTCTGATTTAGCGATGCCGGACTTCGCCGAACCGCTGGCCCGCCTCATCGACGCATTAAAGCACCTGCCCGGCATCGGCCAGAAATCCGCGCAGCGCATCGCGTTCCACGTGCTGCGCGCCGGCCGCGAAGACGCGGAACAGCTCGCGCAAGCCCTGCTCGACGTCAAGGACAAGCTGGGTCTCTGCCGCCTGTGCAACAACATCAGCGATAGCGACCTGTGCCTCTACTGCCGCGACTCAAACCGCGATCCGAAAGTGGTCTGCGTGGTCCAGGAGCCGACCGACATCGTGGGGATCGAAACCACGCGCCAGTACGAAGGCCGCTACCACGTGCTGCACGGCGGGCTCTCGCCGCTGCGCGGCATCGGCCCCGAGTCGCTCAAGATCAAGGGCCTGGTGGAGCGCATCGGCCAGGGTGAAATTCAGGAAGTGATCGTGGCCACCAACCCCACGGTGGAAGGCGAAGCCACGGCCGTGTATCTGGCGCGCCTGTTGAAACCCCTCGGCGTCAAGGTGACCCGCATTGCGATGGGCGTCCCGGTCGGCAGCGACCTGGAATTCGCCGACGAAGTCACGATCTCGAAAGCCATGGAGGGCCGTCGGGAGATGTGAACGCCCGGCAGGCGGAACCGCCTGCCCCACCAAGAGCTTCTCTCAACCCGCCATCCACCACTGCTCCGATCTCCAGATTCACAATCCGGTTGGGCTCGCGCTCCTGGGCCAGTTCGACCTTCAAGTAGTTTTCCGTGAGCGCCACGCCGGCTTCGTGCAGCGTCACCGCGGAAAGCGTCTTCCCCACCATGCTTTCGCGAAACGCGCGATTCTTCGCCGCCGCCAGCTCACGCAGCGCGCGGTTGCGCTCCTTGCGGACCGCCATGGGCACCATATCCGGATCTTCCGCCGCCGGCGTCCCCGGCCGCTCCGAATAAGTGAACACGTGCAAATACGTGAACGGCAGGGTCGCGATGAACCGCCGGCTTTCTTCGAAATCGGCCTCGGTTTCGCCCGGGAACCCGGTCATGACGTCCGCGCCGATGGCCGCATCCGGCATCAGCGCCCGCGCTTTGAGTATGCGGTCCGCGTAGTGCCGCGGCCGGTACTTGCGGTGCATGCGGCGCAGGATGCGGTCCGAGCCGGTCTGCAACGGCGCATGCACGTGGTTGGCAATGCGCCCGGACCCGGCCATCAAGCCCAGCAGGTCGTCGGAAAAATCCATCGGTTCCACCGAACTCAGCCGCAGCCGTTCCACGTCGGTCTCCGCCAACAGCCGCCGGATCAAATCGGCCAGTCGCATGGTGCTCCCGGGTTCCCTGCCCCAGCGGCCCAGGTTGATGCCGCTGAGCACGATCTCGCGATACCGCGCCGCCAGCCCGCGCACCTGCTCCACCACCCGCTGGGCCGGCGCGCTGCGGCTGCGCCCCCGCACAAACGGAATGATGCAGAAGGAGCACCGGTTGTTGCATCCGTCTTGGATCTTGAGGTTGGGACGCGTACGGTCACCCGAGGCGTCTTCCACCGGAGCCGAAAGGAAATCATGCTGCGCGAAGATATCGCCGACGTGGATGTTGCCGTGGTAGGGAGCAACCGTCACCAACTCGGCGATCTGCGCCTTGTGCGAGTTTCCCACCACCCACTCGACGCCCTCGAGCGACGTCAGTTCCTGCGGCGCGCGCTGCGCATAGCAGCCCGTCACCAATATGCGCGCCGCGGGGTTTTCGCGATGGACGCGCCGGATGATTTGCCGCGCTTCATCATCCGCGGAAGACGTGACCGTGCAGGTGTTCAGGATTACCAGGTCCGCGCCCGCGCGCACCTCGGCCGGTTCCAGACCTTTGGCCGCGAGCAACGCTTCGAGCGCGGCGCCATCCGCCTGCGTAGCCCGGCAACCGAAGTTTTGGACGAAGAATTTCCCCACGCTTCTTTAATTCTCTCAAATGGCGTGATCGGCCGCGCCGTCTTCCCCGCGCCACATGCGCCGGGCAGTCCAATCCTGGGTGGCGCCGCTCCAGAATGCGTTGGCCGGCGGCAGGCCCAGCGGCAGCAGAACCGTGGAGCAAAGATACAGGCTCCCGGTCGAAATGTAGCTCTCGCCCAGGTGCGGCTGGTGTCCGCAGTAGCCGATGGCCAGCCAGCCGTTCTGGTCGAAGGTTCCCGGCGCCTCGAGCATCCGCCGTATCACCGCCGTGAGCGCGCTGCGCACGCCAGCGGCCGTAAGCGGAGCCGGCAACTCGCCCAGCAGCGCCATCTGCGCCAGCAGGTGAAACGCCCCGCAACGGTAGGTGATGGAGCGCCCCACGGCCGGGAACGTGCCCTCCGGCGAAATCAGCCGCTCCTCAATGGCCGCATATCTCTTGGCCCTGGCCATGGTATCCGGCAGGAGCTTTTCCCAGTTGGTGCTGTGCGCCCCGATGCTTCGCAGGACGTCCAGCAGCATGGGCTGCATCACGAAGCTGTTGTAGTAGTCCCAGTGGAACCGCGGCCCGTCGCCGTAGACGCCGTCGCCCAGGTACCACTGCTGGTGTTGCCGGATGGCGTAGTCGATGCGCATCGCGTCCCACCGCTCGCCCGCGATTGCCAGCGCGGTTTCCACGGTGGCGGCGAACATCAGCCAGTTGCTGAGCGGCGGGGTGATGACGCGCGACGAGATCAGCGCCGCCGCCAGGTTGCGCTGGGTTTGCGCCTCGAGCTTGTGCCACAACTCGCTGGGTGCGCGCAGCAGAGCCTGCGCCAAGAATCCGCAATCGACCAGCGGCTGGCTGCCTTCATGGAAGTTCAGAAAACCCGGCGACTGCGGGTCCGTCGCGGAACGAATCGCTTCCCGCGCCAGTCCTCGATACCGCTGCTGCAAGTCGTACTCGGCGCCGGCATCGAGGGGCGCTTCCAGCCACGGCGCAATGCCCGCCAGCAAGCGTCCGATGGCCTCCAGGTGCGTGTACCTGGCGCGTTCCGCCGGGTTTCCCGTCACGCACTCGACCGGCATGTTCCGCTTCAACGTGCCCGCCGCCAGGTGGCGCAGCACCGGGTCGGCGAGGCGAGTGAGTTGGCGTATCCAATACGGCCGGTCGCTCTCCGCGGGCGGCGCGCCCCGTCCCGCCGCCGCGGATATTCCCAGCCCCGTGATGAACCTGCGGCGATTGGTCATGGAGCGTCCTTTCCGCAACCCCGCGATATACTGGTAGCTTAGACTCAGAGTATCGCACCGCCCCATGGCTGAAATGAGCGTCATCTGGCTGCGTGTGGCCGCGGGACTGTACTCGCTCGGCCTGCTGCACGCCATTCTTACGTTGGTCCGCCGCCGCGAGCACCTGTTCCGCGTGGCGCTGGGGGCCTTCGCCTTGGGGTCGGTCTTCCACTTCGTTTCCATCGTCGAAGAGGGCATTGTCAACCACCGCGTTTCCGTCGAACAGCAAGCCGATCCGGTGGCAGGCGAAACCTGAGGTGCCGACAATGCGTCGCTCCGTATGATCGCGACGACGCTTCTGTCGTGAAGGGCGTCACGGGAGTAATGATTTCTGGTACGGCGAATAAACCGCTATGGCCGACAAGACGAAGAGCGGACGAAAGGCTATGCCTGATTTAAAAAACGAGAATACTCCTGACCCGAGAGAAAAAGTGTTGTACAATTCCATCGAGAAGTGGATGCGCCGGAAGTTTCACTGCTTTCAGACCGGAACCAATTTAGGATGGGCATACAGCCGTGTGGATGTCTTGGGAGTTAGGGACATCGGCGGATATGGCTCTGGCGAAGTTGAGACAATAGGCATTGAGGTTAAACGTGGAGAGCACAAGTTTGCTACCGCATGTGGGCAAGCTGTTGGCTACACCGTTTACGCCAACCGAGTCTACCTAGCGCAACAACGGCAGCGGCGGTTCGATCACAAAGAACTGGAGATTGCCAGCCACCTTGGTGTTGGGTTGATCCATATCGGCCCACAGCGACCACTGGAAGTCTTGTCAGCACCGTACCACAATACACTTCCGGGAATAACCATCGACGTTTTGGAAGGACTGAATGTTGGACGGTGCCAACTGTGCCAGTCATTCTTCGCCACTGAAACAAGTAAGCGATCAAACGTCTCACAAAGCGTTCGGAATGCGATCAAGTCTGGCAAGGCGTTTCAGTTTTTCAAAGAGGAGCTTGAGGCCAGAAAGATCGAGGCACGGGTCGCAACCGAAAAGTCTTTAATATACGATAGCCGTTACCTTTGCTCGGAGTGCTTGACGGTGCTGGCGACAATAGCCAAGAACTCAGCTATCAGTTGACTGAGTAAAATGGTGATGTTTTCCGTTGCAGTACGGAAAAAGGGTGGCGGCGGCAATTCAGCCGCCCCGTGTTTGCCAGCGGGTGTAGTATGGATCACAGCATTACGTTTTCGATGGAAGAATCGAGGTAAATCAAGTCACATGCCTACACCGAAACTCACGGCCGAGATTTTGACCGCTGCGATTTTGGGAATAGAAGTCCAAAAACAAAAGCTGGATGCCAAGATCGCAGAACTGCGTGCCATGCTGCCCGGTGGCCCCGCCGAATCCGCCGCCCCGGAACCCACCAAGGCCAAGAACTTCAGTGCTGCCACGAGGCGAAAAATGGCGGCGGCGCAAAAGGCAAGATGGGCAAAACTTCGGGGCGAATCCGAGCCGCCAGCGCCAGCCACGCCGAAACGGCCCAAGCCCAAACGCCGGATCAGCAAAGAGGGTCTAGCAAGGATCGTCGCAGCCACGAAGAAACGATGGGCGGCGGTGAGAGCGGCCAAGGCGCAACAAGAGAAAGCTGCCAAGAAGACGGCCACGAGGAAGACGGCGGCGTAACGGAAAAACGGCCACGAAAACTACAAAACCTCCCGACACCCGGAGCGCCGCCGTGGTCCAAAGGGTGTAAACTCAAGGGCATGAACGAGAATACCGAACAGCAACTTTTGGAACTCCTGTCGAGGATTGCGATGGCTTTGGAAGCTATTGCCCAAGCTCACAATAAGACTTTTCAGCCCGTTGGTGGGATTCACACCAGATCGGGCATAAAGCCTAAACGGTAAGCAAAGGTGAATCCACATGAAGGACACGGCTGCTGCTGTGGCGGAAGATCAATGCATATGGCACTATCGCCAATTTGCGGAGTTTGTCGCAATTCTTCAGAAGGAGAAGCTTTGGTTCAGCCGTCTGGACCGCTTGCGGGACCCGCTTGAAGGGCTATCCGGTCGCCAGACCAAATTTCACGAAAAGGCTGACGCTGCCACGAGAAAAGGATGTGTCAGTTGTTGGAGTATGGACGACGAAGAGTCAGAACTCATGTGGCACGCCTACGCTCCCGGCAATGGCGTGGCAATTCGGTCTAAGACGCGCAAGCTCAAGGCTTCGCTGAAGCCCTCGGGCGCTGACAAGCTCATGTTTGGTGCTGTGGAGTACGACTACAATTGGTCGAGATTGCCTGAGTCCTTCGCCTTCATCAAGGGACGGGCCTTTAAGTGGGAGCAGGAGTTTCGTGCCTTTCTTCCGTATGAACCCAAGTGCCGTAATGGAAGCCTTGTTGATTGTACATACACCGGGACGCTCATTGCGGTCGACCTGCACTCCTTGATAGAAGAGGTGTGGTTAGCGCCCTACTCCTCGAATTGGTTCAACCAAGTCGTCTCGAAGGAGATGGAAAAGTGGGGTTATGCCGGAATCCCAGTGAAAACACGTCCCTCATAGTTGCGTTGCCACCGGGATGTTCTTACTTGATTATGGAGTATTCCTGCAATGCGATCACCGTGCCTGATGCGATGTTGCGACCTGGCGTTTGTTGGAATCTCGGTATACGGGATCACAAGCGGTTTGACAGTTGCGGCACAGAATAGGAAACCAGCTCTGGCAACCTCGCCTTCCTTACCGATAGGCAGATACAAATTGGACATGCCGATTGAAGGCGTGACGGGCTTAACAGAGTTTTCTCAGGCCGAATATGCGACCTACGGACGAAACTTTGATGGCGAGAAGAATTACAACGCTCCAACCATAGACTTTCTGAAGCGCCGCTGGAAAGTTGCTCTTGGAACGGTTGGAGGTAAGGTTTACAAGATTGCGCTTTACTTTGAATCAGAGAGCAAGAACACCGTAATTGACGTGTCAACCGATGTCATGCAGTATTGCCAGCAACGGCTCGGAAAGGCCTCCGAACAACAGGAGGCACTTTTTATGTGGGATACGTCTGATGGAAACGTGGTGGTGCAATTCGGCAAAGCCGGAAGCACATACATGATAAACCTGTTTGAGACTTCGAGAGCGGTTAGAACTTTTGCACCTAAGCGGTGAATCAGGGCAGGGCCACGAAAAAGCGCTGGGCGCTGAAGGCTCCAACACGAAAACCAGCAAAAAGAGCGCCCGGTTTGTCTGGCCCTATCCGATGAAGGAGAGGCCATGTTTGGAAAGAAAAGGCTCTTTGGAAAGATGGACGGCTTCGTAAACATCATCGCAATCGCCATCGCCGAAGCAGCATGGCAGCAACAAAAACGGCTTGGACTGACGGAAGATCGGCGCATTGCTGCCGCTGTCGCCAATCTTCTGATCGGCAGAGACTCGTCTCATACCGACCAGGAGAAACGGTCAGCAAAACAGCTTGCCGCTACAATGCTGCGAGAGCGTGAGGACATTCGGTTTGCAGCCGTGATGTGCTTGCGAACGACGGCTGTTACCGGTGGAACTGAAGCGGCGATTGCAATCTTGGGCACGATTGATTGGATCAGTACTCTAGGAGAGATTCCGGGTGCTGCACCTGGTCCTGAAACCATGCAAAGCCTCGCCTACGACATGGCGATGCGGTACTGTCCCAACGCAGTTGAGATCGTAAAGTAGCATACTGATTGCCCTGTGCTCACGTTGGCATTAACGGGGCCGTGCCTGCGATCAAGGGCGACATGGCGTCTATTTGGCGGGAAACCCCTCATTGATTCCGCATGGCATTGGCGGAAGCCCTAGCGACACTCCAAGCGGAAAAGCAGAAGAGCAGAAACGGTATGTCTGCTCGTCAAGGTATCGAAACAGGTAGAACGATAGGCCAAACGGCTGTGGGTGCCGTAGCCATGTACGTTCCACTACCCATTATAGGGGCGTATTCCTGGACCCATCTGAAAGGAAGTTGGTGCTCTTCCGGTACGTGCGGGTGAGCTGGCTCAACGCCGAGACGGACTTCGCTTGCGACAAGAGTCTCAGCAGCCAACCAGCAGCCCAATCCAATAGCGATCACACCTTGGAACTTCATTCCATCCCCATCCCCTTATTGCCGACTTTCCTATCTCCAGCGATGATTGCGGCCCGGATGGTGTCCACGTATTGAGCCGCTTCTTTGGCTGCGTCGATGCACCGTAAGCACATCAACAGGTGCTCTTCGATCACGGCGAGTCCGGCTTCGTCTACCGATAAATAAGACAGGTTCCTGAATTGGTCGTGCTACTGTTGTCGTCCGCATCAAATGTCTCGATGAATCGTCCCGTAGAACCACGGATTATCAGCGAATAGAAGCTCTTTCCACCATCTTTGTTCATGAATACATAGATGACCTGTATTTCAGAGTAAACAATACTAACGCCGAATCCTTTGGACCCTTCAGTGGGGTCAAAAGAGAACATCGGTTCTTCATCAGGGGTGAATTGCCGCCAATATCCACGGCTAGTTTTGTACCCGTAAGACACGCCGTCTCTATATTCTGCCAGACTAACTGCCAACTTGTACCGTGATGTTTGTCCGACACCATCGTCGGATTCTTTCCAACCATACTTCGCAGGCTCATCCGCATGAATTATTAGGAAAGCGTCGGCATTTGGCCGGAAGCAGACATAGGAGGTAGGGGACGAAAGGCTGTCCAGTACGCCCTTGTCGTGCGCTTCGAGCAATTGTTTAAATGAGCTACATGCTTTCGAGGTTTGCGCTTCGGAACAGTTGACGGTGAGTGTTTTGGGTTTTGTCGGAGGCTGCGGCTTGGCCGCCGTTTTCTGCTGTGCCTGGGCCACAGTCAACAACACAAGCAGCAAAAGTGAAGAGCACCGGGAACAGTTCATCGTAGTTCCTCTACGCACACCACATTTTACAAAATCTGGAGACCGCCGTCGCAGGGTGCCCTGGTTCACCGGGCTGGTGGCGAACGAACTGAGAGGCGATTGTGCGGGCTGGCGTTCCGCAACCAGACTCTTGCAGTTTTCGCTGTCTATCCGGCAATACACGGGCGTGGTTTGAGAAACCGGGCGGCGTGCTACCACCACATTTTAGCACTTTTGCCTTTTGTTCGCCAAGCTGCTATAGTGGTCATATGAGCGACTACAGCGATTCGACGATAATTGAAGCCTACGAAATTGAGCGGACAGTCGAAGTCCTTCTCGCCAGCAAGCACACTTTCCGGCTTGAAATCATGCGGACGGAGAAGGGAGCCAACGTGGAGCCGTATCACGTGATGGCGTATGAGCGTCAGACCCTTTACAGAGCACCTGACGGGACCATCACGTCCGATTCGATGATCCCGAAGACGGTTCCGTTTCACGTATGGGTTCGGGACCTTGGACTCCCTACATACACATACAATCGGGACACGCCGGAAGCCGCACTTTCAAATGCGCTGTCTCTGCTGGTGGAGCAAAGGAACAACCCGAATACGCCTTGGTGACCTTCACCGCCGATGCGGTGGTCTCGCTCCCGCCGTGACCACTCTTGTGGCCAAGAGTTCGAGTCGGTTCATTCTTGCGTGCTACGCTTCTTGGGTTTGACAGGTTGAATTGGATCATTGGAGGACTTGATCCCCGAAAGATCCACAGGTGGCTTGTGCAACGCTGGAAGAGCATCTTCTGATTTGTGCGGAGTGCCGGGTTCGGCTGACGGCGGCGGATGAGTACGTGGTGGCAATGAAGGCAGCGGCGGCGAAATTCAGAGAGGGCGGAACAGACGAATAGCGGCGCTGAAAGGGGCCAGTGGCGGCGGGATGCCGTGGGTCCAACCGGCTGGTGCGGATGGAACCGAGAGCGGCTGTGCGCCTTCAGCGGCCAACCTGGAGCGGATTGCCGCCGTGGTGGTGACGGTGATTACAGTGCTGACGGCGATTACGGCGGCGGCGAAGATCAGGCAGGGCGGAGCAGGCGAGTAGGGGCGCTGTGCGCCCTTTCACTTCCGTCTGATGCGTCTCAACACACGGCCAATTCCTACGGGTGGTTTGAGTAGGCCCACGATAAGAAAGGCAAGGATAATGAGGATAGCGTTCAGTGCTCCACGATGATCCCAATAGAGCCAACCGACTAAAAACAAGCATCCTCCGGTCATCAAGGTTCCACCTATGAATCGAAGCATAGCGGTTGCAAGTCTCGCCGGTCGCACAGCGGGAGCTTATCACAGTTTCGCCGATCTGTACATCCGCTGCATTTCTTCAGCGCCCACCAAGGTTTTCAGAACAATAGCAAGCTGCATCGGGGTGAATTCATCTACTTTGCCTTATCGTGCGCTCTCCAAAACTTCCGGTCCGGCTCCAACACTGTAGCGTCGAAATCGGCAATCATGTGTTGACATAGGCTACGAACGTCGTCCAACGGGACAGCCCATATACCGTCGCCTCGACTACGGGAGCTAGGAGTCAGAGAAGATTTGATGACACGGAGACGCAGGTCCTCGATCTTTCCAGTGAGGCAACTGTCTGGAAATGCCGAACAATCCGTCAGCATTTCGGTGTTGTATGGCTCTGAAATGTGAAGCGCAACTGCGACTCCAGTGGGCATTCCCTCGCCGCCGTGCATCTTTGCAGCAAAGACTCTAAGTACGAGATCCGGTTTGTCGTCTACGATTGTAGCGTCACCAACTGTGCGGAGTTCACGATTCAAAAAGCTGCTCAACTGGTTCTTTAATGAATCGTCCTCGCACGAAACCACGACTCGCACCCTAGCGGGAAACCTATACACATTCTGGGCGACAACAGAACAAAGAAAGACAGCCGAAAGACCAGCAGCTAATGAGAACGACTTCAGTTTCATGCGCCCAGTCTAGCACCCGCCAACGGCAGCGTCGTACTGCATGGTGGTGGAAGCCAAGGACGACTACCGTGCCGTGTTCGCTTGGGCGGAACTCGATTCCAGCTTCATGGACAAAGCCGTGTACGTGGTGACGAAGCGGGATGGCAAGCCCGCTGTCGGACAAGGATGGTCCATTTCAGTTGGTGGTGCCCGGGGAGAAGAGGGCCGCAAGGTGGGTTCGGCAAGTGGCGGCGCTGAAAATCCGGCAAGCGAATTGATGCGGTACGGCGTGGCGGGATCAACTGGATGCGGAGATCGAGTACGTGGCGGCAATGAAGGCGGCGGCGAGAATCAGGCGGGGCGGAAAAGGCGAGTAGGGGCGCTGTGGATGCGTGCCCGTCACCGGGGTGCCCTGAGTCACCGGGCTGGTGCGGAACGATCCTGGAGCCTGTGTGCGCCATCAGCGACCAAACTGGAGCGGACTGCCGCCGTGGTGATGACGGTGATTACAGTGATGACGGTGATTATGGGGATTCCACCCTTCGACAGAAAGGAAGAGGGCAGGACGGAAGAGCGATCCTGCCCCGAGAAACCGACTCGAAACGGGCCTCATTCCGGTGAAGGCAAATCTCGACCGGCCAAAAGTTTTGGAATGAAATGGAATGAAACTGCGTTTTGGAAGGTCTGTAAGCCATTGAAAACATGGTGGCCAGGGACGGAATCGAACCGCCGACGCCAGCCTTTTCAGGGCTGCTATCCACGATAGATCCTGACAAGTGCCCGCGTGGGAAACTACGCCCCAATCAGATAGCCCGCGAAAGTGCTTGGCGCGCGGCTTGTTTTAGCGCCCGTGGGGTTCCCGCGAACGGACGCTCGAGCCGGGAACCGGCTTTCCCAGAGCGGTTAAGCCGGATTTCTCATCGCCTTTCAACCGAAACAGCGCAATCTGATCGTGGCGCAGCCTCTTAGACTGCCGTCTCGGCACTCATGCTGAGAGATGCTGTTGAGCGACTGCCGGTCCATGCGTCGGCTGGAGAGCCGACGCGGCAGGCTGAAGAGCCTGCGCCACAAAGCAGCACGCATAGGCCCGATGAGAAATGCAGGTCATCGAGCGTCCTTTCCGCAACCCCGCGATATACTGGTAGCATAGACTCCGCCCCATGGCTGAAATGAGCGTCATCTGGCTGCGTGTGGCCGCGGGACTGTACTCGCTCGGCCTGCTGCACGCCATTCTTACGTTGGTCCGCCGCCGCGAGCACCTGTTCCGCGTGGCGCTGGGGGCCTTCGCCTTGGGGTCGGTCTTCCACTTCGTTTCCATCGTCGAAGAAGGCATCGTCAACCACCGCTGCCCGATTACCAACTTCTACGAAACGCTTTCCATGTGCGCCTTCCTCATCGTGGTGCTTTTCCTGTGCGTCCACTGGCGCTACAAAGTAGAAAGCCTCAGCGTGTTCATCTTCCCGCTGGTCTTCGTAATGGCGCTGGTCGCCACCCTGGGCAACCCGGTCAGCGCGTGGTCGAGCCCGGTGGTACGCAACGCGTGGCTGACGGTGCACATCGTGCTCGTGCTGCTGGGCTACGCGGCGCTGCTGTTTACGGCCGTGGCCTCGGTGGTCTATCTGTTCCAGGAGCGCGAGCTCAAGACCCGGAAACCGCGCAAGTCTTATTACCGGCTGCCCGCGCTGGGCACGCTGGACGATCTGATTTCCAAGAGCATGGCGGTGGGCTTCGTGCTCATCACCCTGGCCGTCATCGCCGGCAGCACGTGGGCCTTCATCGAATTGAAGACGGCCTGGATCGGCCAGCCCAAGATCGCCATCTCGTTCTTCACCTGGGGCGTCTACCTGGCTCTAGTCTGCCTGCGAGTGGCGGCGGGATGGCGGGGGCGGAAGGCCGCCATTATGACCGTGGTGCTGGTGGGCTTCTCGGCCCTCACCTGGGCCGCGCATGCCCGGCTGGGCGCCATCTTCTTCAAACCATGAAGCTGCTCATCACCGGCGTGAGCCACAAGACGGCGCCCGTCGAGGTGCGCGAATGTCTGGCGTTCCGCGACGAAGCGCTGCCCACCGCGCTGGCCGATCTGAAGCGGCGCGAGGGCGTGGCCGAAGCGCTGATCCTCTCGACCTGCAACCGCGTGGAGGTGACTGTGACCACCGAGGACGGCGCCGACCCGCAGGCCATCGTCGATTCCTTCCTCGCCGATCACAAGGCCGTCAGCCCGCATACCATCGGGCCGCACCTCTACCGCCACGAAGGGCGCGACGCCATCCATCACCTCTTCCGCGTGGCCTCGAGCCTGGATTCGATGGTGGTGGGCGAGCCGCAAATCCTGGGACAGCTCAAAGCCGCTTACGCCGCCGCCAAGGATTCCGGCGCGGTCTGCGGCTGGCTGGAAGGCCTGCTCACGCGCGCCTTCAGCGTGGCCAAGCGCGTGCGCTCGGAGACCGGGATCGGGCAGATGGCGGTATCGGTGAGTTACGCGGCCGTGGAGCTGGCGCGCAAGATTTTCGGATCGCTGGCCAACCGCACGGTCATGATCGCGGGCGCGGGCAAGATGTCGGAACTGGCCGCGCGCCACCTGCGCAGCTCGGGCGCGTCTCACGTCTTCGTCACCAACCGCACCCACGAGCGCGCCATCGAGATGGCCGCGCTTTTCCAGGGCACGCCGGTCGAATACACGCGCTTTGTGGCCATGCTGCCGGAGGTGGACATCCTGATCGCTTCTTCGGGGGCGCCGCACTATATCCTGCACAAGGACGAGATGCAGCGCGTCATCGCGGCGCGGCGGAACAAGCCGATGTTCCTCATCGATATCGCGGTGCCGCGCAACATCGAGCCCTCGGTCAACGAAATCGACAACGTCTTCCTGTACGACATCGACGACTTGCAGGAGGTGGTGAACGCCAACCTGCGCGAGCGCTTGAAAGCGGCCGAGCGCGCCGAAGAGCTGGTGGCGGAAGAGGTGGAGCGCACGATGGCGCGGCTCAAGGTGGCCGAAGTTACCCCCACCATCATCGGTTTGCAGGAGCAGTTGGAGCAGATCCGCGCGGGCGAAATCGAAAAGACGCGGCGCAAGTACGGCCCGTTCACGCCGGAGCAGGAGCAGGCCATCGAGGCGGTGACGCACGGCATCGTCAACAAGATCGCGCACGGG
>Ga0224558_1002839_pt1 | contig 15301 bp, 15 predicted proteins | sample 714S32024metaG_FD_180682 | JGI IMG/M metagenome (GOLD analysis project Ga0224558, IMG submission 180682) | Peat soil microbial communities from Stordalen Mire, Sweden - 717 S3 20-24 | ecosystem: Environmental > Terrestrial > Soil > Wetlands > Peat | place: Sweden: Norrbotten County, Stordalen... | reverse complement strand
TCATCGATGATGAACTGCAAATTCGCCGGCTGTTGCGGGTATCCCTCGATGCAAACGGCTTCCGGGTTTTGGAGGCCGCGACTGGACAGGAGGGCATCTCCGAAGCCGCCCAGCACCGCCCCGATGTCGTGGTCCTTGATTTGGGTTTGCCAGACATGGACGGCATGACGGTGCTGAAGCGGTTGCGCGAATGGAGCCAGGTGCCGGTGGTGATGCTCTCGGTGAGGGACCGGGAAGACGACAAGATCGGAGCCCTGGATAACGGAGCGGATGACTACGTGACCAAACCCTTTGCCACGGGCGAGTTGCTGGCGCGCCTGCGGGTTGCCATGCGACATGGCCAATCCCCTTCGGATTCCGCCGTCTTCCATTCGGGGCACCTGGAAGTGGATTTGGCAGCCCGGACAGTCAAAGTTGGCGGGAGAGAGGTAAGACTGACCGCTACGGAATACGCCCTCTTGCGCCTGTTCGTTCAGCACGCGGGCAGTGTCCTCATGCACCAACAGCTCCTTCGCGAAGTCTGGGGCCCGAACTATATCGACCAAACGCATTACCTCCGCGTCTTTGTGGCCCACCTGCGCGAGAAAATCGAGGCCGAACCTTCAAAACCTTCACTGCTGTTAACAGAGCCTGGCATTGGCTATCGTTTGGTGGAAATAGAGCGCTGAGGATAGCATCAACCTCGTCGTATAAGAAGGGGCGGTGGTGTGAGATCGGCCCCGGGGTGGTCTTGGCGAGGAATTGATGGAGTGGGCCAAAGCTGCCTGAGGGCAAATGTGCCTTGGAACTCGGCGATCACGTGCCGACGACTCGGAAGCAGGATGAGTGCAGGAGAAGCATAGCCATTTTAACCCCATTTTAATGCTTCCCATCCATCTTTTAATTATTCGAGGACGCCAGCCTGGGCAACGTTCCCTCCATGAAAACAGAAAGCATGGGACGAATAACCTGGTTCGCAAACTCGCGCGCGGTGCTCGAGCCGCGGTTCCGAAGCCTGGAGCGGAGCTTGTGGGGCACGCCGGGCAGAGAGTGCGTTCACGCGAAAAGCCCACAGCCCAATGGTTCAAAGGCTCCCGGGCACGCGCCGCACTCTCACTACCGCGCTCAAGGCGGAGCATCTGACCCAAGAGTTATCGTTGTTCCCTTGGACTTTTCGCCGGCCTCGCTGGACGCGGCGCGGGTGGGGGCCAGCCTCGCCGGGCGTGCCCAGGCAAAGCTCGTCTTCTGCCATGCGATCTTCCCCAAAGTGATCCCCTTTGGTCCGGCCTCGCCCCCGTGGGTTAGTGAAGCGCTTCGCGGCGAGGCACTAAAAGAGATGGAGCCGGCCGTGAACCTGGCGAAGCAGGCCGGCGTAACGGCGACCTGCGTGGTCGAGGAAGGAACTCCGGTGGGAGCAATTCTGAAGGTCGCGCGGAGATTTGCGGCGGACCTGATCATTCTGGCCCCGCGGGAGCACGGAGCTTGGGCCCTGTTGTTGTTCGGACCATCAACGGCCGAGCAGGTGACGCGCGAGGCCGAAAGCCATGTAATGGTCCTGCGCGGGGCCCATGAGTGAATGAAGCCACGGCGGTTCATTTCTGACCCAACCATTTAACCCAGCAGTCATGAAGACTCAAAACCGCCGCTGGAAGCTCGTGCTGGCCCTTTCAGTAATTGCCTGTTCGCTTTACGTACTGGCACTTTCTTGATGGCTTTTGCCGCCCTCCTCACTTCGTTTTATCAACCTCTTCTTGAGAACGCCGGGAGGTAAGGCCTAATTGGATTCCTAATCAAGCTCCGCTCTCTAGGCATTTACACAATCTTAGCGGCTTTGGGGTTCCTTTTAATTACCGTTCGCTCCGTCCCGGCTCCACGTTACCGATATGCAAAATACATCACTTATCTACCTGCTTCTCCTCGTGGCGTTGTTGGTCGTTTTTCCATCGGCTTTCGCCGCGCTCCTTGCGCGGCTCGCCGGACGGAAGCGGCGGCCAGAACCTCCACACGTTTCGGTTGCTGGCCAGAGAATAACCAAGGTGCGCGCGAACACTATTTAGCAACCTCGAGCCTATTGTGCAGGTCTTGGAACCGCCTAAAGGGCCTGTTGACGAATGTCTGCCTCCCGCCCGTATCCAGGCTGGCAGGAGCTTGAAATTGCGCAGGATTGCCGCGCCGGAACGGCCATGAATGAGCCAACTGCGGGAAGCACTGTCCTGATCTCCAACCGCGGGCCGAGCGATTTCGTTTGGCGGCAGGATCGGTGGGTCCCAAAGCCCCCATCCGGCGGCCTGGTAAGCATGATTGATCCGCTTGACCGCCACCCCGATGTCGCAGGGTCTTGCTGCGTATCCGAACCACCCGACGCCGGCGAGGCCTGTGCCTCTTTGCACGCCGGTCAGCAAGGCCGTCATCAAGGCTGTCAATGCGGGCAATGATTTAGCCAGGCCCAGGCGCGAGGAACGGAGTGCACGGCTTTAACGCATTTTTGACGCTTCTGGGCCTTTTCTTGATTTGGCGCGGCAGTCAGGCTGTGGTCTGGTGTAATAGGAAAGAGAATTATGCTACGTATGCAAAAGACATTACTCGCGGGCCGAAACGCCGCGGCGAATGAAACAAGGAGTGCCTGGATGAATGCCCGGTATGCACTGAATGTCGCCTTAGTTTATCAGGATGCACTGACCCGGCAATGGGCCGGTCAGGCGCGCGATCTAATGGCTGCGGCGGTCGGCCTGGACGCCGTCCGCTGCTCCGAGTGGAAGATCGATGATCTCATCGAACCAGGAGCTTATTGGCAGGGTGTGGCAGCGCTGGCGCACGCCGATGTGATTGTGGTTTCACTTCAGGAGGCGGAACGATTACCCGCAGTGTTTTACTTGTGGGTAAATCTCTGGTTGCAGGAGCGGTGCGGGCTCCCCGGAGCGCTCGTCGCCTTGGTCGTCCCGCCCGAAGAACCGAACTCTCCGGCGAAGCATGAAACGCACAGCTACTTGTCCGCACTCGCCAGCCAAAGTCGCTTGGAGTTCTTCCTGCGAGAATGCACCCAGCCTGGCGAACCAATCCATAATCTCAAGGCGGACATTATGCACTGGGCTCTAGCGGCATGAATGCCGTTCTCCCGCCTGTGTGGGCTGGCGGTGCTGCTTCCGTTGGGGAACTACTCTAAGTTGCGCCACTAAGCAATTCCCATCGCCCCCAGCGGGCCTCTGACGAAAACGGCGGCGTGTGGCAGGGCGGCACCAGAGGAATGTGACAGGTTCAAGTCTGGGGCACTGAGGGCGCGGGAAGCGGAGTTGTATAAGCTACGGTCATCGCAAATGGCCCCTTCCCAGGGGCTAGGGGTATAGTGTATGTCCAGGATGGTACCAGACCGCCCCCAGAGTGCCCCGGGGAGCCTTTCTGGGTGGTGTTGTATTCGTTGAACTTATGGACTGTGGAGGCGCCCGCGCACCAGGCGGGCCGCCCAAACGTCAGCCCGGTTCAGTACTTTCGCCGCTGGACGGCTTTGCGGCCGTTGGGGGCCGGGGCGAACATGTCGGCGGGCTTCAAGTCGAGCTCTTTGGCCATCTGGAGAGAGTATTCCAGCTTCCCCATATTCGGGTAACGGCCGTTCGAGCCGAAGGAGAACTTCGCGCCCGCAGCCTTGGCCAGGGTCAGGAAAGGCAGGCGGGGGAGTTTGTAGCTGGAACTGATTTCGAGCGCGATGCCGTATTCCACCGCTGCATTGATGACCTTCTTCATGCGCGGCGGTGTCCAATACAGCTCCCATTGCTCGAGCATTCCGGCAGGCAGCCAGGAGACATTGGCTAGGATGTCAAAGGGCTCCTTCGCCATGATCTCAGCATGCCAGTCCACGAAGCGGTCCATGAAGGCTTGTTTGTCGGCCATGTCCACTTCCTGGGCGGCCTCCGGAGTCCAGAGCTTGACGCGCTGGCCGTCTTTGCCCGGGAAGGTCATCGCGTCCGTGAGCACGTAATCCAATTGCGCCAGCATGGGGCGGGAAAAACAGCTCATCCAATCCGTCCACTCAGCTTGGACGCCCTTGAAGACGGGCTGGCCTTCGAGCATGGCGAGGTAGCGCCGCAACTCCTCGTCGTTGCTCAAGAGTGTGGGATACTTGTTCTCCTTGGTGCCCGCGTGTTCGACGATGCCGAACTTGATACCCCGTTCGCGGGAGAGCGCCAGCGCCTTTTCAAGGGTGCTGTTGTCCAGGTGGACGTGGAAATCGACGGCGTGGAACTCAGGTTGGGTGGAACGCTGGGTTGCCGCGCGCGACGAGGCGAGGGGTGATGAAAACGCGGCGACCGCCGAGGCGGTGGCGGCCCGGGAGAGGAATCGGCGTCTTGAGATGGTCATGGTCATATCGTGCCTGGACTGATTTGCCTGCACAGTGCCATTACCGCAGGAGCGGATGCAAGCGGGAAGGATGCGGAGACGACTCACCTTTGCTCTTGCGTTCGCCTGATTCAGTGATAAAGTGAGCCTTATGCCAGCCAAAATCCTCATCGTGGACGATGATCCGGATATGGTGGAGTTGCTTCGGTTTGCGCTGACCGAGGCTGGGTATTCCGCTTGCACCGCCACGACTGGGACGGGGGCTTTGGCGGAGGCCCAGCGGTCTTCGCCCGATCTGGTGGTTTTGGATTTGCTGTTGCCGGAAATGAATAGCTTTAACGTGTGCGAAAACCTACGCCGGAATGCGGCGACGGCTTCCGTTCCCATCATCATGATCACAGTGTTGCCAGGACAGTTTCCCCGGCTGGTGGGAGTGGAAGCGGGCGTAAACGCCTATGTCAACAAACCGTTCCAGACGCAGGAGCTGATCTCATGCGTCGGTGGTTTGCTCGGCGGGGCCAGCAAAGCGTCCATCCCTGTGAATGCCCCGGGGTGCGTCGCAGCCTGACCGGCTGTTGCGGCAGGCATCAGGGTCGTGTATGCAACCTCCAATTGCGCAAACAGTTGCGCTGGAAACACGTTTGAACGGCCTTAAGTCTGTGGACCTAAACATTAACCAGAGAGGAATTCATGCCAGTTGATCCGAATACAGTAGCGAAGTTTCAGGGGATTAAGCGGTTCGTGGTGCTGATGTTGGAGAACCGGTCTTTCGATCATTTGTTTGGTTATCTGACGGCCGTCTATCCCAAGGTAATCGGCCTGACCGGCAACGAGTTCAATCAGAAAGATCCAAATTCACCGGCCGATCCGGCAATCAAAGTTTGCCGAGCTTCCTCCTTCGTGATGACGTTCGATCCCGGTCACGAATATTATGACGTTCAAATCCAGCTTTATGGGCCGCTAAAGGGTGCAGACCCCGGTCTTCCTCCAATCGCTAACCCTCCGCACGACCCGGCGCCGATGACGGGATTCATCGCCAGCGCAACCCAGGCGGTGGACTTTAGCGGAGACGAAAACCTGGTGATGGGCTGTTTTCAGCCCGATCAATTGCCGGTGCTGAGCACCCTGGCTGCCGAGTTTGCGTTGTTTAATTTCTGGTATTCATCGCTCCCCGGCCCCACGTGGCCGAACCGATTCTTCATCCACGCTGCGACCTCGGGAGGACTCACGGACAGCCCATCCACCAGCCAGATTGTGGCCGGCTTTTCTTTTCAGAACGGCACGATCTATGAGCGGCTGAAAGACGCAGGCAAGGTTTGGTGCATTTATCACGACGGCTTGCCTCAGACGGCGGGGATTGCCAGCTTGCGCGATGAGTATGTCAATCCCCTCACGAAACGGTTCCAGGCAATGGATGACTTCTTTGACGATGTCAGCAAAGGGAACCTAGTGGACTATAATTTCATCGAGCCGCGTTACGATACCGGGAACAACTATCTGGACGGCAATTCCATGCATCCCCTGAATGACATCCGGAAAGGAGAGGAGCTGGTAAAACGCGTTTATGAGGCCCTCCGCAATTCGCAGTATTGGAGCGATACCATGCTTATTATCACGTTCGATGAGCACGGGGGATTCTACGATCATCAATCGCCCCCGGCAACGGTCCCGACCGGGGACGACTCCAAGTACGCCAACCCCAATTACTCCTTCCTTTTCAATCGACTGGGCATTCGCGTGCCGGCCATTGTCGTGTCAGCGTTCACCGCCAAAGGCACGATCATCGGGGACGACCCGGGCGACGCGGCCACGGCGTTCGACCATGCCTCGGTCCTGGCGACGGTTGAGAAGCGGTTTGGCCTGGAGCCCCTGACGAAGCGGGATGAGGCGGCTAATACGCTCGAGGTCGCGATTAACCTCACAGCTCCCCGGCTACTGCCGTCGGAAGCGCTGACGGCGCTTCCTAATCCAGCCGTTGATGCAGTGGTAGCTGGGGCGGCCGATCCGGCCAATATCTTCGCCGCGGATCCCCAGGCTCCCCTTTCCGCAAACCAGAAGACAATGGCCGCTTTGGCCCTGGCATGCGAGTTGCAAATTACCCCACCCAAATATCACGCTGCCCTCATCAGCAACCACCAGAAACTCGTAGAACAAAAAGACGCCGCCGATTATATCCAAAAGGTGGAGGGCAAGATTGCATCGAGGCGCGAGGCCCCTCCTGGCCAGTGATCGGTGGAGGAGGAGCCGGGGAGCTGCGAGCCGTTCAACGGCTTGCCTCGGCGCGGGACAAACTGTTGAAACAGTTGGACGTCCGTGAGCACGCCCTGGCACCGGGCTAAAACCCCGATTAATGAGAAGGATCGCGCGAGTGTGAGATATTCAGGTGAAACGGTTTCACCGCCGCTCGCCACAGCCACACCCGCTGAAGCGGGGTGTTAATGAGAGAAATGCAGATACTCTGCCTTCACTTGACAGCACGGCATTGTGATCGGAATGTCAAGGAAAACCCAAAGGCATTATGCGCACGAATCAACTACTCTTCGGCCTCGCTGTGGCTGTCACCCTGTTCAGTTTTGCTGCCGGAGCAGCGGATGACCTTGAAGCGTTGGCCGGTAAATGGTCCGTCAAGAAGGTCAACGACCAGGGCCAGGATTACACGCAGACCATCGCTATTAAAAAGGACAAATTCGTCTTCCAGATGCTGGGCGCCGAAGACCGATTGGTCTTGTATGCCGAGGGCGATTTGAAACTGGACAAGCTCGGCCCATTCAACGTCGCCCACTTCGTAAATATTCGCGCTGGAGGTTCTGCTTCCGACCTCCAGGACGTGGACGACCAGTACGTGTCTATCTACCGGCTTGAGAGCGACACCTGGACGATGGCGTCAAGTTTTGACAAGGAACGCGAACAACAGAAGCCCAGCTTAGACGTTTATCGGCGCCTCAAGACGACCGCGGAACCGGCGATCCTGGTCATTGACGAAATTGAGATGCTTGATACTCCGCAAAGCGCAACCTGGTTCCTGTGTCTTGAGGCAAAAGTCGAGGGCGTCAGCCGCCGCTACCACCTTGAAGGCAAGGGCTACGACAAGAACCAGGTTACCATCCCCGTCGGCCTCGAATTGCCGCAGGTTCGGGCTGGTCAAAAGTGCAGCTTCAAGTTGCAGCTCGATGATATGGACGAGGACGTTTGCACGGAGGAGGTTGACAACCGAAGCACCGGCGAGTTTACCGTCAGCGAAAAGGGAACGCAGACTTACAAGCCCGAGGACAACTGGCGTTACGCTATCCGCTGGCACTTGAAATAGCCTGTGCGCCGGAGCTGCTGGTGGCAGGTCTTGCGCTACCCAGCCATCTTTCGCTCGACCGGCGTAAGCTCTCGCCAGGCGCCGGGAGGCAGATCGCGCAGCTCAAGGGTTCCAATTCTCACGCGGATGAGGCGCAAGGTTGGATGGCCGATAGCGGCAGTCATGCGGCGGACCTGGCGGTTCTTTCCCTCGAGCAACTCTAGTCCAATCCAACAGGTCGGCACGGTCTTACGGAAGCGGATGGGCGGGTCACGCAGGGGAACGTCCGGCTGCGGCTCCAGAATCCAGGCGCGGCAAGGCAGCGTGCGGCGTGCTTGAATGACCAGCCCTTGCGCCAGCTTGAGCAGCGCCGTCGTGGAGGGGATGCGTTCAACTTGGACCCAGTATTCGCGCTCATGGGCATGACGCGGGTGCAGCAGTCGGTCATTCAGCCTAGCCTCGTCGCTGAGCAGCAGCAAACCCTCCGAGTCGGCGTCGAGCCGGCCAATGGGATAGACGTTCTTCGGGAAGCCGAATTCGGCAAGCGTACGATTGGGGGACCCATCAGGCGTGAAACGGGAGAGCACGCCGTAGGGCTTATGGAAAGCGATGAGCACCGACGTCAAGGCCGGACTTGGACCCGGTAAAATTGCGAGCGCTGGGTGGCATTGGTCGCCGTATAAGCCATCGGGCTGGGCTGGAGGATCGGAGCCTGAAGCCAATCGCTGATGGGGGCCCAGGAGCTAAGATTGCTGGAGGCTGGCGCCGCCAACACTTGATAAAGCCGGTCGCCAATAGCCGACCATTGCAGTTGGACCTGATTATTGGCCTGGCGTGTGGCCGAAAGGAAAACCAGCTTGGAGGCCGCGTTGTTCGGATCGGTGCCAGCGATGAACTCTGCGTAATCTGACATGCCGTCTCCATCCGTGTCCGTGTATTCAGTCCGGTTGGTTGTCACCGAACCGAAGTAGTACTTCTCCCAGGCGTCGGAAATCCCGTTGTGATTGGCGTCGATGTTTGTGTAAACTCCCGAGAACGTTAACAACCCGCCGTTGGTGAGAGTGCCGGACTGGTCGAGGGGAGTCTGATAGAAGGCGACATCGCTGAACTGGACCGTATAAGGGCTGGGCGGTGCGTTGGTGATGATGGTGGAGGGGGCGGTGCCGGATTGGCTGATAAGGCCGTTGAGGGTGAGGGTTCCCTGACCGAGATTCTTCGTGATTACAACCGTCCCGCCGCCGGCCACGCCGGTGATGCTGACATCGTCCAACAACCAGCCGGGCTGGGGGCCTGAGCCATCGCCAATCGTTCCATAGTACCAGACTACCTGGATGTTTTTCCCAACGAATTGCGTGAGGTCCACATTGGTCTGGGTCCAATCGGGCACGGTCTCGCCGCCAAAGTCCACCAAGGTAGGGACAGAGGCCGGCGGCGTGCTACTGTCGGTGCTGATGCCGAGTTGGGCTAACACATACGTGGAAGTGTTGTCGAAGCAGTACGAAAATGTGAGGGTGGCCGAGCTGAAGCCGGAGAGGTCGATCACAGGGCTGTAAAGGAAAGTGCTCTCATATTCAAACAGGCCCAAGGACTGGCCGTAAAGATTGCTGCCCCAGGCGTTGGCACCTGAATGCGCGGACAACTGCAGGCCGTTGTTGGGCGTGCCGAGCGACCAATTCATAACTGTGTCGGTATCCGGCACGACGGTCCAATCGGCGGCGCCCTGCTCTAAATCATCGAACCAGGGAGGCTGGGGCGCCTTACGGGTGGGGAACGTGTAGAGGTTCCCGTGATTAAGCCAGAGGGTTCCCGTATTGGCAAAACCTCACTTTGATCAGGGGGTGCCGACGACCCGATAATACCGTGCCGGTGCGGCCGGCGTGGCCGCCGCCGGGTCCAGCAGAAAGTTCGATGAGGTCGAGCCGAGGACCTGCCAGTTTATCGTGCCAGCAAGGTTAGTGGTATAATCCACGCGGTAGGAACTGATGCCCGTCTGGGCGGTCCATTGCAGCAAGGCGGCGGTCCCGCCGAGCGTAATTTTAAACCCGTGGATGGCAGGCGGCGGGTTCGTGGTGGACCCTGTGTGGTTGGCCTGGAACATCCGCACCAGGGCGGCTGCGCCGTCTGGCAATTCGTCCGGCGGCGGTTTGCTCTCCGACTGCGTGGAATTGACTTGCACAGCAATGCCGTGCCCGGCCGCAAGCCAGTAATAATTGAGGATGTACTCGGTGCCGATGCTCTGATAGCCGTCGCCCAAGTCGAGCGCGATGTCATATTCCGCCACCTCATGGACCCGCAGGCACTCCTGGAAGCCAAGAATCGGCAGGGTGACATACCCATAGGCGTCCACAGTATCAGCCGAGGTGTAAGTCACTTGCTCGGGATAATCCCCGAACGTCGGGTCGCTGTATATCGAATAAAAGATCGTCGTTCCCGACCACGAATCGCCATAATGAATCGCGCTGGGGAAATCCTGCAGCCCGTTGGTGAACATCGATTCCGGTTGCGACGCGCTGAAGGAGGGGTCCCAGAAGCCATAATCTATCCGTCCCTTCGTGGGATCCTGCTTGAAATAGAGCCACGATTGGCTGTTGGTGTTGGCCATATCGGTCTTTTGCTCGGCGATCTGCGCCCCTACGGACACGAAATCCGCACCGCTCTTGCCGTTGGCCGCCGCGAGGTAATCGAAGCGATAAGTGACGTCCTGCGGGCCGCCGCTGAAGTCCCAGGCCTGGGGCCCGCCGGTAGTTCCCAGCAAACTGGAGACAGACACGGCATTGCTGGTGTAATTGGCGTAAGCCAGGTAATACTGGCCGACTTGGTTGAACATGTCGGCGCTGGTAATCGTGATTTGCGCCGATGCAAGGGTGGCGCCAGCCACTATGGTCGCAACACACCACGCTACCCTGCGTAAGGCCGAACTCGTCCCCATCATCGAAGCTCTCGATTCCTGCCGAAGGAAAAGACTCATATCTATAAATCGTCCGACTCCGTCAAGCGGTCCTTTAATCCCAATCAAAACCTGATCCGGAGCCTTTACTCGAGAGGATAGCGCACCGGCTTCGGCTGTCAACTGTGCGTTTCAACACAGCCCCGTGAAATAACCGCCTGTGACGATCCTGCGGGAGGAATTGGCGGGGGCACGAGGCCAAAGGCGGGAAAATCGTGCAAAGCTGGTCGATGCTCGATCCGGGCTGGATCGACAGGGCGCTGTCACCGGCTTGAACCTAGGGCCACCCAACGCCGGATGGATGAAACAGGCTGCCCGTCAAGGCGACGCCAAGGCCATAGAATGCCCCCGAGTCCGGGTCAGTTTCGCCAGTCCCAGCGTTGCCAGCGACAATACCGGCACAGTGCGTGCCATGGCCGTAACCGTCCGAACCATCGGTCAGGGACGACCCGTAGTATTGGAAGCCCGTTACGCGCCCCCGTAAGTCCAGGTGCATGGTGATCGTGTCGCCGGTGTCCAGCCCGGTATCCGCCACGCAAACTGTGACACCTGCTCCGCCAAAGCCCAGTTGCTGGGTCACCGTAGGCGTGCCGGTTTGGCCATCGTCGCCGCCCACAAGCTTGGCGGCCAGTTCATCCACCAGTTTTCGGTGAGGAGCGCGCTCGATCCACAAAACACAACTGGACTGCGCCAGCGCATCCAGGCGGCCGGGCGCCAAAACACCCCGTAAAATGGTGCCCTGGCGCAACTGGCTTTGGTGCGCGATGGTCGAGAACTGGGAACGCACCTCAGCGATCTCGTCCGGCGTAGCGCGGGGCGCAATCAACACATTGACCGCCACGAGCTGGTTGGTTTGCCGCGGCCCCTGGATAGCGGCGGCCAGTCGTGGATGAACCTTGTAGGTCGGGCGATATTCGCCGACCCACTGCACGGATGGCATTGTCCCTAGCCGGTCCAGGCTAACGCCGCGGAGGCGCGCGACGAAGGTGTCCTCGGGAACGTAATGCAGCAGGTCCACCCCGATAGCGGCGAGTTCCTCGCGCGCTTCCCGCCCGGGCGGGCTGCTGAACTGAACCAGAAAAAGCCCCGACACCGGCGTCTGTGGGAGCGCCGATTTGGCTTGGCTGAGGCCCGGCTGTGAGGCCTGGGCGGAAATGACCCCGCTGCGCAAGCGAATCGGTTTGGCTTCCACTGCGGGGCGGGCGAACGCCAGAAGCAGACACATGACAATTAGACTGCGCGCACAACTCGGATACAGCCGGGGCTTCACGGGACAACTGTACCCGCAAATCAGCGCCAAGACAAGTTCGAGGGGGCGCGAATCGGGGTTGAAAGAAGACCAGATTCGGTTATGTTGGGTGGAGCGCTGAATCCCCGGGCAGCGGGCGTGCTCGATAACTCAATCCATATGAAGAAGATTGCTGTTTTGCTGGTGGACGATCACGCCGTGGTCCGCCAGGGATTGCGCGCCTTGCTGGAGGCTGAAGGCGACCTCGCAGTGGTGGGCGAAGCGGAGAACGGCCGTGAGGCAGTGGTGCTGGCCAAGAAAACCCTGCCCGACTTAGTGCTCATGGATCTGGCTATGCCGGGTCTGAACGGTCTGGAAGCGACGCGCCAGATAGTGAGAAACCTCCCCTCCGCCAAGGTGCTGGTGCTGACTTCCTATGGGGATGATGACTACGTGACGCAACTGCTGGAGGCGGGAGCCAGCGGGTATCTGGTCAAGCAGACGGCGGCGGCTGACCTGTTGAAGGCCATCCGCGAGGTGCATGAGGGCAACGCATTCTTCAGCCCAAGCATCGCCAAACGGCTGCGGCAACAAGGCGGCGAAGCGTTCAGGGCGGGGCAGCCGTGCGCGAAGACCGGCAGGTTGACCTCGCGCGAAGCGGAAGTGCTGCAACTGGTCGCCGAAGGTTTCGCCAACAAACAGATCGCCGCCGAACTCTCTATCAGCATCAAGACGGTCGAGAAGCATCGCCAGCAGGCGATGAATAAGCTGAACATCCACGACATCGCCGGGCTGACCCGTTACGCTATGTCAAAGGGGTGGGTGGAACGCGTCGCTCCGGCGCCGATCTGATTTGAAGTTCCGCGCTCCCGCTCGTGTGCGGGGCGGAGAGTAAAGTAAAAATGCAGAAATGTGCCCGCAAGTGCCACAACCGCAGTAGGTCACGCGACCCACATGGGGACTGCACCGGGGCACCTCCGGGGTGCCACCGGACAGATACCATCAGCGCAGGCAGAGCGTAGCAGAGGCAAAGGCGGGTGGAGGTACCGGAAGTGGCGTAACTGCAACAGGTTGCACGATCAGCCAGTCGTTGGGTCGGCTTGTGGGCAAAAGAAATGCTGGCGTTTCAGCCGATAGCAGATACGATGCACCGAATTGTTGCGCCAATGAAAACGCCAGCCTTTCCGCAAAGACGCATCCTGGTGGTGGATGACGAACCGCTCGTCTGCGACGCCATCAAGATGATGCTGGAGTTTGACGGTCATATGGTGGAGACGGCCAGCAGCGGAAAGGATGCGCTGGCAATGTTGGCGAAGGCCCAGTTCGATCTGGTCATCACTGACTTCGAGATGCCGGTGATGAAAGGGGACGAACTGGCGGCGGCCATCAAGGCGCGCGCGCCGAACCAGCCGGTGGTGATGATTACCGCCTACGCCGAGATGCTCCAAGCTTCGGGCAATCCGCTCACGGGCGTTGATCACATCATTAGCAAACCCTTCCTCCTGGAGGACCTGCGCGAGGCAATTGCCAAAGTTGCGCCGGTGACGGCGCGGGGCAGTGTGGGAGCAGCTTAGGTCGCCTGGACCAATCACAGGGAACCGCGGCTCTGGCCCCGGTGATTCGGTCGCAGGCGTGGCCGTGCCGTATCCGTACTTGGACCGGTAAGCCTCTGCGTATAAGCCACGACTTGTCGAATCGGCGCGCGGATTTACTATGGGGCTATGTTAATGAGCGCGGCACCGCAAACAACAGACCCAGCGGCAATCTCCGCCAGCTCGGCCTCGTTCCCTCGCGCGCGCGCAGCCAAGGCGGTGTCTGGCCGGATTCTCCAGCAAGCCCTGCAGTGCCTGACCATCGCGGTCCTGGCGACGGCCAGCTACTTCATCATCAGCCGCTTCTTGGTGCAATCGGTGAAGATCGTCGGCCGTAGCATGGTGCCAACGCTTTGCGACTCCCAACACTACCTCCTGAACCGCTGGGTCTATTCCGTGCATGCGCCGCAGCGCAGCGACATCGTGGTGCTGCGCGACCCGAGCGACGACGGGTTCTCGGTCAAGCGCATTATTGCCGCGCCGGGGGACTCGATATATTTGAAAGCCGGAAACGTGTACTTGAACGGGTGCAAACTAAATGAACCGTATCTGGTCCCGGGCACGCCGACGTTCACCGATACAAAGTCTCGCGGCGAGTTGATCCTGTGCGGCAGGGACCAATATTTCGTTTTGGGCGACAACCGGCAGAACTCCATTGACAGCCGGACTTACGGGCCGGTTCAGCGCGCCAACCTTTTGGGACCACTCATTCGTTGAGTGGCGCCAGACTCCGAGTCCACTCCCATGACGGGTGGCCGCGGCTCACAGCGGGGACCCTCAGGGATCGAAACAGGCGTTTCCCACTCCACCCTGGAAGTGCTCTCCCAGACTTAGCTTGCCAGTTGCAGGGCAAAACGGTTCTGTTCCAGCCGCTTGAGACACTGATGAAGCCGTCGCACTTAATCATCCTGCTGCTCATGAATCTCTGCTGGGCGGGGGTGTACTCCGCCAACATGGTCGTAGGGCACGATCTTTCGACCGGCGGCATTGTGACCATCCGCTTCGGGTTGGCGGGGCTTTGCCTGCTGGTTGCCTGGCCGTGGCTGCCGGGCTCGGCGCCCCGCGGGCGCGACCTGGTCAAATCCTGCGTGATGGGATTGATCCTGCTGGTCCTGGGGCAGCGGTTGCAAGTCTATGGCAACCAACTGGGCAGCGCCGGCAATTCCGCCGTCCTCTTGGCCGTCGAGCCGCTGATGACCTCGTTGGCGGCGGCGCTGTTCTTACGCGAATACATCGGCCCCCGACGGCTGGCGGGCTTCGGGCTGGGCATGTGTGGCGTGGTCTTGCTGAACGGCGTGTGGCGCAAAGACTTCCAATGGACGGGGCTGGCGCCGAGCTTGATCTTCATCTCCTCCTTCGTCTGCGAGGCGGCCTATTCCGTCATGGGCAAACCGATCGTGGCGCGGGCCAGCGTGATGAAGATGCTGGCCATATCCCTGCTCTTCGGCACCGCGGCCAACCTACTGATTGACGGGCCGGCGACGTTCCGGGCTGCGCGGACGCTGCCGACCCAGGCCTGGTTCCTTTTGCTCGCGCTGGCGGTTGTCTGCACGGCCATCGGCTACAGCGTCTGGTTTATCGTCATCCGCGAATGCCCGGTCAACGTGGCTGCCCTCACCATCTTCGCCCAATCCGTCTTTGGCGTGGCCATCGCCGCGTTGTGGCTCGGGGAGAAGCTCCATTGGGGGCAGCTTCTGGGCAGCATCACCATTGTGGCGGGCCTGGCGCTGGGTCTCTCCAGGCAAATCCAACGGTCGGCGCATAGGGACAACACCTTGGCGGAGCGTTCAGGCTAGCGTCAACCAGCCGCCAGTGCAACGAGGCGCCTTTCCGATCAGCAGTTCCGCAATGTGGGGTTGACTCCTGGTGTTTTTGCCGAGAGGCCAGTTTTTTCTCTGTGGCCCAGCGCTATCGCGTTGAAGGGCGGCTGGCCACCG
>Ga0224558_1002838_pt1 | contig 15303 bp, 14 predicted proteins | sample 714S32024metaG_FD_180682 | JGI IMG/M metagenome (GOLD analysis project Ga0224558, IMG submission 180682) | Peat soil microbial communities from Stordalen Mire, Sweden - 717 S3 20-24 | ecosystem: Environmental > Terrestrial > Soil > Wetlands > Peat | place: Sweden: Norrbotten County, Stordalen... | reverse complement strand
TGCGCCGCCCAAACAAATACGTCAAGTACGTCGAGGACATCGCCTCAGATAACGCGTCCTCAACACAGCGTCATGCCCTCGTCGATTACATCGAAGACACCTGATTTCGGGCTGAAGATAAGTGCCGTTGTGGGGCAGGCAACTTCCGCGAGCACCAAGACTGCCATGCGCATCGAGCCGGACGGCACTCGAGTGTCTTCCGCTCTTGAAGCAGAAGACGGCTCCTCTCGTCCCAGCATGGAAAAACTCATCAATTGAAACCAGTACTCAGCTTGGAAGGCTGAGTGGCCGGGGACACGTGCTCAGCGCACAAAACTGAACACGTCGTGCGAGCAAGGACGGGTCAACCCAACATTACGGAATTCTCGGCCCATGCAATTCGTCAAGTCCGATGGAGCGGCTCAATGCAGCAGGGTCATCGGACTAGCGCCGGCGCCTGCGCTTGTCCGCTATCGACGGCGGCGTCCACCCGGGGTCCGCGCCGCCTACGTTTTGGCCAGGGGTTGCGATTCCGTCAATTCGATCAAGGACATCACCATCGAGGGAGATGGCTGCAGCCGGAAGTTGGGATTCGAGTTGCTCCATGGTGCGCGGCCCGATGATCGGACAGGTGACCGCTGGATGGGTCAGAACAAAAGCGAGCGCCAGTTCGATGAGCGAGAGGCCGGTGTCATCGGCCAGTTGCTGGATCTCGATGACTGCGGCGAGCTTCTGCTGGTTTGTGGGCAAGGAGAGGTCGTAGCGTTCCGGCAGCATGGCCGACCGCCGGGAGGTGTTCTCCTTGCCGTCCCCGAAGGCACCCGAGAGCCATCCGCCGGCCAATGGACTCCAGCTGAGCACTCCCATGCCGTACTGCTGGCAGACAGGCAGAAGATCGGCCTCGATGCCCCGCGCCAGGATGGAGTACTGGGGCTGTTCGGTCCTGAAGCGCTCTCGGACACGGCGCTCTGCCACCCACTGCGCCTCGACCACCTGGTACGCGGGAAACGTGGAACTCCCAGCGTACCGGATCTTGCCAGCCCGGACGAGATCGCTCAATGCACCGACGGTGTCGTCGATGTCGGTTTCAGGAGAAGGCCGGTGGATCTGATACAAGTCGATGTAATCGGTCCCGAGGCGGCGCAAACTGTTTTCGCACTCGGCAATCACCCAGCGTCGGGAATTGCCCTGGGCATTGGGGTCGCTCCCCATGGGTCCGTGCACCTTGGTTGCGAGGACGATGTTCTCTCGCTTGAGACCCGCGAGAGCCTTGCCCACGATCACCTCGGACTCACCGACTGAGTACATGTCGGCGGTGTCGATGAAGTTGATGCCGGCGTCGACGGCCCGGTTGATGATGCGCACCGAGTCGTCGTGATCCGGGTTGCCCCACGCACCGAACATCATGGCTCCGAGGCAGAGCTGACTGACTTGTAGGCCGGTTGTTCCGAGCGGGCGATAGTCCATAGGCACAGCCAACCACACCGCAGGCAGCTCCTGCCGATCCAAGAGGATCTCACCCGACGCCGGCGCGATGCGGATTGCTACCGCTGCGTGCGCCGACAGCAATGTGGGAAGTGGAGAGCAACACAGTGGAAAGTGGTGCTCGTTTTGGCGCCGCCCGCCCTGGTCGGGCGGGTTTGTCGGCAGCTCACCAGGGGGGCCTGCTGCAGGTTGTTGACTTCGTCAACTGAACGTGCCACAGACCCCAGCGCTTTACCAGGTGATCGCTCCGCTCGAAACCGTCCACTATGAGCCCCTGACAGCCCCGCGTCCTCAGCCTGCAAAGCTGAGGACTGAATCAAAGGCATTTTCAGCCGCGGAGCTGAGTACGTCGTGCGCTAAAGCCTGGAGGAACAGTCCGTGCTATCCTTACTTTCCATTGATGTTAAGGAGCACGACGATGGATGCTGCAGCAAAGGTGACGTCGAAGGGGCAGGTGACGGTGCCCAAGGCGGTGCGAGAGGCCCTCGGCATCAAGGAGGGTGACGAGATCGTCTTCCGGGTCGAGGGCAATCGAGCCGTCGTCGCGCGCACGCCTGACTTCTTGGATCTGGCGGGGTCGATTCGAGTGCCGGCAGCAAAGCGGAACGTGGCCTGGGACGAGGTGCTTCGACGTACACGTTCTGGGCGAGCCGCACCCTGAAGGTGAGCGCCTTCGTCGACACGAACATTCTCGTTCGGCACCTGACGGGCGAGCCGCCGGACATGGCACAGCGGGCCACTCGCTATCTCGCTACGGAACGTGGCCTTCTTCTGGCGGATCTCGTCGTCGCCGAGACGGTCTACGTCTTGGAATCCTTCTACGAGGCGCCTCGTGGCCAGGTGGCCGAGGCGATCCGCTCGTTGATCGCGTTCGACTCCATCGTGTGTGTCGATCCCGCACTACTACTCCGCTCGGTCGAGGTCTACGAGACCGATCGACTCGACTTCGCTGTGGCCTATCTCGTTGCGAGTGCCGAGTCCACCGAGGTCTGCCGCGTGGCGTCATTCGACAAGGCCATTGATCGAATCGACACCGTGGAACGAGTTGAGCCGCCTCGGACCTGACTTGCGGAATAGACGCCGGCGGCGAAGGCGGCGGCCGCTGTCGATCTATGCGCACGTCCTGTCTGGCATGACAGGGAACAGTCTCCGGGGATCCCAGGCCAATGCATCCACAATCAGGATGTTGCATCTGCACAACGAAAGGAGGCAACGGGACTCCAACCCCGATCGAGGCGGGATGTCCTCACCTCAGCCAGCTGAGGACACAGCTCCGGTGCTTAGCCACTTGAAGCGAGGTCCAGTGGCACCTTCGTCACTGGACCACGCAGGTCTAGACAGGTCAATTCCAGTTTGGCGGAGGGAGTCTTGCGGGTGGGGAGGACTCGAACCTCGACGGCGAGGCGCTGCGGGCGGATTGCGGGGACGTTCGGCCCTGTCCGATCCGGCGGACGAGCGCGAAGCTGGAGATGGGTCAATCGAGAGGAGGCGCCGATGACTGCGCTCGTGGTGTGTGTTTCCATTTCTGAGGGCAATACGAGACAGGTGGCCGAAGCCATCGGCGAAGTCTTGGGCGCGGCAGTCGTGGAACCCGAAGAGATAGCTCCCAATGACGTGGCCGGCTATGACCTCGTGGGGATCGGTTCGGGCATCTACGGAATGATGTTCCACGCCCGGCTGTGGCGATTCGCCCGCTCCTTGCCGAAGGTGCAGGGCACACCAGCCTTTCTGTTTGCCACCAGCGGGGGTCCCGAACCCCTTTGGCGCCCCGCTGTCCTGGTACTGAGTCGCCTGCTCCGTTCGAAGGGCTACCGCGTCGTCGGCACGTTCTCCTGCCGGGGCTTCGACAACTTGGGGCCTCTGCAACTTGTCGGCGGACTCAACAAGGGCAGGCCGAACCATACAGACCTCGTCGCGGCGAGAGCGTTTGCGTCGCGGCTCGCCAGGGACATGAAGAGCGTGTCTGGCTCCCACGCAGGACCAGCATCCAAGAGCAGAGGTGCGGCGGGCCAGCAGTCACCATCGAGCAAGCGCGCTGCATCCTGAATTTCGCTGAGGCAACTGGAGGCCACCCCTTGATGCGCGCCGTAGAGGTGGTTCGCTCCTTGTGTGGCCCATGAGACGGGGATGGTGGAGCCATTCATGCGCGCTGAGGTCGACTCCGCGCCTGCATCCGTGGGCAGCAAGCGGGTCGTTTCGGTTCGCCGCCAACAGGCCATCATCCGCCGAGTACGTCCTCAGCTTGGGAGGCTGGGCACAGGCTCGGCAGCGATCAGCGTCCGAAGCCTCGGAATCGAGTCTGCTCAGAAATCGGTTGACACCGCCAGGACTGGTCAGGCTGCCGTGCTCGTCGACGGCGACGGGCCGAGCGCTCACATGATCTCGACGATCAGCGTCTCGGCTTCCGCCTCGAAGAGCTCGTCGACGACCGGGGGGGCTCCTGGTGGAGCACTGGGCCGCCTGAGGATGAGGGCTCCGAGGACCATGGCCACCAGAACACTGACCAGGGCGACGATGAAGGCGAGTCGGTACCCACCGTCCAGGGCATCGACGGCCGAACGTCCCGAGGCGAGCAGCGAGGTCGTGTGGCCGGCAGAGACGGCTCCGAGGATCGCGACCGAGAGCGCTCCCGACACCTGCTGGGACACGTTGACGACGCCCGAACCGATACCCGCATCCTTGGCGGGGACCCCGGCCAGGGCAATGGTCAGCAGGGGCGTGAACGCCGTTGCCGCCCCGAAGCCGATCAGCAGCACCGCCGCGAAGATCTGGGGGAAGTAGGCCGTGTGGGGACCGGACCAGACGAACAGTGCGAGCCCGACGGCCACCACCGGCAGGCCCATGAGCGCCGTGGCCTTGGGCCCGAGTCTGCCCATGATGCGGACGGTGACCCCGGCGGACATCACTGCCACCATGAGCGTCTGGGGTAGGAATGCCAGGCCGGTGACGACGGGGTCGTAGCCCAGCACGTGCTGGAAGTAGAGCACGCCGATGAAGAACGTGCTGTACATGCCCACGACCATCAGCACTCGGATCAGACTCGAGGTCAGCAGACCCGGGGATCTCATGACGTCCAGGGGAATCATCGGATGGGCCAGCCGGCTCTCGAGGAGGACGAATCCGGCGAGCACGACGATGGCTCCCGCGCCGAACACCAGGGTGTGGGGCGAGCGCCACCCGTACTGGCTCGAGCTGACGATGGCATAGACCGCCAGCATCAGTCCCCCGGTGCTCAGCACGGCACCGCCGACATCCAGTCCCGCCCGAACCCCGAGTCCGGCATTTTCGTCGATCAGCGCGGCTCCTACAACGAACGTGGCGATGCCGATGGGGATGTTGATGAAGAAGATCCAGTGCCAGCTCAGCGCCTGGGTCACGTACCCCCCGACCAGGAGGCCCAGCGACCCGCCACCCACCGCCACGATGATGTACGAGCTCATCGCCTTGGCCCGTTCCGCGGGGACGGGGAAGTCGGCGACGATGATCGCCAGGATGACGGACGACGAGAGCGCGGCCCCCAGCCCCTGGGCGAATCTGGCCCCGATGAGGAGGGCCTGTGTGTCGGCGGCGCCACAGGCAGCCGAGGCCAGCGTGAACAGCGCCAGACCGACCAGGAAGACCCTCTTCCGCCCGATGAGGTCGCCGAGTCGACCGGCCAGCAGGAGGGCCCCGGCAAAGGTGATCAGGTAGGCGTCGATCACCCAGGCGAGCGACGCCTGGGTGAAGTGCAGATCGTGCTGGATGGTGGGCAACGCCACGTTCACGATCGTCTGGTCAAGCGTGTTCATCAACATCGCGAAGCAGACGACGATCAGGGCGACCCAACGGCGACGCTCATGGACGAAACCGCGGATGGACGACGGCATGGGAGCTTCCTCGGTCTCTGGGGGTACAGGTTCCCCTGACGATTGATAGTCACTGATCTAGTGAGTGTCAAGCTACGGTGGTAGTCATCACTTCAGGAGGGATTCGGCTATGATTCGGCCGATGTCGAAGAGCACAGCACCCGGGGTGACGGTCCTGGTGACCCAGCTGTCGAGGCTCATCTACCGACGCACGTCAGAAGAGCTGCTGGGTATGCGCGTGAAGGAGTTCGCCACACTCGCCATGCTGCGCGACCACAGCCCGATCCCCCAGCAGGAGCTCAGCGAGATGTTATGCATCGATGCCAACAATCTCGTGCTGCTGCTGAACGACCTCGAGTCAAAGGAGTTCGCCTTCCGCCGTCGTGATCCGGCCGACCGTCGCCGGCACCTGGTCGAGATCACGGATGAGGGATTGCGGGCGTTCGACAATGCCGAAAAAGGGATCGAGAGCGTCGAGGACGAGGTCCTGGCGCTGCTCACCCGTCACGAGCGAGTCGAGCTCCAGGAACTGCTGGCCAAGGCGCTCGACTGAGCTCCATCTGTCGCACGATCGACAGGCTCACCTGTCGAAGGTGAGATCTGGATTCATGACGATGTCCCCAGCCTTGGCAGCTGAGGACCTTCCAAGGCACCGGCACCGGGTCCCGTTCAACGTGTGGACGACCAGGCCCTGTCCTTGTGAGGACGCGCTCCCTAACCTGGGCCCATGGCCTTCGTCCCCGTTCGTCCCGGCTGGGCGAGCTGCATGGGTCAGTCAGTGCTGGTGGTCGTGGCCGTGGCCCTCGCGTCCTGCAGCTCGGGCGGGTCAACGGCGGGCATCGGGAAGCCGACCACACAGACGCGGGAGCATACGAGCACGACGGCCCCAGAGCGGTCGACGACAACAGTGCCGTCGCGCACCGGAAGCCGGGAGGCAGGTGGCCTCGGAACGCCGTTGCCCGTGCCCACGGCACTGCCGCCATTCAACGCGCTCGCCGCCCCTGGTGAGGGCGGCTGGCATCCCGCCGGACGTCTCGTCGGTGGAGTCCCATCGGTCTACGAGACCACGTTGGTTCCGCCAGGAAGCTCACAGCCGGCCGGGATCGCCTGGATGGACACCCATCTGCTATCTGCGCTGCTCTACTCCGGCTCGAAGAGTCCGGGCGGTGGGCCTTACCTCTACACGGCGCCGATCGAGCCGGCGCAGGCGGCATCGCTGGTGGCAGCATTCAACGGCGGCTTCCTCATGGACACCGCCGGTGGCGGCTACTTCACCGAGGGACGGGTCGTCGTCCCGCTGGTGACCGGGGCGGCGTCGCTGGTCATCTATGCGAACGGGACCGTCAACGTCGGTGCGTGGGGCAACGACGTGTCGATGACCTCGGACGTCGTAAGCGTCCGCCAGAACCTCATGCCGCTTGTCGAAGGGGGCCAGCCGACGGCGCAGGCGGCGGGCCCCGACTGGCAGTCATGGGGAAACACCTGCGGTGCGACTTCGTGCGCGCACTCGGTCCCCAGTGTCGAACAGCAATGGCGGTCCGGGGTTGGCGTCACCGCCGACGGCGCGCTTGTGTACGCGACAGGGCCATTGCTCGCACCCCTCCAGCTCGCCCAGCTCCTCGTACACGCCGGCGTCGTGCGCGGAATGGAGCTCGACATCAACCCATCCTGGACCTTCCTAGTCACCTACGACCCGATCGACCCGGGCGGGGTTGCCGCTCCAGGCAACGGCACCCGACTGCTCGCCGACACCATGCAAGGGCCGGCGACGTTCTTCGACCCGGCCTGGGCGCGGGACTTCGTCACCATGTCCGCGCGAACGACGCCCGCTGGCTGAATAGCGACGTATTCGCGATCCGACCCAGGTCCGACGAGATGATGGCAGCGGTGGCCTGGGCGGCGACATCCACATGGACTTCTGACTGAGGTCGCTTCCAGCGGAGAGGTCGTCTGATCACATCAGGTGCCGAATTGAGCCAAGCGTGACGGTCGCGCACGGATTCTTCATCGATACCTGACGGACGGAAGGTGGGGAAATCGGCACTCAGCTTCGCTGGCTGAGAACTCCTCAATCAATCATGTCCTCAGCCATGGAGGCTGAGGTCCGGCGAGCTCCTGCGTTCGGCAAGTGGGTTGTCAGCTTCGAGCGTGCTCGACGAAGGCGCACAAGGCGGAGAGGAGCCGCATCTCATCTACGGACCGGGCCCGACTGTTCAGGAGTCGCTCGGTGCAGACCAGATACGCCAGGCACCGGGCCCGACTGACGGCCACGTTGAGCCGGTTGCGCGAGAAGAGGAATTCGGGACCACGGGGCATGTCCTCGGCGCTCGAGGTCGTCATGGTGAAGAAGACCACCGGCGCTTCCCGGCCCTGGAACTTGTCGACCGTCCCGACGCGGACGCCCCGTGTAGGGGCATCGGCCTTGAGAGTCTCGCTGATCAGCCTCACCTGGTCGTTATAGGGAGCGACCACCATGATGTCGTCGACGGTGATGGGGGCTGTGATGCCGTCCTTGTCAGTCCAGGTGGTGCCCAGCAGATCGCAGATGACCGATCTGACGATCTCCGCTTCTTCCTCGGACTCCGTCGAGCGGTCGGCATGATCTGCCTCCAGCCATCGGAGCCCGGTACCGAATCCTGTGGCTTGAATCGCACAGCTCGGGTGGCTGTGGAGGCGACTCTCGTAGATCTCGTCCGAGATGAACCGGCAGATGTCGGGGTGCATCCGCCAGGTCTCCGTCAAGAACACCCCTCGGTCGGGCTGAAGGGTCCTGTCCTCACCCATTACGTGCTCGAGCACGCTCAGGCCGCCCCCAACCGGGTGGGAGGCCTGTGACACCTGCGGGAGCTGGAGCGGATCACCCAGCAGGATCAGATTCCTCGCCGACCGGGACGCGGCCAATGCGTCGGCCAGGGCCAGCTGTCCGGCCTCGTCGACGATGAGGACGTCCACCGGTGCGTCCTTCATGTCTTTGCCGGCGAAGAGCCACGTCGTCCCCGCCACCAGGTTGAACTCACCCCGGGCGCACGGTGCGTTTCCGGTGGCATACGTCACCCCGGGAATGCCACCGTCAGACGGCTTCCGGTCCCTCCTGACGCATTGAAGGCGGGCGGCATCGCCATGGTCGGCGAATACATCCACGATCTCCGCCAGCAGATTGTCGATCGCACTGTGACTCATCGCCGTGATGCCCACACGCTTGTCCGAGGAGATCAGGGCGTGGACGATGTGAGCCCCGCGATACGTCTTGCCGGTTCCGGGAGGCCCCTGGATGGCCACATAGCTCTGGTCGAGGTGAACGGCCCACCGGGTGATCGACTCCACATCGTCGGTGAAGACACCGCCGTCGGGGTCCGCCCCTTCCTCGAATCGCGGCAGCTCACGACGAAGTAGCGCCATCGAAACCTCGTTCGGGCCGCCATTTGCTCCTGGGTCCAGCACCTTGGCCGCAAGATCGGAAAGCGCTTCGGGCTTCGGTCGCGGGCTGACCCAGTCGTCGAACGCCACGGCGGTGGGGATGACGCCGAGTTCCTCGCAGCGCTCGCTCCAGGTGAGCACGACTTCGTGTCGGTCCCGGTCCAGATGTGAGACCGATGCATACCCGGTCATTCCGTCCGGAGTCCCGAAGAGGACCGAGGCCGATCCGCCACCATCGAACTTCGAACTCAGTTCCTGCTCGGGCAAGCTGAACTTCGCCCCGTCCCTTTCCAGTCGCTTCCCGCTCTTGCCGGTGCGGGCGACCATCCCCTGGAACGCGAGCCCGGCGATGACCTCCGGATCCTCCATCAGGAGCGAGGTGTCCCAAGCGGACTTGGCCAGCTTCGGCGCCTTCTGGGCACGCCGCTCCCGCAGCCAGTAGCCCAGCAGATCGCCGAGGAGGTGTTCCTCCGACTCCGGTCCGAACGCATTCAGTGCCTCGACCTGTGCGTCGAGTTCCGGGAAGTCCTCCCCGGGCTCGAATACCGACGTCCGCCAGGGGAGGTCGTCCGGCCGCAGTCCGACCAGCCAGTCCCTGAGGGTCAACGTCGACCGGACGTCGTCCTCGTTGTAGGAGGCGATGCGGTCGAGTCGATCGTCGTCGCCGTCGACCATGTACTGCTCGTACTCGACGATTGCCCCGGCACCCTCGTCGATCTCGTGCCCCGCTGGTAGCCCGTCACCCGCTCGAGGTGCTTGAGCCCGTAGGACTCGACGCCGATCTGCACCGAGTTCCGGACCACCGGCATCAGGTCGACGAAGAGGCCGGTCTCGACGAGTCTTTCGAGTGCTGCCTCCCCCACCCCGTGGTCCGCCGTCAGGCGCTCCAGGGCCGAGCGCTCGGTGTGGTTGTAGTGGTAGACGTGCATCGAAGGGAACCGCTCCCGCCTGTCGATCAGGAACCCGATCAGGTCCTCAGTGGCCGATGCCTCCTCATCTCTGTCATGGGACCAGAACGCCTCGTAGTCCCAGGTGCCGGAAGCATCCCGGGCGATGAGCCCGAAGAGGAAGAACAGGCCAACGTCGGCCCGCCAGAACGGGTCTCCCTCGAAGTCGAGGAACACGTCGCCCGCGTCGGGTTCGGGCAGAAGTTCGAAGCCGCGCCCCCAAGTCGGATCCTCGGACGGCTCGATGACCTCGTAGTGCGGCGCACCCTCCCCATCCGATCGTGCACTCACCTGGAGGCCGGCCTGCTCGACCAGGCGGTCCAGCCGCTCACCTCTCACGCCGTCGACCGGATCCCGCCGCCGTGCCAGCAGGTCCATCGTGCCCACGCCGGCCCCCTCCAGCGCCAGCCGGTCTTCGCCTCGGATGCCGGCGACGTAGTGGAGCGAGTCGCTCTCCCGCCACACGTCAGAGCAGGCGTCCTGGAACTCGCAGAAGTCACAGTGGGCACATGGTTCGGGAACGGTGACCGAGCCACCTGCCTTCTCGTCCAGCAGGGAGGTCAGCTGTGACCGCAGCCGGCGCCAGTAGGGCTGGAACTCCACAGCCACGAGTGACTCCGTCTCCCCGGATCCGAGCCACAGGTGGAGGTGCTCGGGCGGAAGACCGGTAACCGCCTCGATGGCATCGGCGTAGAAGCAGAGTTGGAGCACGTGTCCAGGCTTCGCATCCGAACGGGCCAGCTTGGCGTCGACCGGCTCGTATCGACTGAAGCCCAGACCAGGCTTTTCGACCCTGACGAGGAAGTCGGCCACGCCCCGCACCCCGTCGTGGAGGAATGGCATCTGATAGATGACGTCGTGACCGGCGTCCATCGGATTGCCCACTCGCTCCACCCACGAGGCGAACGACTCGCCGTCACGCTTGGGTGGTACCTCGTAGACGTCGAGTCCCCGAACCCGGTATTCGGCCAGGCAGGCCGCTTCGTGCTGGATGCCCTTGTCGACCAGCAACTTCGCCATTGACCCGAACACCGAGCTCGGTGGCGGGATCGTGCCGGCCTCCACTCGGTGCTGCAGCGTCAGGTAGTGGGTGCAGTCCAGCCACGCCGTGATCTTCGACGGAGTAAGCAGACGGTCGGCCATGGATGAGCCCCTGTCGATCGCGGGCCAGAACGGCTTCCGTCATGACGCCGGAGCATCCGTGCCTCTGTAACCCGAAGGCTAACTGCAGAGGAGAGCAGCAGAGGAATGCCACTTCTGCCACCGAATCACCGGGCTGCACAGAGATTCACCAGCCCGATACAATGGGCCTTCCTAATCCAGATCAGGGACGAGAGACCTAGCTCGTTGACTCCCTAGCCAACCGGCCCTCGGGCATCGGTGGTCCTGCTAGAGCGATTGGAGAGCAACATGAGCACTGACATCAGCTTTGCCATCCCCGCGGACGCCCCCAGAGATGTCCCGCCTGAACTCCTTCCGGCCCGCCACTTTGGGGGGCAGTTGAACGGGGCCGTGTACGGCCTGGGGCTCATCGAAGAGGTCCCCGCGGAGATCGCCGCCCTTCTGGAAGACAAATGGGGGAGACCACCGACGATCATCGAAGCTGCCGCCGTCCACCAGATGCCGACCTCACGGCGGAACGAGGCACTGGCCGCCACCGGCCTGAGCCTCGGCGCCCTCTACCTGGCCGACAGGAGTCTCCACCATGAGCAGTGACCGGTCCGAGAACGGGGAGCCTGCCTGGTCGATCACACACGTCGGAGCCGGGCCGTCACCACTCATTGTCCACGTCCCGCACGCCGGCACCTGGATCCCTGACGGAGCACGTCGGGACCTCCTCCTCGACGACGTCGGACTCGATGTCGAGCTCGCACGTATGACGGATTGGTTCACCGACCGTCTGTCGTTCGACGGTCTCGCTCGTGCCGAGGCTCCGGCCGCCGTGTTCGCCAACAGGGCGTCCCGCCTGCTCATTGACCCGGAGCGCTTCATCGGTCCCGACGAGCCGATGGAGGCCGTAGGCATGGGTGCCGTGTATCTGTCGACCTCCGCCGGGCGCCGGCTGCGGGTCGAGGACCCGGGACGCGACGAGCGGCTCGTCACCCGATGGTTCCACCCGTACGCGGCCGCGCTGACCGCACTGGTCGACCAGACGCTGTCCGCCCGTGGGCGGGCGGTGATCGTCGACCTCCACTCGTTCCCGAGCAGCCCGTTGCCGTACGAGCTCGACCACGGTGCCCATCGCCCCGGGATCTGTATTGGGACCGACCCCTTCCACGCCCCGACGCATCTCGTCGAAGCGGTGACGGAGGCATTCGCGGGCAGCGGTTGGGACATCGCCACCGACACGCCGTTCGCAGGCACGTACGTGCCGCTCAGCCACCTCGGCCGAACCCCTGAGGTGACGTCGGTCATGGTCGAGGTGCGCAGGGACCTGTACCAAGTGGAGCCGGGTGGGAACCCACATGACGGCTACGACCTCGTCGTGGCTCACCTGGCGAGGCTCTTTCGATCGCTGACACAGGCCGGCGGTCAATCACTGTGAAGGCAGGAGAGCGTCGCACGACCCAAGATTGCTGGCAGGGCGCTACCACTTGGGGGCGCTTAATGACCGAGGTCGGTCACCGACTTCTCCTCTCCGGGGAGCTGTTACAGCCCTTCCCTACGATGGTCATCGGAACATCAAGAGGAGCCGAGGGACCTGGCCCGACGACACTCCGCCAACCGACCGAAAGGCACGGTGGCAATGCCAGGAACGATGAGGAGGTCATCATGCCGTCGAAGGCAATTGAATCACTCGACGAGTGGCTCGCTCGGGCCGAGGAAGTCCTCCTCGAGCAGCACGAACAGGCGCTGTCACCGTCGTCCTCGGGCGCATGGGAGGGCGTCAAGCACGAATGGACGGTGTCGCTCGGATCATTCGAACTCGGCCTCGGGGCCCTGCTGGACCGCCTGTCCTGCCGGCCTGGCCGATGGATCCTGATCGCCGAGGACGCCCGGAGGTCCTACCGCTTCTGGCAGGCACTGGCGTTCGAGGACGGGTCACTCGTGGTCGAGGCGGCCAGTGGCATCGGCTGCCCTGATTCGGAGCGACTTTCACCCCAGGCGGAGGATCTCCTTGTCGAGCTCGGATGGGATGCACCCGACCCTCCTTCGAGCCCGAACTGGAGACGCATCGAGGCCACCACCAGTCCGGACATCTCCGGCGTGGCCGCCCAGGCCGTTCGAACTCTCCACGAAGTGTTCGAGCTCGCCGACAAGGACCGGGTACTGCTCGAGCTGTTCGCCAGTCCGAGGCGCGGTCGGACCCCCGCTAGCGAGTGCCTGCCGGATGACGACGCGTCGCTGGAAGAGGCCGCCCCGCGCCGAGGGTTCCAGCCGACGACGGAGGAGTGGGCGGACTACTACCGGCAGCTCTTCCCGAGCCATGCGAATCCTCGGAACAGCTTCGAGGTTTGGAAGTACGCCACTACTGCCACCGCCACTGCCGAGGGGTTCTGGGCCGCGCGCCAGCAGGCGCTAAGCGAGTGGGAGTCGGAGTTCGGCGACGACCGCCAAGGTTGGCCGTGCTCCCACCCACCGGCGATCCTGTGTCACGAAGGCATCGCAAGGGCTGCGTGTCTGGGGTGCACCTGGATAGCCGGCGGCGAGGACGAGGGCGAACTGCAGACTGCAGCCCGTCGGCACTCGTCGGATCACGGAGACGCCCTCAGCTCTAGAAGCTGAGAACATCAGCTTGGGCCCTCAGCCATACAGGCTGGGGACACCTTGGCGGATGTCAGCTCTAGAGGCTGAGGACTGTCCGGAGACTCACCAGACCTCACCGATGACAATGGGGCGAGAGGGGAAATCGGCGTCCCGCCGGTTTGGGTGCTTCGGCCACGGGAGGCTCAGCAGCCACGGCGGCGCCCCGATCCCCCGAAGAAGCACGGATACGGCATCTGAGGTGGTTGGTCGAGTCCGAGCTTGCGACGCTCCTCGGGTGTCAGCAGCTCGCAAACACGCTGCAGAAGAAACAGCCGCCGCCGCCTCAAAGCCGAGTCGACTCGATCGGCCATCAACAGCATCTGTCAGCCGCCCTATGCCCCGAAATCGGTCCCTGTTCGCGCCCACCCCTGGACACCGGCCTACTCGACAAACCCACGAGTGGGATGATCGGGTATATGGCGAACGAAGAGCGTGCACCAGCCGGGCTCGGTTGCCTCAGCATGATCATCGGCGTGGTTGCGCTGGCAGCGATCGTCGTGCTGGTCTTCTTCGTCGGATTCATTGCCCTCGGCATCTTTGCTGCCGTACTGGTCATTGGCCTCTTCGCCTTGGCCGTGGACCGCGTCATGCTCGCACTGAGCCCGAAGCGCCGAGAGCGACGGGCAAACCAGAGTCGGGTGTTCGTCTGGCGGTTCGGCCAGGTGCAGTCTGGAGAGGCGATTGACACCACGGCCATTGACACGACGGAGAACTTGGACGAACTAAGGCCCCACGAACAGGGGCCGGACGAGTTGAGGCCGGAGTAGACGAAGCCACTACCTACCATGCTCGGAGCCCTCAGGATCAGTGACGGGGTCGAGGTCCGCGTCGCCCTGACGCTGCCGGCGTCTCGAGCTGTGCGTGCTCGGCCCTGGAGGCTTGGGGCACACTGATCGACCTCAGCTCGTTCATCTGAGGACAGGCTGAGGACACCTCAGCTCATCAAGCTGAGTACCGGACCAGGCGCTGACCTGGGTCTTCGTTTTGAGCTCCGTCAGCGGCTCGGTTGCACCGCCCCCGCCCCGGCCCGCGTCAGACGGAGACGGGCGTGAAGTCGCCCGTCCACTGCAGGTCCTGCAGGCGGGCCGGCGTGGAGAAGTCCACCGAGGCCAGGTCGACCACGTAGGTCTCGGGGTTGCCGATCATCCGGTAGGCGTAGCGGGGGGTGCTCAGGTTCAACACGGCGTCCCAGACGGTTACCTCGGGCACGAGGTCCTTGCCCATGACCTCCTTGATAGCGCCCGCGGGGATGTCGAAGGCGTTGCACACGTGCAGCGCCAGCAGTTCGGCCTCGTGTGCGTCGGCCGCCTGGTCGACGAGCCGGAGGACGCTGAAGAGGCGCACGAACCGTGCCGCCGGGGTGTAGTCGGCCGGAATGCCGCGCAAGCCCTCCCCCTGGCCGGGTGCGGACAAGGTGAGGCCCCCGACCACTTCGTCCGGCGGGTTCTCCGCCGAGACGCCCAGGTAGTTGCCGAGGTTGGTCAGGTGCCAATCGAGGTAGGGCGCGTTGGTGGCGATGCCAACGGGGTTGTCCACGACCCGTGTCCCGTGGGCGTGGAACTCGATGGCGATCGAGCCCGTGGTGTCGTGGACGAGGCAGTGGACCGGTGGCACGAAGCCCATCCCGGGGTCCCTCCCGACGACGGTGACTCCGGCCACCGCCGCCTTCACCTCGTCGATGCTCCCGCACGTGCCGAGCAGGTAGGCCGCCAAGTCGAGCTGGGAGAGGTCGGAGCCGTCGCCCTTGGGCTTCCGAAACGAGCAGTAGCCGCCCGGCATGTAGAGCAGATGGGCGCTGACGCCTGCCGTGTTGATGCCGTCGACCAGCCAGTCCGCGTGGCCGAAGACCCCCATGCCGACGACCCCATGGGTCGCCTTCCACG
>Ga0224558_1002836_pt1 | contig 15321 bp, 12 predicted proteins | sample 714S32024metaG_FD_180682 | JGI IMG/M metagenome (GOLD analysis project Ga0224558, IMG submission 180682) | Peat soil microbial communities from Stordalen Mire, Sweden - 717 S3 20-24 | ecosystem: Environmental > Terrestrial > Soil > Wetlands > Peat | place: Sweden: Norrbotten County, Stordalen... | reverse complement strand
GGGAGCGTGCCGGTCCGGAACCACCGATAGGCGGTCTGCGGATGGATGTCCTGTTGCCTCGCCCACTCACCAAGGTTCACGAACGATGATTCTTTCGTAGGGGTGTATCAACTGGTTGCAACCCCCAAGGTAGCTTGGCGCGACGGGGTCTCCCGAGCGTTGGAAGTTCAGGTGGTCCGCGAAGACGCTACTTGACGGGCTCGCAAGCAATGCTTGGCGGCCACGGGTGTCGTCCGATGCCATACTCGGCTGGTGACTCACTCCGCATCGGTGGAACTAGGCGGCCCGCTCCGGATTGAAGATGTTGTCGAGATTGTGAGGGGCGCTCCCGCGGGCCTGAGCGACGAGGTCCTCCGGAGGGTCGATGCCTCTCGGGAAGTCGTCGTCGCAGCCGTCGAAGCAGGGTCGGTCATCTACGGAGTGACGACCGGACTTGGAGGCTTGGCGAACGTGCGTCTCACGCCCGGGCACTCCACGGCTCTCCAGCACGGGCTCCTTCGATCACATGCAGTGGCGGTCGGGAACGAGCTCCCTGCCGTGGAGGTCCGCGCCATGCTGGCGCTCCGAGCGCACGTTCTCGCGCTCGGCTACTCGGGGGTCCGACGCGAAGTTGTGCTGCGGTTCGTCGAGATGCTCGAGAGGGACCTTCTTCCCGTCGTGCCCGAGCAAGGGTCGCTCGGCGCTTCGGGTGACCTCGCACCGCTCGCACATCTCGCCCTTCCCGTCATCGGCGAAGGTGAGGTTCGCCTGGCAGGCGAACTACTCCCGGCCATCGAGGCCCTTCGACGGTGTGGCCTTGAACCGCTCGTGCTGGAGGCCAAGGAAGGTCTCGCCCTCGTCAACGGCACGCAGGGCATGACCGCCATCGGGGTGCTGGCGGCTTGGAGCGCGGGCCGGCTCGCCAAGATCGCGGACATCTCGGCTGCGCTCACGATCGAGGCCATCTTCGGAACCGACCGTGCATTCGACCCCCGAGTCGTGGGGCTCCGCCCGCATCCGGGTCAGCTGGCCTCGGCTCGGAATCTGGTGCGGCTTCTGGCGGGCAGCCAGCTGCTTTCGTTTCACCGCGAGAGCGACCACATCGTTCAGGACGCGTATTCGATCCGTTGCGCCCCCCAGGTCCACGGCGCGTTCCGCGACGTGGTTCGCCATAGCGTTGAGACCCTCGAGATCGAGCTGGCCTCCATCTCCGACAATCCCGTCGTGTTGCCCGAGACCGGCGAGATCCTCTCCGGCGGGAACTTCCACGGCCAGCCGGTCGCGCTGGCCTGCGACTCGCTGGCCGCGGCGACCGTCGGGCTCGCTTCGATCTCCGAACGCAGGCTCTTCCGGCTCCTGGACCCGAGGACCTCCAACGGTCTTCCCGCGTTCCTCGTCGGCGAGGCCGGCGTCAACTCGGGGTTCATGGTGTGCCAGTACACCGCTGCGTCACTCGTCTCGGAAATGAAGAGCCTGGCGCACCCGGCGGCGGTCGACTCGATCACGTCCTCGGCCGGCCAGGAGGACCACGTCAGCATGGGCATGATTGCCGCCCGCCACGCACGAGAGTGCCTACGCGACGCCGAGGTGGTGATCGCGATGGAAGTGCTCGCCGCGGCCCAGGCTTGCGAGCTACGGGCACCCTTGCTCGCCGGGCCGGCAAGCCGGGCGGCCATCGCCTCGCTGCGTCAGGTTGTGCCCACGCTTGTCCACGACCGAGCGCTCAAGCCCGACGTCGACGCCACGATCGCGCTCGTTCGCTCCGGAGAGCTCATCGCAGCGGTGGAGGCGGAGATAGGGCCGCTGGAGTAGTCGGCCGAGACAATGGATGTAACGGACCGACCTTTGATCTGGCGCGGTCGTCGGTGCGCACCCGCCTGAACAAGGCCCTTGACGGCGCTGAACAGCAGCCTGTGGCGCGCTGACCAGAGTGGCGGTGAGAACCGGGAGTAACTTCGGCGAGATGGCTGTCGCGGACCTCGATCCCACTCGGATCCCCAAGCACGTCGCGTGCGTGATGGACGGCAACGGTCGCTGGGCGCGTCAACGCGGGCTGCCGCGAACCGAAGGTCACGCCGCTGGTGAGGAGGCGATGTTCGACACGGTGGAGGGAGCCCTGGAGCTCGGAATCGACTGGCTGACGATGTTCGCCTTCTCAACGGAGAACTGGCGGCGCCCGCCCGATGAGGTGCGCTATCTCATGAACTTCAACGAGGGGATCCTCACGCGGCATCGTGACGATCTGAACAGCAAGGGAGTGCGTATCCGCTTCGCTGGCCGCCGGGATTGGCGCGTCCCGCGCCGCCTAATCCGCCACATGGGCGAGTCAACCGACCTCACCGCCGCGAACCGGCGATTGACGCTGACGATCTGCTTCAACTACGGCGGCCGAGCGGAGATCATCGACGCAGTCCGTCAGCTCGTCGCCGACGGCGTGCCCCCCAACAAGATCGACGAGAAGGCTCTACGTTCCCGGCTTTACTGGTCCGACATGCCCGACCCCGATGTCGTGGTCCGCACCTCGGGCGAGTTTCGCATCTCCAACTTCCTGCTGTGGGAGCTCCCCTACTCCGAGCTCGTCTTCACCGACGTCCTCTGGCCCGACTTCCGCCGGCAGAACCTGTTCGATGCCGTCGGGGAGTATCAGCGGCGTGACCGACGCTACGGAGGGCTCGACCGGTGAGCGACGAAGCACGCGAGCCGTTCCGGCTTCGCGACCACATCGGGATCATCTCGGGCCTGTTTCTCGGTGGCATCGCGTTCGCATCGGTCTTGATGCTTGCGGTCCTGGGTGATGAGCAGGCGCTCACATTGCTGGTGGTGATCGTCGTGGGGATCGGCCTGATCGCGCTCGGAACGCGGATGAGGGGCTGATCTGCGAGGTGGCCACCTACCGCGACGAGGGCGTAGTGCTACGAACCATACGGCTCGGGGAAGCCGACCGGATCGTGACCCTCGCGACCCCCGAGCACGGCAAGGTCCGAGCGGTAGCCAAGGGAATCCGCAAGACCAAGAGCCGGCTCAGCGGCCGCCTCGAACCCCTTACCCATGTGACCATGATCTGCTGGCGGGGGCGGGAGCTCGACGTCGTGAACCAGGTTGAAGCCATCGAGCATTTCAAGGCCATCCGCAGCGACCTCGAACGAGTCTCGGTCGCGATGACAATGCTCGAGGTCGTGGATCAGGTCGCGCTCGAGAGACATCCCATGCCGGAGATGTTCCGGATGCTCGTGGGGGCACTTCGGACCTTGGAGGAGCGTCCTTCGCCGGCACTCCTCGGTTCGTTTCTTTGGAAGCTCCTCGTGATGGAGGGAGTCGGTCCCTCGCTCGACCAGTGCGCCGGGTGCGGCTCGGAGGGTGAGCTGGTCGCATTCGACGCCGGCGAAGGCGGGTTCCTATGCCGTTCCTGCCGCCGCGGTCAGGCCGTCGGCGCCGAGACGGTGAGCCTGATCCGGCAGGTTCTCAGCGGAGGCCTGCGCGCCGCGCTCGACCAGCCGGCGAGCCGGGCGGCGGCGGAAGCGGAGCGCTTGGCCATGGTCGCTACCGAGTACCACTTGGACCGGAGGGTGCGCTCAGCGCATCGGGGCACGGAGATCTCGACGGCCGGTTGGCAGGGCTGGTCGAACACAAGCAACCCGGACACCGGGGAGGCTCCGCACGCTGGGGCAGCTCCGGACGCCGGGGCCGGGCTGGCTCCGGACGCTGGGACGGCTGCTGACGCCGGGGCCGGGCTGGCTCCGGACGCTGGGGCAGCCCCGGACGCCGGGGCGGAGGCTGAAGCCAAGCCAGGTTTGCCACCGCTCGCCTCCTGGTAACTGATCACCCAGAGCCGAGGTGTCGGGCGGTGACTGCACCGGTAAGCAGTCGAGAAACGACGCTCGAGATGAAGTTGCCAGAACTTCAACCCTCGATTTCCGAAAGTCGGCCCCAGGGCAAGTCGTCGGAAATCTCCAAGTTCACCCGCATCAGCCGCCGCCAGTTCGGCGTCTTCACTCGCGACCAAGTCATCGGAGTGGGACTTTCGAACGCCTGGTTGGGACAGCGTGTAAGACGCGGCGACTTCGTCCGATTACAACGTGGAGTCTTCTCGTTGAAGATGGCTTCTCCGCTCTGGGAGCGAGATGCTCTCGCGGCGTGCCTTGCCGCCCCGCCCTCCACGGTGCTCTCTCACAGGTCAGCGGCGAGAGCACTCGGACTGGACCTCGCGACTGCGGACGACGACTTACTTGACGTGACGATTCCCGCCACGACGCGACTGACGCTGCACGGAGCCCGAGTGCACAGGACTCGCTGTCTGCTTAGGGTTGACTCAATAATAATTACCTGACTTTGAGGGTACATCTATCGAGATGCGGTTCCGGGGGCGCGGTGTAGGTGAGCACCTCGTAGTCCTGTTGTCCCAGTAACTCCGAGGTGTTTGACGTGTTGTCCCGATCACCAAAAAGGGAGCACGGCCGGGGTATTATGAGAGAGTTACTCCTAGCGAGGAGGAATGCTCTCATTATGAGGACCGAGCGGTACGACCCCGAGGCGCTGATCACCCTGCTGCGACAACGAAAGATCGCCACCATGGAAGACCTCAAGGAGGCGCTGGGCACTAGCGCGGACGCCACGGTCTTCCGCAAGCTGGCCCTGCTGGAGTACCGCACCAGCTACTCGCACCGGGGCCGGTACTACACCTTGGACGAGCTCGCCCGTTTCGACGAGCTGGGGCTGTGGTCGTTCCGCCAGGTGTGGTTCAGCCGCTTTGGGACGCTCGTGTCGACCGTGGAGGCGCTCGTTACCTCCGCCGATGCCGGCTACGACGCGGCGGAGCTGGAGGCGGTGCTCAACGTCGAGGCCAAGCAGGCCCTGCTCAAGCTGGTGCGCTCCGGCCGCCTGGCGCGCGAGCAGGTGGCTGGCCGCTATGTCTACCTTTCAACCCAAGCGGCGCCGCGACGCGCCCAGCTGGCCGCTCGCTCGGTCTACGACGCCGAGGCCAGCCGCCTTTCCCTCGGCCCGGGCTTGCGGGTGCTGCCTGACGAGCTCAAGGTGGCCATCGTGCTTTTCTACAGCCTCTTGGACGAACGCCAGCGGCGGCTCTACGCCGGGCTGGAGGCCATGAAGGTCGGCCACGGCGGGGACGCCCAGGTCGCCGAGCTGTTCGACATCGACCCTGGCACCGTCGCCCGGGGCCGCCAAGAGCTGCTCGCCGGCGACATCACCCCGGGGCGGGTGCGCCGCCCGGGCGGGGGGCGGCCGTCGGCAAAAAAAGCGTCCCCGAGGTGATCGAGGCGATCGGCCGCCTGATGGAGCACGACACCGCCGGCGACCCGGTCAGCGGTGTGAAATGGACCAGGCGCACCACCGAGAAGATCGCCGCCGAGCTGGGCACGGCCGGCATCGTGGTCTGCCCCAACACCGTCGCCAAGCTCTTGAAGGGCCTCGGTTACCGGCTCCGGGCCAACGCCAAGAAACTCAACCGGCAAAAGGACCCCGGCCGCGACGCCCAGTTCGTCTACATCGCAGCCATGCGCGAGTCCTTCGCCCAGGCGGGCCTGCCGGTCGTGAGCGTCGACAGCAAGCACCGGGAGCTGGTCGGGGACTTCAAGAACCCCGGTGCCACCTGGGAAGAAGAGCCCATCTTGGTGAACGACCACGACTTCCCCTCCCAGGCCAAGGGCGTCGCCCTGCCCTACGGGGTCTACGACGTCGCTGCCAACCACGCCTGTGTCTCGGTCGGCACGACCCACGACACCCCGGACTTCGCAGTCGACAACCTGGCCAGGTGGTGGGCCTGCCACGGGCGCCGCCACTACCCCGGCGCCACCGAACTGCTCGTGCTCGCCGACTCCGGTGGCAGCAACGGGGCACGCACCCGGGCCTGGAAGTACGGCCTCCAGCACCGCCTGTGCGACCGGCACGGCCTCACGGTCACCGTTTGCCACTACCCGAGCGGCGCCTCGAAGTGGAACCCCATTGAACACAGGGCATTTTCGGAGATCAGCAAGAACTGGGCGGGCCGGCCGCTAGCCGACTACGAGACCGTCGTCAACTACATCAGCACCACCCGGACCAAGTCAGGGCTCCGGGTCGACGCCCACCTTGTCCGGGTCGACTACCCCACTGGCACCAAGGTCAGCGACAAGGAGATGAAGGACCTATCGGTCCGCCATCACGACACCCAGCCCAACCGCAACTACACCATCAGCCCCAGGTGACTGGCTACCCGAAAGTGGGAAGTTGTTCTTGCGTCGGCCCTTAGGTCCGACCGCGCCAGGATCGGCCCCTTGCCCGTTACCAACATCGCGCGGACGCTGATCGACCTCGTCGGAACCGTGAACCATCCGGCACTGCGAAGAGCGCTCGACAACGCGCCAACTCTCCGGCTTACGTCCCCCACCTCCGTCATGGCCTCAATCGAGAGAAACCGACTCCGCAGCCGCACCGGCTCTGAGGTTCTGCGGTCGGCGATTGCTCCTTGGCTCGCCAACTCGCTCGAAAGCCCTGCCGAGGCCGAGATGCTTCGAATGCTGACCGATCGCGGCCTACCGGCACCGACGACCCAGGTCACGGTGGTCCTCAACGGCGGGGCGACGTTTCGCTTGGACTTTGCCTGGGTCGCCGAACGCGTCGCGCTCGAGGTCGACCGCTTTCAGTACCACGACGGGCCGGAACGGTTCGTCAACGATCGTCATCGTGCGAACCTGCTCACCGGTGCGGGCTGGCACGTCCTTCGGACGACGCTCTCCGAGATACGCCGCGATCCGGAGCCGCTGTGCCAAGGGCTCCACCGGGTCCTGGTTGTGAGGCCGACTTAGTCGCTTAGGCGCTTGCGCGCTGAGCTCGTCGCCGCGAGCCGTGCCTCGGGTCGACGGCGCCCCCGATGGAGCGTCCGCACACCTCCGTGCGCTGCTGCCCGCTCATGCTCGACATGCCAGCACACGCGTGGGCCAAGAGCGGCAAGATCCACCTGGTTCTCGCGGAGCTTCGCACGCGTGGACACGCAGCAGCAGGGATACCTGTCGCGTGCAAGTAACCTGCCGCCATGGCGACGTCTCCCGAGTCCGCGACCAACCCCGAGCTGTTCGACGCCGTCGTCAATTTGTGCAAGCGGCGTGGTTTCGTCTTCCCTTCGGCCGAGATCTATGGCGGCATCCGCTCGACGTACGACTACGGCCCGCTCGGTGCTCTCATGCTCCGCAACGTCCGCGAGGCCTGGTGGCGAGCGATGATCCAAGAGCGCGACGACGTCGTGCCGATCGACGCCGCGATCCTCACTAACCCCAAGGTCTGGGAGGCATCGGGCCATCTGGCGACGTTCACCGACCCACTGGTCGACTGCCGCAACTGCAAAGAGCGGTGGCGCGCCGACGAGATCGAGGACGTATGCCCTAAGTGCGGCTCGACGGACCTAACCGAGGCACGGCCGTTCAACCTCATGTTCAAGACCTTTGTCGGGCCGCTCGAAGGCGACTCTTCGGTTGCCTACCTCCGGCCCGAGACGGCCCAGGGCATGTTCGTGAACTTCTTCAACGTCCTCACCGCCACGAGGCGCAAGCCACCCTTCGGGATCGCCCAGATCGGCCGGGCGTTTCGAAACGAGATCACACCCGGCAACTTCGTCTTCCGGACACGAGAGTTCGAGATGATGGAGATGGAGTTCTTCGTCCCACCTGCGGACAGCCCACGTTGGCACGAGTACTGGTGCGAGGAACGGCTCGGGTGGTACATGCGCTACGGCATCGCTGGCGAGAAGTTGCGCCTCCGGGCCCATGACAAGGAGGAGCTCTCGCACTACTCCGCTGGGACAACAGACGTCGAATTCCTCTTCCCTTGGGGCTGGGGTGAGCTCGAGGGCATCGCCAACCGGACTGATTACGACTTACGCGCTCACCAAGAGCACTCGGGTACGTCCCTCGAGTACTTCGACCAGACAACCGACGAGAGGTACATCCCCCACGTCGTCGAGCCGGCGGCCGGCGCGACTCGGACAATGATGGCGTTCCTTTTGGCGGCCTACGACGAGGACGAGATCGGCGGCGAGCGCCGTGCGGTGCTTCGCCTGCACCCCCGGATCGCGCCCTACCAGGTCGCCGTGCTCCCACTGTCGAGAAAGGACACCCTCGCCCCACTTGCCAAAGACGTCCTGCATCGCCTTCAGCGCTACCTGATGTGCGAGTACGACGAGACCCAGTCGATCGGCCGCCGCTACCGGCGCCAGGACGAGATCGGCACGCCCTATTGCGTGACCGTCGACTTCGAGAGCCTCGAGGACCAACAGGTGACGGTGCGCGAGCGTGACTCGACCGAGCAAACGAGGCTCCCGATCGACGACCTCGTTCACCATCTTCTTGGGCGGCTCGATATTTGACGCGGGCCCCTGTCCTGCGGGGGCGGGGCTCGTTTTGCGGACACCGCCCATGTCTCGTTTAGGCTCGGACTGACGCGACAATTACTAGGAGGTCCCAATGGGCTACGTGTACGGCTTCGACCACGAGCATCCTCGTCCGCCCATGGAGCTCAAGGACCTGCTCGGTGGGAAGGGTGCCAACCTGGCCGAGATGACCTCGGTGCTGGGTCTGCCGGTGCCACACGGCTTCACGATCTCGACAGACGCCTGTCGTGCGTACATGTCAGAGGGGTGGCCCGTCGGACTTGATGCTGAGATCGCCGAGCACCTCGCAAAGCTCGAGGATCGCATGGGACGCCGTCTCGGCGACCCGGACGAACCCTTGCTGGTCTCGGTCCGCTCGGGAGCGAAATTCTCGATGCCCGGCATGATGGACACCGTCTTGAACCTCGGTCTCAACGACCGGTCGGTCGCAGGACTCGCCAAGCAGACCAATGACGAGCGGTTCGCGTTCGACTCGTATCGGCGTTTCGTGCAGATGTACGGCCGCATCGTCCTCGGCGTCCCGGGCGATCAACTGGACGGGCCGCTCGAGGCCTTGAAGGAGCGCACCGGTGCCTCGGACGCCGAGTTGCCGGCGGCGGCGCTGCGCGCCCTCGTCGAGGAACTGAAGGGCGTCGTCGAGCGAGTGACGGGCAGTCCCTTCCCACAAGCGCCGATCGACCAGCTTCGCGGTGCGATCGAGGCCGTGTTCGCCTCGTGGAACGGGGCGAGAGCTGTCGCCTACCGCATGCAGGAGCACATCCCGAACGATCTCGGCACGGCGGTGAACGTGCAGGCGATGGTCTTCGGGAACCGCGACGACCAGTCAGGTACGGGCGTCGGCTTCACACGCGACCCGGCCACCGGGGCCAAAGGAGCCTACGGCGACTTCCTCGTGAACGCCCAGGGCGAGGATGTGGTCGCCGGGATCCGCAACACCGAGCCGCTCTCTGCGCTGGGAAGCAGGTTCCCCTCGATCTACGCGGAGCTCATGGAGATCTTCTCCAGGCTCGAAGCTCATTACCGGGACATGTGCGACACCGAGTTCACGATCGAGCAAGGCAAGCTCTGGATGCTGCAGACCCGGGTCGGCAAGCGTACCGGCCGGGCCGCGCTCCGCATGGCGGTCGACATGGTCGACGATCCGGCCATCCGCCTCACCCACGCCGAGGCGTTGCAAAGGACAACCGCCGAGCACATCGAGGCGGTGCTGCACCCGCAGTTCGCCGACAACTCCTCACCAGTGCTGGCCAAGGGCCTCGCTGCTTCGCCTGGCGCCGCGGTCGGCGCCGTGTGCTTCACGGCGGATGACGCCGCGGCTGCCGCTGCCAATGGTGAGCACGTGATCCTCGTGCGCAACGAGACCTCACCCGAGGACGTGCACGGCATGCTCGCTGCCGAAGGCATCCTGACCGCCAGGGGCGGCCTGGTGAGCCACGCCGCGGTTGTCGCCCGTGGCTGGGGCAAGCCGGCGGTCGTCGGCGCCGAAGCGTTACGCATCAACGCATCCGACAAGCTCTTCCGGGTCGGCGACACCGTCGTCCGGGAGGGCGAGGTGATCTCGATCGACGGCTCGGAGGGCACCGTCGTCATCGGCGCCGTGCCGCTCATCGCCGCCGAGGCGCCGCCCGAGCTGACCAAGCTGCTCGACTGGGCCGACGAGATCCGCTCAGGCCGCCTCGGGGTCCGCGCCAACGCCGACACCGGCGACGACGCCGCGAACGCTCGTAAGCTCGGAGCCGAGGGGATCGGCTTGTGCCGGACCGAGCACATGTTCTTCGGAGACGACCGCCTGCCGATCATGAGGCGGATGATCCTCGCGTCGACCGCAGACGAAGAGACCGCGGCGCTCGAGGAGCTTCGAGCTGCACAGAAGGCGGACTTCCTCGGAATCCTCGAGGCCATGGACGGCCTGCCCGTCATCGTCCGCGGGCTGGACCCGCCCCTGCACGAGTTCCTCCCCGACGTCGAATCGCTCCTCGTGAAGCAGGCGAGCGAAGGGCTCAGCGACGACGAGAAGAAGCTCCTCGAAGCGGCCATGTCCTGGCGTGAGGCCAACCCGATGATCGGGGTGCGTGGCGTGCGGCTCGGGGTCCTGAAACCGGGCCTCTACGCGATGCAGGTACGCGCCCTCATGGAGGCCGCCTACGAGCGGGCCGAGGCGGGCGGCCACCCAATCGTTGAGATCATGATCCCCCTCACAATCTCCCGCGAAGAGATGGCGCTCGCCCGTTCCTGGGTCGTCCAGGCGCTGCATGACGCGGCGCCCTCGAAGGACAAGGCCGGAGACGCCGAGACCGCCGAACGGATCGAGGTGGCCATCGGCACGATGATCGAGACTCCACGGGCTGCGCTGCTCGCAGACGAGATCGCCGAGGTGGCGGACTTCTTCTCGTTCGGGACGAACGACCTCACACAGATGACCTTCGGCTTCAGCCGCGACGACGTCGAGGGCAGGATGATGGCCGCTTACCTGAGCCAAGGCCTGCTCAGCGCGAACCCGTTCGAGAACGTCGACGTCGCCGGCGTGGGCGAGCTGGTTCGGATCGCCGTCGAGCGCGGGCGGGCCGCTCGTCCGGGTCTCAAGATCGGCGTCTGCGGCGAGCACGGTGGCGACCCGGCCTCGATCGACTTCTTCGCGAGGGCAGGCCTCGACTACGTCAGCTGCTCACCGTTCCGGATACCGGTTGCACGACTCGCAGCGGCCCACGCGTTGCTGGCGATCGACGCGGAGAAGGCGGCGCAAGCCTCGGCGTAGCGAGAGGTCGGCTCCAACCAAGTCGAATCGCCGCCCCGCAAGCGCGTCCACGCACGAGCCGCGGTACGGTCCAAGCGATGGCGATTCCCGACGAGGACGTGGCGGAGGTCCGCGCCGCGACAGACATCCTCGCCCTGATCGGTGAGTACACGCCGCTCAAGCGGGTTGGAAGGCGCTATGTCGGGCTGTGCCCGTTTCATGCTGAGAAGACGGGGTCGTTCTCGGTCAACGCCGAGGAAGGCCTCTACTACTGCTTCGGGTGCCAGGCGTCCGGAGACGCGATCACCTTCCTGCGCGACATCGAGGGCTGCGACTTCGTGGAAGCAGTGGAGCGGTTAGCGGCGCGATGCGGGATCACAATCCACCACGACACAAGCGGCAAGGACCAGTTCGACCGAGAAGGGCGCCGAGCGCTGCTCGGCGTCATGGAGCAGGCGGTCGCGTTCTACCACGAGGAGCTGCTGAGCCGACCGGACGCGAAGCACGCACGACAGTACTTGCGGTCGCGGGGCTACAAGGGCGAGACCGTGCGCCAGTTCGCCCTGGGCTGGGCACCCGAGACCGGCAGATCGCTCGTGGGGACGATCCGGGCCCCCGCAGATCTGCTCGTCAAAGCAGGGCTCGCCCACCAGGGCCAGAGCGGGCTGCGGGACGCTTTCCGGGGTCGGGTCATCTTCCCGATCTTCGACCCGGCAGGCAAGGCAATCGGGCTGGGCGGCAGGATCCTCCCGGGCGCCGGCGAGGGGGCGGGCCCAAAGTACCGCAACTCGCCCGAGACACCCGTCTATTCGAAAAAGCGCACCCTCTACGGCCTCAACTGGGCCAAACAGGCCGTCGTTCAGGCCGGCGAAGTGATCGTCTGCGAGGGCTACACCGACGTCATCGGCTTCTTCACCGCCGGCTTGCCGCGAGCCGTGGCCACTTGTGGGACAGCGCTCACCGAGGAGCACTTCCGCCTGCTCGGGCGATTTGCGAAACGAGTCGTCCTCGCGTTCGACGCCGACACGGCCGGCCAGTCCGCTGCTGCCCGCTTTTACGAATGGGAGAAACGTCACGAGCTGGAAGTCGCCGTTGCCGCCCTTCCCCCGGGCAGCGATCCGGCGGACCTCGCAATGCGCGAACCGCAGGCTCTGAAGGATGCGGTCGAGCATGCGAAGACGTTTCTCTCCTTCAGGGTGGATCGGGCGCTGGCCTCGAGCGAGCGCAGGACCGGTGAAGGCCGGGCCAACGCGGCCGAAGCTGCTCTCGCGATGGTCGCCGAGCACCCCAATGAACTGGTGCGCGACCAATTCCTCGTTACCGTGTCGGACCTGACCAGGCAAGACCCCGAGCGATTGCGACCACGCCTGGAGGCGCTCGTCCGGGCCTCCGAGGCGTCGAGTCGCAAGACTCCGGGCGAGACCAGGCGGACTGCCACAGGCGGGCAGCCTCAACCAGCAAACGAAGAGCCGCCGTGGGAACCGGACACCGAGGACAACTGGGAGCAGTCGGGGGGCGGAACACGACCGGCCGGACCGGGCTCCAAGGCGCGGCGGGGCTCGGGCCGCGTTCCCTCGGGTGAGCGCGCCGGCCGGGACGCGCTCGTGCTTGCGGTTCGCGAGCCCCGGGTCATGGCTGGGCGGCTGAACGAGGCGCTGTTCGCCGATCCGCTCCAGCGTGCTGCGCTCAGGGCGCTTACGGACTCGGCGAGCCTGCACGACGCAATCGAGAGTGCAGACGACGAAGTGGCGGATCTGCTTCGGCGTCTCGCCGTGACCGAGCCCGACGCGAACCCCGATCAGACGGTGGCCGCCCTGGCCCGCTCCGCCGCCCAGGTAGCACTCGACGAGATCACGGCCGAGGCCCGCCAGGCCGGTGCCGAGGACGACACGAGCCGGCTTGCTGCGACCGGTGCCGCCATTACCTGGTTGAAGTCCGAATTGGAGATCATGCAAGAGCCGGGAACGGCCGACCGGACTTCACCTGCCGTGAGTGACGCTGCGAATCGATTGGTAGCGTGGCTGTTGCAGCGCTATCTGGAGGCGAGATGACCGGCACGAGCGAGCAAACGCCCAAATCCAGCGTCACAGACTCCACTACTGGCAACAACGCGACTAATGGGGCCGCGGATGTCTGCGAACCTGAACCGCTCCAACCGCTCCTGGGAGATCTCGACGGCATTGGAGCCGACGCATCGCCGCACGACAGCTCGAACCGGGACGGCGTGGCCGCCCGCACGCCGCGTCCGCGTCTGGTCTCCATGCCGATGTCACTCGCAGGTGGGAATGGCGATGCAGAGACGACTGATCCCGTTCGCGCCTATCTGAAGGAGATCGGACGCGTCTCGCTGCTGTCGCCCGAGCTCGAGGTTCTTTGCGCACGGAAGATCGAAGCCGGCCAAGACGCGGCTGCAGAGCTGGCCGCCCGCAGGGCATCGGGCACCTTCGACAAGATTCCCTTCGAGGAGCGCCGAGCCGTCGAACGGGCCATCCACGAGGGCTCGGAAGCCAAGGACCTCCTCATCGAGGCGAACCTGCGGCTGGTGGTCTCGATCGCGAAGCGTTATCGCAATCGCGGGATGGCGTTCTTGGACCTCATCCAGGAAGGCAATCTCGGGCTGATGCGCGCCGTCGAGAAATTCGACTATCGCCGTGGCTTCAAGTTCTCCACCTACGCCACATGGTGGATCCGCCAGGCCATCACCCGGGCCGTCGCCGACCAGGGGCGCACGATCCGGATCCCCGTCCACATGGTCGAGACGATCAACAAGATCGTGCGCACGCAACGCCAACTGTCCCAGGAGCTCGGCCGTGAGCCGACCGTCGAGGAGATCTCCGCTCGGGCGCAATTCCCGGTCGAAAGGGTGCGGGAGCTCCAGCGGATCAGTCAGGACACGATCTCCTTGGAACAACCGATCAGCGAAGAGGAGGACTTCAGCCTCTCGGACCTCATCGAGGATCACACTGCCGAGGTGCCCGTCGACGCAGCCACGCGAATGCTGCTGAACGAAGCTGTGAAACGGGCACTATCAGAGTTGAGCGAACGCGAGCAAGAAGTTGTGAGGCTTCGTTTCGGCTTGGACGACGGACAGATCCGGACCCTCGAGGAGGTCGGGCAGATCTTCGGAGTCACCCGCGAGCGCATCCGTCAGATCGAGATGAAGACGCTCGCGAAGTTGCGTCACCCGATGGTGTCGCGCCCACTTCGGGACTACGTGGAAGGCGACTGAAGCCAAGCGACCGGCGCTCAGGTCCCTCTCGACGCCTCCGCGCGTTGAGACGCGATGGCGCCCTCGAACCGGGCAATGACCCGTTCGCGTGCAAGGTTCCCAACCGGGCCGCGCAGCAGGTCGCTTGCCCTTTCCCGAGCCAGGTCGCCCAGTGCGAGAATCTTCTCGGCCCTCAACTCAGTCGCGTGCGCACTCGGGCCGTTGCGCCCCAGCCAGTCCGACGCGGGTGAAGTAAGAGGGTTGCGGCCCGCAACCGGTGCCCGGAGTCGGCGCGCCTTCTGGGTCAGGTAGAAACCGGCTGCGCACCCTAGAACGAACCCGGTCCTGAACCGCATCCGTCCTTCTTACCTCGCACGTCCAAGCTTCGCCAGCGCGAGGTGTCTGCCAGGGCGAGCTGATCGGCCAATCGTCCGCAAAGGCGTCCGGGGAGGCGTCCGGAGAGACATCCGGCAAGGACGTCTGGCAAGGACCGTCAGCCCGGATAGGCTTCGCGCTGATTTCCGGGGTAGCTCAATCGGCAGAGCACGCGACTGTTAATCGTGTGGTTGAGAGTTCGAGTCTCTCCCCCGGAGCTGCAAGGTCCTCCGGCAAGGGCGCTCCCTGTGGAGGCCCAATGCGCCTGGCGTCGTGGCTGCGACCAGCAGACCCGCTATCGGTTCATCGACAGCTGGGGCGCGTAACTGCCGTCAGCCCGGAGCGAGAGCCACACGAACGTGGCACAGCCGCTCAGGAGCCCGGACACGGGCACATCCTCGAACTAGGCGGCCTCCCGGCGATCCGATTCTCCGACCTCATCTGATGCTTGTGATTCGTCGCCGGTCACGCTCGACCGAACGATCGAGATGAGCCCGACAGCGATGGCCGACGCACCAGGGCCTAGCGGAACCTTCCTGGCTATCCCTTGAACCCCTTTTTGGGCCTTTTCGAACTTTCTTCCAAATAAGCCTCTGACCAGCGCGTTTGTCCTGGTCAGAGGCTCGCGTTTTGTTGCTACAGGGTGTA
>Ga0224558_1002835_pt1 | contig 15324 bp, 12 predicted proteins | sample 714S32024metaG_FD_180682 | JGI IMG/M metagenome (GOLD analysis project Ga0224558, IMG submission 180682) | Peat soil microbial communities from Stordalen Mire, Sweden - 717 S3 20-24 | ecosystem: Environmental > Terrestrial > Soil > Wetlands > Peat | place: Sweden: Norrbotten County, Stordalen... | reverse complement strand
ATCTCCGAGAAGGTGATGGCTCGCACCCCGCGGTCGGCGTTGCGGCGCACCTCCTCCGCGGCCAGGGCCGGGTCCCAGAAGGGGATGAGGCAGATCGGAACCAGCCGGGGATCGGCGCACCACTCCGCGACCATCCAGTCGTTGTAGGCCTGGATGCAGGCGAACCCGAGATCCTTGTCGTGGGCCTCGGAGAACGCCTGGCCGGCGAACCGGGGGAACGTCGGGAAGTTGAGCGACGCCTCGATGCCGGCCTTGTCCATGTCCACCAGCCGGGCCGCCGGGTCGTAGCAGCCCGGGCGCATCTCCTCGAAGGTCACCGGGGACACCGTCACCTCCTCCCTCGGAAGGCCGGCGGCGGCCATGACCCGGGTCATCGGGTAGCGGAGCTCCTCGAACAGCCAGAAGTCACACGGTGTGGCGGCTGGGTCCTCGTCCCACGAGTAAACCCCGCCCACGCTCCCCATCCGGGCGATGCCCGAGCGCTCGACCCGGGGACCCTCGGCCCGGAACCGGGCGGGGAGGTACTGCTGCCAGAGGTGCGGTGGTTCGATGACGTGGTCGTCCACGGACACGATGCGTGGAAATTCCGGTCCCATCGGCAGTCCCTCCATCTCGAGCGGCGGATGTTCCTCGACAAGGTCGACGGTACGAATTCGGGGACGGTGCCAATAGGGTCTTAGGACCCTAAAACTGGAACGTGTTCTCGTATAGGTTGGGACTGCCGAAGCCTGAAGGCCCACGAGCCCGGCACGCGGGCGTCCTGCTCGTCGGCGGGCCACAGCCGGATGGCGGGTCTCGGACGTGCCCCCGGGCGCGAAGGAAGAGAGGACTTCGACCATGGCGCCCACGACAGCCCGCCCGACATGCGAGTTCGATGTTCTGGACCGCTCCTTCTACCAGGACCCGCATCCGGCCTACGCCTGGATGCGTGCCCACCGACCGGTCTTCTGGGACGATGCGAACCAGCTGTGGGTGCTGTCCCGGCACGCCGACGTCACCTATGTGTCGACCCACGCCGAACGGTTCTGCTCCGGACAGGGGATCCGGCCCCGGCAGTCCGTCGACCTCTCGCTCATCGGGCTCGACGGCCAGCGCCATGTCCGCCAACGCCGGCTCCTCAACCAGGGGTTCTCGCCCCGGGTGATCCGGGCCATGGAGCCACGGGTGCGTCAGGTGGTGACCGAGGTGCTCGATCGCGTCGCCGATCGGTCCTCGTGCGACTTCGTGACCGATGTCGCCGTGCCGGTGCCGCTGGTGGTCATCGCCGAGCTGATGGGCCTCCCGGTCGAGGACCGGGTGCTCCTCGGCCAGTGGTCTGACCGGATGATGGCCGGCGAGGGGCGCAGCGATCCGGGCGACCCGACCCTGGCCGACGCCGGTGCGGCGTTCGGGGAGTACGTGAGCTACCTGTCCGAGATGATCGAGGAGCGCCGCCGGGCTCATCAACGGGGAGGCATCCAGCGGGAGGACGCGGTCAGCGTGCTGGTGGCGGCCGACGAGGACGGAGTGCTCGAGTCCAACGACGAGCTCACCCAGGACGAGCTCACCATGTTTCTGGTGATCCTGCTGGTGGCGGGAAACGAGACGACCCGCAATGCCATTTCGGGGGGCATGTGGGCGTTCCAGCGGTCCCCCGACCAGTGGCAGCGACTCCGCGAGCATCCCGAGTCGTTCGCCACCATGGCCGACGAGATTTGCCGCTACGTGAGCCCGGTCATCAGCTTCGCCCGCACGGCGACCGAGGACACCGAGGTCGGTGGGCAACGGATCGCCGAAGGCGAGAAGGTCCTGTTGCTCTACCAGTCGGCCAATCGTGACGAGGCGGTTTTCGAGGAGCCGGACCGCCTGTTGGTGGACCGCGCTCCGAACCCGCACCTCGCCTTCGGCATCGGCCCGCACGTGTGCATGGGCATCAACCTGGCCCGACTGGAGATCCGGGTCCTGTTCGAGGAGCTGACCCGTCGCTTTCCCGACATGGTGGTGCCGCCCGGTGCCGGCGCGACCTACGGCGAGCACGCACTGGTCCATGCCATCGAGGCCCTGCCGGTCGAGTACTCCGCACCGGCAGGCTGACCGCCTCGTCGGCGGTCGAGCAGGGGCGAACGACGACCTCCGCCGGAGCCCCGCAGCTGGGCGTCCGGCAGCTACCAGGTGTCAACCGGGGTAGTCGACACCGGCGACGGGGGTGGACACGCAGGGGCCAAATCCCTCAAGCGCCACTGGAGGGACGACGATACCGGGACATGAGCCAAACCCTGTCCCGACGCCTCGTACGCTCGACCCTGACGGCGGCGGTAGCCGCCGGCACCTTGCTCGTGGTCACGGTGACGGCAACGCCCACAGCCACCGCGGCGGCCGCCGTGCCGTCCGGCTGGTCGATCGTCCCCAGCGCCAACACCAGTCCGCAGGAGGACAACGCGCTGATCCGCGACACGTGCACCAACGCCTGGAACTGCTGGGCCGTAGGGACGGACATCCCTGATCCCAGCGCCCAGAACTCCAAGCCCACGGCTCTGATCGAGCACTGGAACGGCGCGGCGTGGAGTGTGACCTCGTCCTCGGGCCCTCCCGGGTCGCGGGCGTCGGCCCTCTGGGACGTGACCTGCGTGACCGGGTCGGACTGCTGGGCGGTGGGGGGCGTCCAGACCGGCCAAGGGCAGAAGTCGGCTCCGTCGGCGCTCACCGAGCACTGGAACGGCTCGTCGTGGACCATCGTGCCCAACCCGGTCACCGCCGGGTACTTCTTCGCGGTCACCTGCACCGGCACCGCCGACTGCTGGGCGACCGGGGCGACGACTGTCGCCGGCGACAACGGCGACGCCGTCGACGGGATCATCGACCACTGGGACGGGTCGTCGTGGTCGCCGGCCGCGCTGCCGGACACCGGAGCGACCTACAGCCAGCTCATGAGTGTCACCTGCACCAGCGCCTCGAACTGCTGGGCGGCCGGGGTGGCCGGGCCCAACCAGGTGACGAGTGGCTTGCTGCCCGGCATCCTGCCCAAGGTGACCGGCGACCAGGCGTTGGTTGAGCACTGGGACGGCGCCGGGTGGAGCATCGCCGACCTGCCCCAGGCCGGACCGTCCGGCTCCTATCTGTCCGGCGTGACCTGTGCAGCCTCCTCGGAGTGCTGGGCGGTCGGCTCGACGACCGACGCCGACGGCGACCCGGCCGGCGCCCTGGTGGACCGGTGGGACGGGTCGAGTTGGTCGACGTCTCCGAGCCCCGACCCGGCGGCGAACGACCTTCTCACCGACGTGAGCTGTCTCAGCGCCACCGCCTGCTGGGCGGTGGGAATCTACGGCCTGGTGTCCGGCGGCCAGGGTGCGCCCAGCTCGTTCGTCGAGCAGTGGAACGGCTCGACCTGGTCGGTCCAGCCCAGCCCCGACGTCACTGCGCTCGGCTATCTCAACGGCGTCGCGTGTGTCGGTGGCACCGGCTGCGTCGCCGTTGGGTTCGCGGGCACCAACATCTCGAACAGCCTCACCGTCCAGACGATGGTGGAGCAGATGGTGCTGCCCCCCGCCGGCAATCAGGGGGTGCTGCTCGCCGGTACCGACGGGGGCGTGTTCACCTTCGGCACCGCCCGGTTCGCCGGCTCGCTGGGTGGGATGCGCCTCGACGCACCGATCGTGGGCATGGCGCCGACGCCCGACGACGGCGGCTACTGGCTGGTGGCGGCCGACGGCGGCGTGTTCAGCTTCGGTGACGCCACCTTCTACGGATCCGAGGGGAGCACGCCCCTGGCCAAGCCGATCGTGGGCATGGCCGCGGACCCGAACGGCGGCGGCTACTGGCTGGTGGCGGCCGACGGCGGCGTGTTCAGCTTCGGTGCCTCCCCCTTCGAGGGCTCCACCGGAGGGATCGTGCTCGCCGCACCGGTCGTGGGCATGGCGACGACCCCCGACGGCGGCGGCTACTGGCTGGTGGCGGCCGACGGCGGCGTGTTCAGCTTCGGCGACGCCGACTACCTGGGGTCCGTGCCCGGACAGGGCATCGTGCACCACCCGCCGGTCGTGGGGATCGCCGCCACCCCTGGTGGGAACGGGTACTGGGTGGTGGACCAGGACGGCGGGGTCTACTCCTACGGCGACGCCTCCTTCCTCGGGTCCCTCACCGGGACCCCGCTCTCCGCACCGGTCACCGCGGTGGCCGACGGCCTATAGCGTCACCTACGGGGTCCGGTGCGACCACGGCGGGCGCCGGACCGTCTCTGGTAACGTCCGCAATTGCAACAGACGCAGTACTTCGGGGAAGCCGGTCAGAGTCCGGCGCTGGTCCGCAACCGTAGGTGACGAAGCCGACACACCGTCACGAGCCGGGATACCGACGTACTGATCAGTTGAGTCCATACCCGTCGAGAAATGCGGCAGGGACTCGGTCGGTCAGGTGTCCCCCCGGGCACCGGTGCTTCCGGGTCGCTGCCTCGGAAGCGAGGAACGTACCATGTCCACCCCACGCCTTCTGGCGTCGGCTGCGCTCGCAGCCAGCATCCTGATCGCCGTCGTCGCGGCACCGGCGATGGCATCCGCCGGCCAACCGTCAGCGTCGCCACTGCCCGCTCTCCCGCAGGTCGCCTCGGCCCAGCGGGGTGCAGCCTGGCTGGCCGGCCAGTTCACCGGGGGCTACATCCCGTCCACCACCACTCCTGGACAGCCCGACCTGGCGGCGACCGCCAACGCCGTGCTCGCCCTGGCCAGTGCCGGGGTCGACTCCACCGCCCTCACCGGCCTCACCTACCTCGAGTCGAACGTCAACGCCTACGTGCTCGATGACGGCAGTGACGGGCCGGGACAGCTGGCCCTGCTCATCCTCGACGCCCATGCGCTGGGGGTCGACCCCCACGGCTTCGGCGGGAGCAACCTGGTGGCGCGCCTCCAGGCCACCGAGCGCACCACCGGTGTCGATGCCGGTCTCTTCGGGGCACAGGATCCGACCTTCGACGGTGCCTACCGCCAGGGGTTGGCGCTGGCCGCGCTGGCCGCCGCCGGCGTGACCAGCGGGACCCCGGTCGGCTCGGCCGATGGCTGGCTCACCGGCCAGCAGTGCCCCGACGGCGGGTGGACCAGCTACGTGACGACCGACAACCCGTGTAACGGCGACCCCGCCGACTACGAGGGCCCGGACACCAACTCGACGGCGTTGGCCGTCGAGGGGCTCTCGGCTCAGGGGGACCTCGGCGCCCCGGCGGCCAAGCAGGCGCTCAAGTTCATCAAGTCGGCGCAGGACAGTGACGGTGGCTGGGGCTACGAGCCCGACGCCGCCCATGCGCCGGGCTCGACCGATCCGGACTCGACCGCCCTGGTGCTCCAGGCCGTCCTCGCCCTCGGCAAGTCGCCGGCCAAGGGGTTCGCCAAGGGCTCGGCCAACCCGGTGTCGGCCCTCCTCTCCTACCAGCTGACCTCGGGTACCGGCAAGGGTGCGTTCTACTTCCCCGGGAGCTCGGATCCCGACCTGCTGGCCACCTACCAGGCCGTGCCAGCCGTGGCGGGTGTGGCGGTTCCGTTCGACTTGGCCGTCACCACCGCCTCCCTCCCAGCGGCGACGGTGGGCCAGCCGTACTCCACCGCGCTCACCGGCAGTGGGGGCCGTCCGCCCTACACCTGGAAGGTGCTGGCCGGATCGGGTGCGTTGCCGTCGGGCCTCAAATTGGGCAAGGCCTCCGGGATGATCTCCGGCAAGCCGAAAGCTGTCGGCACATCGACGTTCACGGTGGAGGTCCTCGACACCAAGTCGACGGGCTCCCCCTCGACCCAGGACACCGCCTGGAAGGTGCTGTCCATCACCACGTCCGCCTGAGGGGGGTGACCCGGGCCGGTTTCAACCGGCGGACGAGAAGATCAACAGCTGGGTGGCGTAGGCGACCAGTCGGGGCGCACCCGAGCTGCTCGCCGACGGCGCCGGGCATGGTGTCCGCCGGGACCACCAGGCCCTGGGGATCGATGCTGCCGTCGTCGAGGAGCGGCGGATCGTCGGTGGCCACCGGACCGTCGGCCGCCCGGGTGACGAAGGCCGTGTGGGCGGTTCGCAGCAGATGCGCGGGGTCGTCCAGCCCGTTCTCCATCGCCCGCAGGCCCATTTCGGTGGCGAGGCCGCCCCGCAGCAGTGGCCTCAGGTTCCACGACGGGTCGATCGACGACCCACGGCGCCCGTGCCCATCGGCAGCCGCGGTGGATGTCGGGAAGGGCCGGCCACGACCCCAGATGCTCGCCGACGCTTCCCCGGGCATCAATCCACGGGGTGCTCCGTGAACCCGTCGGGCACCGGGGTCCGCTCTGTTTTGCCTGGTCAGCCCGTCGGGTGGATGGGCTAACGTCGGGCGAGAGCAGTCGTCGGAGTCCACCAGAGCAGTGCCGGCCGGTGCCGGCCGGACGAGGTCCCATGAACATCGTGGTCAGCAATGTAAAGGGTGGCGTGGGCAAGACCACCACCACGGTCTACCTGGCCGCCGCGGCGGTGGGCCGGGGCTGGGACCCGGTCACCCTCATCGACGCCGACCGGCAGGCCTCGTCGGCGGAGTGGCTCGAGGAGAGCCCCCTCGAGGGCGTGGATCTGCTCGAGGCCCCGTCGGAACGAACCGTGGCCCGGGCCATGGGGGGGCACGTCGGACTCGCCGTCGTGGACACCCCGCCGGGGGACGAGCGGATCGTGCGTGCCGCAATCGGCCGCGCCGACGCGGTGGTCATTCCGACCCGCGCCGGCGGAGTCGAGTACTCGCGGGTGGTGGCCACCCTGGACATGATCGACGCCGGCATCCCGTACGGGGTGGTCATCAGCGCGGCCCGACTTGGCACCAACGACCTCGACGAGGCGATCTCCTGGTGGACCGAGTCGAAGGTGCCCATCTGGGGGATCATCCCGGAGCGGGTGGGTATCGCCGCCGGCCCCGAGTCCCGGCTGTACCGCGAGGGCCTCGCCGCCTACGACTCGGTGCTCAAGAAGGCGCTGCGCAGACGTACCCGCTGACCGTCACCCGTCGAGACCGGCAGGGCTCGGTGGGACGTCGACGGCGTGCTCCTCGAGGGCCTCGAGTGCTACGACCTCGAGGGCCCGCTCGTGGGTGGAGGCCAGGACCACGTAGGCGGCGGCGCCGTCGTGGTGGGCGCGTAGCCAGTTGACCGCGGTGACGCACCACCGGTCTCCGGGGACCAGGCCCGGGAACCGGTACTCGGGCATGGGTGTGATCAGGTCGTTGCCGATCGCCCGCTGGTGGGCGAGGAACTCGGCCGTCATCACCGCGCAGATGGTGTGGCTCCCGGCATCCTCAGGACCGGTGTTGCAGCAGCCGTCCCGGTAGAAGCCGGTGACCGGGTCTGCCCCGCAGGACTCGAGCTGGCCCCCCAGTACGTTGCGTGCGGCCATGCCAGCAGTATCGCTCACCGGGCGCGCCGACGGCGGTCCGGCCCCCGCTAGTTGTAGCTGTCGGTTCTGAGGCGGTCGCCGGTGCCCGCCTCGGTCAGAAGGACCTCGAAGCCGTCGACCATGTCGATCCGCTGGAGGGCGTCGACGTGCCCTCGACCCCCACCGCCCCACTTCGCCTTGGCTTTGGTCTTGGCCTCCTGCAGATCGGCGGCCACCACCAGGACCACCTCGTGGCCCTCGCCCATCCTGCCGTCGGGCATCGGGCCGCCGAGGAATGCCGCGAACAGGTGCACGCCGCGACGATAGCGGCTGGATCGTGGTCGGGGCCGGTGCGCCGGTGGGGAACCAGCACCTCCGGCGGTAGCCTTCCCGCGTGGTCCGTTGAGCCCCGGTGGTCGCCGTCGTCGTGGCGGCGGCGGCCGTCCAACTGCCGCTGGGCCGGCCGGTGCCAACGGCCGCGGGCCCGGTGGCCGCGCTGGTACCCGTCGCTCAGGTCGGTTTTCCGACCGACGGCCCCAAGGTCGGCCACCTGATGTCGGGTAGGGCGGTGAGCGGCACGGCCTTCTCCGTGCAGGACGCCTTCGATGCCACGGTGTTCTCAGGCGTGCTGGGCGCCAGCTCCGGCGGGTGGAACCGCCAGTACCGCTGTGCCTATGCGAACACCTTCAGCCCGTTGGCGGCGCCGGGCATCGACCACCTCGTCGTGCAGGCCTCACCTCCGGTGACGTCACCGTCGTTCGAGGTCGCCCCGAGGTCGTCGCTGTGCCGACCGGTGCTGGACAGTCCTCCCTCCTTCTGCCAGGACGTGCGGGACGGCTCCGACTCCATGCCCTCGCCACTCCGCTCAGCCCCCGGTCACCTGGACGATGAGCGCGCCATGACCTACGCCACCCCGACGATGGACTCGAGCGGTGGCCGGGTGCCTGGCCGCCGACGTCGGCCCCGGGGCCGTGCAGGACACCTACCTGCAGGAGGCGGCACGGTGGGCGTCGGCCCACCTCGCGTCGGGTGACCAGGACACCCTCAACCTCTACGACGTGGGAGGCCTCGCCCACTACGAGCAGTCCCGGCTCATCTCGTCCACCGGGGCCACTGGCGACGCCACTGGCCTTCGCCTGGCTAGCCACCGGCGAGCCCTGACCGGCACACACCCGGAGGCCCCCGGGAGGAACTCGGCGCCGACGTGTCGAACTGGCCGGAGCGCGCGGCGTGCCGGCCAACCCCGCCGGCTGGCTGATGACCGTGGCCCGGCGCAAGGCCATCGACCGGCTGCGCAGCACGGCGGCATCCGACCGGCGGGGCCGCGCCTGGGGCGAGCTGGCGTTGGCGTGGGACGTGGGGGACGGCACCCGGCCCATCCCCGACGACCGGTTGCGCCTCATGGTCACCTGCTGCCATCCCGCCCTGGCGCTCGACGCCCAGGCGGCGCTGACCCTGCGCACCCTCGGTGGCCTGAGCACCCCCCTGGTGGCGAAAGCCTTCCTCGTGTCCGAGACGGCACTGGCCCAGCGGATCGTCCGGGCGAAGCGCAAGATCCGCCAGGCGGGGATCGCCTACCGGGTCCCCCCTCCCGAGGAACTTCCCGATCGCCTGGGCGCGGTGCTGGCGGTCGTCTACCTGATCTTCAATGCCGGCTACGTCCCTCCTTCGGGCAGCAGGCTGGTCGCCGTGGACCTCTGCGACGAGGCGCTCCGCCTGATCGGCGTGCTGGCCGGCCTGATGCCCGACGATCCCGAGCCGCTGAGCCTGGCCGCCATGATGCACTTGCAAAACGCACGGCGCCACGCGCGGGTGGACGACGACGGGGTCCCGCTCACCCTCGAGGAGCAGGATCGTTCGCAGTGGGTCGGTGCCGAGGTGGCCACCGGCATGGCACTGCTCGCCCGGGCCCGGGCCATGGGGAGACCGGGTCCCTACGGCCTCAAGGCGTCGATCAGCGCCGTCCACGTCGCCGCACTCCGTCCCGAGGTCACCGCCTGGTAGACGATCGTCCGTCTCTACGACCGGCTCCTCGAGTGGGGGCCGACCCCTGTGGTGCGGCTCAACCGGGCGGTGGCGGTGGCCATGGCCGAGTCGCCCGCCGCCGGCCTCTCGCTGGTGGACGACCCGGACCTGGCCGGAGCGCTGGCCGGCTACCACCTCTATCAGGCCACCCGAGCGGACCTCCTGCGGAGGACTGGGCGACTGCAGGAGGCCGCGGCCGCCTACCGGCTGGCCGCCGGCCAGACCGGCAACGAGGCCGAGCGGCGGTTCATCGGGAAGCGCCTCCGCGAGCTCCGGTCCGGTAGCGACCCCCCCCACCGCCGGATGACCGCAGCCACGCCACCGGCCGGCCCGCACCTCGGTCCGTCGACGGTCACGTGGTACGGACGAAGTCGACGACGACCCGGGCCAACTCGGGCCCCTTGTCCTCCTGGAGGAAGTGGCCGCCGCCGACGATGGTGGTGTGGGGTCGGCCGTCCGCCCCCGGAATCCGCTCCTGCAGGTACCGGTCGGAGCCGCCGGTGATCGGGTCGTTGTCGCTGAATGCGGTGAGGAACGGCTTGTCGAACTGTCGGAGCACGGTCCACGCGTTCCGGTTGTCCTCGGCCGCCGGGTCGTCGGGGGAGATGGGGACGAGGGTGGGGAACTGCCGAGCCCCCTCGGTGTAGCTCTGGTCGGGAAAGGGCGCGTCGTAGCCGGCGACGACCTCGGGACCGAGGTCGGTCACGCATCCGGCATTGACGATCACGCCGGTGGGGAAGGCCTCGACCTCCTGGGAGAATTTGAGCCAGCCGAGGAACGCCTCGCCCGGGGCGGAGTCCCCGGTCGGCAGGGAGGTGTTGGCGGCGACGACGCGGGCGAACCGCTCCGGGTGCTCGGCCACCAGTCGGAGGCCGATGAGTCCGCCCCAGTCCTGGCAGACGAGCGTGATCCCCGACAGGTCGAGGCGGTCGAACAGGAGGGAGCGCATCCACTCGACGTGGCGGGCGAACGTGTACTCCGTGCGGGGAGTGGGCTTGTCCGAACGACCGAAGCCGACCAGGTCGGGTGCGACCGCCCGCAGGCCGGCTGCGGCCAGGACCGGGATCATGTGCCGGTAGAGGAAGCTCCAGGACGGCTCACCGTGGAGCAGCAGCACGGTCTGGCCGTCGCCGGGGCCCTCGTCCAGATAGTGCACGCGCAGTTCCCCGCCGTCCTGGTCGGGGATGTCGGCGTAGTGGGGCGTGAACCCGAAGTCGGGCAGACCTTCGAAGCACTGGTCCGGGGTGCGGAGAACCTCCATCGCGGGTCACCTCTCGTGTCGTCGTGTCGTCGTGTCGTCGTGTCGTCGTGTCGTCGTCGAGCCCCGACTCCGTCGTCGACGGAGGCCCGGGTCTATTGACATGATGAGTGTCAATAGACACTACCAGCGCCCCGTTCGGGGCCCTGGGGCGCGGCCGGTCAGCGCAGCGCGTTCTTGACGAAGTCATCGGTGCCGTGCCCGACGTCCAGCCTGCGCCCGCCGTGCCAACTGCCGCGCAGGTGCCGCCGGACTGCGGCGCCTCCTTCGGCGGTGGCGCGCGCCGCGCCGTGCCAGAGGTCGGCGTGGTGCAACAGGACGTCGCCGCGCTCCTGGTACAACGCGATCTCGCCGGGCACGCGCTCGAACCCGAGCGGCATCCCGTCGACACCGTCGTGGTGGCTGCTCGGCAGGACGCGGAGGAAGCCGTTGGCCGGCGACGTCGGGTCGAAGTGGATGGTGAACGCGACACCGGGCCAGATGTCGAGATGCGGACCGGACTGGTGGTCGGTGTGCCACCCGATGCGTGAGTACCCCGACCCCGGTTCCGGTCTCGCGTCCTGGTAGACGACACCGAACTGCTCATAGTCGAGCAGCCAGGCGTCGGGGCCGAGCAGCCGGGTGGCCACCTCGACCAGCACGGGGTGGTGGACAAGCGCGTCGGCCCGCGCCGACGCCACCGTGGCGAAGCAGACGTAGTGGGCGAACGGGCGGCCGTCGATGACGGCGTCCGGCTCGTCGAGGACGGCGGTGGCGTGACGCGGATCGAGCGATCCCTCGGCCAGCCGGCGCTGGGCCCGGACCAGCTCCTGCTCCGCGTCGCCCAGGACCGCCGGGCCGAAAAGACCACGGAGGGTGGCATAACCGTTGACCTCGAAGAAGGAGGCCAGCTGGTCGGTGTCGCCGGCGGTGAACACCCCGGGTGGCCGGGCCCTCATCGGGACCGTGCCGGTCGAGGTGGGCGTACGCAGGTCACGGGGCAACTCTAGGTCTCCGGCCCGTGACCCACCCCCCGGCCACCGGCGGGCGGACACCCACTGGGGGCCAGGACCGGCGCCGGGGCTCGTGTCCCTGCCCACGGGCGGTGAACACTCTTGCAATCGAGGTGGGGTTCCCCTAGGTTTCGCCCTGGTCGGGAGAGTTTGCACGGGTACGCGGGGGCACTGTGTCGACGAACCGCCATGTCGGAACGGGAGGGGCAGCCCACGGGCTCGCACCGCATGAAGGTTGAGGAGAGCACTCACATGAGAGCAACACGTAGGTTGTCCGTTCGCATCGGATCGCTGGGCGGTGCGGTCGCTCTGGCCGCAGCCGGCCTGGTCGGCTCGGTCGGGTTGGCCGGGCTGGTGGCGTCGAGCAGCGTCGCCGGGGCCGACACGCCCAACTTCACCGCGACGTGCACCGGTTTGCCCGTGCTCGGCACGACGAGCTTCAGCGCGACGGTGACCGGCTCGATCGCCACCGTCACGCCGGGCGGCTCCTTCGGCGTGTCGAACCTGGCGTTCCAGACATCGCTGTCGGCCGGCTCGCTCGGCCACCTGGCCGGCCTCACCTTCGCTGGATCGTTCAACGCCGGACTGACGGCAACCGGAGCGACTCCCTCGAGCGAGAACGCGACCTTCACCATCCCGTCGACGCCGATCTCGAACCCGCCCCCGTCGTCGCTCAGTCTCACCATCCCGGGGACCGCGGGTCAGTTCACGGCGAACAGCGGTGCATCGTCGGTCTCCGTGTCCACCTCTGCGGCACCGAGCAGTTTCACTGTGGTCATCAACGGGGCATTGATCGGGACCTTCCCCTGCACACAGCCGGCCGAGCAGATCGCCACGGCCAAGGTCCAGGAGCCCGCCGGCACCGTGACCTCGGTGCTGCCGAACAGCGGACCGCTGGCCGGAGGCACTCCGGTGACCGTCCACGGCACCTTCCTCAGCGGCCCGACGGCGGTGACGTTCGGAGGCACCCCGGCGACCAGTTTCACCGGACTGACCGCCAACTCGGTCAGGGCGGTGGCGCCCCCCGGGGCCGCCGGAACCGTCCCGGTGCAGGTGACCACATCGGGAGGCCCGTCGACCACCAGCCCGTTCACCTATACCAACGGGCCGATCGTCACCGGGGTGAGCCCCGGCACCAGCACGCCGGCCGGAGGCACCAGGGTCACCATCACCGGTCAGCAGCTGACCGGCGCCACCGCGGTCGACTTCGGCTCGACCCCGGCCACCAACGTCGCGGTCAACTCGGCCACCTCGATCACCGCCACCGCCCCGGGCGGTAGCGGCGTGGTCGACGTCACGGTGACCTCGCCGAAGGGCGTGTCGATCACCAGTGCGCTCGACCGTTTCAACTACCGGGAGGGCTACGTCCTGCCGTACGGCAACGGCGGGGTGCTCACCTTCGGGAACACGCCCAATGTGGGGTCGGCCGGCACGCTTCCGCTCAACAAGCCGATCGTGGGCATGTCCGTCACGCCGGACGGCGGCGGCTACTGGTTGGTGGCCTCGGACGGCGGGGTGTTCACCTACGGAGACGCCGGGTTCTACGGCTCCACCGGGAGCATGGTCCTCAACAAGCCGATCGTCGGCATCGCCCCGACACCCGACGGCCAGGGCTACTGGCTGGTGGCCTCGGACGGCGGCGTCTTCTCCTTCGGTGACGCCTTCTTCTACGGATCGACCGGCAGCATGGTCCTGAACAAGCCCATCGTGGGGATGGCCTCGACGGTCGACGGCGGCGGCTACTGGCTGGTGGCCTCGGACGGCGGCGTGTTCTCCTTCGGTGACGCCCAGTTCCACGGCTCCACCGGGAGCCTCGTGCTCCGCCAGCCGGCAGTGGGCATGGTCGCCACCCCGGACGGCGGCGGCTACTGGCTGGCCACTGCCGACGGCGGTGTGTTCACCTTCGGCGACGCCCAGTTCTACGGCTCGCTCAGTGGCATCCGGCTCAACCAGCCGGTGGTGGGCATCGCCTCCACCCCGGACGGCGCCGGCTACTGGCTGTCGGCCGGGGACGGTGGGCTGTTCACCTTCGGCGACGCCCCGAACTACGGCTCCGCCGCCGGGGTCCCGACGGTCCAGCCGGTGGTGGGCATCTCCGCCGTCGGCTGATCCACCCGCATCCGTGAACGAGAGGACCAGGGGCTCCCGCCCCTGGTCCTCTCGAATTCCGGGGGCAACACCAACCGGTCGTCGGAAGGTGTGGCGGCGCCTCTCCCAGGAGCCGGGCCCGCCGCGGCCCTGACAGGCCGTACCATGCAGGCATGAGCGAAGAGACAGGCACCGATCCCTCGGAGCAGCCCCTGGTCGGCCTCAAGCCCCGCAGCGGCCAGGTCACCGAGGGTCCCACCCGGGCTCCGGCACGGGCCATGCTGCGAGCGGTGGGCATGACCGACGACGACTGGGACAAGCCGCAGATCGGTGTGGCCTCGTCGTGGAACGAGGTCACCCCGTGCAATCTTCCCCTCGACCGATTGGCCAAGCGGGCCAAGGACGGGGTTCGCGACGCCGGCGGCTTCCCCCTCGAATTCGTGACCATCGCCGTCTCCGACGGCATCTCGATGGGCCACGAGGGGATGCGGGCGTCGCTGGTCAGCCGGGAGGTCATCGCCGACTCGGTGGAGACGGTCATGCACGCCGAGCGGTTCGACGGGCTGGTGACCTTGGCCGGCTGCGACAAGTCACTTCCCGGGATGCTGATGGCGGCCGCACGGCTGAACCTCCCCAGCGTCTTCCTGTACGGCGGGACCATCCTGCCAGGAAGGCTGCGGGACCGAGCTCTCGACATCACCTCGGTCTTCGAGGCGGTGGGCGCCCATGCGGTGGGCGCCCTCACCGACGAGGAGCTGAGCCTCATCGAGCACAATGCCTGCCCGACCGAGGGGTCGTGCGCCGGCATGTTCACCGCCAACACCATGGCCTCGGTGGCCGAGGCACTGGGCATGTCGCTGCCGGGGAGCGCGACGGCGCCGGCCGTCGACCGCCGCCGGGACGATGCCGCCTTCCAGTCCGGCCGCGCTGTGGTCGAGCTCCTCCGGGCCGGCATCCGGCCGCGGCAGGTGATGACCAGGGAGGCGTTCGAGAACGCCATCGCCGTGACGATGGCCCTCGGTGGCTCCACCAACGCGGTGCTCCACCTGCTGGCCATCGCCAACGAGGCGCGAGTGGAGCTGGTGCTTGACGACTTCAACAGGATCGCCGCCCGGGTTCCCCATCTGGCCGACACCAAGCCGCACGGGAAGTACCACATGACCGACCTCGACCGGATCGGTGGGGTGCCGGTGGTCATGCGCGAACTGCTCGAGGCCGGCCTCCTCCACGGCGACTGCCTGACCGTCACCGGGCGGACCGTGGCGGAGAACCTCGCCGCCGTCGATCCGCCGGCTCCAGACGGCGACGTGCTGCACGTGATGGCCGAGCCCATCCACGCCCAGGGTGGGATTGCCGTGCTCACCGGGTCACTGGCCCCCAATGGCGCAGTGGTCAAGGTCGCCGGCATCGACCAGCTGACCTTCGACGGGACGGCACGGGTGTTCGACGGCGAGGATCTCGCCATGGAGGCGATCCTGGCCGGATCGATCGAGGCGGATACCGTGGTGGTCATTCGCTACGAGGGCCCAAAGGGCGGACCGGGCATGCGCGAGATGCTGGCGGTGACCGGGGCGATGAAGGGGGTGGGCCGCGGCGGCGACTGCGCGCTGATCACCGACG
>Ga0224558_1002834_pt1 | contig 15329 bp, 17 predicted proteins | sample 714S32024metaG_FD_180682 | JGI IMG/M metagenome (GOLD analysis project Ga0224558, IMG submission 180682) | Peat soil microbial communities from Stordalen Mire, Sweden - 717 S3 20-24 | ecosystem: Environmental > Terrestrial > Soil > Wetlands > Peat | place: Sweden: Norrbotten County, Stordalen... | reverse complement strand
CACCAGGACCGGGTCGGGAGGACCGAGGAAGTGCTGGTGGAAGGAGTGAGCCGGCGGGACGAGGGCATGCTGTCGGGCCGCACCCGCCAGGGGAAGCTGGTCCACTTCGCGCCGACGGCGCCGGGACGGCGCGGGACACCCACGGCGGGCTCCCTGGCCCGGGTCGCCATCACCGCCGGGCATCCACACCATCTGTCGGGACGGCTGGAAGAGGTGACGGCCCGGCCGCGCCACCGGGTGCGGATCCCTGTGGCCGGCGCTTGAGCGTCGTCGCCCTCCTCGGCGTCACGGCGTCGGGGAAGTCCGAGGCCGCGTTCGGCCTCGCCCGCCGACGGGGTGACATCGAGATCGTGTCGGTGGACTCCATGTGCGTCTACCGGGGAATGGACATCGGGACGTCCAAGCCCAGCCTGGCCCAGCAGGCGGAGGTCCCGCACCATCTGCTCGATCTGGTCGATCCCGGCGACGAATTCACCGTCCGCCAATTCCAGCACGCCGGCCACCGCGCCCTGGGGGAGATTGCGGCCCGGGGCCACCATGCGCTCCTCGTGGGGGGCACCGGGCTCTACCTGCGCGCCCTCGTGGACGATCTCCGGTTCCCCGGCCGTTACCCCGCCATCCGGGAGGCCCTGGAGACCGAGCTGGGCGAGGGCCGGGCCGAGGTGACCGAGCTCCACGCCCGATTGGCGGTCCTCGACCCGGTGGCGGCGGCACGGATGGAGCCCTCCAACCAGCGTCGGGTCGTACGGGCGCTCGAGGTCACGCTCGGGTCGGGGCGGCCATTCTCGACGTTCGGGCCCGGCCTCGAGGCCTATCCGCTCTCCCCGGTGACCATGGTGGGCCTGAGCGCTCCCACCGAGAAGGTCGACCGCCGTATCGCCGAGCGGTTCGGGCGGTGGATGGAGGAGGGCCTGCTGGACGAGGTCAGAGCCCTGGCCGCCCGGCCCGGCGGCATCTCCCCTACGGCCCGCCAGGCGCTGGGCTATCGCGAGTTGCTGGCGCATGTCGAGGAGGGCGCTCCCCTGGACGCCTGTGTGGAGGAAGCCGTGCGCCGGACCCGGTCATTCGCCCGCCGCCAGGCATCGTGGTTCCGGCGTGACCCCCGGATCAACTGGACCGATGCGGGGGTGGGTCCCGCCGATCTGCTCGAGCGGACCCTGGCGGCGCACGCATCGCGGTCCTGAACTGCGAGACTGGGGGGGTGCGCTGCAGCAAACACGAAGGGGCGGGGAACGACTTCATCGTCGTGCTCGATCCCGACGACGCCCTCCGCCTGACGGTTGGCCAGGTGCGGCTGCTCTGCGATCGACGTCGGGGTGTCGGGGCCGACGGGATCATCCGGGTCGGCCCCGGTCGCCAGGGCTGTGATCTCTCCATGGAGTTACGCAACGCGGACGGCGGAACAGCGGAGATGAGCGGCAACGGCATCCGCTGCCTGGCCCAGGCCGCCGTCGACGGGGGCATGGTGTCCCCACCCCGCTTCACGGTCGCCACGGCTGCCGGCATCCGCACGGTCGACTTCGTGGCGGGGGAGTCGCCCGGCTGGGCCAGGGCCAGTGTGGACATGGGGCCGGTGACGCTGGGGCCCGATCAGCCGCAGGACTTCGATGACCGCAAGGCCCGCACGGCGGATGTGGGCAATCCGCACCTCGTCCTCCTCGGCCCCGAGGTGGCCACCGTCGAGGTTTCGGTGCTCGGGCCACAGCTGCAGTCGTCGTTCGAGGGCGGGATCAACGTGGAGTGGATCTGTCTGGCCGGCGACCGTGCAGGAAGGTCCCTCGACCTGCGCGTGTGGGAACGAGGGGCCGGTGAGACCCTGGCCTGTGGGACCGGCAGCGTGGCGGCGGCTGCAGCAGCCCGGAGCTGGGGGGTCGTGGACCCGGACGGCCCGGTACGGGTGCACAATCCCGGGGGGACGCTCGAGGTCACCCTGGGAACGCGGCCCGGCGATCCGGCGTACCTGGCCGGTCCGGTGCGCAAGGTGGCGGACATCGACATCCACCCGGGCCTGCTGTCGTGACCACCGTGTTGCCGGGGACCCTCATTGACCGGTCCTTCCGTGAGCGCATCATCCTCGTCGGGGTGATCTTCCCGGGGCTCTCACCCGAATTAGTCGACGAAGCGCTCGACGAGCTGGCCCAGCTGGTGGACAGCGCCGGGGCCGACGTCGTGGGGCGCGTCGTCCAGCGGCGGGACTCGCCCGAGCCGGCGACCTTCATCGGGCGGGGCAAGGCCGAGGAGATCGCCGCGCTGAGCCGGACGCTCGACGCCGACACCGTCGTCTTCGACGAGGAGCTGAGCCCGGCCCAGCAGAGAAACCTCGAGAAGGTGTTCGGGCGCACCGCCATCGATCGCACGGCGGTGATCCTCGACATCTTCGCCCAGAACGCGCGGAGTCCCGAGGGCAAGGCCCAGGTCGAGCTGGCACTGCTGCGCTACCGCCTGCCCCGGTTGCGGGGGCGGGGGGGCGGTCTGAGCCAGCAGGCCGGTGGGATCGGCACCCGCGGCCCGGGTGAGACGCAGCTCGAAGTGGACCGGCGGCGATTGGTGCGGCGGATGCACCGCCTCGAGGCCGACCTGCGGGAGGTCGACCGGACGCGCGCGCTGCAGCGTCGCGGCCGGGCCCGCGGTCGCCACCGTGAGCTCGCTCTGGTCGGGTACACCAATGCCGGCAAGTCCACCCTCCTCAACGCGCTCACCGACGCCGGGGTGCCGGCCGCCAACCGCCTCTTCGTCACCCTGGACCCCCGCACCCGGCAGTTCGCCCTGCCCGGTGGTGAGACCGTGCTGGTGACCGACACGGTGGGCTTCGTGCGCAAGCTGCCCCACCAGCTCGTCGAGGCGTTCCGCACGACGCTGGCCTCGGTGCGCCTGGCCGACCTCCTCGTCCATGTGGTCGACGGCTCGGCGGAGCACGCCGAGGGCCAGATGGCGGCGGTGCGCACGGTGCTGGAGGAGATCGGGGCCGGCGACGTGCCGGAGCTGGTGGTCGTGAACAAGGCCGATCGGGCCCCGGACGCGGCCAAGGCGCTGGCCCACCGGATCGACGGGTCGGTGCTTTTGTCGGCCCGCACGGGCGAGGGGATCGACGAGTTCCTACGTGTGGTCGGCGACCGGCTCCGCGGCGCGGACCGGGTCGTCGAGCTGGTGGTGCCGTGGGCCCGGGGCGACGTCCTGGCCGCCGTGCACCGGGAAGGCGAAGTGGTGGGCCAGACCGACGGCGAGGAGTTCGCCACCCTCCAGGTCGTCCTGGACGAAGTGGGCAAGGCTCGTTTCGCCGAGTTCGTGGCCGGCCGATGAGTACCGACCACGTCGCGTTCCAGCTGCCGCCGTACCCCTATGACCGGGTGGCCGCGCTGGGCAAGCTCGCCGAGGCGTTGCCGGGCGGCGTGGTCGACTGCTCTATCGGGACGCCGTGCGACGCGCCGCCGCCGGGCGTGATCGAGGCCCTGTCCTCGTCGGGGAGCGAGCGTGGGTACCCGGCCTCGGCGGGGAGCCCGGCGCTGATCGGCGCCGCCGCCGCCTGGTTGGAGCGGCGCTTCGGCCTGCCGGCGATCCCGACGGGTTCGGTGGCGGCCTGTGTGGGGACCAAGGAACTGGTGGCCTCGGTGCCCCATGTCCTCCGGCTCCGGCAACCCGAGCGCGACACGGTGCTGTACCCCGCGGTGTCGTACCCGACCTACGCCATGGGTGCCGCGCTGGCCGGTTGCCGGGCCGTGCCGGTGCCGCCCCTGCCGGGACGCCCGGGCGGCCTCGACCTCTCCACCATCGCCGAGTCCGATGCCGACCGCGCCCTCGTGCTGTGGTCCAACTCGCCCTCCAACCCCACCGGGGGCCTGGGCGACCTGGCCGCAGAAGCGGCATGGGGACGGGCACGGGGAGTGCCGGTCTTCTCCGACGAGTGCTATGCCGAGTTCACCTGGGCCGGCCCGCCCCGTACGGTCCTCCAGCACGGTTTCGACGGGGTGGTGGCGGTCCACTCGCTCTCCAAGCGCTCGAACCTGGCCGGCGTGCGCGTGGGGTTCTTCGCCGGCGATCCCGAGTTGGTGGAGTTCCTCCGGAGCGTACGGCGCCACGCCGGGCTCATGGTGCCCGGCCCCGCCCAGGCGGCCGGGGCCGTGGCCCTGTCCGACGACGAGCACGTCGAGGCGCAACGGGGCCGCTATCACCAGCGGCTCACCTTCATGGCCGACGTCCTCGGGCGCGTCGGGTGCCCGGTCGAGCTCCCCGAAGGGGGTTTCTATCTGTGGGTGCCGGTCCCCGCCGCCCAGTGGGGCGACGCCTGGTCGATGGCCGAGGACCTGGCGCGGCGGGGCGGGATCCTCGTCAGTCCGGGCGACCTCTACGGCCAAGACGGCGCCGGCTTCGTTCGCGTGGCCGTGGTGCAGCCCATGGAGCGGCTGGAGCTGGTGGCGGACCGTCTTCTCGCCTCTGGGTAGGGTGGCCCATGGCTGATCTCCAGGCGAGCATTGAAGAGTTGTGGGAGCGACGGGGCGAGCTCTCCCCGAAGGACACCGACGCGGCGCGGTTGGTGGAGGAGGCCATAGGGCTCCTCGACTCGGGCGAGGCGCGGGTGGCCGAGACCGGAGCGAGGCCGGGCGAGACAGTGGTGCACGAGTGGCTGAAGAGGGCCATCCTGCTGTTCTTCACCGTGCGCGGGATGGAGACGATCAAGGACGGGCCGTTCGAGTACGCCGACAAGCTTCCGCTCAAGCGCGACTTCGCGGCGGCCGGCGTGCGGGTGGTGCCGGGCGCCTCGGCCCGCTGGGGCTCGTTTCTCGACCGCGGCGTGATCTTGATGCCGAGCTACGTCAACATCGGGGCGCGGGTGGGTGAGGGGACCATGGTCGACACCTGGGCCACCGTCGGTTCGTGCGCCCAGATCGGCGCCCGGGTGCACCTTTCGGGAGGCGTGGGGATCGGGGGCGTGCTCGAGCCGCCCAATGCGGTGCCGGTGATCATCGGCGACGACGTGCTGATCGGCAGCCGCTGCATGGTGACCCAGGGGGCCCAGGTGGGCTCGGGCGCGGTATTGGCGGAGGGGACGATCCTGAACCCTTCCATTCCGGTGATCGACGCCGACACCGGCGTCGAGATCAGCCGCGGCGTGGTTCCCGCCTGGTCGGTGACCGTCCCGGCCAGCCGGCGCCGTGAGTATCCCGGAGGAGAGTTCTTCATGCCCTGCGTCCTGGTCATCAAACGGCTGACCGAAGGCGAGCGACACGACAAGGCCCGGTTGAACGAGGTGCTGCGCCAGCATGGCGCCAGCGCCTGAGCCGGCGCTGACATGACCGACCTGTTGGCGGCCACGGCCGAGTTGGTGGGCATCCCCTCGCTGAGCCACGCCGAGGGTGCGGTGGCCGACCTGGTGGAAGAACGCCTGCGGCGCTGCGCCTGGCTCGAGGTCACTCGCCTCGGCGACAACGTGGTGGCCCGCACGGCGCTCGGCCGCGCGCAACGCCTGGTGCTCGCCGGCCATCTCGACACGGTCCGCCCGAACGACAACGAGGAGCCCAAATTCGAGGGCGACACCCTGTGGGGTATCGGGGCCGCCGACATGAAGGGCGGGCTGGCGGTGATGCTGGATCTGGCGGTCGCCACGCCCGCGCCGTCGATCGATCTCACCTGGTGCTTCTATGCCTGCGAGGAGGTGGGCCGGGCCGACAGCGGGCTGTTGGAGTTGTGGCGCGAGCGGCCGGACCTGCTCGCCGGGGACGCCGCCATCCTGGGCGAGCCCACCGGGGCGCTGGTGGAGGCCGGCTGCCAGGGCACCATGCGGGTGCGGGTGACGCTGCGGGGCGTGCGGGCCCACACGGCCCGCCCGTTCACCGGGCGCAACGCCATCCATCGGCTCGGACCGCTGCTCGACGTGGTGGCGGGCTGGCAGAACCGGACCGTCGTCCTCGACGGATGCGCCTACGCCGAGCAGCTCCAGGCGGTGGCGGTCGACGGGGGAGTGGCGGGGAACGTCGTGCCCGATGCGGCCAGCGTCACCCTGAACTTCCGCTACGCCCCCGACCGCAGGCTGGTCGATGCGGAGGAGTACCTGCGCCGAGTGCTCAGCGGGTCGTTCAGCGAGGACGAGGGCGACAGCTGGCTGCTCATCGACGGGGCGGACGGCGCGCCGCCCTCCTTGGACCACCCGCTCTTGGCCGTGCTGGTGGAGACGACCGCGACCGCACCCCGGGCCAAGGTGGGATGGACCGACGTCGCCTCCTTCTGGGAGCACGGGGTCCCGGCGGCCAACTTCGGGCCCGGCGATCCGCTCTTGGCCCACCACCCCGACGAGCACGTGACGAGGGCGCAGCTCGAGCGGGCCCGCGAGGTGCTCGCCGCGCTCATCGCCTGATACGCCGACTACGCCGCCAGGGACTGCCGCGACGACCTCGTCACCGCGGTTTCGAGGAGGTGCAGCTCTGCCTGTCCGGGAAGGCGGTCCACGCGGTGGTCGATGCGGGCCGCCACGGCGTGCCCGTCGGGGCCGTCGAAAAGGTAGTCCACCAAGAAGTCGACCTCGCTCTTGGGCATGACCCCTGAGCCGACCGGACGCCAGGCATGCTTGAGGAGGAACCGGGTCATCTTCTGGGCCCGGGGACTGGCGGAGAGCCGGCGGGTCGCCTCGGACGCGTAGAAGTCGATGTGGCCCCCCTCCTGCTTCATGATGCGCCCGACCAGCTCGCGCAGGGTCGGGTGGTCGGCCCGCTCGGAGAGCCTGCCGTAGCCGGCCTGCGTGGTCCACTCGTTGATGGCCCCCCAGGTCATGTGCACGGCGATGAAGGCCCGCCCGGCGAAAGCGGCCGAACCGATGGTGCTCAATGTGGTGAGGGCCTCGCGGCGGCGGTGGCGCTGGCGCAGGGCGGCGATCCGGGGAGCCCCGGCCTCCTCGCCGTGCGCCTCGAGCACGGCGCCGATGGCCTCGCCGTGCCACGTCTCCTCGAAGACCCAGCACGAGAGGAACGAGGTGATCTCGGGGTCCTGGTGCGCCGGGGTGAGCAACAGGTCACGCAGGTAGCACACGGTGTGGTGCTCCACGTCGTGCATGTAGCGCAGGCTCCGCAGGGCGGCGGGGGGCAGGGGCTTGTCCTTGAAGTCGTCGAAGTCGATGCCCTCGAGGTCGAGGCGCCCCGCTCTCTTCTTGTAGGAATCGATCGTGGTTCTCATAACACCTACTATTCGGACCTGGGGCTCTACCCGGATGGGCCGATTATCGGAGACCGCGTGACCGAGTGGACATCTGCTGATCGAGGTGGCTCCGAATAGGAAATTACATGGAGCAGATCGGTGAAGTCAGTGATGCGCAGCTCGTCACCGCTGTTGCCCGCTATAGCGAGGTGGCGCTGGCCGAGGTGTACCGCCGTCACGGCGGGGCCGTCTACGGCCTGGCCCGGCGCGTCCTCAACAGCGCGTCGGAGGCCGAGGATGTGACCCAAGAAGTGTTCCTGCGCCTGTGGAACCAACCCGACCGTTTCGACCCCGGGCGCGGCACCTTGCGCTCGTTCCTTCTGGCCCAGTCCCACGCCCGCGCCGTCGACGCCATCCGCTCGCTCAACGCGCGGAAGGCCCGCGAGGCCAAGGACGCCCGGCGCACGGCGAGCGCCGAGTACGACATGTCCCATGAGGCCTGGGACCTGGCCCTGGCCGACAAGGTCTCCGGCGCTTTGGCCGACCTCCCCCAGGACGAGCGCCGGGCCATCGAGCTGGCCTACTTCGACGGGCGCACCTACGTCGAAGTGGCCGCGCTGCTCGACACGCCCGAAGGCACGGTGAAGAGCCGCATCCGCAACGGCATGCGCCGAATGCGGGCGGCGTTGGTCGAAGCCGGGGTCCAGGGGGTCGACGCATGATGACCCACCAACAAGCCAGTGAGCTCCTCGCCGTGTTCGCCCTCGACGCGGTGGACAGCGACGAGCAGGAGCTGATCGAGGCCCACCTGGCCGAATGTCCCCGTTGCCGGGCCGAGCTGGATGCACACCGCGACGTGGCGGCCGCGTTGGGCAACTCCGTCGGACAGCTCCCCGAAGGTCTGTGGTCGAGCATCGCGAGCCGGCTCCCTCCCCGCCCCGCCGAGGAGCCGCCGCCCATGCCGACGCTGGTGCGAGAGGGGTCCGCGCACGAAGAGCGCACCGCAACGAGGTTCCACACGCCACGCACAGCCCCCCGGCGCACTTCCCGGGGTCGCCTGCTCTCGGTGGCGTCCCTTGCGGTCGCGGCCGCTGCAGTCGCCGCCGTCCTGGGCGTGAACCTGGTCCACGCCAACAATCAGATCTCGAGCCTGCACAATGCGAGCCCGGCCTCCGCGGTCGCGGCCCTCAAAGTACCCGGGCACAAGGTCGTCGATGTCGAGAGCGCGCGCCACGTCGAGTTGGCCCAGTTCGTGCTGGTCCCGAGCGGCCAGGGTTACCTGGTCACGTCCAAGCTGCCGACGCTCTCGTCGGCCAAGACCTACCAGCTCTGGGGCGTGATAAACGGGCGCGCCATTTCGCTCGGGCTGCTCGGGCAGGATCCCCATGGGGCCGCCTTCACCTTGGGCGGATCATCCCATCCCTCCAAACTGGGCATCACGGTGGAGCCTGCAGGCGGTTCCGTCGTGCCGACAGGCTCCATGCTCGCAGCGGGAACGGTCTGACGGTGGTCTGTTAGGTTCCGAAGGGTGTCAAAGGATTCCACGCCGGAGAAGGCCCGCCCCATCGAAGTCGAGGCCAGGGCGGATCCCGTCAAGCTCGGATCGATGCTCTTCACGATCGTCGAGCCGCAACGCGGGCACGAGGTCGCCTACAACCGGTGGTACGAGCGGGACCACTTCTACTCCGGCTGCCTGATCGGGCCCTACAACTTCGCCGGCCGCCGCTTCGTCGCCACCGCGGAGCTCAAGGAGTTGCGGGACCCTGACCCTTCGGCCATCACCGGCACGCCGGCGCGGGGTTCCTACGTGGCGTTGTACTGGATACTCGACGGGTATTACGCCCTCTGGAACGAGTGGGCCCTCCAACAGATACACGCGCTGCACGCCGCCGGCCGCATGTTCGGGGAGCGCGATCACGTCCACACGCTCTTCTACCGCTACCACTGGGAGTTCCGCCGCGACCCCGACGGCGTGCCCGTCGAGGTGGCGCTCGACCACCCGTACCGGGGCTTCGTGCCGGTGTTCATCGACCGGGCCGAGGACGTGACGACCGACGCCCTCTGGGAGTGGTTACGCGCCGAGCACCTCCCGGGACTGCTCCCAGGTTCGGACGCGGACCTGGTTGCGGCGTTCACGCCGATGGCCCTCGAGAGCGACGCGCCCGGCGACGTACCCCGCGAGGAGGCCAACGGTCGCCGGACGCTGCTCCTGTGGTTCTTGAGCACGCCGCCCGAAGTGGCGTGGGAGCCGGTCATCGTGGAGCACCGGCGCCGGCTCGAGGAGAGCGGGCTAGGCACCGTGGTCGCCGCGTTGCCGTTCATCCCCACCATTCCGGGCACCGACACCTACACGGACAAGCTCTGGGTCGACTGATCAGCGGCGGGCCAGGATCTCCACGTGCGGCACGACGAAGACCCCGTCGGGTGATCCGGCCCAGTTGACGAAGGCCCGGGCGATCGACTGCAACTCCTCAATGTCGCTCAACCCGTAGGCGACAGCCTGCTCGGCGAAGCGGGAGTACTGGACACGATCGGCCCACAGGCCGCCCCACCACTGGCGCGACTCGGGATCAGCGAAGGTCCAGCTCGTGCTCGATACCGTGACGTCGGAGAATCCGGCCGCTCGCGCCAGGCCGAGCAGCGACGGGCCGATCCGGGCGTTGTGCCCGTTGCGCGCCGTGACGGCCAGATAGAGCTCGATCCACCGGTCGAGGGCCGGGTCGGCCGGCGCCCAGACGAAGGCGCCGTAGTCGCTGTCGCGGGCCGCCAGCACGCCCCCGGGTGCCAGCACCCGTCGCAGCTCCGTCAGGGCAGCGACCGGGTCGACGAGGTGCTGGAGGACCTGATGGGCGTGCACCACGTCAAAGCTGGCGTCGTCGTACTTCAGGGCGAAGAGGTCGCCCACCTCGAAGCGCACGTTGGCCGCGTCGGACTCCGCCCCGAGCGCGCGGGCCTGCGCCACGACCTCGTCGGACGCATCGAGGCCGATGACCTGCCCCGGTACGACGATTCTGGCCAGATCAATGGTGATCGTCCCGGGCCCGCAGCCGGCATCGAGCAGGGAGAGGCCGGGGCGCAGATGGGGGAGAAGGTAACCGGCGGAGTTCTCCGCTGTCCGCCAGGTGTGGCTACGCAGTACCGACTCGTGGTGCCCGTGCGTGTAGGTCATGAGAACATTGTGCCAACGTGCCCGAGCTCCCCGAGATGCAGGCCCTGGCTGAGCGCCTTGCCCTCTTCATCGAGGGGCGCGCCCTAAAGAAGGTCGAGCTGCTCGGCTTCTCCTCGCTCAAGACGTTCTCGCCCCCGGTCGAGGAGCTCTACGGCCAGGCGGTGACGTCGATCATCCGCCGGGCCAAGTATCTGGTGTGGACCTTTTCCGGGGGGCCGCGGATCGTCCTGCACCTCTCACAGGCCGGTCGGGTCGACACCGAGGCTCCGGCGAAGAAGACCCGACTCCGGGGGGCGGTGGCCCGTTTCGTGTTCTCGGGGGGGTCCGGGGACGAGCCGGAGCGGGCGGTCCTGGTCCGCGAGCACGGAACACAGCGCAAGGCGTCGTGGTGGATTCTGGCCCCGGGCGAAGAGGGGCCGCTGGAGGGCTTGGGACCGGAACCCGATTCCGAGGCGTTCGCCGAGCTGATTCGCACGAGCACGAGCTCCCGGCGCCTCCATACCGACCTGCGCGATCAACACGTCGTCGCCGGCATCGGACGGGGCTGGGGCGACGACATCCTCCACCGGGCCCGACTTTCGCCCTTTGCCACACTGGGCTCGCTCGACGCCGGCGAGCGCGAGCGCCTGCTGGCCGCCACGACGTCGGTGCTCGCCGAGGCACTCGCACTCGAGCGCACCCGGACCGGAGGGCTGTCGGAGGCCAAGCTGGGCGGACGCTTCGCCGTGCACGGAAGATTCGGCCAGCCCTGTTCGAGCCCCGGCTGTCCCGACAACCTGCGCCGGGTCTCGTTCGAGTCCTACGAGATGTCCTATTGCGCCTCGTGTCAGACGGGCGGGAAGGTGCTGGCCGACAGGAGGATGTCGCGCCTGCTCAAGTGAGAGCGGCGCGACGGTTCAGACCTGGCGCACGATGGTGACGACCTTGCCGAAGATGGTGACGTCGTCGCCGTCGAGGACCATCGGCTCATAGGCCGGGTTGGCCGGCGTGAGGACGATGCGGCCGTCGCGCCGGCTGAAGGTCTTCACCGTGGCCTCGTCGTCAGGGATGCCGGCGACGACGATGTCACCGTTCTCTGCTTCGGGCTGCTGGCGCACGACGACGAAATCACCGCTGAAGATGCCGGCGTCGATCATGGAGTCTCCGCGCACCCGCAGCATGAAGGTGGGGCCGGTGCCGGTGAACTGCTCGGGCATGGGGAGCAATTCCTCGACGTTCTCCAGGGCCAGGACACCGGTCCCGGCGGCCACATCGCCGACGAGCGGGACGTTGCGCACGGCCGAGGTCGCCATGCTCTTGGTGGAGGTCGGGTCGTAGTGCACCTGGATCGCCCGGGGCTTGCTCGGGTCCCGGGACAGATATCCCTCACGCTGGAGCACGGCCAGATGGGTGTGCACGGTGGCGGACGACGTCAGCCCGACGGCCTCACCGATCTCCCGCACCGACGGGGGATAGCCCCGGTCGCGCTGGCTGTCGGCAATGAACGTCAGGATCTGCTGCCGCTTCCCGCTCAGGACCTCGGCCATGGTTTTTCCTCGTGCCTTCTGTCGACCCCTCCCGGGGGCGAACGTTCGTTCGTGAGGGCCCAAGCTAGCTGGTGGGCGACGCCGAAGCAAACACCTGTTCGATGTCCGTCCAGACCGGACCATCACGTCCGCCTGGGCCCGTTCCGGTCCTTGGCCACGAACGCCTTGCCCTTGGCTACCGCGACCTTGCGGGCCCGGGCGATCTGCGCAGCGCTCGGCGGTTTCGACGGTGCGACCCATTCCCACGCACCGGGCCGGCCTTCGAGGCGCCACCCACCGTCGGTCTTGAGCTTGTGATGGGCGGGACAGAGACGGACGAGATTGTCCGCAAGTCGTTAATCAGACCCCTTAGAAAACGACACCTACCGGCACTTCGAGGTCATGCCCCACTTGCTTATTGCGCCGTCAAAGTGGGACACCTGAGGTGGTCGAACGTTGCCGTTGACGGCCGTTCCTCCATTCACGTTCTGAGAGCCGATGGCTGGGTGTCCGGGATGCCAACAGGGATCAGGTGCTTGCAGTCGTTGACCCCGCCTGATCCGGCCCGATCTGGACAGCACCATGGCGGCGGCGTCTGGGGCGACTCAGCCGGTGCCAGCCGGCACCCGGCCACCAACGCGTTCCACCATGTCGGCGGGCATGCCAGGTCCCGGTCGGACGCGCAGCTCGGCGGGATCGTGCACCTGCCCGCACTTGGCGCAGTTCGTCCGCATGGTGATCGGGGCGCCACAGGCGGAATGGACGTAGAGGATCGGTGGGCCGTCAGGGGCCGCCCAACGATCACCCCATTCGGTCAGCGCGACGATGATGGGAGCCAGCTCGCGACCCTTGTCAGTGAGGATGTACTCGAAGTGCTCCGGAGCCCCTGGATTGCTCCGGCGCTCCATGATTCCCGCGTCGACAAATCCGTCAAGGCGGTTCTTGAGGATGTTTGTCGCGATGCCGAGCGTCAGGAAGTCGTTGAACCTGGTAGCGCCGGCGAACAGCGCGTTCCTGATAATCAGCAGGCTCCACCGCTCGCCCACCAATTCGAGAGCCCGGGCGGCCGAGCACACCTGAGAGTCGTAGGTCTTTCCGAGCATGAATCCAGTCTAGCCAATTTGGACTTGCATCATGCAAGTCAGTCCCGTATAGTCGCTTGCATGATGCAATCACCCGGAGGGAGCCCCTCCGGTTCCAACTCAAAGGAGCAGGCAATGACGTTGACGGGCAAGACGGTTCTGGTGACCGGGGCCAACCGGGGGATCGGGCAGGCACTGGTCGATGAGGCTCTGCGTCGGGGAGCCACCCGGGTGTACGCCGGCACGCGCCAGCCGCTGACGCACGCCGATCGGCGGGTGACGGCTCTGACATTGGACGTGACCGAGGCAGCGCAGATTCAGGCGGCGGTCGAGCGGGTCGAATCCCTCGACATCCTCATCAACAACGCCGGCATTGCGCTCTACGACGACCTGAGCGACCGTTCTGTGCTCGAGCACCACCTGGCGGTGAACTTCTTCGGCCCTTACGCCGTGACGCAGGCGTTCTTGTCACTGCTGACGAAGTCCAGCGGGGCAATTGTCAACAACGTGTCGGTCATGGCGCTCGCCCCGTTGCCCTTCACCCCCGCCTACGCGATCTCCAAGGCCGCCGCATTCAACTGGACCCAGTCCATTCGTGCCCTTTTGGCCGGGCAGGGTGTGAGGGTGCACGCCGTTCTGACCGGCCCGACGGACACTGAAATGACCCGGGGCTTCGAGATCCCCAAGGCATCTCCACAGTCAGTGGCACAAGCCATCTTCGAAGGGGTGGAGACCGGAGAGGATGACATCTTTCCCGACCCCATGTCCGCCGCATTGGCGGAGAGCTGGCGCACCGGTGCAGTCAAAGCATTCGAGCGGGAGAGCGCTGCGCTCGTCGCGGCATAGCAAGTCTGACCCCAAGCCCAAATACACGGAAAGGGACTGAAAAGACCATGAATTTCCAAGACTTCACCGCCACCTTCACGGTCGATCGGACGCCCGAAGAGGTCTTCGCCGCCATCAACGACGTTCGTGGGTGGTGGTCCGGAGACATTGAGGGCAGCACCGACGCCGTCGGGGACGTCTGGACCTACCGCTACAAGGACATCCATTACTCCAAGCAGAGGATCACCGAGCTTGTTCCGGGCAAGAGGGTCGCCTGGCACGTCCTCGATGGCCACCTCGCCTTCACCAAGGACAAAACGGAGTGGACGGGTACCGACATCGCCTTCGACATCACAGAGCACAACGGCAAGACCGAAGTCCGCTTCACTCACGTCGGCTTGACTCCGGAGTTCGAGTGCTTTGACAACTGCTCGAATGCATGGGGCTTCTACATCAAAGACAGCCTGCGTGAGCTGATTACCGCCGGCCAGGGCCAGCCGAACGCAACGGAGTAGGGACGGAGTGGGAGCCCCGTTTAGAAGAGGAGAGACGGGCTCGGGATCCGGGCCCGTCTCTCCTGCGGGCTGGGGCGTCCCGCTTTTGATCACCGCTGGCTCTATCTCCGCTTCGTTTGGCGTGGAGAGCCCGAAGTGCCATTACATCGACGATCGCTCGCCCGAGCATCACGTGGGCCCAGGAGCAAAGAGCCCGTGAACGATGAACCAGGATGCTCTGTCCAAGCAGCCACGGAAGTAGGCGCCAGCATGGGCTCCGGGATTCCCAAGATGGCACGGTGAAGTAAAGAGTCACCGACATGCCGCTTCCGCCCCACGCCCCCAGCCATGCGGGGCACAATGGGTGCGGCGCAACTGCGCATCGGTCCCAGAAAGGCGGCCTGCTTCATGCCAACAATCCATGTACCGCGCGACGACCTCTCCATCGAAGAAGTGTCCGGCGCGTTGCGCCAGAAGCTTGGAGCCAGTTACCGGATCACGCCCTCAGTGACGTCGAGCGGATTTGGGAAGGAAGTGCCTGGCGATGCGAATACGGCCGTGGTCAAGGGATTCTGGATTGACCGTGCCAACATCCGAATCGTCTCGGGTCCAAACGGTACCGACATCGAGGTGAGTCCCGGCGCTACCTATTTTGGCTTGGTGCGTCTCATTGATCGTGTGGGGATCACCCGTAAGGTGCATCGCGCTTTGCAACAAAACTTTATGAACTGAGTGCTGGTTCATGAATTGACGATCTAAGTCCCCAGTCAGCACCGCCGGGTCGGCTACGCGTTGCAGAGGACTACCCAGGGGGGGCTGGCGTTAGGACCACTCGAGGGGAGGTCCCGCTTGCTGGTGTTCACCCCGCCCACAGTCGGCCCGATCTGGGCAGTGTCGCGGTGGCGTGACCGCTGTCTCTGTCCAGCTTCTGGGCATTGCGTCCGGCGTCGCCACTGAAGGCCTACAGTCGCCGGGACAAGCATGCGAAGGGGGCACAACTCACGTGACGCCGCGGAAGGACCTGGTCGAGCGATCGGCACCCTTCCTGCCTGCAGGTAGCGAAATCCGGCAGGTGTTCATCTGCCAGACCGCGCCAAATTTCGCCTTCTTCCTCATCACGTATCTCACCGGG
>Ga0224558_1002831_pt1 | contig 15348 bp, 19 predicted proteins | sample 714S32024metaG_FD_180682 | JGI IMG/M metagenome (GOLD analysis project Ga0224558, IMG submission 180682) | Peat soil microbial communities from Stordalen Mire, Sweden - 717 S3 20-24 | ecosystem: Environmental > Terrestrial > Soil > Wetlands > Peat | place: Sweden: Norrbotten County, Stordalen... | reverse complement strand
TGTGCATTGTACATTTTGGGAATTAACGCTTACCACGGCGATGCCTCTGCCGCGATCGTAAAAGATGGTCAGCTTATCGCGGCCGTAGAGGAAGAACGCTTCAACCGTAAGAAGCACTGTGCTGGGTTCCCTGCTGCTGCAGTCCGCTATTGCCTGCAGGCTGCCAACATCTCGGTTGGCGAGCTCGACCATGTTGGCATTTCGCGGGATCCCTCCGCGCACCTGCACAAGAAAATTCTGTTCTCGATCACGCGCATCTCGAACCTTTCCGGGCTGATTGCCGCCCGGCTCGCGAATGCCGCCAAGGTACATGACCTGCGCGAGGAGTTGGCACGTGCGCTGGATGTACCGCCGCAATTCCGGGCCAAGATCCACAAAGTAGAGCACCACAGGGCACACATGGCCAGCTGCTTCCTGGTTTCCCCATTCGACCGCGCTGCCATTTTGTCCATTGACGGCTTCGGCGACTTTATCAGCACTATGTGGGGAGTCGGCGAAAACAATCACATTGAGGTGCTCGGGCAGATCGAGTACCCACACTCGGCCGGTATTGTTTACACCGCCACCAGCCAATATCTGGGTTTCCCCAAGTACGGAGACGAAGGGAAGGTTATGGGTCTGGCGCCGTATGGGCGTCCTCGTTACCTAGAACAGTTTCGGGACATTATCCGAACCGACAAAGGCGCCGGCTTCAAACTAGACCTCAACTACTTCAAGCACGACTCTGAAGGCGTGGACATGACGTGGGAAGCCGGCTCGCCAACGATCGGTCGCATTTTCTCGGACAAGTTTATCGATGCCTTCGGGCCCGCGCGTCTAGCTGGGGAGCCGCTTACCTCGTTGCATGAGGACATCGCGGCCTCCCTCCAGGCCCGCTTGGAGGAAGTTAGCTTTCACATTCTGGACGAGCTGCATCAGCAGACGAAAACCGACCGGCTTTGCCTGGCCGGTGGAGTCGCATATAACTCAGTGATGAACGGAAAGATTCTGCTCAACACTCCATTCCGAGAGGTGTTTGTGCAGCCGGCAGCCGGCGACTCTGGCACGGCCCTTGGAGTCTGTTACTACATCCACAATGTCCTGCTGCAACAGCCGCGGTCGTTTGTGATGGAGCACGCCTATACCGGTCCAGAGTTTGCAAACGGGCAGATCGACGGTGTAGTGCGAGGGAGCGATTTTGATTGGCGCGAATTAAGCGACCATGAGCTCACGCTGGCAGCAGCGCAAGCTGTCGCTGATGGGAAGATCGTAGGTTGGTTCCAGGGCAGGATGGAGTTTGGGCCACGGGCTCTCGGCAATCGTAGCATCGTCGTCGACCCGCGCCGCGCTGAGATGAAGGACATCCTGAATGCTCGGATCAAGAAGCGCGAGCCCTTCCGCCCCTTTGCCCCCTCGATCCTTGAAGAGCGTGTCGGAGAGTATTTTGAGCAGACGCATCCGTCTCCGGCTATGCTCATGGTTTATCAGGTCAAGGAAGATAAGCGCTCAGTCATTCCTGCCGTGACGCACGTGGACGGATCCGGACGGCTGCAGACCGTCTCTCGCAGCACCAACCCCCGTTACCACCAGCTCATTTCCGACTTCGAGCAGTTAACCGGTGTCCCGGTTGTGCTTAACACTTCCTTCAATGAAGACGAACCGATTGTGTGCACTCCAGAGGAGGCTTTGAACTGCTTCCAAAGGACACAAATGGATGTCTTGTTCTTGGGTAACTACATGCTGCAGCGGTGACAACAGAGGAAGTGTCCGGCCAATGAACGTGTTGATTCTGAACCAGGCTTTCTATCCGGACGTTGTCTCGACCGCTCAGCACGCGAGTGATTTGGCAAGGGGTTTGACGCAAGCGGGACACGAGGTCACCGTCATCTGCAATTCCCGAGGCTACGATGATCCGAAGCTTCGATTTCCGAACCAGGCAACTTGGAACAGGGTCAAAATCGTTCGCGTACGATCGACTGGGTTCGGCAAGAGTTCCAAATGGCGCCGTGCCGCCGACTTCGGAACATTCATGGCAAGTTGTGCGTTTCGTCTGTGGTCATTGCCTCAGTTCGACGTTGTCGTTGCGATGACCTCGCCGCCTCTGATTTCTTATGTGGCGACTCTGGCTGTGCCGGGCAGGGCTCGCAGCCTGGTGTTCTGGTCAATGGACCTCAATCCCGACGAGGCAATCGCTGCGGGATGGCTGCGAGAGAACTCTGTGATTGCGCGTCTGCTATCCCGCATGTTGTTGCACAGCTTGCAACGAGCTGATCGCATCGTAGCGCTTGATCGGTTTATGAAAGACCGCATTCAGGCGAAGGGCATCCCTGCGGAAAAGGTCCTGGTTGTGCCGCCTTGGTCGCACGATGACCGCGTCAGGTTCGATCCAGCGGGCAGGGAAGAGTTCCGGGCCATCCATAAGCTCTGCTGTAGATTCGTCGTAATGTACTCGGGAAACCATAGCCCATGCCACCCTTTGGAGACGCTCCTTCAGGCCGCTGAGCGACTCGCCGATCATGAAGATATCGCTTTTTGCTTTATCGGGGGCGGAAGCGAATTCCGAAAGGTGCAGGAGCGTGCGCGAGACCGTGGCATGCGGAACGTGCTTTGTCTTCCTTACCAACCGATAGAGAAGTTGTCGGCATCGTTGTCCGCGGCCGACCTGCACGTTGTAGTGATGGGAGACAAGTATGTAGGCATTGTCCACCCCTGCAAAATCTACAACGTGCTAGCGGCGAACAGAGCATTCCTTTACATTGGTCCAACGGAGAGTCACGTACAGGACGTCATCCGCCAAGCCGGGCCGGGGGCATACGTTTCCGCGCACGGTGATGTAGACGGAGTCGTGGCAAACATCTTGCATGCTATGCGCTGCGGAATAACGGTTTCGCCGGCGATTACCGAACTGGGGAAACGATTCTCGAAGGAGTTGCTCATTCCGCAAATGATCTGTGCGATCGAGCACAGCAGGAACACGAGCAGTCGAGCCTGACTCAGGCTCTTTCATAAACTCAAGGCTTGGTATCATCTCGGAACCCGATGTGTCCTGCCAAGCCGGAGGCATAATAACCGGAGGCATAATAAACTGATGCTAACATTTCACAGTGTTCTTCGAGAGAGATGAGTCCGGGCCGCAGGCGGGGCCCAGACTGGCTGACGTTCTACACGTCGATGCGCTCGACCGTGCTCCCGCCCGCAGCGGAAATGTCTCGAGACAGCAGACTGTACGGAGTTTATGGCAGCCGCATCTAGCATTTTATTGTCTACCCAAGAACTAGGATCTCAACTAACTTCTCCAATTTTCTACAGGTGGGGCAAAGTTATGGTATTGCAAAGCGCAAGTCCGTGGTTTAGCTTTATTCTTCGCAATTCTAAACGTTTGTTATGCTCCGCGCGTTGGAAGGCGCGTACGCGTGATTTGCTGTTCTTATTGGGCTTGCAGTGTTTTTCCTGACGTCGTATTTTCATCGAGTCGCCACCGCAAGAAACTCGGACGTTGCGGAGACCCATGGCCGCTACTTGCATGGTAAACCGCGGTAGCACACGAAGCGAGGAAGCTCAGCAAGTACAAATGCCGTCTGCTTGAAGTTCAAGACGGAGATCTTGGCGTAAACTCTCAGGAGGCTAGGGTATGGGGAAGCAAAAGCGGGTATTGATAACGGGCGCAGGTGGCTTTATTGGCCACCATTTGGTGAAGAGACTCAAAGCGGATGGGCATTGGGTCCGAGGTGTTGACATCAAGTATCCGGAATACGAAGCTACGGCAAGCGACGTGTTTGAGATCCTTGATCTGCGCAAGGCAGAAAACTGCCTCCTGGCCACGCGCGGCGGGATCGATGAGGTCTATAACCTTGCCGCCGACATGGGCGGCATTGGCTATATCACTGCGTATCTCGCCGACATCAGTCGCAATAACATCCTGATCAATGCCCATATGCTCGAGGCCAGCCGTCAGAATGGGGTCCGGCGTTTCTTGTTCTCCTCGTCCGCATGTGTCTACAACCAGAGCAAGCAACAAGATGCTGGAGTCACTCCTCTGCGTGAGGAAGATGCCCATCCCGCCGATCCCGAGCCGGGCTACGGTTGGGAGAAACTCTTTACCGAGCAACTCTGCCGTTACTACTACAAAGACTACGGCTTTGAGACGCGAATTGTCCGCTTTCACAACGTCTACGGGCCGCTTGGCACGTACGAAGGCGGCAAGGAAAAGGCGCCAGCCGCCATCTGTCGCAAGGTGGCTCTCACCGAAGATAACGGCGAGATCGAAGTGTGGGGTGATGGCGAGCAGACACGCTCCTTTATGTATGTGGATGATTGTGTGGAAGGACTTGTCCGGATCATGGCTTCTGACCACCGTGACCCTCTCAATTTGGGAACGGATGAACTCGTGACGATTAATGAATTGGTCGACATCGTGGCTAGGATTGCTGGCAAACGGGTCACGAAGCGCCACAACCTTAGCGGACCTCAGGGCGTGCGTGGTCGGAACAGCGACAATACTCGTTTGCGTGAAGTGCTGGGTTGGGAACCCTCCATCCGGTTGGAGCAAGGGCTGGCCGTGACCTTTGAATGGATCGCAGCTCAGTTTCTCTCCAAGGCTCCTGTATCCGTAGTGGTTTCCGCTGCGGCGGACTAACATACATCAGTTAGAACGATCTTGCAGAAGTCACATCACATCGACGCAGCTATAGTATTGTCTTATACCAATATCTCATTAAGGCGGGATTTTCAGGTCGGCGGCAATCCCGTCTCGCTCATCCCAGACATCGCTGGCAATCTCTACCGGAGCGGGTGCTGATCATGCCCGAGGTTCTCGTGCCGGCTGCGCAAGGCAACACCCCGGTTTTGGCCGCGAACCTATAACGGCTTTTTGAAAAACTCTGAGCTTGAAAAACTCTGAGAATTGTTCAACAAAACCCACACTTTGCCTCCCCGGTTGATCCTGCTTCTTGCGTTCCCTCGTTCTTCTTGATACGAATGGAGTGTCGACTACGCGCACGGCATCGTCGTGATCGGAAAAAGGAAAATGCCCGTCGGGAAAGGTACCCACTCATGAAGATTCTCATTCTGGCGACGGACATTTTTACGCGGGGCGGAATTGCTAGATACACCTATACGCTGGCCTCGTCCTTGGGCAGGATGCTCGGCCCAGAGAATGTGGATGTTCTGAGTTTGTTCGATTGGGGGTACACGGGAGATCGCCCGACCGACTTTCGGCTCGTGGGCATGGTGAGCAGTCAAGCAAAGCCCGGGGCCGTGTCCAAACTGCATTTCATGTCCAAAGCTGCAACTGCGGGGTTCCGTGGATATGACCTTGTCATCGCGAACCACGTTGGGCTCGCACCGGTGGCTGCAATGATGAAGAGGTTTTTGGGGACTCCATATTGGGTGGCTTGCCACAGCGTTGAAATTTGGTGGGGCACCTCGCGGTGGAGGTACGCTGCTCTGAAAAGCGCCAATCTGATTTTGCCGGTCAGTCTCTACACAGCGGACATTGTTAGGAGAATGGATGGTATCCACGGTTCGCGAGTGAAGGTGCTGTATAACGCGATTCCAAATTCGTTCGCCAAATTGCTGGCGTCGCAAGAACCGACGAGCAATTTCATCGCGGAAGTCAAGAAGAATTGCCCGGTTGTGCTGTCGGTTTGCACTTTAGTTCGCGGGAACGAGTTCAAGGGGGTGGATACGGTGATTCGAGCTTTGCCCAGCGTTTTGAAGGCGCTGCCCGACTTACGATACGTGGTCGTGGGTGAAGGCGATATACGCGGGAAATTGGAGAGCCTTGCGGTTGAAACGGGCGTCGCGGGTAATGTTACGTTCACCGGTGAAATTCCTGATAACGAATTAGCCGAACTGTATCGAGCCTGCGATGCGTTCGTGTTGCCGAGTCGAGGACAGGAACGGCAGGGCGTTGTGGGCGGCGAAGGATTTGGGCGCGTGTACGTGGAGGCGGCGCTGGCGGGGAAGCCGGTCGTGGGAAGCCGGTCGGGCGGAGCGTCCGAGGCCCTGCTACACGGGAGAACAGGTTTCGTGGTTAATCCCGATTCGAGGGACGAGGTGGCAGAGGCATTACTCGCCATCCTGCAATATCCCGAGCTTGCGGCGCGCATGGGCTGCGCTGGCAGAACATGGGCGCTCGACAGGTTCTCCGAGGATGCGCTCTCTAGTTCGCTGCGAGAGCTATTGCGGCCTTACGGATTCAAGAGTGACAGCGTGCAGACTTTGGCGCATGCAGGTGAACAGTTATGACGAAGCTCATGAAGGAACTCGAAGAACTGCCCGAGGGGTTCAGCCAACCCACCGCTCTTCCGGCCAATTCGAACGAACAGCAAAAATGGCAGAACGCCAATCGTAGTTGGTGGGAGAGCCACCCGATGCGCTACGACTGGAAGGACGGAATACAGTACGAGGAGTTCAGCAAAGAGTTTTACACGGAGATTGATCGGCGTTTTTTCGGCGCGGTAGAGCTATACGCGCCGTGCAAGAAGATCCCCTTCGACTGGCTCATAGACTTCGACTCCCTCAAAACGCGGGACGTGTTGGAAATCGGCGTCGGCAACGGAAGCCATGCGCAGCTCCTTGCGGAGCGTGCCAAGTCTTTCACAGGAATCGACCTCACTGAATATGCCGTTAAGAGCACCGCCGAACGAATGCGCGTGTTCGGTCTCGTCGGAACTGTGCTGCGAATGGACGCTGAGCAGATGCAGTTTCCAGACAACAGTTTCGATCTCATTTGGACTTGGGGCGTTATTCACCATTCGGCAAATACCAGAAAGATTCTCGAAGAGATGCGTCGCGTGCTCAGGCCCGGCGGCGAAGCTCTGGTGATGGTGTATCACCGCACGTTCTGGGAATACTATGTTCTGGGAGCGATGCTGGCGATCCTGTCGGGCCAGATTTTCAAGCCCGCAGCACTTCACGCGAGCATCCAGCGAAGAACAGATGGCGCAATCGCCCGCTATTACAAGCGCGCAGAGTGGGAGCAGTTAGTCTCCGATCTATTCGTGGTCAAAGACGTTCGCGTTTACGGACAGAAGACTCAACTCGTTCCAATACCGGCGGGAAAACTCAAGGATGTGATCGTCGGCATGATGCCGAACTCTTTCAGCCGCTTTCTCACCAACAAATGCCGATGGGGATCGTTTCTGGTGACAAGGCTGGTTAAACAATACTGATCCGGCCTCCGAGCGTTCAAGCAAAGAGCGCTCCAAGCCTTGGGTCTAGGCTTTTCGCTTCGTTGCCATCCCCAGATTCGCTCGAGCCGATACCAGAGAGCTTTTATCCCCCAAAGCTTATTACAAGCTAGTTGACTTGTTTTTCAAGATGATGCGGCGAACCTCTGGAACGTCCCGTGGGGAAATTCCGGCCGCGAATCGCGGGCAGTTTCGGCAAATCCAGGGACTTGGCGTTTCATGCCACCACCTCCTGCTTCGGGCGCGCGTAGCTGTTGAGCTGGCAGAGTAGGGCATTGCGGTCCTTCTGGGGAATCCGGTCGAAGGTGAACGCGATTCCGGTCTGAAGCTGAACGCCATTCCGTTGTGAAGCCGAACAGCATTCCGGTCTGAAGCTCAGGACTGACATCTCCATCCATCCCTTTGCAGGACTTCTAGACAAAGCTGCTCGTAAAATTTGGGATCCAGTCGCAGGCGTGGTTGCTTCGGTCGAAGAGGAATGCCTGCCGCTGCTCGCCGCTTAGGAAATTGAAGAACTGCCGGATCGAATGCAGCAATATTTCAGGGTTCCCGTTGTCCAGATTCGCTCCCGCCAGAAAGTCCGCACAGGTCATCTCCAGACAGTAGCCGCGCGACTTGTCCGTGTCCAGCATGAGGGCTGCCGTCTCGATTGCCTGCTCGATGACGGGAATCTGGCTCTTATAGACTTTGAAGTAGATCAGCTCCGACGGCTCCGTTTCCTTCCCCGTCAGTTCCTTCTCCCCCTCCCGCCTGAAGTCCTCCTTCGGCATCTCGCGGGCTCGGTGCAACCAGGTTTCTGACCGGGATTTGCCCCGGGACAACCCCATGCAACCTGCCGGCCCCCGGAAGTGCTGCTAAAGTAAAGGAACGGCACGCCTCGACGAGCCGGACGCGCATCAATCAAACTCTAAGGAGAAGTCTCGCTATGCGCATCGCGGTGGTTGGTTCCGGCTACGTGGGTCTGGTTACGGGCGCGTGTTTTGCCGATCTGGGACACGAAGTTGTCCTGGTAGATAACGACGAACAGAAGTTGACGGCGCTCAGGAATGGCGAAGTTCCGATTCATGAACGATTCTTGCCGGAGCTGCTGGGCCGGCATCGGGGACAGCGGATCCAATTTTCGGGTGACTTGCAGGCGGCGACGCGGGAGAGCGAGGCAGTTTTTATCGCGGTGGGAACACCACCGACGGAAACGGGCGATGCCGACCTGTCGTATGTGGAGTCAGTGGCGCAGGAGATTGCGGGGGCGGTCGACGGATACAAGGTCATCGTAGAGAAGAGCACGGTTCCGGTTTATACGAGCCAGTGGATCCGGACCATCATCATGCGGGATGGGGCCGATCCGTCGCACTTCGATGTGGCTTCGAATCCGGAGTTTCTGCGCGAGGGGACGGCGGTAACGGATTTTCTGTATCCCGACCGCATCCTGGTGGGAGTGGAGAGCGAACGGTGCGCGGAGGTCTTGCGCGCGATTTACGAGCCGCTGACGAGCGGGGCCTATTACGGGCGGCAGGGTGCGATTCCGCGTCCGGACCGGACGCAGGTGCCTCCACGTCTCATCATCACGAGCACGAAGAGCGCGGAGTTGATCAAGCACGCCTCGAATGCTTTTCTGGCCACGAAGATCTCGTTCATCAATGCGGTGGCTTCGATCTGCGAATCGGTGGGCGCGAATGTCGGGCAGGTGTGTGAGGGGATTGGAACGGATGCGCGGATCGGGCCGCGCTTCCTGAATCCGGGGATCGGGTATGGCGGATCGTGTTTCCCGAAGGACCTGATGGCGTTCCGGGCGGTCGCCAAGGAAAACGGGTATGACTTCAGGCTGCTCGACGAAGTGATGCGAATCAATGAGGAGCAGCGGCGCCGTTTTCTGCGCAAGGTGCGCGCGGTGCTCTGGACTTTGCGGGGGAAGCGACTGGGAGTTCTCGGACTGGCATTCAAAGGGGGCACGGACGATATTCGCGAATCTCCGGCGCTGTTGCTGGTGCAAGAACTGCTGCGCGAGCATTGTCAGGTGCGTGCGTACGACCCGGCAGCCATGGAGCGTGCGAAAAAAGTGCTGAGATCAGGCGTCGAGTTTGCCAAGGACGCCTATGAGGCTGCGACCGGTGCGGATGCGTTGCTGATCCTGACGGAATGGGAGGAATTTGCATCCCTGGATCTGGACCGGCTGCGCAAGTTGCTGAAATACCCAATTGTTCTGGATGGGCGAAACCTGTACGACCCGGCGACCATGGTGGAGCACGGATTCAGTTATTACAGTGTGGGACGTCCGGCGGCCGTGATGGACGACGCAGCCGAGGTCCAGTCCAAGAAAAGGCAGCGCGCCTGAATTCATGCCAGCTCGACGTGCACTGGTAACCGGTGGGGCGGGCTTTCTGGGATCGCATCTGTGCGATGCGCTGCTGGGTAAAGGGATAGCGCCGGCGCCCCCCGTGCCGTCCAAGTTATTCGGATGACGCCGGCCACGTCACCCGCCCCCTGCCGGCGCCACAAAGTCCTTGCCCTTGATCTCTGGTCCCACGCTCACCACCAACGCCAGCAGATTTTTGATCTCGAAAACGGCACGATAGTACATCCGCCTCACCTGTTCGCGACACTGTGAAACGATCCGTAACGGTAGCAGCGCGATCCGGCGCCACACGTTCCCCAGGTTATAGGCGATTACGCTCAGCCATAAACGCACCTCGTTGGACCGGAAGCGGTGGCAGCTCAGCCGCGTCATCTTCACTGCCTGCTTGCCTTCTTTGATCCATTGCTCTGCGGTTCCGCGCTTGAGCGAGTCGCACCAGCGATCTCGACCCCTGACGGCGGCGTGAGCGGAGGGCACTGGCACCATGAGAATGCGGAAGAGACGACAACCACTTCGGCACTGGCTCCCCAAGAAAGCCGAGCGCGGTTTTCACGGCTATCCCATCGCTACGATCGCTTTCTATGGGCCGACCGACAAGCTGGCTACCAAAGTCGCCGTCAGCATTATCCTCACCGAGAATCACGAACCGGATCTTCTGGAGCGCTGGTTCTCCGAGAGCGGCTTGGATGTGCGCCATGATCCCGCCATCGGTGAGCAGGTCGTGGCCTTCCTCAAGACTCGCGCGGTCCGCTCCACCGTAGTCGCCGACGGCATCATCGGCTGCCCCCACGAAGAAGGCGTGGACTATCCCGAAGGAAAGTATTGTCCTCAGTGCCCTTACTGGGCGGGGCGTGATCGCTGGACCAAGGAGCGAATCCACTGAGTGGATCGCCGCGATGGCGAAACCCAAGAAACTGTCGGGCGTGAGGGTCAGGAATGTGAATCTTTCTCTCACACGAGAGTAACAGACGAGCATGAGCGAAGTCGCCTTATAGGTACCCGTTCGTGGCCTTAGCGGCGATGCACTCTGGCATGGCATGCCGTGCACAGCGTGATCAAGTTTTCTTCTAAATCGGCTCCCGAATGGCTGCGGAACTTCCTGTGGTGCACCTCAAGATTCGACATCGTGCCGCATGATTGACACCTCCAGCCGTCGCGACGCAGGATCTGCTGGCGCAGACTTTCGTACGACAAGGGATCCAGACGCGAGGGAGCGGCTTTGGGGCGAATCATTCTCAGGACGCCTTCTCACGCAGGTTTTTGAGGAAAGCCTGCCGCTGTTCGCCGGGCAAGAACTTGTAGTAGCGTGAGATCGAATTGAGCAAAATCTCCGGGTTGCCATTGTCCAGGTGCGCTCCAGCGAGGAAGTCGGCGCAGATCATCTCCAGACAGTAACCGCGTGATTTGTCCGTGCCCAACATCAGGGCTGCTGTCTCGATCGCCTGCTCGATGACAGGAGTCTGGCTTTCATAGACTTTGAAGTAGATCAGCTCCGACGGCTCCTCTTCTTTTCCGGTCAGTTCCTTCTCCACCTCCCGCCTGAATACTTCCCTCGGCATTGAGCGGGCTTTGTGCACCCAGGGTGCACAATCGAAGTGCTGCATTCTCAGGATGCTTTCTCACCCAGGTTTTCGAGGAAAGCCTGCTGCTGTTCGCCGGGCAAGAACTTGTAATAGCGCGAGATCGAGTTGAGCAGGATCTCCGGGTTGCCATTGTCCAAGTGCGCGCCAGCCAGAAAGTCGGCGCAGATCATCTCCAGGCAGTAGCCCCGGGATTTATCACTTCCAAGCATGAGGGCGGCAGTCTCGATCGCCTGCTCAATCACGGGGATTTGGCTCTGGTAGAACTTGAAGTAGACGATCTCGGTCGGTTCGCTGTCCTTGCCGGTGAGGTGCTGGTCCACCTCGCGTTTGAACTGATCCCGGGGTAAGGAACGTGCTTTGTGCATCCATGCTGCACAATCGAAGTCCTTCCCGTCCGCACGCGCGACCTTGGTTAACTCCGCCGCCTTGGTCCAGCCCACCAGTTTCAACTCCCGCCGAATCTGTGGCGGCAAGTGTTCGTGAATGGACATCAGATAGTAGGCTGTCCGGCGCGAATCGGGGAAACGCCTTTCCAGAAATTCATCGAACGACTTCAAGTTTTCCAACCGCCAGTACTGTCCCGCCCGCACTTCACATAGGTACCTGCCGAGCTCGACGAAGCGCGTGTCCCGCTCTGCTTCCTTCCGCTGTTCCCAGGCCAGGATCTCGTCGATTTTGGTGAGGACAAACAGCGCTCGCTTTTGATTCAGCTTGGGCGGCATCGGTACCGGCCTAAAACGAAAGTTCGTCAAACAGACCAAGGTCAACTCCGGGTTTGCGCACAAGGGCGGCCTCGACCAAGTCACGCTTATCGAGGCAGAGCCCAATGAATGGGCAGGTTGTGCACGGATTCTGTGGAAAGCGGATGCCGCTGTGCGGCAGGAAGAGCCCGGATTCGATCCGTCGGACTGTGTCCTCGACCAGGGTGGCGAACTCCTGCCGCTGCTCGTCAGAAATGGTGGCCCGTAGGTACTGAACTTCGACCAGACGCTTGCGGACGAAAACAACCTGGGCGACTTCGTCGATACCGGTCATCCAGGAATAGCAGACAAGTTGCGGATCCAGTGCGGAAATGCCGGCTGGCTCTTCCGGATATCGGGCAGAAGTCGTCTTCCATTCCAGAACGCATGGCGTGTCGTCGAGTTCACCAATGGCGTCGACGTAAGCGACAAAACTGTTGCCGGAAACCATGGTCCGATTGAACTGAATCTGTTGGGTGGAACGAGGGCGACGAATGCGAACCCGGCCGTCCTGAGCGAAACGCTCGAGCAACTGGATGCCTTGTTGCAGCATGCGGTCCCAAGTGTCGTTGCCGGAGTAGGCGAGGCCCATGTCCTTGCACACGCCCCACTGCTCGAACAGCACCGCCGCCGAGTCTTCGCGGCGAAAAAGGGCGGCGACGGCCTGCTCGAAAGATCGGCCGAAGAGCATGGCGGCGCGAGTGTCTCTTTCCTGCCATCCGTCGATGTAGCGGTGCCGGTAACGGCGCGGGCAGCTCAGGTATTGGCTGATCTGGGTGTAGGAGTAGTTCACCGGGTTGCCTCCTCGGTGTTGGAGCGAGAAGCGCTCGATACTGGAGCCGCGGACAGTTCTTCCCAATGGCTGGCCGGCGCGAAGCCGTCGAGGTTGATGAGCGAAATGCCGTTGATCACGGTGTGGCTGATCTTGACTACGCCGCGGAGTCCGGGCAGAGACTTCTCATCGACTTGTTCGCGGGCCAGAAGCTCCGGGTCATAGAGAAAATCTCGCAGGAACCAGCCCAGCTTCCACATCGCCTTTTGCGTGCAGTAAAGACGGCCGACAATGGATTGCCCGGCCAGAGTGCGGGGCTCCAGAACTGAGAGTCGGAGGATGTAGTACGGTTTGTGGGCATGCCAGCGGAACTGGGCGCCATCGACCCGCACAAGGAAGATGCCGTCAGGAATCTCCGGTCGCGAATCGCGGGCAGTTTCGGCAAGGCCTGGGACTTGGCGGTTCATGCGGCCCCCTCCTGCTTCGGTTGCGAGTAGCTGTTGAGCTGGCAGAGCAGAGCATTGCGATCTTTCACGGCCCAGTCGGCCAGTTGCTGGACGAAGTTCTCAACCTGTTCGCGGGTGGCATCTCGGAGAGTTTTCGTGCCGCAGAAGTCGACGGCATAGGACTTTACCAGTTCGGGATCGAGCTGGTGCTGGCGGATGATCTGGCACAGACGGTCCCGAACTTTGGGGCCAGCGCCGTTGCCGTTTCCATTCGCCTTTTGGGGAGGGAGCTTTTCAACCGGATTCGGGCTTGCCCCGATCTCCTCGACCGAGCAGATGCCGATTCCGTACGCCTTGCGGAGGGCTCGATTGACGGCTCGTGTCTCGGCCACGCGCATCTCGGCGCCGCGGACGAGCGGTGAGACATTGGACGGATCGGCATCGCCATAGCCGGTGAAGCCGGTACAGGTTTTTGTTGTAAAAACGGTGGCCTTAAAGGCGAATCGGCGCGTGGATGGATCAGAAAGCTCTCGAATGAACTGGACGCGCATACCGGAGCAACGATTTCGCCTCGCCAGCCTGAGTAGACCCGTGTGGGTGACATACCAGTTTGCTTGCAGAAGCATTAGGTCGCCTGTCAAAACTGAAAGCTCGAATTCTTCCGAGAGCTTCCTAAGCGAATCCAGTAACGGATTCCTGCGTGTTAAGTTCCACTTTTGGAGTGCGAGTTTGCAGTTGAGACGCGACAAAACTTGACGTCGAGTACGCAATGTTAGGACTCCTTCCGTACGTAATGCACTACGCATTACAATAATGCGCGTTGCATTACATTTTGTCAACACTTGCGTTTGACAATTTGCTTTAGAGTAGCGAAATCAACCCTCGTTAGATGAACCACGGCGGATGCTTGACCATGCTGGAGGAGTTATGTAGCATCCTCCTGAGTTCCGTGGGATCTCTATGAAAAAAAAGGAAACGCTCAACTTCCGAGTACCTGCGGAATTCAAACGAAAGCTCACTGAAGAGGCGAATAAACAGCGAAGATCCTTAACGAATTATCTCGAGACCACTTTCATGCAGGTTTGGGACGAGCAAGAAGCGGCTTCGACCAAGGCCCAGCAAGCAAGTAAACAAAAACGTTCGTCCAAATGATTTTGGAACACGGGCCGACTCCCTTCGCCCACTTGCTCCGTACGGTAGGAACCTCGCATGAGGAACCCGACCCGTCCGCAATCAGAGTGGCTCATTCCACTTGAAACCTCTAAACAACCGAATTGCCATGCTGTGATGTATAGGTTACAGTGAGAACGTGATCGAGGTTCGCCACTACGTTAGCCGCGCCGGAAAGGATGTCTTCGACGATTGGTTGACGCATCTAGCGGATGCCCGTACACAGGCGAAGATTGCGAGCCGAATCAACCGTCTCGCCGCCGGGAACTTTGGCGACTGCAAACCCCTGCGACAGGGTGTAAGCGAATTACGGATCGATTGGGGACCGGGTTACCGGGTCTATTACGCCATGATCGGCAGGGAATGCGTCGTGCTCCTATGTGGTGGCGACAAACGAAGACAGTCCTCAGAGATTGAGCGGGCGTTGCAATATCTCAGAGATTACAAAGAAAGGGCCGGAACCGCATGAAAAGCAAAGCTAGCATCTCGCATGACGAGGCCATCGTTCGACGGCTCCGAAAGAACCCGGATTTCGCTGTCGAGTACCTGAAAGCTGCATTGGAAGACGAAGACGAGCCCCGCGTGCTGCTCATTGCCTTGCGCCATCTCGCTCAAGCTCAGGGTATCGCCAAAGTCGCCAAGGCGGCCGGCATCGAGCGCGAGAGTCTTTACCGTGCATTGTCGGTGCACGGCAACCCACGCTTGTCTACGCTAGTGGCCGTCACCAGGGCGATCGGGTTGAGACTTACCGTCGAAGCCGCTCATTAAATGACATGGCTGCTCGCTGAGACGCCCGGCGCCGGAGCACTATGCAAGTTCAAGTCGACAGAGCTTCATGGTGTACGACGCATTGCGCTTGCTGGATTCCCAAAACATTTGCTCTTCTATGAATTCAAGGAGAAGAAGATACTTGTTCTCCGCGTCCTCCATGGCGCAACTTCCTGACTACCGCCGGCGCAGGATATCCTGCATACTACCGGTTCGTGGGTTTCTGAGCCCCGCTCAAATGAAGGAGAACCGTTGATATCAATTCGCAAGATTTCTGGGCTGCGAATCACCTGTTGGCTTTGGCTCCTGATTCTCGTCGTTTCCCCACTGGCTAGCCATGGCGA